>Ga0163152_10001889_pt1 | contig 31826 bp, 34 predicted proteins | sample OliLakLV19MP8IB2_FD_148635 | JGI IMG/M metagenome (GOLD analysis project Ga0163152, IMG submission 148635) | Freshwater microbial mat bacterial communities from Lake Vanda, McMurdo Dry Valleys, Antarctica - Oligotrophic Lake LV.19.MP8.IB-2 | ecosystem: Environmental > Aquatic > Freshwater >...
TGCGCGTGGAAACACCATCAATCTCAAAAAGACGCTACTATATACTGAATGGAAGCACGCCCAGAGCCAGTACTGAGATTCGCGACACCCTCAGACGCAGGGGAGATCGTGAGAATGATCAAAGAGCTCGCTGAGTTCAAGAAGAAGCCGGGCGAAGCGTCAGTTACGCCCGAGGCTCTGAAAACACTCTAGTATGGCTATGGAATTCACCGGCGTGGTCGCAGGAGGGAGCGCAAAGGCGCAGCTGCTTGGCTACCCGACGGTCAACATTCCCCTCAAAGAGGATATCTCCGGCATATATGCCGCAGAGGTCCGCATCGACCGGTCTTTGTATCCTGCCGTCGCATTCGCTGATCCTGTGCGCAAGATTCTTGAAGCACACCTCTTTCATTTTGCCGGCAACGTATACGGCGACCAGATAAAGATCACGCTGCTGCATAAACTCAGGGATACCAAGGTGTTCACCGACGAGGCATCGCTCAAGGCCGCGATGGACGGGGATGCCGCCGCCGCGAAAGCGTACTTCGCTTCACAATAATATGTTCACCGGCATCATCGAGCGCACGGCGACGGTCACGAAGATCAGCGATCGAGGCCGAGTGCGCATCGTCACTATCAAGAAGCCCGCAACGTGGTCGTTTAAGAAGGGACAGAGCATCAGCGTGAGCGGTGTTTGCTCTACGGTGATCAGTAGCACCGCAAACAGTTTCGTTGTCGAATACATTCCAGAGACCCTTCGCGTAACGGCTGCAGGTTCGATTACTAAGGGAAGTACGGTGAATCTTGAGCGCTCCTTGAAATATGGCGACCGGATGGATGGGCACATGGTGCAAGGGCATATAGAAGGAACAGGGAGAATAGGAGAGATTCGGAAGGAGGGTCGTTCGCATGTTGTTACCCTCAAACTTCCAGCCGGACTCGCACGCTATGCCGTCGACCGCGGATCAATCGCGCTTGATGGCGTCTCGCTCACTGTCGCGAAGCGGCACGGCCCCTGGGTCAGCGTGGCGCTTGTGCCGCATACGCTCAAGGAAACAACGCTTAAAGCATGGGCAATCGGCGACCTGGTGAATGTCGAGACAGACATCATGGCTCGTCACAGGCTCCTCATAAAGCCGCGTGCTAGAGTTATCACACATGCAAGGAAGCCACTACGAAAAAGAGGTTAAGGTAGAGGACGCTTCGCACCTCTCGATCGGTATCGTCGTATCGGAGTTCAATAGCGACATCACTGAGCCTATGCTCACGGGGGCTCTTACGACCCTGCGGCAGTGGGGAGTGAAAGAGCAAAATATAAAAGTCGTACACGTACCGGGAAGTTTCGAGATCCCGTATGGCTGCAAGAAGCTGCTTTCAGGTCAGAAGAAGCCGAGCGCGATTGTCGCTCTAGGCTGCGTAATCAAAGGCGAGACCGATCATGAAAAGTACATAGCGATGACGGTAGCCCGCGGCATCATGGACCTTACGCTTGCAACGGGCGTTCCGATAGCCTTCGGCGTCATCACACCCAACTCGCTTGAGCAGGCTAAGGTGCGATCAACCGGGAAGCATAACAAAGGCATGGAGGCTGCGATCGCTGCTCTGCGGTGCGCCCTCATACCTTGATGCCGCTCCGTCTCATCCTCATCATCGGGCTCGCGATCGCTGCGGTTGCGGCGCTCGCGTTCTACGCGCTCTCCATCGCCGACTCCTCGCCAGAAGAAGTGCTAGTGCAAGAAAAGGTACTCCAGCATGAGTTCGCGATAGAGATTGCTGATTCACCCGCAGAGCGCGAGCAAGGGCTTTCCAACAGGAAAGAGGTGCCGGGCGACTACGGCCTCTTGTTCATATTCCCCGCTGCGGGCTCCTACGGATTCTGGATGAAAGACATGCTCGTCTCCATAGACATCATCTGGCTATCGGATGATGGCACCGTGATAGGCATCGAGGAGGCAATCTCACCCGAAACCTACCCGACTGTCTACCAAGCGCCAACGCCAGTGCGCTATGTGCTTGAGACGCGTGCAGGAGAAGCGCGGACACAAGGCTGGAGCGTGGGTAAGGTGATTCCGCTGGCGCTGTAAAAAGAGTGGGAACGGTGCTATAGTCCGCAACGGACCGATACAGACGATCGCTCTGGAGCAATCTGGAGAGGAAAGTCCGAACACAGGCAGAGCAATCTGCAGCACGGTAGCGGGTAACGCCCGTCCGCGGTAACGCGCGAGGTGCGAACAGTGACGTCAACGGCGAAAGCCCGCGACATCCTTCGGGATGAATTCCATCGGAAGATGGAGATGAAACGGCAAAATCCTTACCTCTGTGCAAGGCCGTGCTCCAGCAATGGAGAGCGCCGCTTGAGGGCATCGGTAACGATGCTCCCAGATAGATGATCGTCCGGAGGCAACTCCGACAGAATTCGGCTTATCGTATCGGTCCGACAAAATGCAAAACCCGCCGCAAGGCGGGTTTTGCCTATCCACGCATCTTCATAAAGAAAAAGGAAGTTACAGGTATACTAAGAGGGTATTACTAAGGGCGTAGGCACATTTATATATGCACGACACACCATCTAGTGGCTCGACGTCTCGGCGTCTATCGTTTGATACGGCAGCGACCTGGTCGCTGACCATCACCACGGTTCTCGCGATTATCATCGCGATACCGCTCGCGTCAGTACCGTTCTTCGCGACCAAGACCTTCGTCCTGGCGATAGGCGCGATCGTAACGCTTGTTCTTTTCATCGTCGCCCGACTTATGCGCGGCAACCTGTCTTTGCCTCACCTTCCGCTGTTGGGGGCCCTGTGGCTCGTGCCGATTGCGTACCTCTTGTCGACTCTGTTCTCAGGTACGAATCTCGCGACGGCCTTCTTTGGTGTCGGGTTCTCCTCCGATACGTTCGGACTGGTATTGATCTTCGCCGTGCTCGCAACTCTTGCTACCCTCATTTTGCAAGCAAAGAAATCGCAGCTGGTGTTCCTCTCCGGCCTCGCGCTTGCGTTTGGAATCGTCCTTGTCGTGCAGGTAGTGTTTCTTCTCATCGGCATCTTCGCTCCCTCAGTGGTCTCGCCGACGTCTAACCTGATCGGCTCCTTCGTCGACCTCGGTTCCTTCGTTGGGCTCGGTGCGGCTCTCGGGCTTCTCACGCTCCGGTTTCTTCCTGTTAGAGGCGTGAAGCGCGCGCTGCTTGTTGTTGGCGTGCTGCTCAGCCTCGCCGTGCTCGCGTTGGTCAACTCCGTAATCGCTTGGGCGCTCCTCTCTATTGTCGCGTTCGCTCTCTTCGTCGAAGCGATCATGCACGTCAACCGCAACCGCGCTGCGGCTGATGGGGAATCACGTCCGCTTGTCCTCCCGCTCGTCACGCTTGCCGTTGGCTTCTTGTTCATCCTCGGCAGCGCAACGCTCGGTACTGCACTGGTACAGTCAGCCGGCACAAGCGTTATAGACGCGCGACCATCGTGGCAATCGACCTTCGCTGTCGGCAGCCACACCTACGCCGTGTCTCCGTTGTTTGGCGCTGGCCCTGGTTCATTCGGGGAGGAATGGCTCAAGCACCGTGACCGATCTATCAACGACACCTTGTTCTGGAGCGTCGACTTCACTTCAGGCATCGGCCAGATTCCAACCTCCTTTGTCACCACCGGCGTTATCGGTGCACTGGCGTGGCTAGCGTTCTTCGCGCTCCTCCTCTACTTCGGCGTCCGATCGCTTCTGATGCGCCTCCCATCTGATCCGTGGGCACGCTTCGTTTCTGTGTCGTCCTTCATTGGAGCACTCTACGTGCTCACGCTTGCTGTGCTGGCGCTCCCAGGCCCCGTGACGTACGCCGTAGGGTTCCTATTGATAGGCCTCTTCATCGCATCGCTTAGTACCTCGGAGGACCGGACGCTCGTGTTCTCGCAGAATCCTCGGGTTGGATTCGTCATCGTCTTCTTGTTCACCTTGCTTGTGCTCGCCTCGCTCGGCGCTGCGTATGTCTTGGTCGAACGGTATACCGCCGACCTCGCGTATGGCCAGGCGACGGCAGCGATTCAGCGCGGGGATCTCGACGGGGCAGAACGCGCCGTTTCGCGCGCGATCACCCTTGCGCCTAGTGACCATGCGTATCGCGCCGGGACCGTCGTGAGCCTTGCGCGCATGAATCAGATCGCCAATGATACGACGCTTACCCCGAAGACGGCTCAAGAACAGTTCCAGACAGTGTTAAGCAACGCGATTGCCGCTGGTGCTGCCGCTACCGCTATCGGCCCAAATGATTATCAAAACTGGGCAGCGCTCGGCAATGTGTACGGAAGCCTTGTTCCGCTCAAAGTCAGTGGAGCATACGAGAATGCACGTGATGCATACGCTCGCGCGATCGCTCTTGCGCCGACCAATCCGGTATTGCCGTTTATCATGGCGCAGATAGAGCAGTCTAATGGAAACACCGAAGGAGCCGAGGCGTATCTGGAGGATGCCGTAACGCTGAAGCGAGACTACACGCAGGCCATCCTCGCCCTCGCGCGCTTAAAGATCGAAGCAGGGAAGACTGAGGAGGCATTGCAGGCTGCGGAAGCCGCCGCCTATTGGGCGCCGAATGATCCAGGCGTCCTATTCCAGGCAGGCCTGCTTCGCTTCGCAGCAGGGGATACTCTTGGAGCGATTGAGGCTCTGTCACGAGCAGTACAGCTGAATCCTCAGTATGCTAACGCCCACTTCTTCCTCGGCGTGATGTATTCGCTTACGGGAGACTACGAGCGTGCCTTGGCTGAGGTGCGCGTGGTCGCCGGGTTCTCCGAGCAGAACGCGGTCGAAGTTGCCGCAGATATCGCGGCTCTCGAAGGGGGCAGGAATCCATTCCCGACCTCACGGCTCGCTGCTTTCGGCATACCGTACGCTCCGCTGGATGAGCCTACCCGGACAGAGATCGCTCCTGCGCCATAGGCAGAGGATAAGAACGAGAGAGAAATGGTACAGCGCCTTCTGGGAACACTTACGGCGCCGATACGCGGTCTGCATCAGGCCGCGTATCTCTTAGCCGGCCTCACACTTGCGTCTCAGGCGCTGGCACTATTGCGTGACCGCATATTCGCAGGCGCTTTCGGCGCAGGAGAAACGCTCGACCTCTACTACGCTGCCTTCAAGATTCCGGACTTGGTCTTTGCGCTGGTCGCATCCCTGGTCTCCGCGTATGTGATTATTCCGCGCATTGCTGGCGATAGGGAGCATCAAGCACGAGAGCTGCTTTCGCACGCCGCATCGTTCCTCCTTATCGGAGGAGGAGTGATCTGCGCAATCCTCGCCATCGTGATGCCGGACCTGCTGTTCGCCGTCTTCCCGAAGTTCGTTGACTCTCCTCATGCGGAGGAGTTCGTCGCACTCGCGCGCCTGCTTCTGATCCAGCCTATCTTGCTCGGCTTGTCGGGTATTCTCGCAAGCGTGACGCAAGTACGACGTCGGTTCTTGCTATTCGCGCTCTCTCCGATTCTCTACAACATCGGCATCATCATGGGCGCCCTGTTCCTCTACCCGTCGATGGGGCTTGCCGGTATCGGCGTAGGAGTCATCTTCGGCAGTATCGCGCACCTGTTGATGAACGTTCCTGTCGTGGTCGGGGCGGGCCTCTTCCCGAAATTCGTTATTCCATCGCCGCGACTCCTCTATAGCGTCGTGAAAGATTCGATTCCACGCTCGCTCGCGCTCTCTATGGGTGCGGTAACCATGCTCGCGCTCACCGTCCTCGCGGCATACACGGGGGCAGGAGGCATCTCTATCCTCGCGTTTGCTGGGAACCTCGCCGCAGTGCCGCTCTCGTTGATCGGGGCGTCATACGCGACCGCTGCGTTTCCTGTGTTGGCAAAAGAGATGAACGACGGCCATAAGGAAGCATTCGCTGCGACGCTCACCGCAGCAGCGAGACACCTCATCTTCTGGTCCGCTATCCTCGCGGTCCTGACCATCGTGCTTCGTGCGCACATCGTACGCATCGTGCTCGGCACCGGAGCATTCAACTGGGACGACACCCGCCTCACCGCCGCGGTGCTCGGCATCCTCGCACTGGCACTGGTCGCCCAAGGCGTAGTACTACTCGCTGCGCGCGCTTTCTATGCTGCTAACCGCTCATGGATGCCGTTTCTCATTCAGGTCGCAGGTCTCGTCGTGACGCTTGCTGGCGCCGGAGGCGCCCTCTGGCTGGCGCATACCTACCCGTTCGCTCGCGATTTCATGGAAGCACTGATGCGCGTGGAAGGGGTGCCAGGCTCTGATATCCTCTTCATCGCGCTTGGGGCTGCGGTGGGGCAATTGGTCATGGGTATCGCCGCTCTGCTTAGTCTGCGCGTTGTCGCTCCAGGGGTGGCGTCCTCTCTTGCTCGCCCTATCCTCGAAGGAACCAGCGCAGCGATCGTCGGCGGTGCGGTTGCTTATGGCGCCTTGGCGCTCATGGGGAACATCGCTCCCTTGTCGACCTTGCTCCTCGTGCTTGCGCAGGGGCTGGCGGCTGGTATCGTAGGAGTCGTAGCCGCAGCCGGAGTCCTCTTCTTGCTCGAAAACAAGGAATTCAGGGATATTTGCGCCTCTCTGTCGCGCATCGCCCTCCCAAAGACGCCGATCTACGGACCTGCACTCAATGACCGCACCGATTCGTAACTTTTCCATAATCGCCCATATAGATCACGGTAAGTCGACCCTGGCTGACCGGATGCTTGAGCGTACCCATACGATAGAGGCTCGCAAGATGCGAGACCAGGTACTCGACAAGATGGACCTCGAGCGTGAGCGCGGCATCACGATCAAGATGCAGCCGGCACGTATGAAATACCGCGCCACAGACGGCACGGAGTACGTCATGAACCTAATCGACACTCCGGGGCACATCGACTTCGCCTACGAGGTCTCTCGAGCGCTTACGGCGGTCGAAGGCGTCATCTTGCTGGTCGATTCGACACAGGGCGTTCAGGCGCAGACCCTGACCACGCTTGGAATGGCCAAGCAGGCTGGCTGCGTCATCATCCCGGCAGTCTCGAAGATCGATTCTCCGTACGCTCGCGTCGACGAGGTGAAACTCGAGCTAGCGACGCTGCTTGCTGTCGACCCAGATACCGTGCTCGCGGTCTCAGGCAAGAGCGGGGCAGGAGTCGAGGAATTGCTCGAGGCGATTGTCGCGCGCGTGCCAGCTCCACGCCCTTCGGAGTCAAACGAAGGCCGCGCTACCATCTTCGACTTCTCCTTCTCGACCCATCGCGGCATCGCGGTGTTCGTGCGCGTATTCGACGGCTCTTTGAAGAAGGGAGAGTCGCTCACGTTCCGCGCTGCGGATAAGAAATTCGTCGCGCTTGAGACGGGCATTTTCATACCGGACGAGACGCCATCGGAATCGCTCTCTGCCGGAGAGATCGGCTACATCGTCACGGGCATCAAGGAACCAGGTGTCGTTGCCGTTGGAGACACCATAGCGCTTGAACGCGGCACGCTGCCGGCGCTTCCAGGATTCGCGCGTCCGCGTCCCGTGGTGTGGGCGTCGGTGTATCCGGAAAGCCAGGATGATCTCGCCGATCTGCGGCAATCGCTTGAGCGGCTGCGCCTCTCTGATTCTTCGCTTTCGTTTGAGGAAGAATCCTCCGGTGTGCTCGGACGCGGATTCCGCTGCGGATTCCTCGGCATGCTTCACCTTGAGATCGTGACGGAGCGTCTGAAGCGGGAGTTCTCGCTCTCGCTTGTCGTTACGATCCCGACGATCGCGTACATCGTGACGACCAAGAACGGGAAGCGTGAGACGGTGTATACGCCGTCGAAGTTCCCGGCGTACGGCGACATCGAGCTGGTCGAGGAGCCGTGGGTGAAGGCGGTCCTGATCACTCCTCCGGATTCGCTCTCCAACCTGATCCAGCTTTTCCATGACCATGAGGCGATCATCGGCAAGACCGAGACGTATACCGATGGACGTATCGAGCTCTCAGCTGAAATGCCGCTTCGCGAACTCATGCGCAGCTTCTTCGATCGTGTGAAGAACGCGTCTTCCGGCTATGCCTCTCTTTCATACGAGTTCCTCGATGAGCGCGTCGCTGACGTCGTGCGCCTCAACATCCTCGTGGCTGACGAAGAGGTACCTGCATTCGCCCGCATCATCTCCCGCCGCCGCGTGCAGGAGGAAGGAGAGCGTATGGTAGAGAAATTGGCGAGCATCTTGCCCCGCCAGCTGCAGGTGACGAAGATCCAGGCGGAGGCGCTCTCTCGCATCATCTCCTCGAAGACCCTGTCCGCTCTGCGTAAGGACGTCACCGGCTACCTCTACGGAGGAGACGTCTCTCGCAAGAAGAAACTCCTCGAGAAGCAGAAGAAAGGAAAGAAGCACCGCGCTGCTTATGGCGCTCGCGTGGAGATTCCTGAGGACGTGTTCATGAAAATGGTGCAGGAGAGCGAGCGGTAGTTGCTATACTGGCGGGATGAACCGCCGCAACCGCACGAGCGCGAAAGAATATCTCACGATCGCACTGCTCGCGCTCGCGCTGGTCTGGCTCCTGTGGCTCCTGTGGGGCATCGCGCAGAAGGAAGAGAAGGCGCGGCACGCGGCAAACGGTGCCCGAGAGGAGTTAGAGCGTCTGGAGGATCGCCAGGCGACCCTCAAGGCCAACATAGACGAGTTAAGCACCAGCAGAGGGGAGGAGGCGACCCTGAGGGAGACCTACGGCGTTGCGCGGCCCGGGGAAGAGGTTATTATCGTGGTGCCGGATGAGACCCGGGAGAAAGGGCAGGAGCTGCCCTGGTGGAGGGTCTTCCTAGGCTGGTTCGGACTATAGGCGGGATTAGTTTAGTGGCAGGACGCGACCTTCCCAAGGTTGAGGCACGAGTTCGATTCTCGTATCCCGCACATTGGCATGCTATTTTAAGAGACCCAGATGCGTTAACCTAGATGATACGGTATTGTGCACTTGCGTATGAGCGAACAGATTAAAAACGAAGTATATCGTCTGCGAACTGCTCGTGGAGCAACTCAAGAGCAACTGGGAGAGGCGGTTGGGGTATCTCGTCAGACCATAATCGCTATCGAGAAGGGAAACTACACGCCTTCCGTGTTGCTCGCGCTCAAGATCGCCGGGTTCTTTAAAGAGCCGGTTGAAAAGATATTTTCACATACATCATGAACAAAAACACATACATTCAAGTCGTAAGCGCGGTGGTAGTACTCGCCCTTTCCGCGCTTCTGCTTAACCCGTTTCACTTCTGGATGCCGGGGATGACACAGATGGCAATGCTTGGAGGTCTGCTCATTGCATTTGCAGTGCTTTCCGTCTTTTTGTTACAAGAACATGCACACGATGAGCGAGAAGCGACACATAGAATGCTTGCTGGCCGCGTCGCTTTTTTCATCGGCTCACTCATACTTGTCATCGGTATTGCTGTTGAAAGCATGCACGGAACTCCTAATGTTTGGCTCGTGCTCTCCCTTGCCGGAATGATCCTCGGGAAAGTAGCGGCTCGTTTTTACAGCGATTGGAGGCTCTAGAGAGTGGGGATAACTAATGTAAAGCAGGCTTTACATTTATACACCTGCCTTATATGCTAGGTGCATTAGCCGTATAGCCTTTTTGTATGGATCAGAACACCAGCCGCATTCCTCTTATCATTGGTATTGTCGTGGTACTTGCCGTTGCCTCGTTCGGTACGTATGCATTCATGCAAAAAGACAGCGCCATGACTGAGGACAACATGACGGAGGATACAGAAACAATGATGAAAGAAGAAGGAATGATGCAGGGCGAAGGAGATGATCAGAAGGATGCTGGCGAAGACATGATGAAGTCAGGGTCGTACGAAGTATATGCTCCAGAAAAGTTGGCACGAGCCGAGACGGGAGATGTCGTTCTTTTCTTCCATGCGTCGTGGTGCCCCTCATGTAGAGGGTTGAACGCGGACATTGAACAGAACTTGAGTGCAATTCCTGCTGGGGTAAGTATCTTGAAGGTCGATTACGACACGGAGACTGAACTCAAGAAGAAGTACGGGGTAACGTACCAGCACACGCTTGTACAAGTTTCAGCAGATGGAACACTCATTAAAAAGTGGAGCGGCAGCGCTTCACTCTCTAGCCTAGTTTCTCAAGTTAACTAGAATGGTTTTTCTCGGTATCTCAATTCTAGCGGGTGCCCTTACGGTTTTTGCACCGTGTATCCTGCCTCTGCTTCCGGTTATCATCGGCGCGTCTGAAGGAAGTGGGCGATACGTATCCAAACGAGCGTTGGTGGTCATCGGTTCGCTCTCGGTATCGGTCATACTGTTCACTCTTCTACTGAAAGCAACAACACTTCTGATAGATATCCCACAGGTGTTTTGGAATTGGTTTTCAGGAGTAATCATTATTCTCGTCGGTATCGCGATGGTCTTTCCTTCGTTGTGGTCGCAGGTGCCGTACGTAAATAAAATCAGCACGCTAAGCAACAAAGCTGTCGGGGCAGGCTACCAGAAGAAAAGTTATGCAGGAGATGTGCTCATTGGCCTTGCGCTTGGTCCTGTGTTTACGACTTGTTCTCCGACCTACCTGTTTATCATCGCAACCGTCTTGCCGGTGGGGCTCGCAACAGGTCTCTTGTATCTCGTTGGATTTACGGTTGGCCTTGCGTTCGCGCTCCTGCTTATTGCGTATTTCGGACAAAGTATCGTTACTGCGCTTGGTACGCACATGCATACCGGGGAGTGGGTAAAGAAGATTCTTGGTGCCCTCATTATCCTCGTCGGCATCGCGATACTGACCGGATTTGATAAGAAGATAGAGACGTTTATCCTTGATCAAGGATACGGAGCAACGATAGAGTTCGAGAACAATCTCATTGAGCGTTTTGCACCAACAAACGCGCCGGTAGAAAGCCACGAAGGTAAGTACGAAACAATCACGCTCGCAGGAGGATGCTTTTGGTGCACGGAGGCCTATTTCCAGGAAGAGGAAGGTGTTATTGATGCCGTTTCAGGGTACGCCGGAGGAGATGCGGCAACTGCTTCGTACCTTATGGTCGCGAAGGGGACGACTGAGCATCGCGAGGCGGTGCAGATTACCTACAATCCGGAAGTCCTCTCCGTCGAAGAAGTACTTGATATTTACTGGGCGCACATAGACCCGACAAGCACAGAAGGTCAGTTTGCAGATAAAGGATTCCAGTACACCACGGCCATCTTCTATGAGAACAATGAACAGAAGGAAGTAGCGCTCGACTCAAAAACACGATTGGAAAAGAGCGGACTCTTCGAAAAACCAGTGGCGACCGAAATTCTTCCACTTACAAGCTTCTTTAGGGCGGAAGAATATCACCAAGATTACTACAAGAAAGCGGCAGATCATTACGAACGCTATAAGAAGGCATCGGGACGATCAGGCTTTGTGGAAGAGACGTGGGCAAAAGATGCTGCCATTCATTTTCTTGAATCCGAGCAGACAGAGCCGGTGAAGGACGAAGTTTCAGGTAAAGAGAGCTATGAGTATACGGACGAAGAAATTGCACAGTTACTTAAGAATCTCGATCCACTTGCGTACCACGTAGTTGCGGGAAATGGGACTGAGTCACCATTCAATAACGCATACTGGGACAACAAGGCCGTTGGCATTTATGTAGATATTGTTACTGGAAAGCCTCTTTTCTCAAGTACACATAAATACGATTCTGGAACGGGATGGCCGAGTTTCTGGAGAACTATTGATGATGATTCGGTAACAATGCATGAAGACAATTCACTTTCCACAACACGCACGGAGATACGGAGCGACGGAGGGCACGTGGGCCACGTGTTTGAAGATGGCCCCGTAGAACAGGGAGGAAGGCGGTTTTGCACCAACTCAGCGTCACTTCGGTTTGTTCCGAAAGAAGATATGCAGGACAAAGGATACGGAGCATATCTCTACCTTTTCGAATAACTCCCCGGACGGCCTTAGGACGACCGAGAGGGTTCGATTATGGGAGACCCACGCCACACAAGAGATACCCGCTATCCCCGTAGCCCCTGGTTTATCCAAATGTTATACTCTTCCGACATAACGAAATAAGACATCATATGGACAAAACAGTCACTATCTACAGCACTCCGACCTGTCACTTCTGCCAGATGAGCAAGGAGTACTTCAAGGAGAACGGAATCGAGTATACGGAGTTCAACGTCGCGGAAGACCAGGCCAAGCGGGCTGAGATGATCGAGAAGAGCGGCCAGATGGGCGTTCCGGTCATATTCGTCGGCTCTGAAATGGTCGTCGGCTTCGACAAGCGCCGCCTCGAGGAATTGCTCGGTACGGGAGGGGAGCCGGGAATGTAATACCCGCGTCCTGCAAAACCCCGCGGCTCAACGGCCGCGAGGTTTTGTGTTACGCTCCGGGGTACGCCCTCGTAGTTCAATGGATAGAACGTCTCACTCCTAACGAGATAATGTAGGTTCGATTCCTGCCGAGGGCACCAGGCTGTTATACTTCAAATCATGTACGACGACGAATCAATAAACGGAATGCTCAGGCAGAACCTTGAGCTAGCCCAAGAAAACAATCGGATGCTCAAAGCGATGCGACGCGACGCTATGATCGGCGGGGTAGTGAAGGTGCTGGTCTTCGTGCTGGTCCTCTGGGCCTCCTATTACTTCACGATGCAGTACCTTGAGCCGATGATGGGCATGTTTGAGAGTGCAAATGGGGGCATTAATTTTGAGGACGTGCAGCGGGCGTTTGAGGACTACCGCTCCCAGTTCGAGAGCCAGTAGGCCTTCACCCTGACCTCGTTTTGAGGTACAGTAGCCCGTATTGCTTGGATAGCTCAGTTGGTAGAGCACTTCCCTGAAGAGGAAGGGGTCCCCGGTTCGAGCCCGGGTCCAAGCACACTCAACACGCCATGACGGCACTAGACAAGATCATCGCGTGGGCGGCTCGGAACGAACGAAGGCTGGGGGCCATCCTCTTCGCGTTCGGGTTCCTCACTGACTTCCTGACCTTCGGCCTGCTCCCGGTAGGCATCGTCACGATCATATTCTCGGGCTATCTCTTGCTAGCTGCAATCTCCATATTCGGAGCGCATGCTACAGCGATCTGGCACGAAGTAGAGACCCGTTGGAAGAAAGGTCTCGCCGTCTTGTTCCCGCTTGCAGCCCAGTACGCCTTCGGAGGTCTCTTCTCAGGGTTCGTCGTCTTCTATGCCAAGAACTCGGTCATCGGCGTCTCATGGCCGTTTATCGTCATCCTCGTCCTTCTGTATGCGGGTAATGAATACTTCCGAATGTATAAGCAGTTCCTCGTCTATCAGACGACTCTGTTCTTCTTCGCGCTCTACGCCTATGCGGTCTTCGCCCTTCCTCTGGTTACCGGCACGTTAGGTCCTTGGACCTTCGGCGGAAGCACGCTCATCACGGTCGCGGCGTTCGCGCTCTTTCTTTTACTGCTGCGTGTCCTCAATCGCGCACGGTTTGCCGAAAGCGGACGCAAGGTGATGCTTGCGAGTGCGGCAGTGCTCGTGATCCTGAACGTCTCCTACTTCGCAGGCCTCATCCCGCCTATACCGCTCGCCCTCAAGGACGCGGGGATGTACCACTCGTTAGTACGAGAGGGAGGCGGGTATCGGGTGAGCGCGGAAGATCCTGCTCCTTGGTGGCACTTCGGCCGCGAGACGATTACTCAGGCTCCTGGGGAGACCATCTATGCGTACAGCGCAGTCGCTGCTCCTGGAAATCTCTCGGGAACCGTCGTGCATCGGTGGGAGTACTTCGCTGGTGGGAGATGGGTGACGGAAAACAAACTATCTTTTCCAATCGTCGGTGGCAGGGCAGGCGGCTACCGCGGGTATTCGTTCAAAGGGAATCTGACCGAAGGTGCGTGGAGGGTATCGGTGGAAACGCAAAGCGGCCAGACTATTGGCCGCATCAGGTTTGATGTACAGGCGGGTACTCCCGCCCTCCACGAAGAGACGCTCTAGCCGACGCGCACGCGCAATTTCGTCTGGCGAGCCTTATCGAGTTTCGGAAGCACGAGGGTCAGAAGACCGTCTTTGGCCGTCGCCGTCGATGCATCCACGTCGACTTCTTCCGGAAGAAGAATGGTGCGAGTGAAGGAGCCCCAGAACAGTTCGCGGCTGAAGTAATCGGTATCGATGATTTGCTCGCGTTCCTCGCGAGAACCCTCGATCACGACCATGTCGCGGCTGATAGAGACGTTCATCTCGTCAGGGCGTACGCCTGCAGTGAAGGTGCGGATGACGATGTCATTGGCGGTCTGGTACATGTCGATAGGCAGCTGGCCTTCGCTTGGCTCTTCTTCGGCATAGGAGAGGACCTTGTTCGCTCCTGCATCGCGGCTTACCAGAGGCTGGCGCGCGCTTGGCTGCATCGGCTCATCCTCGAAGTCATCGTAGTCGTCGGAAAGGGAAACACCTCCGGTGAGCTTCTGGAAGAACGATCGTTTTTTCATCATAGCCATGGGTTAGCAGGTGTTTGCTGGTAAGTTTCGGTATCTAAAGTATTTGAGTACTTCGAACGCTGCGAAGAAGACGACTACGCCGGTCCAAACCGTGAAGAACGCGAGGAGCGTGTGGGAGCCATCTTCTTGGATTATAAAGAAATTGAACAGCGCATGCAATGCGATCGCAAGGATAAGACCGCCGGCGGCAGCCGCTGCACGGATCGGACGGCTTGCCTGGTAGGAGAACGCGAGAGCAAATCCGATCGCGGAGGATGCGACGACGTGGAGCAGGGTCGCGCCGACGAAGCGTAGGTTGCCCGTCACGAGGCTGCTGATGAACTGTCCTTGCGCAATCGGATCAAGCAAGAAGAACGCGTTCTCCATCGCCGCAAAGCCGAGCGCCACCGTGATCATGGACGTCACGAGATGCGTCGGCTGTCTTGCCGCTGCATGAGAGAGGATGAAGATAGCCGCAAGTATGTATTTAGCCGTCTCCTCGATGGTCGCCCACGCGATGATAGTCGTGAGGCCAGGAGCCAGGTGCTCGAAAGCGAGATGCTCGAAGGGAACTACTAGAGGAACGCACAGCATACCTACCGAAAAGGCGATGGCGACCAACCAGCGAGGTTCAGGGCAGCGCTTGTCTTCTTGCAGCAAGAAGTCGAGCCATATGAGGGCAGGCAAGAGGCCGCCAATGAGAGCGTAAGCGATAGACTCAGGCGCAGGCATACGCCTATTCTAGCAGGCTAACGGACCGGCCAGGAGGTGATCATGAGTAACTCGCCCTTATCTTGGGCGCTGCTCCATATTTCCTCAGTAATAAAGGGCATAAACGGATGAAGCAGCTTGAGCACGTCTAACAGGAGGGAGCGCAACAGGGCTTGCCTGGAGGCTTTCGCGGCCTCGACCTCGCCGATAAGGATTGGCTTGGATTCCTCTATGAGGACGTCCGCCAGGCGGTGCCAAGCGTAGTGGTAGATCTTCTCGGCTGCTAGGTACATCCGGTATTCCTCCATGTCCTTGGTGATGTCCGCGGCAATCTCATCAAGTTCGGCACGAAGCGCGGCATCGGCCGGGGAGAGGGTAGCAGAAGAATCGACACCTTCCGTGTTCTCGAGGATGAAGCGCGCGATGTTCCAGATCTTGTTGCTGAAATGCTTGTAGCCCTTGATCTTGTCTTCCGAGAGACGGAAGTCAGTGCCCGGCGTGTTGCCGACGGTGAGGCTCATGCGGCAGGCGTCAGCGCCGTACTTCGCCGTCACGTCGATTGGGTCGATACCGTTGCCAAGCGATTTAGAGAACTTGCGACCCTGCGCATCGCGGACGATGCCATGCAGATAGATATTTTTAAACGGCACTTGCCCGAGCGCGAAACCGCTCATGAGGATCATGCGGGCGATCCAGAAGAAGAGGATGTCGTAGCCGGTCTCGATGATATTCGTCGGGTGGAAGCGGCGGAGGTCGCTCGTGATCTCTGGCCAGCCAAGGGTCGAGAAGGTCCAGGAGCCGGAGGAGAACCACGTATCAAGCGTATCTTCGTCCTGTACCCATCCTTCGCCTTCCGGTGCCGTTCCAACGGTGATTTCCTCGCCGCGATACCACACAGGCACGCGGTGCCCGTACCAGATCTGCCGCGAGATGCACCAATCACGCAAATTATCGATCCAATGGAAGTACGTTTTATTGAAATGCTCCGGAACGATAGAGATGCCGCCGTTTGCAACTGCTGTACGGAGGATTTCTTTGAGCGTCGTCATCTTTCCTCCTTGTATGCCCGGTATCTCCGAGTAATCCATGGCGAAAGGCTTGTTCACGCTTATGAACCACTGCAATTTAATCTGCGGCTCGATAACTCCCCCGGTGCGCTCCGCAGTTGCAACGTTGTGCGTGTAGTCCTCAATCTTGTCGACGAGCCCTTTGCTTGCGAGTTTTTCGACGATCTTCTCACGCGCCTCGGTAATCTTCATACCGGCGAATTCGCCTGCGATAGGGAGGAGCTTGCCGTACCAATCGATGACCTGCTCTTTCGGAAGCCCGTGCTTCTCGGCTAGGTCGAAGTCAGTGAGGTCGTGCCATGGCGTGATGGTCATGACCCCTGTACCGAATTCCATATCCACCGCCTCGTCCTTGATGACGGTCGCCTCGATAGGGCCGTTAATCCATTCGACGGTCATCTTCTGGCCGTGCGTGTATTTGGCATACCGCTTGTCGTCAGGGTGCATCACGACATGCTTATCGCCGAACTTGGTTTCCGGGCGTGACGTACCGATCACGAACGGACCGTACTTGAAATAGTAGAATTTCTCCTTGCGCTCCTCGTACACAATCTCGTCGTCTGAGATGGTGGTCTGTCCTTTCGGGTCCCAGTTGACGATGCGGTGGCCGCGATAGATGAGGCCTGCATCGTACATGCGCTTGAACAGGGTGTTCACCGCCAGGTTGCGCTTTTCATCCAAGGTGAACGCATCGCGCGACCAGTCGCACGATGCGCCCATCACGCGGACCTGAGACTGGATAGTGTGGCGGCTGTCCTCGACGAATTCTCCGATACGGCGAAGCAGCTCGTCTCGTCCGAGGTCATGCCGGCTCTTCTTCTCTGCTTTCTGGATATCCTTTTCTACTTTCGACTGCGTCGCGATGGCGGCGTGATCGGTGCCAGGGATCCAGAGGGTCGCCTTACCCCGCATGCGGTTATAGCGAATCAGAATATCCTCGACCGTAAGCCCGAGCGCGTGCCCCATATGCAGGACGCCGGTAGCGTTTGGCGGCGGCATGATGATGGTATAGGTCTCCGTGCGCTCTCCATGGAGGTTGTCCGGGTTGAAATAGCCGCTTTCTTCCCAGACCTTGTAGATACGGGCCTCTGTGGCAGAAGGGTCGTAGGGTTTTCTGAATTTCTCGTCCATGTTGGGGAAGTGTAGCAGATTTCTCTCCTATATATGGAGGGCCAAGGCTCCGCTGGCCGTCAGGGTGCCTGCTTGCCCGAACTGGCCGGCAGAAGCGCGATAGAAGCCGGCGACCCCGATCATGATGGCGTTATCGCCCGTGAAGCCCGAAGGAGGGAAGCGGAGCACGACATCAGGGTGATCCTTCGCAAGTCGCTCTGTAAAGAATCTTCGCAGGTGCGCGTTGGCGGATACCCCGCCGCCGACCGCAAGCGTCCTGGCATCAGTCTGTTCGAGCGCGCGCGAAGTCTTTGCGTACAGCACGTCGATCGCGGCGTCTTCGAATTCTCGTGCGATGAGAATCTTCTCCTCTTCGGAAACATCGCGACCTTTTATCATATAGAGTACCGCGGTCTTCAATCCGCTGTACGAGAAATCAAGATCAGGAGAGTTGATCATGGGCCGTGGCAGCGTCGGAGCATCTGCTGGCTTTGCAGAAGCACGTGCGATATCCGCCAGGCGCGATATCTCAGGTCCTCCGGGATAGGGAAGGCCGAGCATGCGCGCTACCTTATCGAATGCTTCGCCCACCGCGTCATCTCGAGTGGTTCCAAGGAGCTTGTAGGAAAGCCACTCATGCATCTCAAGCAATTCAGTGTGTCCTCCAGAGACTAGGAGTCCGAGCACGGGAAGAGACAAGGCAGGGGCGGAGAATGCCTGCATGTCTCCTTCGACAAGGGCTGCGAAGAAGTGCCCCTCCATGTGATCGATAGGGACGATCGGCACGTCCCAAGCGATCGAGAGCGCCTGTGCGAAGTTCACGCCGACCCACAGCGCCGGCTCGAGTCCTGGTCCGTGCGTCACGGCGATCGCGTCTATATCTGGTTTCGCTGTCTTCGAGAGGAACACGCTCAATGCTTCGAACAATTCATATTCGCGCGATAAGAGTTCCTTGATTCTCTCGGTATCGATCGAGGAAGCACCTTCGGTGAGCATTCCCGCATCAGTAAGCGCTGCAGTAAGAAGAGGAGTCAGGTTCTTAGCGTGAGCGCGCTTGGCCATCGCCGGATAGACGCCGCCGTATTGCTTATGTATCTCTATCTGAGACAGCAGGGCATTACCGAGCACCTTGAATTGTGCTCCCTGCTGTCCTTCCGCTTCGAGGACGGCAACCGCCGTCTCGTCACAGCTAGTCTCGATCGCGAGCAGTCTCATCTTCTAGTGCTACCCACGGGATAGGGGACCCCCAGGGGAGGGAGAACGCCGAAGCATTTGGGTGGCCGTTGCCGCCGTATTTCTGCGCGAGTTCCGCGAGGTTCACTTCTCCGACACCTCGCAACGATACGCGCAGCCCGTCAGGGCGTGCCTGTACCGCAAGCGCGAACGGGCCGCGTTTGCGCGCGAGCAGGTTGCCCAGATCAGAGGAGAAGATGCTCAAGGTCGGCGCGAAGTAGACTTCATGTCCTTCGAAGCGCACTAGTTTCGCGTCGGTTGCGAGTTCGGCGACGATGCTGTCAGAGTGCTTGCGGTAGATAGTCCCGGTCTCAATCATCTTTGCGCGCTTGTCGGCCTCTTCGAGATCAGTTGCCAGCTGGTCCCAGACAGAGAACTCGAATGGTTCAGCATACAGATAGGCGATTAAGGCACGTGAGTCAGGCAATTTGAAGCGATAGAGGTCGCCGTCCTCGACATAGGTAAGCAAGGTTGGAACCGGCTTCTCGGGATGAAAATGCGTCCACGCGATAGTCGCGCCAGAACGGTTCGCGTCATAGGTGAACTGCGGCATCTGCTCGACGACGTCGCGTACCCCCTCGTGGTGATCAAGCACGATGACGGAAGCCGCTTGGTTTACGATGCGGTCCATGACCTCCTTCTTGTAGATGAAATCGATGAAATAGAGGTGTGCGCCTGCAAGCCCTTCAGGGGCAGGGCGTCCGTGCTTTACGGGCAGGTATTCGGCAGCATCGCCGAATTTCTTCCATGCCGCATATGCTCCGCCGAAGCCGTCGGGGCAATCGCCATGGTAGAGGATGACTGTGCGCTCCATATATAGACGTTATAGCGCCTCAGGCGCCTCGGCGCCAGAGGCGCGTGATATCCTGATACTTCATGCACTCTATCTGGCGCGACAATGTTCCGCAAACCACCAACCCGCTCAAGTTCTTCGTCTTCGTCTCGGGACCACACTGGAGGATGGTGGCGCTCGCAACCGCATGCGTGGTCGTGGCCTCCGTGCTCGGCGCCCTAGTCCCGTACCTCTACAAAATCATCATCGATTCGGCGGTAGAAATGAGCGCTGGATCCTATGACGCACTGTGGCAGGCAATCGTCGCGTACGTGGTCATCGTGCTTGCAAGCAACCTCCTGTGGCGTGGCAGCGGGTTTGCGGGCATGCGCTGGGCTACCGGAGTGCGTGCTACCGCTCGCGGAGCGCTCAACTCCTACGTGACTAAGCACAGTCATCAGTACTTTTCCGAGCGTTTCGCTGGAGCGATTTCCAATAAGATCAAGCAGGCGGGAGACGGCATGCGCGATTTCGTCGAGGCGTACCTCCGGCAGTTCCTAGGATTCATCATCTCGGTCATCGCGATCTTTATCGTGGTCTTCAGCACGAGCCCGGTTGTCGGCCTCCTCCTGGGGCTCTTCGTCGTCATCACGCCTCTTAACTTCTATCTCGCCCGCAGGCGCATTCCGCTTTCCTATGCTGCTCAGAGTGCGGAGACTAACCTCAATGGCGCATCAGTAGACATGCTGACCAACATCACGGCCGTGCATGACTACGCACGCCGCACGTATGAGCTCGAGCGCCTCATGGGACTCATTGATGTCCGTCGCACCGCAGGACTCCGTAACTGGGGTTACGGCGAATGGGTCTTGGTGACCAACAACATCATCCAGGCGGTCTTCACCGGCGCGATGCTCTTGCTCGCGGTCTTCCTCGCTATACGCGGCGAGATAACTCCTGGGGACATCATCCTCTTCCTCGCGATGGTCACGCTCCTTGAAAGCCAGCTAACCTTCATCGGCAGCTAGTTCAATAGTTTCGCTGAGGCGTGGGGTACGGTGCAAGAGAGTCTGAAGGAAGTGCTGGGCGACCAAGGAGTAGCGGACGCCAAAGAGGCGGGCGCCCTCACGGTTACTCGCGGGGCAGTCGACTTTGACGATGTGAACTTCAACTACGGCGGCACGCAGGTCTTCGAAGGGCTTTCGTTCTGCCTTCGGCCAGGAGAGAAGGTAGGCGTGATCGGCAGGAGCGGGGCGGGTAAGTCGACGCTGATCAAGCTTATGATGCGCAACTACGATCTCAATGCAGGAAGGATTCTCGTTGATGGGACGGATATCGCGACGGTCACCAAAGAGAGCCTGCGAGAAAAGATTGCTTTGGTGCCGCAGGACCCGGCGCTCTTTCACCGCTCGGTCCACGACAATATCGCGTACGGCAAGCCTGACGCAACTCGCGAGCAGGTCATCGAGGCGGCGCGCCAAGCACAGGCGCACGAATTCATCGAGCGCCTTCCAAAGGGCTATGAATCGTTGGTAGGAGAGCGAGGCATCAAGTTGTCTGGAGGACGGCGCCAGCGCGTTGCGATTGCGCGGGCGCTTCTGACTCTGATGGAAGGGCGGACGGTGGTCGCGATTGCGCACCGCCTTTCGACGCTCCGTGCTATGGATCGCCTCCTCATCTTCGATGCCGGAAAGATCGTAGAAGACGGCACCCACGATGAGCTCACCAAGAAGGGCGGCTTGTATGCCGACCTCTGGGCTCATCAGGCGGGAGGGTTCCTCGAGGACTAGGTTGCGCGCCAAAGATATTCCAGGCGGGGCACGATTACCTCTACTTATATGAATGTAGTGGGCGATAGAGGACTCGAACCTCTGACCCTTCCCACGTCAAGGGAATGCTCTACCAACTGAGCTAATCGCCCGTAGTTACACGGTCCTCGCACAATATCGCACTTTTGGGTAGTATTCAAACCACATGGAAATAGTCGTCCTGACCGAAGACAACCTGGAGGCAGCCGCCCGGAAGGCGGCTGAAGCGCTCGAACAAGGCGGCATCATCGTCTACCCGACCGATACCCTCTATGGGATCGGGGTGAACGCGCTAGACCCGGAAGCGCTCAATCGCCTGCGCCGTTTGAAGGTGCGCGAACAGAAGAAACCGATGTCTATCCTCGTCCCTTCAGTCGAGCATATCGAGCGCTACGGACAGATGACTGATCACGCGCGCGACCTGGCAAACCGCTTCCTGCCGGGCGCGCTCACCTTGGTACTTCCTGCCTCTGAGTACGCGCCACGAGACATCCAGCTAAACGACTCGATTGGCATCCGCGTTCCGGGCGATGCGTTCTGCATGGCGCTTGCCGAAGCATTCGGCGGACCCGTCACGGCGACCAGCGCAAACAAGAACGGTATCCCGACCCCTGTCGACATCAAGGGCATCCTCGAGCACTTCGGTCCTGACATCGAGCACATCTCTATCCTGATTGATGCGGGAGAACGCTCAGGCGGGCTGCCGTCGACCGTGGTCTCGTACGTGCACGGAGAAACTCCTCGCATCTTGCGCGAAGGGCGGCTCTCTAAAGACGATCTCGGACTCTAAGTCCCGTGCTCCCAATCGGAAAGGTACTTCGTCTGCTCTGCAGTAAGCGTTTCTACGGAAAGTCCCATAGCAGCTAGCTTGAGCGTTGCGACCATGTTCTCCAGATTTTCTGGAACGTCGTAGACGGCCGGAGCAAGCGGCGTCGCCTGCGTCGCCATCCACGCGCACGCAAGCGCTTGCGTAGAGAAACTCATATCCATGACCGATGCAGGATGTCCTTCCGCAGCAGCGAGGTTCACGAGGCGTCCTTCGGCAAGGAGGTTCAAGCGCTTTCCGCCGAGCAGGTACTCGTCGACTGATGAGCGGATGTCCTTGCGGACGCTCGATGCTTCCTTCTGGAGGGAAGCGACATCTATCTCGACGTCGAAGTGGCCAGTGTTGCAAACGATAGCGCCGTCCTTCATCTCCTTCATGTGCTCCATACGGATCACATGGATGTTGCCGGTCGCAGTGCAGAAGATGTCGCCAAGTGGCGCCGCTTCTTGCATCGTCGCGACGCGGAAGCCGTCCATTGAAGCCTCAAGCGCCTTGATCGGATCAATCTCGGTAACGATCACCTGGGCACCCATACCGCGTGCGCGAAGCGCGAGGCCGCGTCCGCACCATCCGTACCCGGCGACGACGAAGACTTTGCCCGCAAGGAGGATGTCGGTCGCGCGGATGATGCCATCGAGCGTGCTCTGTCCTGTACCGTAGCGGTTGTCAAAGAGGTTCTTAGTCTTAGCGTCGTTGACGGCGACGATAGGGAACTTGAGCGCGCCATCCTTGCTCATCGCGCGCAGGCGAATCACGCCGGTCGTCGTCTCCTCCGTACCGCCGACAATGCTCGGAAGCAGGTCAGCATGCTCCTTATGGATAGTCGATACGAGATCCGCTCCGTCATCCATCGTGAGGGTAGGGGCAGCTGCGATGACGCTCTTCAAGTGACCGAAGAAGGTGTCGCGGTCCTCACCTTTGCGCGCGAAAACTGGGATGCCGTGGTCTTTGACCAACGTTGCAGCGATATCATCTTGTGTGGAAAGAGGGTTGGAGGCGCACAGTACGACGTTTGCGCCACCTTCTTTGAGTGCGCGCATGAGGTTACCGGTCTCAGCGGTAACGTGGAGGCAGGCACCTACAGTCATGCCCTTCAAAGGCTGCTCGCGCTTGAACTGCTCGCGCACTGCCTGCAACACCGGCATGTCGTTGTCAGCCCATGCGAGGCGCTTTGCTCCTGCAGCAGCAAGCTCGATGTCAGTGATGTCGTAGTTCATATATTAGAGAGGGAAGGGTGTTCCGTAAGAGGTTTCGTAACGTTTCGTAAGTTCGTCAATCGTAAAGCGATGATTCTGCGTACCATAGCACTCGACCGCGTATGTCGCTACCGTGCTCGCTATCTGTGCGCTTTCCTTTAGTCCAAGTCCGGAGACGAGACCGTGCATGAGACCCGCGCGGTAGGCGTCTCCAGCTCCGGTCGGGTCGATAACCTGGGCGGCGGGCACTGCCTCCACGTGGATCTCTTCAGAGTGCGTGCGGATGCGGGAACCTGCCTCGCCCAAAGTAACGATGAGCAGTTCGGTCTCTCCCAGCAGGCGGTCTTCGTCCCAGCCAGTCTTCTCAAGCACCAAGGAGAGCTCGTAGTCGTTTACCAGAAGGCCTCGCGATCCACTGATGGATGCACGCAGATCTTCGGCAGCAAGGGCTGGCAGCTGCTGGCCGGGATCAAAGAGATACGGCACATTCGCTTCCTTGAAGCGTGCTGGAAACGCCCGCATATCATCGGCACCGGTCGGTGCGACGATCGCGAGCGCAACGTCATCCATATCGACGTCCAAGGAATAGGAGCGCGCGTCAGCTGCGGCAGAGAAGGCCGTGATCTGATTGTTGCCTTGGTCAGTCGTGATGTAGGCAGACGCAGTCGGGATATCGCCGAACACTTCTACGGTCGTCGTCGCGATGCCGTTCTCTTTGAGCCGTTCCTCATAGGCAGCGAAGTCGTTACCCGCCTTCGCGAGCATCTGGGCTGACGCGCCGAGCATTGAGAGGTTATAAGCGATGTTGCCCGCAGTGCCGCCAAACACAATCGAAGGGGCACCGACGGGGAAGCAGACGCTTATGTTGTGGAGCTGGTCAGGGACGAAATGGTCACGGAAATGACCAGGGAAGGTCATAATCCGGTCATATGCCAGAGAGCCGACGATAAGGAGCCGCTTCATTTGAAGTAGAGTGTACCCCAAAGCCGGGCATAAGTGGATATTCATCCTTCCCCCATGGGAGCGAGCTATCATGAAAGGATAGAACCCATAACCCGATTCCAACCATGAAGCTTCCACACCTTACCCGTCCGTATGAAGTCTGGGCTCCCGTCATAGGACGCATCCTGTTCGGTCTTCTCTTCCTCAATAGCGCTTTCTACAAGATCCCAGGTACAGAGATGTTCAACATGCAGGTGGAGATGTCCGCTGCTGTCGGCATACCGTTTGCTATGATCGCCGTCACCCTCGCGTTCGTTCTCGAAGTAATCGCCGGCGTCGCTCTCGTCATCGGATGGAATACGCGTACGGCGGCAGCCTCCCTGATCGTTTTCGTCGTTCTCATCGCTGCCTTCTTCGGACGCAATCTCGCTGATCAGGTACAGATGATGACCTTCTTCGCCTGTCTTCAGATTATCGCTGGCCTCCTCTACGTGTCGGTCTACGGCGCACAGAGCGTATCAGTCGCAAAGTGCCCACTTCCGCACAACGCTACTCGCGTCTAACTAAGTACTACAATCGAATCGTTTGCGAGGGCACTCTAACCTCTGCTAGAAACTACGTATCGTCCCCTCGGTCGTCCGACCTTCTTGCTGCGGCGACGGTGTCCTGTGCATCTTTAAGTTTAGGATAGGAGGTAGGCATGGGTTCTCCCTTCCGCTGCCACAGGAATCGCTGGTCCCTATACGTTGCGAGATATTCTTCTGGAGTGAGCGTACTTGAAGTTCGACCACCGTCCGGGGAGTAATAGGCGAATCGCAGGTCTGTCGGCCATATAAACGCACGCTCGTATCGCAAATCCCGATCGCTCGGCTTAGGAAGCCCCATGCTCTTCTTCGGTCGCACCGGGCCCTTGTTTACGGCTTCGGCAGATACAGAAGGATCATTCCTCGTCCTTGGCAGACGTGCGACAGGCGCTTTCGTGCGCGCTCGCTCGTACAACTCTTGTGCTGCCTCATCCAGCGCTCGCGTAACCTCTGCTTGAAATTCCGGCTCGGTTTCCTTAGCTGCAAAACGTATCGTATTGCGGCGCTTGCCGATATGCCAACCTAAGGAACGTTCCAGGCGCTGCGAATCGCCTTCGTGGTGAAGGATGTAACCTGCGCGCTTGAGTACCATGGCTATCTCGCGCTTAGAACGCTGCATGCTCATGCCCATTCCGACGATAGCAAGGCCAGCAGGGTTCTCCGTCCATAGACCCATTGAATCCGGCTCTCGAGCAAAGAGAGTGTTGTAGTCCGACGTCTCAGTTTTTGGCCGGGAGGGATCTTCAGGCGGAGTGGCCGGAGATTTGAAGCCATCTTAAGTTCCCATTGCGATCAGTATACGGCCCCGTATATTTCTCCACCAGTCTCTCGTTTTCCTAAAATGTGACCCAAATTAGGCGTGATTAAACCTAGCTCGTAAAGGAGTTGGCAGCTCGGCACGAATTTGGGAGAGATTACTGAGCAGCACCAGACGCAGAACGATAAGATAGTCGGATCTTGCCGTCTTCAATCTTTTCGTACTGACAAGTGCCGAGACCGTCGATCTCTATAACTCCGTCCTGAAAGTAGCCAATATTTCTGGCTACTTCTTCTCCAGGCAAGGTTACTTTCCTGTCCGTTCTTAGGGTTTCTCTATCAAATTCAGCTGTTTTCATTGCAGCACCTTCGTTACCTGATGCAATTAAAGCCTTCGCCGCCTCGATACCTGGTCTTTGAATTCATGCATATAATTGTGATTATGTATAAATATGCTACCACGGCTTCAGCGTCCCATTTGGCACTACCGTGAAAGCTTGTAAAACAAGCACAAAACCGATGTGACCCCACGGGGAATCGAACCCCGATTTACGCCGTGAAAGGGCGCTGTCCTAACCGTTAGACGATGGGGCCGTCTATGAAGACTTGGGAACCATAGCATTTCAAGGGGAAAACTCAAAAATGAGTTCTTCGGTGCGCTAGACTGCGGAGTATGGAAATTCTCATACCCGCTGTCCTGCTCATCGCGGGGCTCGTCATCCTCGTGTTCGGTGCAGAGTCACTCGTGAAAGGAGCCTCATCGATCGCGAGTCGCTTCGGAATCTCGCCACTAGTCATCGGTCTTACGATTGTCGCTTTCGGCACGTCTACCCCGGAGCTGACCGTGAACCTCTATTCCGCATTTACCGGCGCAACGGATATCGCCGTCGGGAACATCATCGGCTCTAATATCGCCAATATCCTGCTTATTCTCGGCATCACCGCACTCATCATCCCGCTGTCGGTGCAATCGAGTACGGTGAAGTGGGAGATCCCGTTCATGTTGCTCGCCATGGTGATGGTGTTTGTCGTAGGCAACGACATGCTCTTCGACGGAGCGCTGACGGATGTCATCACGCGCACGGATGGTCTCGGGCTCCTCGGCATATTCGCGATCTTCATGTTCTATATCTTCGCGATTGCCAAGACTGACCCGATGAAGCAGGAAGGGGAAGAAAAACAAACCGGCCTCTGGCTTTCGATAGGTCTCGTGCTCATAGGACTCGCGGGGCTGGTCTTTGGTGGCAAACTCTTGGTCGACAATGCGGTGGTGCTTGCCCGGTTCATGGGACTCTCCGAAGCCGTCATTGGCCTCACCGTCATTGCTATCGGTACCTCGCTTCCTGAGCTGGCGACGTCGGTCGTGGCAGCGTTTCGTAAACAAGCAGATATCGCCGTCGGCAACATCGTGGGCTCCAACATCTTCAACGTGTTCTGGATTCTCGGCCTGACCTCGACCATAGCCCCTCTACCGTCACCGGCGGGCTTCATGGTCGATTCGTTGGTAGGGCTCGGCGCGACCGTCGCACTTCTCGCAGTTATCGTCATAGGCAAGCCTATGTTCATCGAGCGCTGGCATGGAGGCGCATTTCTGCTTGCGTACGTCGTGTACATCACGTATCTCGTCATATAAGACTGCGAGTGCTAGGATGCCCGATACGGAGAGGTGGCAGAGTGGTCGAATGCACCGGTTTCGAAAACCGGCAGGCCTGAAAGGGTCTCGGGAGTTCGAATCTCCCCCTCTCCGCCAAGACATTTTAGTATCGGAGTCAACTCACTTACCCGAGTAAGTGGTGCGACTCGAGTACATAAATTGTTAAACAAAAATACACGAATCAATCGTGTTTTTTTGTTTGTTAGTATCGACCTGTATCATTTTTTCCCTCGATTCTTTTTCCGTGCAGCTATTTCAGGAACACCATGCCCTGGGGATACAATGGTCTGTACTTTTACATTCTTTAGTTTTTGAACAAGCTTTGCCATTGATACGCCGGTTCTTTGTCTTTCTTCCATCATGTCAGCAATATCATCCCCAGATATGGTTGTTCCTTCGTCTGCTTCAATAATAATCCCCACATCAAGCTGAGCATCCTCTTCATTCTTAGCTTGTCTCATATGATCAACTAACTCCTCAGCAGTTACATTATCAAGCATTGTTTGCATGCCTGCTCCATGAATATGCTGAGCTTTTAGTCGATCGAACTTACCATCCTTAACAGAAAAAGAAAATTCATCATATTTGAGAAATGGTATGTGGAATCCGTTGTAATTAATTATTACATTGCCGTCTACTTTCATCTGAAAATGGTAATGTGGCATTTTGCCTTCATGGCGATCTTTATGCCCTAAGCGGTCTCCATAGGAACAGGAAAAAGACCACTCAATATTTCTATAACGAATTGTTTCTTCGATAAATTTAGAGGATGTTTTTTCTTCAACTAGGTCATTAATGTTTGTTAAAGGATTATCACAATTCGCAACCCATCTTAAATATGCTTCTAATTGATGAAAGCTTTTGTCTTTGAATAATAATGGAAAATGTTTCTTTTTAAATCCATTCGGTTTTAGTAGCCAGTGCAAACAAGGTTTATTTTTTGAAAAATGAGATATCATATCGCCACAGTAATGACATCTACCTTCTGCAAGAGCAGTCTTTAATGCTTGAAAATCTTTTTCATTCTTCTTATGTTCCTCTTCAGCTATACCTTGTAATTCCTCAAGCGGAATACTATTAAGCCGTTCATTGAACTTTTTTATGTGTAAATCTGAAACCATATAATTTTAATTTAACCTTTTAACTAAAATTACGCAATTTATTCTTCTATAAGTTGGAGCATCTTATCCTTATAAAGTATCCTGCTCCTTAGGTTAGCAAGTAACTCTCTTTTCTCGCTAGTCGCTCCCTCTTTGAGAATGTACTTCGCATAGTTTCGGATATCAGTTTCCTTGTTGTTCTGTAGCTTTTCAGTCGCACCAAGCACTGATCTTTGGAATATATTGAATCTCGCTATCTCGTCCTCAAGCTTTTGTCTCATACCTAGTTCGTTGATATTAACCTTGTCGAGTATCTTCAGTAGCTCGGTGATTAAATCTTCCTCACGTATATATTTATTTTTGCAGTTTCTGTCTCTGGATCTTGCACATGAGTAGTAGATGTATTTTGCATGCGTGCCATCTTTTAGTTGTTTCCATTTCTCCTCAGCTGATATGCCACTTTGGCAGTATCCGCAAGTAAATAGCTTGGTGAATGCAAACTCCTTGTTTTCTCTTTGTATGTTATCTCGCTTCAGTTGCGTTTGTGCTTTTTCAAATAACTCTTGGGTTATGAGTGGTTCATGCTTTCCTGTATACCAGTTACCGCTCTTCTTTGGGTGTTCAAATATTCCGTGATAGAACTGATTGTCGAGGATTCGGTAGATACCACCGAGAGTCAGTGGTTTGTTTCCTCGGGTATAAAAATTAGCTTCAAACCTGAGCCAGTTGTATATCTTTCTTCCGCTCATCTTTTCGTATGCCACTTTCTCGAACATCTTCTTCACTATCGGTGCCCGTAGCGGATCCACTATCACCTGACACTTCTTGTCCATATGCTTTTGGTTTAAATATCCGAGTGGTGCCACCCCTGGCCATAATCCCATCTCTACTCGCGTCCGCAGTCCACGTTTTACGTTTACGCCTCGATTGTCGTTCTCAAGTTTTGCCTGTGATCCGAGAATCATTAGGAGAAACTTCTCGTTTGGGTTGTTACCAAACTTTTGACCGAATGTCCGTATCTCTTCCAGAAATCCAGCATCCATCAAGTCTACGATCTTTCCAAGGTCTCCTGCGTTTCTACTGATACGGTCGGGTGCCCACGTCAGAATGCCGTTGTATTTCTTTTGCCGTATCTCCTCAACTATCTCGTTGAAGACTGGGCGCTGTCCTGTCTCTTTGGCACTGTGGCTTTCTCGCTTCATGCAGACGATCTCTAGACCCTCACGTTCCGCTAGTTGGAGCATCTCCTTTATCTGCGAATCTATCGAAAGGACTTGTCGTTCCTCGCTTTCTGTCGACTTACGGGCATAGAGGCAGTATTTGGTTGGTATTGCCACTTGAGCCAATTGGGGCATTTCATAGCCTACGGGTGCTGTTGTTTTCATACCTACATTGATGACGCAACTCGCCCTAGGAGTCTAGGGCGTCTCAAGTGCCTAGCTGTTGGTAACTAAAATTTTTAAAATAGCCTTTAAAAATTGATATTATTTATATTAACGTTGTATACAAAAGTAAACTATTGTAATATAATAATGTTATGAAAAAAGAAGATCGATTTTATACATCTGAAGAACTGGCAGAAAACCTCAAGGTAAATGTCATGACCATATACCGATATATAAAGTCTGGCAAAATCAAAGCATACAAGTTTGGAAAAGAGTTTCGGGTCGAACATACCGAATTTGAATCATTCCTTAAAAAACATATAAACGTTTCAGAAAAATAATATGAACTATCCAAAAATTATTGATAACAACCGAAAATTTCTCAAAGACACTCTTACTGAAGTGTCCAAGGATTTTTCTGAGATTTCTATTGCGACTGGGTATTGGGATCTTGAAGGAATAAAACTGATTCTTCCAGAAATTCAAAAGTATTCAAAAATTCGTCTTCTTATCGGACGTGAACCTATGATTTCCCGCTATCACATGCAATCTCCTGAACCTGATTTTCCTGATCAAGATTTTAAATACGATCTTTCAAAGTTAAAGCCTGAATCAGCACTTACTGAAACAGTGGCGACCATCAAAGACCTTATTGAAAAAGGTACGCTCGAAGTTCGCGTTTATAGAAAAAACTTTTTGCATGCTAAGTGTTATATTTTTGGATCATACACTACAGATACTGCTGTTGGTATTATTGGTTCATCCAACTTTACTAAAAATGGTCTCACGCAAAATACTGAACTCAATGCTCTGGAATCTGATCATCGTATAGTTCTCTCAGAACCAAAAACTGAGTCTCAAGAAGTCGGACACCTCTTTTGGTTTGATTCATTTTGGAATGATGAGACTACTGAAAAGTGGAACGAAGAATTTGGAGAGATACTTTCAATGTCTACTGTTGGACATATCACATACAGTCCGTACGAAATGTATATGGCTACTCTCTGGCATCTCTATAAGAATGAGGTTACTGAGGAGATCACTCTTTCAAGTGATATTTCAAAAAACCTTTATGCTTTCCAACAACGCAACGCTCAGCTTTTGATCAACAAGATTGAGAAGACTGGTCTTGCAATGCTCGCTGACTCAGTTGGTCTTGGTAAGACCATCACCGCAGGTGCTGTGATCAAGTACTATCTTGAACAAGGAGCGCGTCGTATTTATGTTATTGCTCCAGCTCGCCTTATTCCTCAATGGAAAGATGACCTTGCAGACAAGCACGATATCCACGGTGGATATGAGCTTGTTTCAATGCAGAATATGGATGCAATAGAAGACGAAATGTCTCGTGACAAATACCGCAACGTTGACCTATTTATCATCGATGAAGCACACAATCTCCGCAATGATAACAGTACTCGCCATGTCAAAATTCTTGAATGGTTTAGCAACAACCCTGAGAGTAAGGTTTTGCTTTTAACCGCTACTCCTGTCAATAATCAGCTCACCGACTTCGTAAATCAAATACAGCTCGCAAGCAAGGGCAAGCTCGACTCGTTTCCGATTGTTTACACCACCTCAAAGAAGCGTGAAGTTATTGATTTCTTTGAAGCTGTAAAGCGTCTTGTAAGTTATATCAAGGAAAAAGAAAATGCCAACGAAGATATTGATTGGGATCGTGTGAACAAAGTCATGCGACAAGGTCTCAAGCACTTCCTAGTCCGTTCTACTCGAAATGGAATCATGAAAGATTTCAATGGTGGTCTTCTTGGTAATGACGGCATTATGCGAGCGTTCCCCACAAGCGTCGTGAAGCCTGCGGAATACAATTTCTCATCAGAGAATGACACTATTGTATCTGATCATATTTCTGCATCAGTTGCTTCAAGCTTTGAAACCATCGATCCTCGGTCTAGTGATATCGACAAGTTAGTCGATATCACTCAGCGTACTGAGCATCCACTTGATACTATTAAGAAAAATACTCTCTCAGGTGAGACTGTTCACACTGGAGTATTTACCAATCTTTTCCAGATCATTTTGACTTTCGGATTCGCTCCCTATAAAGCTCGTGTCTACGACAACAGATTTTATGGTAAGACCCCAGCCCAAATCAAAGAATACAAACTCAAGCCAAAAGAAAGTTTTGCACTCCTTAGTCAGATCGGTATCCACAACATTATTCGTGTCAGTCTTTTGAAGCGTCTTGAGTCCTCTCCATACGCTCTCAAGAATTCTATTCAAAACTATGTAAATAGACTTTCAGTTTTCAGCGAATGGCTTGAAAAAGGATATATACTTTCTTTTAAAGATATTA
>Ga0163152_10001891_pt1 | contig 31750 bp, 27 predicted proteins | sample OliLakLV19MP8IB2_FD_148635 | JGI IMG/M metagenome (GOLD analysis project Ga0163152, IMG submission 148635) | Freshwater microbial mat bacterial communities from Lake Vanda, McMurdo Dry Valleys, Antarctica - Oligotrophic Lake LV.19.MP8.IB-2 | ecosystem: Environmental > Aquatic > Freshwater >...
CTAAAACATATTTCTTTAAGCTATGAATGTTGTAGATAGCACTGGCTATATTGACACACAATTTTATTCTTGCTTCTATTCCTGTTTTATTGGTACGGTTGTATTTATCGTGCCATATTTTAGGCAAGTTTTTTTTGATATTGGGCATACAAAGTTCATAAAGTTGTATGCTATTTTCAAAAGCTAAAGGCATCATGAAGCCTACAAATTGGGCGTTTTCATACACGGCTTGTTTTGCCGAACAAATAATGTGCTGTTCACTTTCCAAATTTTGGGGCGGATTTTTTGCCATGTAATGTATTTTCTTTTCGCGTTCTGGCGTGCAGAACTTTGGAAAATACAGCTTTACACAATATTTTTGATAGTCCACGTGTATTATTTTATGAATAGCCTCCGCTTGCGATTTGTTTATCGTCTATCAAAATAGTTTTTCCTGAATTGGTTTGCAGTTTTCGTGGCATATTTAGGCTAATAAAATTCCGAGTATCAACGTTTTATCATCAGGTTCATTTTTGAGTCCTTCGTTGCCCATTTCCAAAAAATTTTTCCATTTTTGGTTAATTTCTTCTGCTGATAAGTTGTTTTGGTGCATAGTTTTCAGCGATTGCACCAGCGGATTGAAGAATTTAGGGTAAGGCAAATTGAGTTCGGTATATTTTTGGGTTGTTTCGTCAAAGCTACTAAGTTGGAAAGAATGTCTTTCGCATCCGTCAGACATCAGCGTAAAAGCCGTATATGGCTCTGTGATAACGTTGCTTGCTATATAGTTGTCAGGTGTTTCCCAAATAGCGGAGGTAATAAATACGGTTTGATTTGCCTCTTCGCCCTTCCAGGGTTCTATAAGAGGTTTCCATTCGCCTTCAGCATTGCAATAACCTGCACGTCCATCGCCAATATGCGTAACTAAAATGCCAATAGGCGTATGTATAAGCACGATAACGGTACAAGCCAATGTTGCGATTTTGAGATTTTCGCTTTTGGCATAGTCTTCTAAATCGTGTCGCAGTTTGAACAAAGCCTCTTTGCTTATGCTGTGCCATTTGTCTTTGTCAGGAAGTGTTTGCTTTTCTTGCCACTGTTCTTCTTTCAAAATTTGGGTAAATAACCTGATAGCTTTATCAGCTACAAACCTACTCCCTAAGGCTGAATTTACAGCCGAACCTGCGCCATCACAAACGACTGCAATACCTGCTCTACTGTCTAATTTTTGGTAAACATGGGCATCTTGGCATACTATATTGTTTTCTATGTGCGACTTGCCTATTACTGACGCGCCCACGCTAAACCAATGTTGCAATTTGGGGCTTTCGTTTATTTTATTCACTTGCTTTTTTGCTTGTAGTTTGTTTATATCATCTTTCTTTTTGGGTGTTTCGGCTGTTTCTTCTTTGGTATAAGTTTTTTTAAATTCGTAAAAAAGAACACTAAAAGCAACCATCAAACAAATTATAATGAAAAGATAAAGAGGGTAGTTTTCCTGTATATTTCCCTCGTTTTTATCTTGTGCTGCACAAACGGCTATAGATTGAATAAAAAATAAACCCATCAAACAGGCTTTAGTAAAAAAGCCTGTTTGGTCTTTGGTAAGGATTTCACGCTCTTTTTTCACAGCTATATTTTAAATCCTGTCATCCATGTGTTTGGGGCAGGCAAGTCTATCTGGTCGCCTTCTTTCGAACCTGCTACTATAGACATGCTGGCACTCACCCAACTAAAAAACTCGTCAAATTTTAGTCCTTCGAGTTGTGCGGGAGGCATATCGGGGCTGGATATTTTATGCAATACACCCATATCTGCGCCTTTCACACCAATAGAGAGGAAAACGAACTTTTTGTTTGTTACACTTGTTTGAATTTGCACCGCAAGTCCATCAATATCTTGGTTAGCGTCAGGTGCGCCGTCTGTGATTAAAATAATCCAAGGGCGCAGGTAAGGTTGCCCTGTGCTTTTGTACCAAGTCTTGCGTGTATTTACCAAATTGATAGCTTCTTTTACGCCATCTACCAGAGCTGTAGAGCCTTTAGTAACCAATTCGGGCATCACAAAGTCAGCTGCTAAAGCGGGTTCTTGCATTATTTGGGCAGTATTGCTAAATTCTACAATGGCAATTTCTAAACGGTTTGCGGTTGTAGAGTTTTGCAATATTTGTTCATGAAAGTGCTTCATGCTTTCGTTCAATGCCTTTATAGGTTCGCCAGACATAGAACCTGAAACATCAACAACAAAGCAACAAATGCTTTTTTGCTCGTAATTTTGGGGGGATTCAGCAGAAAAATCGTTCATATTTGAAGAAAATTGTTACTGCAAATATGCCTAAAATTATTTATACTTTAGACATTTTCTTTATAAAAAAAGATAAGTTTTTAGACTTCTTGTGAAAGTCCTTTTCCCTTCCTCCAATTTGGAGGGAGGAGCAGATTATATGGTTTTTAGTCCTTTTTAAAGGGTGGGCGGGTAGGCAAGGCGATTGGTTAAATATTTGGCAACTTGCCTGCCCAAAATTAGAACTTAACAGTTTTGGTGCTCCGACAATTTTAGTGGCGCAAGGTATAAACCACATAGCAAGATATGGAACATAGTGTTTCGGGCTATGTTCTCTATGTTTCTATGTGGTTCAACACAAAATTTGTCAGAGTACCAACATTACTGAGGTAAACTGAGAACTTAACATACGACAGTAGCATTACAAATACAACACTGTTTTTTTAAATAACTGACAATCAATTATTTACAAATTAAAATTATTTTTAATAAATACTTAATATTTTAATTAACACACTGAAAATAAATCTAAAAATTGATTTTAAGTTTTTTGATAAATATCAGCACTGTGAACCACCTAAGTATTTACAAAAGAGGATAGATTTTGCAAGCACGTGCTTAGCAAAACCTATCCAATTTTTGATTTGACAAAAAACTATCGTGCTATATACAATTTTCCAATGCCTTTTTTGAATGCTTTATCGGCACTTGTGTTGCGGTGTTCTAGCATTTGTCCGTTCTTTTTCATGATGACGCGGTACAGATAAACGCCATTGGCAAGTTTTTCGCCGTACTCGTCTGTTCCGTCCCAAGCATATTCGCTCATGTTGTTGCCTACGCGGATATTGCCCAATTCTGCATGCGAGATTTCACGAACGACCTTGCCTGCCACAGTCATGATTTGGATTTTCACTTCGTCGGGTACTTGGTCGCCTGTGAGTGTAAACACAAAGCGCGTACTGGTAGAAAAGGGGTTTGGGTAAGGCAATACGTTGGTTACTGTACTTTCTTTGACTACTTCGAAATCGATTTGGTAAGGGTCAGTTGCCGCTAAGTTCCCAAGTCCGTCTGTGCCTTGTGCCTTTAAAGTATAGATGCCGCTTTCCAAATTATCACGTTTGATATTGATCATGAGCCTTCCTGCTTGATAGTTCCACGTAACTTTGTTGCTGTTCATGTCTACAGCTTCAAAAGGTTGCCCTACGCCTGGTTTTTTGATAGCTACTTGTAAATTGGTGGGGTTATTTGCCAATACAAATCGGTTATCGTCGCGCAGTTGTACGCTTATGAGTGGGCTTGCCGATACGATTTCGCCATGCAAAATCTTTTTACCATCAAAGGCTACTTCAAGGAGCGGATTGTTTTTGTCTGGGATAACTTCAAAGTTTATGATTTGGACATTATTCTCGTAATAACGTTCAGGGACAAGTTTTGGGTTCACATACACCTTTAGTTCGTTCTTGCCTCCCCAGCCGATTGTACCGAGCATGTGTTTGAATTTTACGGTTGCTTTGGGTAGCGGCGCTTTTATTTTAAAGGTTTTTACTTCTTGCGCAAGGGTGCTAAGGTTTTTACGTGTCATTTGTACGGTAAGAGAGTCGCTTGCGTAAGTCAGACCTGTAAGATTTCGGAAAGCGAACTCGAGTTCAAACGATAGCCCTTCTTCTTTGGGCGTTATATTATAGGCAGATTGCCCTATGGCGGCTACGTCCATCATGCCATCAGGTACGCCGTCATACAAGACGAGCCAGTTTCTGAGTTGTATGGGTGCTTTTCGGGCTACTGCGTCTTCAGTATAATAGACCAGACGCAGGTAAGGATACGAGGTAGCATTTATGGTAGAAAGGTTGAGCGAAGAAGCCGTGATATTATTCAGAAGCGGCGTAGGCGACTCTGTCCCCTGCAAATTTGCGCCATAAATAGCGACTTTGTACGTGGCATTGCTTGTATTATATGGCTTGGCGACGTTTTGTTTGAATTCCTTCCAGCTTACTGAAGGCCCTATTTGCGTGGAAGATATTGTACCTGTATAATACGGGATACGCAAAGCCGTTTCCATAACAATGGCTTCTATTTTAGGGGTGCTTATATTGAGTGCTACGGCTTCTTCGGCAGTTCCTATTGCACCACCTTTGCGCCCCAATATGATATAAGGGTGTCCTGTTTTCAAGCTATTGAAAATACTTGGATTGCCTCCTATGCTTACAAAAGCATTTTTCACGCTTGGTGTCCATAAGTCAAAATTGATATTGCCTATGGTGAAAAACAAGACAAAATCGTTTGCATTTACGTTGGCAAGATAATCATTTAAAGCACCGTTCAGTAAGTTGCTATTGTTGTAGTTATTGGCTAAATACGGTTCGCGCCCACAAGCATTGGGGAAAACACGGTATGGCGTGCCTGTGAGATGGTCGAATGCCATACAAACGATAACATCTGTTCCACAACGCCCGGCGAAAACTTGTGGCAGTTCTTCATAGAGCATATACGCATCAACTGCATAATTTCCTCCGTTTTCTGAGCCAAAAGTGCGTACTTTGATACGTTTTTTGATTTCATCAAAGTTCCATTTTCTTTCTGTGTCATTGCGTTTGATTTGGTTTAAAGCATTGCGTTCAAATTGAGAGAAATGCCTTTGTGTCCAGCCTTCCGAGCTGTTTTTGATATAAGTAAAAGAGCTTTGCCCCCAAAGAATATTGGGGTCATTCACTGCATCTGCATAATTCACGCGCCAATAATAGACAGTGCTGTCTGTGTCATTGTTGCTAAGGAGTGAAGGTATTTCCCATGAGCCTGTAACGCCTGCGGGTACTATGGAGCTTTTTCTGTACAAACTATTGAATGTTTTGACTGTATCCAATTCAAATATAAAATCGCGTCCTTGGCTTAGTCCGTTGCTTGTAACAGCAGTAAGCGAAAAAGGTTGTTCATTTACAATAGAAAATTCTTGTGGCAAAGTTGGGAATACACCAAAAGTAGGCATAAAGAAATTTAATATACCTACGTTATTATTTTCCCTCATTTCGTCTATTGTATTTTCATAGTCAAGGAATACTTCGAGGGTGTTATTGCCATAAATTTCTTCATTTGGTTGTTTTGCTATGGTAAGTACAAGCGTGTCTTGGTAGGCGATAGGGTTGTATTTGGCAGGAAGTTCGGTTATGTATTGCGAGCCATCGGGGTATGTATGCTTTATCCTCACGCCTATTTTGGTAAAACCCATGATGCCCAAATTAGCAACTACTACTTGAAGTTTAAAGGATTCGGAAAGTGCGGTTACAGGAGCATTATCAAAGCCTTTTAAGTATAATTGGCTATCATCTGTATAATAATCGGGTTTGTTGGCTTTAAAAAACACCAGGGCTGGGTCTGCTTGTAAAAGCATTTGTTGCCCTACGCTCAGTTCGGGAGCAGAGAGTAAAGAAATATTTTGATTTATATGATAACGCAATACGTCGCCTATTGGCTTGCCTACCCAGTTTGCTTCGCCAAACATAGTTTGATAAAGTTGCGTGGAATAATCCGCCAATACATTCGAATAGCCATAATAGGTATGTCCGATAAAGCCAATCGCGCCTCTGTCGCGGGTATAGAGCCAATCACGGGCGAGGGTAGGTCGTCCATAAAATATGCCGCCCAAATTGCAACCATTCACGAGCATGAGTGGATATTTGCCTTTGTTTCGATAGCCTTGTATGTCTTCCGAGCAGAAGCCGATTTCGAGGTCTGTATTGGTTAGGTTGGAGTGTCCGAAGAAGTTAATGAGGCTTGTACCTGAATTAATTTGTTCTGACATGTTGATGATTTCAGTAATGCCTGTTGTACGTTTGTTGGTTGTTTTCACCTTGCCTCCCAAAAACACACCTTCGGCTTTTGATTTCATGATTCCCATGCGTCCACTGAATGCGGCTTGTTCGCTTTCAGTTCTACCACCTACTAAGTGAATAATATTTTTTTGCCAGAGTTCGTTTTTGACATTCTCATGCTCTTTCACTTTGTCAAAATAATTCAATACTTGTTGTGGGCTTGTTACGCCTATTCGTCCTACTGCTATGGAGGGTCCAGCACCGCCTGAGCCGTTCAGTTTTTCTACAAGTGCGATATCAGAAGGCGGGAATCCCAAAATAGGCACAAGGTTTTGCGCAAAGTCGCTAGGGTTTTGGCGAAAATTGAGCGAGCCGCTGTAGCTATCAGGAAAGCCCATGCCGAGTCCCATTATAAATAAGTATTTGGGTTGTCCGTTTCTGAGCATCCAATCTATATAACGGCGGATAGCGAGTGGCGTTTTTTCACCATAATTAAATTGGTTGTAAAGCTGCTCCATGATTAGAGTCAAGGGCTTGTAGCTTCCACCTTGCGTGCTGGCGCGATAGTCGGCGTATGCTTGTATGATGTCGGGGTAACCGCCTGCTTCCTTGCGCAAACTATGATGGGTGATGATAAGATAGTCAAATAAAGCGGGATTGATATTTTGAAAAGCTACACTTTCAATATTGATGGGTGTGAGGCGTATCCCGTTGTCTATCAATAACTCTCTTGGGGTGTACATATCTATCACAGCACTGTATAACTTGCCTGCCACTACAGAGGAGGCGAACTCTCTTACGATTGCGTTTTGCTGCAATTCATATATTTTGGCATTAGCGGGTGGGGTAGCAAGCTCAAGATATGAAATGTTGTTGGGGTTCATTGGCAAAGTAAGTATATTGCTTTCTGTAGGTTTTAGGGTAGGCGATTGTGGATATTGTACTTCCACGTAGGCTATCACAAAATTGCCTATCAAAGCTTTGAATTCGACGAGAAGATTGCTTCCACCCGCAAAACTTGCTATTGGCACATCAAGTTCTAATAGCTGTGTATAGTTAAAATTAGTGGCTACATTACCTGCCAGCGTGGTCATATTACCTGCTGAAGTACCCACACGTATTTGAAAAGTGTTGGTGCTGTTTGTGTTTGATGCGCCTGCTAAAGATATTTTGAGTTTGGCAGTAGGGGCAGGATTCGTACTATAGACGTTGGCTATAGGCAAGGAAACTACACGTGTCGCTCCTGTCGGCGTGCCACCATACAGGATGCCGCTTGACCAACCTTCGCCAGTGTCAAATTGAGAAAGGTATATAATGTCAGATGAGCCAAGCGGATAGTTTTGACCCGGTGAATAGCGTTCTGCAAAAACGACCAGCTCCTTTTTCGAATGATAAGCCTCAAAAGTAGGCGCGGGTGCGGGAATCGCTTCATTTATTTGTTCAGTTCTTTTGCCCAAAGTATTGTCCAGTGTCCAAGTCAAAAAATAGACAGTTGTATCTGTATATAAGCTATAGTGATGGTTGAGGTGAAAGTTGGGGTCGCGGTAGAGTTGCGTGTCTTGCGAACCATCATTCTTTTTACCGTAAAAATCTATATAATCACCCGTATCAAAACTCTCATCAGTTTCGCCACCTACAGAGAGGGCTTGCTCTTTGCCTCTATGAAAGAGTTGGAATTTTTTTGGATTCACGCCTGTTATGCCTTTGGAGGCAAGTGTCGCTTGTGTGATACGATACATACCCGTTCGGGCTACAGGTATTTTCAAATAGGTCTGGCTCATGTTTATCCATTCGTTGCCTGCTTGAGCGTCGGCTTCCTCGCTCAGGATCAAACTATAAAACAATGACAAAACGAAGATTTTTGATAGGTTATGATACATAAACAGTTCAGTAAATATACAGTTAATACGTAAAAAGGCAGGTTTGGTAAACGCAACGGAAGAAATATATGCACAGCTTTTGCAAATTTACAACTTTTTTTTGTTTATTTGCAAAGAACTTCGAAATACAAAAAATTATGTCCAAAGATTATTATAAAATATTAGGGGTCAATCGCAATGCTACACAAGAAGAAATCAAAAAAGCCTATCGAAAATTGGCTATCGAGCTTCACCCCGATAAACATCCGAACAACAAACAAGCTGAAGAACGCTTCCAACAAATCACAGAAGCGTATCATGTATTGAGCGACCCCAACAAGCGCAGGCGATACGACTTCTTGGGTGCGAATTGGGAGCAGTTCGCGCCTCCTACTTTTGACACCATCAACATCAGCATACAAGATATATTTTCCAATATAAGCGATGGCGTGCGTGGTATTGGCGAAAATTTTACAACCTTTGTACGCGACGTATTAGGTGATACCGTATTCGGAAGTACAAAAGAAGGCGATAATCCACGTGAACACACCCACGAAATTGGCATCACCCTCGAAGAAGCATACGAAAGTACAGAAAAAATAATAGACATCTTCAATGAAGTATTGCGAATCAAACTCAAAGCAGGCATTAAAGACAATCAAATCCTGCGCTTGAGAGGAAAGGGCAAAGACATGTACGATGGCAGTCGTGGCGATTTACTGGTCAAAATCAATGTCCTATCCCACCCTAAATTTATACGCGAAGGCGATGACTTGCATACCGATCTCGCTATCAACCTTTATACAGCTGTCTTGGGAGGCAAGGTAGAAGTGAAAACTTTGAAAGAGCCTACCTCTATCAATATTCCACCTTGTACGCCGAACGGACACACCTTGCGCTTGAAAGGATTGGGCATGCCGCTTTATGGTACACCTGAACAAACAGGTGACTTGTACGTGAAAATATATGTTACCATTCCTGCCTCGCTCACGCCCGAAGAAAAAGCACTCTTTGAACGTTTGGCTACTATGAAAAAATAATTTTTTTTTGTAAAAAAACACCTTTTCCCTTTCTCAAAAAAAGAGAAGGGAAAAGGCACCACTGTCTAGTCTTCCTTTTTACCAAAATGCGCATCCATCTCATCACTGTCTATGTGCAGAATAAGATGCTTCAAAGCAAAGTAAAAATCCTCATGCTTCTTAAGCAAGTATCCATCAAGTGTGGACACATTCCAGAAGCCCATAGCTTCCCAAAGCTCATACTCAGCCTTGTCTTTGCGATTGACAAAGTAAATTTTATCGGTATGCCCTTTAGGTACAAGACTGTGGTCCTGCAATGCGGCAAAAGAAAACATTTGGGCGGCAAGGTCTAAATGCTCTTGTTCGTGATTCATAATAAAAAAGAATTAATTGTAATTTTGCGAAAAGTTAGCAACAAAAAACGACAGTAACAAATTTTTGTTTTAAAATCATATTTTTTATTTATCTTTGCGCTATGACGCAACAAAAACTACACTTCATTGCTATCGGGGGCAGTGCTATGCACAACCTTGCGATTGACGCACATCTCAAGGGTTACCAAGTAACAGGTACTGATGATGAAATTTTTGAGCCTTCGCGCTCTCGCCTCGCCCAATACGGACTTTTGCCTAAAGAATTGGGCTGGGCAGCTGAAAATATTACAGAAGACCTGCACGCAGTGATAGTAGGCATGCATGCAAAGGCAGACAATCCTGAACTGCTAAGAGCCCAAGCATTGGGCATCAAAGTGTATTCTTTTCCCGAATATGTTTTAGAGAAAAGCAAGCATAAACACCGCGTAGTGATAGCTGGTAGCCATGGCAAAACAACCATAACTGCTATGGTCATGCACGTATTAAAAATATGCGGCAGGAAGTTCGACTACCTTATAGGGGCATCAGTCGACGGCTTTGAGCAACAAGTAAGCCTCACCAATAACGCACCCACTATCATCATAGAAGGGGATGAGTATTTTTCCGCACCCTTTGATGCGACGCCCAAATTCCTCCGCTACCAGCACCATATAGGTGTGATAAGTGGAATAGCTTGGGACCACATGAACGTTTACCCAACCATTGAGTCGTATGTAACTCCTTTTGAAGAATTCGCTGATGCAACGCCCAAAGCCGGCTCCCTTATCTACAGCCAAGACGACCACATCGCCTCTGTAATTGGCGCAAAAGAGCGTGCCGATGTAATGCAAATAGCCTATCAAGCACACCCACACAAAATAGTAGAAGGCATCACATACCTCTCAGTAGGAAAGAAAGACCGCGTAAGAATCTCCTTTTTTGGTGAACACAATCTCAAAAACGTAAGTGCGGCAAAAGCCGTTTGCAACCGCATAGGCATCGATGAAGAACCTTTTTACAAAGCCATCAGCTCATTCAAAGGGGCAGGCAAGCGGCTTGAAACAGTCATAGAAAAAGCCAACTTTGTAATGTTCAAGGATTATGCACACGCGCCTTCAAAAGTCCTTGCTACCACCACAGCCGTAAAACGCCAATATGTAGAACGTAAACTAATCGCCTGTTTAGAATTGCACACGTACAGCAGTTTGAATGTTGATTTCTTGTCGCAATATAACGACACACTAAACACTGCCGACCAAGCCATCATTTATTTTAACCCCAAAAATTTGGCACTCAAGAACATCCCCGCGCTTTCCAACGAAGATATACGAAAGGCTTTTGACCACGAAAACTTATACATATTTGATGACAGTGAAGCATTGAAAAAACATTTACTCGCCCTTTCTTGGCACAATAAAAACCTCCTCATGATGAGTTCTGGTAGTTTTGACAACCTAAACCTCGCAGAAATAGGGCAACTCATAACCCAAAAAATATAAATAGACCTCCTGAGAGAGAACAGTGTGAGGTCTTAAGAAACACTTTCGCAAGAAGTCTAACAGTTAAAACCGTAGGCAAGCAGATATAACGCCCTTGCCTACAAACCACAACAGGGCAGGGCAGGCAAGAATACAAACCACATGCCTGCCCATTTTAACACCAAAAATATCAAACGTTTGATATTTTTCAAACACATCGCAACACCTTTTTTGTTATTATACTATATCCATTATTTTTATGACTTCGTACCCCTTCCAAGTATTATATGAAGATAATCACTTGCTTATCGTGAACAAACCCGCTGGCATGCTCACACAAGGCGACATCACAGGCGATGCCACACTCGGCGACTATGCCAAAGCGTATATAAAAGAAAAATATGAAAAGCAGGGCGACGTCTTTCTAGGTGTTCCCCACCGATTAGACCGCCCAGTAAGCGGAGCTATCATTCTCACACGTACTTCAAAAGCCTTAGAGCGCATGACGGCTATGTTTCGTGAGCGCGAAGTGCAAAAAATCTATTGGGCAGTAGTGCGCAACAAACCACAACGCCAACACGGAAAACTCACGCATTGGCTTGTAAAAGATGAAAACCGCAACTTTGTAACAGCCTACAATGCCCCCCAAGATGGAAGTGTGCGTGCCGAACTAAGTTACCGCACTATGGGAGAGCTAAACGAACATTATCTCTTAGAAGTAAGCCCATTAACAGGTCGCCCACATCAAATACGTGTGCAATTAGCAGCTATGGGTTGCCCAATAAGAGGCGACATCAAATACGGCTATTCCAAACCCAATATTGACGGAAGCATACATTTACATTCAAGACGCATTTATTTTTTGCACCCCGTACGCAAAACGCCTCTGATATGTGTAGCAGGCGTGCCTCCCCAAGAATTTTGGGAGCAGTTTCTAACACTCGACGACTTTGAAATACGCGACAAAGATTTGGGAAATTTGTATTAGGAATGAAAACTGTAGCACAGACGGAAAGTCTGTGCCACAGTTTGTACCGCTAAAAAACAAGTGTATTATTTTTCAGTACAGCATTGCTGAATCAAGGCATGCATTTCAAAACCTTTACAATTTGGAGAGGGATATAAGGAACGATTTTGAAATGCACCCAAATCAAGTTTTGCAATAGGTTCTTAAATAGTTAGCTTCTGTGTGATGCCAAAGCGACAAGAGACGCTTACAACATGACTAATTTGAGTATAGTTTGCGCAATAATTTTTTAAGAACCAGAAAGTTATGTGCTTATTGGTCTTCAAATAAAGTTACACCCAAGTTTTCTAAACAGCAACAATGGCAGAAAAAGTTTAGTTCTAAAAAACAGGGCAAAAGTTCTAAAATAGAACCTGAAAAATAGTGTGCCTTAAAAAAAAGTATTTAACTTTGCATCATAATCAGGTAGGATAGTGTTACATTTGTAATGCTACTATTCTACATAACAATGGGCTTTAGCCTGTTGTAAAACCCAATCACGGACTAAAGCTTGTTGTGTTGATACAGCATTACAAATATAGCATTATCAAAAAGAATACCATAAAAAACGAGCAAAATATAGATATATCTTGGTTAGGTTGATTTTACAGTAATTAAATTATGCAAAACTTCAATCAAATTGATTGGGCTAATTATCATTTTTTATGAAAAATAATATAATTATTAATACCATATATGCGAAAGTTATTTTTTTTTGCGTATGGTTATATCTGATATACAAAGGTATTGTACTGGATATTAGTATTAGGGATTTTTCCTATTTAGATTTTTCTCTATTCATGAGTTTGCTTTTTATAGGCATTTTTAAAACTTTTTGGTGCTCCGACAATTTTAGTGGAGCACGGTATAAACCACATAGAAAGATATAGCACACAGTGTTTCGGGCTATGTTCTCTATGTTTCTGTGTGGTTCAACGCAAAATTTGTCAGAGTACCAAAAATTTTGTGTTGAATCACCCAACTTTCTTTACAGTCCACTCCTACCTACTTCGAGGTAGAGTTGCCGTTTCATAATGTCTGCCTGAAGTGCGTCACGCAAGGCGGCATACATTTTCTCCTCGTCTTCGCGTGTGAGTGGGTGTTCTCTGTGTTTACTGCGTTTATAAAAAAGTGAATCAGCAAAAGAAGCCACATTAGCAAAATATTTAGTGGGGAAGCTGATTTTGACATCTGAATTGTCCGTTGCGTTGATGTGCGCCAATAAACTGTCCACGTGCGGTTTTAGCATTTGCATGCAGTTATGCGTTGTTTCGGCTTGGTCATGCTCATCAAAACGGTTCTCTTTTAAATATGCATTGGCAAGCAATACATCTATTATTTGCTCATATTGACGCTCCATGTTTTTCAATATCTTATCGCCTTTGCGCGAAGCGGCAAGCGAAATAAGATGCCCGCCGATGACTAAACCTACGACAATTGTTATAATCCAAAACCAAACCATAGTCTTCTTTTTTTTATTTTTAACACAAAATAGCTATTGAAAGTTGTTTATCCAAAAAAAACTATACTTTTGGCTTCTAATTGCAATATATTCAAAAAATAACAAATGCTAGTAGTCATTCAACGTGTAAGCCAAGCTACTTTACACATAGAGAACGAACTCCGCGCCCAAATAGCACAAGGTTTGGTCGTATTGATAGGCATTGCCCACGAAGATACGGCGGAGGATGTCGCGTGGCTTGTACCCAAAATAGTCCAATTGCGTATCTTTGCTGACGAAGACGGCAAGATGAATCGGGCTGTGCAGGAAATAGGAGGCGATGTTTTACTTATAAGCCAATTTACCCTCCATGCAAGCACCAAAAAAGGCAATCGCCCCTCTTTCTTAGAAGCCGCGAAGCCTGATGTTGCTGTCCCGCTTTATGAGCAGGTAGTCAGTGCGTTGGAAGAAGCGATGGGTAAACCTATCCAAACAGGCGAATTTGGGGCAGATATGCAAATCAACCTTACCAGTGATGGTCCCGTTACCATTATTATTGATACCAAAAACAAAAATTAAGCATGGCACGCTTATTGGTTTGGGGTTGGTATGCAGTTGTCGTTTGTTGTATCCTTGCCTGCTTTTGGGTTTGGTGTGTCGCATATTCTGAAGCACTCGAAAAAATTATACAACTAACGGGTTCTTCCACCAAACGCACCCAAATAAGCACGCAAATTTTCACACCCTCGCGACACCTACTAATACGCTATGCCTTGTCTTTCATAGCCTTTTTGGGTATGCTTAGTTTGTGGCGTGTGCGGCGGGTAGCAAGGTTTTTGGTCGATTGTGCTGTTGTTTTTCGCACTTTTTGTGTGTTGGTTTTGCGGCGTGTGCAGGCAAGTTCGCGCACCTTGCCTGCCTACCGACGGCACATCAGCCTGCTTATTTTTGGTATAGGTTTGTTGCCTATATTTTGGCGAATTTGGGTATATGAAGTGTGGCTTGATGAAGTGTTCAGCTATGTTTTTCTTGTCAAAAGAGGCTTTTTCGTAAGCCTTGCCTACTATCCTGGTCCAAATAACCACGTCTTTTTTATGGTGGTTGCTTCGTTGCTCAATCCACTTGCAGAAATATGCTACATACCTATTCCAATGATGCGTTTATTGGCTTTTGGAGGTGTTTTGGGTACAAGTGTGTTGCTTTATGGCTGGTTATTGGTGCGCAAAGGGTGGACTGTGGCGAGTGTGTGCGTATTTATTTTTTTGATGCAGTCGCCTGTGCAGTTTTATGGCTATTTAGCGCGCGGATATGCGTGGGAAATGTTCTTTTTTCTTGTCTTATGGATGAGTCTTTGGGAATGGAAACGCCATCCACGCACCTTGTATATAGGCATAGCGAGTTTGAGTGCGGTTGCAGGGTTTTATACCTTGCCTACTTTTTTGTATGCTTATCTGCCCTTATTGCTTGCTGTTTTTTACCCATTATCTCAACCGATAAAGCGTTATTATGGGCTTTTATTTGCGCAATTCTTTGTTTTTTTGGGCGTTATGAGCCTTTACGCGCCTATTATTCTGCTCAATGGCATAGGTGCATTTGCGGGCAACGCGTGGCTACAGGTAGGCAAGGACTTGTTTTGGCAAGACCTTTTGAGTGGGCAATACGGTGCTGATGTAGTCGGTTTTTGGGGGCTTGAGATGCCGTATTGGGGCTTTTGGATAGTATGTGTAGGAAGTTTAGGGCTATGGTGGAAAACGTCGAAAGACATGCGCGTTTGGTTATTCCTTGCCTTTTTGTTGCCTGTAGTCTTGTTGTTGTACCAACAAGTTTTGCCGCCTGTGCGTGTCTGGAGTTATTTGAGTGTAGCTATAGCGTTGTTTTTTGCAAATAGAAAACGAACTGCCAAAGCATTTGCCCTCATACTTTCTATTGTTTTTGTCATAAATTGGCAATTTTTTCCCAAAATACCTGCACATAGTTTGGTAGCCAAGCAAGTTCTTGCTTCAAAGGTGCAACATATATTTGCCAATGAAGATACCTATCAAATGTTTATTCGATACGAATATGCCAAGCAAAATACCCCTTTGGATATACAAGTTATTTGTAGCAATCCACCGCCAATGCCGTATGAAACAGTGCTACTTGCTAGAAAACAAAAGACACCGGCTTGCATTGCGCTTCAGGAATACAAGCAGGTTTTTGAAAATGAGGAAATAGTATTTTTCCAACGCAAAAAATAGACTTTTTTAGGACAATGTTTATAGAAAGTATTTGTGTAAAACAAGGCGCGTTTCAATACCTTGAGTATCATCAGGCAAGAATGTATAAAGCTGGGTTTCAGCATGTGTGTACCTTGCCCGCCCTCTTAGCTGAAGCAAAAGGGCAGGCAAGCGAAACGCAGGCAAGCAACCTTGTAAAATGCCGCGTCTTGTATGATACGCAAGCGATTCGAGCCATTACATTTGCGCCTTACCTGCCTCAACCACCCAAAACGCTCAAGCTCATAGAAGCTCCGCACCTTGCCTACGCCCTGAAATATGCAGACCGAGGCGAAATAGAAGCTCTGAAGACTTTAAAAGAAGATGCAGACGATATTTTGATAACGCAAGCAGGTTATATTACCGACACCTCTTATTGCAACATTGCTTTTTTTGATGGCAAAGCGTGGTTCACACCCCATAAACCACTCTTGGAAGGCACTGCACGCGCAAGGCTTCTTGCAGAAGGCATTATCCAACTTGCACCTATTCATGTGAAGGACTTGCCTGCCTTTTTGCGTTGGCAAGTTTTTAACGCTATGCTCCCTTTTTAGTTTTTTGGTGCTCCGACAATTTTAGTGGCGCAAGGTATAAACCACATAGAAAGATATGGCACACAGTGTTTCGGGCTATGTTCTCTATGTTTCTATGTGGTTCAATACAAAATTTGTCAGAGTACCATCATGAAATACTTAAACATTTATGCAAGATACCTCTGTATTTTGTTCGGTATATTGCTTTTTGCAAACAGCCAAACTTGGGCGCAGACTTTAGCCCCTTACGCCTTCACACAAACGGCAGGCACTTACACACCCATCACAGGTGGCATGATGCTTTTTGATGGCTTTTTTGATGATGATAGCTCACCTGCTATTACTATTCCTGCGTTTGCATTTGGCGGAAGTACGCAAACCGAAATGTATGTGAGCACAAACGGCTTTGTAACGTTTGGTGCTTCTATCTTCGAATATCAGCCTTTATCTTCTGCGAATACATTCGCAGGAGCTGTGGCAGGTTTTGGTGGCGACTTACAAAGCACGACAAATGGAGAAATCCGTTGGGAACAAGTAGGCAGCGAAGTAGTAATCCAATGGGCGAACGTGCGTCGTTATAGCTTTTCTCCGTCAGATGAGATTTTCAGTTTTCAAATCCGCCTGAATACGCTTACGAATAACATTAAATTCGTCTATGGCGGCACTATAACGCCCACAAGCGCCTTTGCCATAAATCCTCAAATAGGGTTGCGCGGTGTAGATAATAGCTTTCCCGCGAATGTGAACAACCGCACTATAGCAGGTGCAGATGGGAACTGGATAAACTCTACAGCAGGTGCTTCAAATATTGCGACTATGTATTTCAATGCCGCAAACCCGCTTACAGTGCCTTCTGTCGGGCTTACTTATACGTGGACAGTACCACCTGCCTGTACGGGTACGCCTGTTGCAGGCAATTCAGTAAGTTCGCTTGCATCTTTTTGTGCAGGCGCGCCTATCAATTTATCGCTTTCGGGCAATGTAGTCGCTTCTGCGCTTGCCTATCAGTGGCAGTCTTTCAATGGCACTGTGTTTGTGGATATTGCAGGGGCTGTTTACTCAAGTTTGACTTCCTTGCCTACCAGCACTACACAGTATCGTTGCAAAGTTACTTGTACGGTAGGCAATGCTTTCAGCTATTCTACACCTGTGGGCATAACTGTTTCGCCTGCTACTTATGCAACCCTTCCTTATACACAAGGTTTTGAAACTACATGGTCGAGCAGTTGTAGTACTGCGCCTTTGGGCGAGGCTATCCCTGATGCGTCTTGGCGCAATATGCCCAATGCGGGCAATACCTCTTGGCGTGCCGACAATACTACGACTGCGCTTAGTGGTTGGAGCAGTACTTTTGGAAGTTATACACCTACAGGCGCAGGCGGGAGTATGCGGTCTGCAAGATTTCACACATCTGATTTATCGGGTAGCCAACAAGGAAGTTTAGACTTGTATCTCAATTTGAGTACAGCAGGCAATAAATTGCTCGCCTTTGATTATAGGAACGAATCAGGTGGCGATTTTGTAAATGTGCTTATCTCTACTGATAATGGTGCGACATTCAACGCACTCACTACTGCGCCTGCGTTTTTAGGTGCGACTTCCACCAACTGGATAAGCGTATCGGCAACCATAGTTAGCACTTCACCCACAGCCATTATTCGTTTCAGAGCTACTTCAAATTTCTTTGACGGGTCAGATATAGGCATAGACAATGTTGTGGTTGTACCTCCTTGTTCGGGTACGCCTGTAGCAGGAAGTGTTAGCCCCGCGAATGTGTCGGTTTGCAATCCAACTACTTTGAGTTTATTGGGTGCAACCTTAGCCCCAAGCATAGCTTATCAATGGGAAAGCTCCACTACAAGTGCGGTAGCAGGTTTTGCTCCTATAGCATTGGCTACTTCGGCTACTTATACGCCTGCTGTGCCTGTTGTAGGTACATGGTATCGTTGTGTAGTAACTTGTACGAATGGCAATGCGACTGCGACTGCAGTGGCAGGCAAGCTTTCGCCTTTTACCAACATTTCTACATATCCTTATACTGAGAACTTTGATGGCATTACAACAACAAACAATACCTCTACACAACCCATACCTGACTCAGGTGCTAATCCTACGAATAGCAGTTTGCCTTGTGGATGGGCAGTATTGAACAATAACTTAGATAACTTTACGTGGAAGAATGCAAATTTAACCTTCAATTCTTCCACACCACCCAATGCCCTCGCTTACAATTACAATGTTGATACTACGACACCAGCAGATGACTGGGTTTTTTCTGCACCACTTATGATGACGGCAGGCAAGGCATACGTTGTATCGTTCAAATACGGGGTAAGCTCATCTTTTTTTGCAGAAGACATAGAGGTGGTTTGGGGCGCATCACAAAATTTAGGAGGCATGTTGCCTTCAAACCAAATAGCCAACATAGTAGCGGCTACCAACACAAGTTATCAAACACAAGTTTGTACGGCTATCGTACCTACTACTACAGGTGTGCGTTATATAGGCTTTCATGCGAAATCACCTGCTGATAAGGATAACATTTATATAGATGACATAGAGGTAATAGAAACTTGCCCTGTAGCAACTATCTCGCCTGCTACTTTGCCCAATGGCTCGCTTGGTGTGGCTTATAATCAAGCCGTTTCACAATCAGGTTTTGTTACTACAGTAGCGTGGTCAATAAGCGCAGGTGCTTTGCCTGCTGGTCTTGCTTTGAATACAGCTACAGGTGCTATCACAGGCACGCCTACCACTACAGGCACATACAGTTTTACAGCAAAAGCGATGGCAACTGGTTGTTCAAACGAACTTGCCTACACAGGTACTATCGGTTGCCCTGCAACGGGTACTTTTAGCCCTGCTACTGCTGCAGTTTTACCACAAGCCACAGTAAATGTAACATATAGCACACCAATAACCCAAACAGCTTTCTCAGGTGCGGCTACATGGGTGGCTAGCGGCTTTCCCGCCGGCTTATCTATAGATGCCAATACAGGCGTTATCAGTGGCACTGCTACAGCTATTACGGCTACTCCTGTGAGCATCACAGTTACCGTTACAGCTCCTGCACCCAATACAAGTTGCAGCCTATCAGCTACTTACACTTTGAGCGTGGCTTGTGCCTCTATTTCGGTTAGTCCTGCCGCATTGCCCAATGCGACTATCAACGCCGTTTATCCTACCCAAACGCTTGTTCAAACAGGTATGATAGGTGGTACAATAACATGGGCATTGGCTACAGGCACCTTGCCTACTGGCTTAATTTTGAACGCAAATACAGGCGCGATAACAGGTACACCTACAGTGGCAAGTTCGCAAACTGTTACATTTACAGTGTCGAATGGTACTTGTTCACAAACTACGGGCAATTATACGCTCACTGTAGATAAACTTGCTCAAACGATTAACTTCCCTCCCATTACAACCAAAACTTATGGGGACGCGCCTTTTGCCCTCTCAGCTACTGCAAACTCTGGTTTAACTGTAACTTATGCAAGTAATAACCTTGCGGTAGTAACCATTGCAGGCAATACAGTAACTATGGTAGGTGCGGGAACAGCAGTTATCACAGCTTCGCAAGTAGGCGATAATATTTACGCGCCTGCGAATGAAGTTCCTCAAACCATCAACGTTACAAAAGCCAATCAGTCTATTGTATTCAATGCGTTGATAAATAAAACGTATGGTGATGCGCCCTTTGACCTTACTGCGGCGGCTACTTCCACTTTGGGCGTGAGCTATGCAAGCAACAATATAGCAGTAGCGACTATTTCGGGCAGTACAGTTACGATAGTAGGTGCTGGAACTGCAGTTATCACAGCTTCGCAAGCCGGCAATGGCAATTACAACAATGCTACTGATGCTCCACAAACGTTGCTTGTAAACAAAGCCAATCAAACCATTACTTTTAGCTCTTTCGCTGCTAAGACCTTTGGCGATGTGCCTTTCAGCCCTGGTGCTACTGCAAGTTCAGGTTTAGCTATCAGTTATACAAGTAGCACACCTACAGTAGCTACTGTAACGGGTAGTTTGCTTACGATTGTTGGCGCAGGTACTTCCGACATCGCAGCAAGCCAAGCAGGTAATACCAACTACAATGCCGCCACAAGTGTAACACGTACTTTGAACATAGGCAAGAGCAATCAAACGATTATCTTCCCTGCCATTACCGACAAAATGGTCAATGGCGTTCCTTTCGCACTTGCTGCAACTTCTTCGGCTGGCTTAACAATAAGTTACGCTATCAGTACAGTACCCGCAACAAGCGTAGCCACACTCTCAGGCAATACAATCACCATTGTAGGCGTAGGAATCGTAACTGTAACCGCCTCACAAGCAGGCAATACAAACTACATTGCTGCATCTGATGTGTCGCGTACATTTGCTATCAACTTGCCTACCAATCTCTTGCCTGCCGCCATAGCGACAGAGGTAGTAGCCTATCCGAACCCAAGCCGAAGCGGTTTATTCCAAATCAAATTGGGCAAATTGGCTACCAATGAGGTGAGTTATCAAGTATATGATGCCGCAGGCAAGGTGCTAAATGAAGGCATTTGGAAAGACCAAGACCTTCAAACGCTTGACCTTACGGCTATGCAAAATGGCACATTCACGCTATACATGCAAACATCAAAAGGAAACGTAGTGCGCAAATTGATAAAAGAATAAGCGTCAATAGCCTTCTTGCGAAAGTATTTCTTAAGACCTCACACCCCGCCCTCTCGCCAATTTGGAGGGAGGAAAAAGGACTTTCGCAAGAAGCCTAATATACCAAAACATGGATTGCCAATCCGCAACAGCAGTTGGCAGTTCATTTTTCCAAATTAAAAAAAAATTTTTTATTTCACCCAAAAAAAACTCCTTATATGAAAAGGTCAATTTATTATACACTTTCTTTGGTATTCCTCACTTTCATTTGCGTGGCTTGTAAAAAATGTAAAACAGACGAAGTGCCACCCCAAACTTTGAAAGGCACGTGGAAACCGGGTACGGTTTTATTGAACAATACAGGGCAAAATCTTGCCTCAACAGGCTTTCAATATGCTAATTTTAGCCTTATGTTAGACGGTACAACAGACGAAAGCGGCACTTATACCGTTTCGGGTATGCCATTGCCTTATCCTGCTACCTTTTCAGGCACATGGACAAAAGCAAGTAGCACTATCACGTTTGTAACAGGCGCGCCTGCAGGGATTACGAATATTACAAATGTTGCAGTCGCAGGTACTCAGATAACTTTTGTGATGACGCAAAACACAGCCAAAACGGGTACACTTGCCTTGTATTTCACCTTAAACAAACAGTAAAAATAGCTTTTATTAGGCCCCGCAAAATAATTTTATGAGGCTTTTTTTGTAAATGCTAAAAAAAAGGTTAATTTTGGTGCTAAAATATATTTCAAACGTTTTTACAACTTCCAAACTTGGTTTTATGAGTGTATTGGTCAATAAAAGCTCGCGCATTATTGTGCAGGGTATCACAGGCACAGAGGGTAGCTTTCACGCTGGACAAATGATTGAATACGGCTCGAATGTCGTAGGAGGCGTAACTCCAGGCAAGGGCGGGCAGACGCACCTTGATGCAAAAGTTCCCGTATTCAATACTGTCGCTGACGCAGTAGCAAGCACAGGTGCTGATGTTTCTATCATTTTCGTCCCGCCTGCTTTTGCAGCTGATGCCATTATGGAAGCCGCTGACGGAGGCATTAAGGTTATCGTGTGTATTACGGAAGGGATTCCGATAAAAGACATGATATATGCCAAAGAATATATCAAAAACAAGGATTGTCGCTTGATAGGTCCGAACTGCCCTGGCGTTATCACTGCTGAAGAATGTAAAGTAGGCATCATGCCCGGCTTTATATTCAAAAAAGGCACCATCGGTATCGTGTCTAAATCAGGCACGCTTACCTACGAAGCCGTAGATCAACTTACCAAAGCAGGACTTGGGCAAACTACCGCCATAGGCATTGGAGGCGACCCAATCATAGGCACTACAACCAAAGAAGCTGTAGAAATGCTGATGAATGACCCCGAAACGGAAGGTATCGTAATGATTGGCGAAATCGGTGGCGGCATGGAAGCCGAAGCCGCTCGTTGGATTAAAGCGCATGGCACAAAACCTGTAGTAGGCTTTATCGCAGGACAAACCGCTCCAAAAGGCAGACGCATGGGACACGCAGGCGCGATAGTTGGCGGTGCCGATGATACTGCCGAAGCCAAAATGAAAATCATGAGCGAATGCGGAATCCACGTAGTTGCCTCGCCTGCCGATATAGGCATTATGATGCTCAAGGCACTCGGCAGAGCATAAAAACTGTTTGTTGCGCTGACAAATTTTGTATCGAACCACATAAAACATAGAAAACATAGTGCTTATGGCTATGTTCCTGTTTTTATTCAAAAGATTGCGTTGCTATTGTAACGCAATCTTTTATTTTTGTGGATACACGATTTGGCTATCACCCAAAAAATAATAATGTCCATCATTTTTTTGTTCAGCGAAGTGTACATAGTAAGGGTTTTCGCTTTGCAAAGCAAGCGCATTTGCATTAAAATATTCTTCTGCTTCCTGCCATGTACCAAATGCGCCTGCTATCAGGCATGCTTCACTAATACCTGTTACATCTTCACGATAACGAATAATAAAATATTTTTTTTCCATACATTTGCGGCTTTGGTAGGCAAGTTTACAAAAAAAACGCTACCTTTGAGCAAATAACATTGTAAAACCTTATGGACGTAAAAATTGCTGAATCATGGAAGGGACACCTTCAAGAAGAGTTCGAAAAACCTTATTTTACTCAATTAACCGACTTTGTGCGAAAAGAGTATGAAGAACAAATCACTTATCCGCCTGCCAATCTCATCTTCAATGCGTTTGAAAAATGTTCCTTTGAAGAAACAAAAGTTGTTATTTTAGGACAAGACCCGTATCATGGCGCAGGACAAGCCAACGGCTTGTGTTTTTCTGTAGCTGACGGAGTGCGTGTTCCACCTTCTTTAGTCAATATATTCAAGGAAGTTAAGAGCGACACAGGCAAGTCCGCACCCAAATCAGGTAACCTTGAGCGGTGGGCTTCGCAAGGTGTAATGCTTCTGAATGCAACGCTCACTGTGCGTGCAGGGCAAGCCGGCTCACACCAAAACAAAGGGTGGGAAACTTTTACAGATGCTGTTGTCAAGTTATTGGCGGATAACAAAGAACACTTAGTTTTTATGCTTTGGGGTGCATACGCACACAAAAAAGGCGGCATGATAGACGACACCAAACACCTTGTACTCAAAAGCCCACACCCTTCGCCTATGGCGACAGGCTTTGCAGGCAATCAGCACTTCAGCCAATCCAATGCCTATTTAAATGCCAATGGGCTTGATGCAATCGTTTGGTAGAAGGCATTATGGAATATGTTGCTGTGTTCTTTTTATGTGTCGTCATTGGGTTTATCAATACCCTTGTGGGGAGTGGTAGCTTGGTGATGATACCGTTACTGATAGCTTTTGGCTTGCCTCCGCATATAGCCAATGGAACAAACCGCGTGGCGGTATTTTTCCAAAGCTTGGTAGGAGCTGTTACTTTTTTTAGCAAACAAAAAACATATCCACGCTATGCGGTTTGGGTGATAGTGCCTTGTCTATTCGGAGCAATAGCAGGTGCGTGGACTGCCACGCGAATTTCGCCTAAGCTATTAGAAACTTGTATTGGTGTCTTGCTTTTTGTGATGTTGGGTGTTGTGGCATTGAAACCTGAACGCTGGTTAAAAAAAGAAACGAACCCAGACCTCACCATTACGTGGGTTACATTTTTGGCTATGGTAGCGAGTGGCTTTTATGGTGGATTTATACAAGGCGGCGTGGGTATATTTTTGCTTGCTGCCCTCGTGCTGGGCGCAGGCTACAGCACACGTGATGCCAATGCGCTGAAACTCTTGATTTTAGCGTTTTATTCCTTACCTGTATTGCTTATTTTTGTATGGGGAGCGCAAGTAAATTGGCAATGGGGTTTGTTCACTGCGGCAGGGCAGAGCATAGGCGCGTACATCGGGGCAAGGTTTGCACTGAAAAACAAGGAGGCGGATAATTGGACATATAGAATTTTGATAGGCGTTTTGGTCGTTTCTGTTATTCAATTTTGGTTTTTGCGATAGGCCCAATCGCCCCACCTTTCTGTTTTCTGTATTTGTTTTTTGCTTATTTGGAATAAAAGAAGCGTAATACTTACGCCTATGCACGCGCCAAAATAGGTGTCTATAAAAAAATGTTGCAACAAATAAACACGCGAAAAACCCACCAAAATAGCACACAAGATACACACAGGGCCTATCCAACCTTGCCTGCCATACAAACTAAGCACTGTCGCAAGCGAAAAAGCTGAAATTGTATGCCCTGAAGGAAAACTATTGGAAGTGTGAATGATTACGCCTGCCACATAATGCAAGGGTACGCTTTCTCCAAAAAAGGCCTGCGGGCGTGGGCTATCCGAAAAAACTATGCCTTTTAAAAACTGCGCCAAAATCCCCGTAACAGCGAAACATACAAAAGCAAACAATCCCCATCGCTTATGATACCAAGCTATGAGTAAACTTACCAAAACAAAAAAAATGCCATCGCCTAAAAAGGTTATCCAATAAAAACCTGCATCAAAACGCACATGCTTATTTACCCAAAGTTCCATGGTGCCTTTTGGATAAATGATAAGCAAAATGCCCATCACGACTGCGTAGGAAAGGAAAATAATATAAAATGGAAGTAGCTTTTTCAATTTAAGAAACTCTAATTAAGAAACTCTAAAAGCGTCTGTAGTATAGATGAGTTCGCCTGTTTCAGAAACATCAACGCCAATAAAACCATCGTGTTGTAGTTTTTCTAAGACGGGTTTTACTTTGTCTATTGGCTCGCGCAAATATACGACTGTTTCGAGCAACGTGATGCGTCCTTTGCGCATAGCCAAAAGGTCTAATATGCGTACTTCCAATGCTACAGCTTCAGGCTGAGGTGCATGTATTATTTCGCGTTGATAAGAGGACGTGGCAGGCAAGCTTTGCGCATAAGTTGGGCTTCCTTGTCTGAGCTGTTTGAGTTCTTCAGTGAGTTTTTCATTTCGTCTGTTCATCAGTCTATAGCCACCAATGCCTCCCGTAAGCCAGCCCGTGGCAACCACAATAAAAGCAGGCAGTGGTGTAAAATGAGCTGAAAATATAGCGAAGGTAATAAAGGTTGAGAACCCCAAACCGCCCAATGTTAAAATAATGTCTGTAATATCCGAAAAGGTGTATTTTTTCTCGTTGCTCATAATTTTTTCAAAAACTTGTTTGCAAATATAGCAGAAAAATAACAAAATAAGTAATGCTTCGACAATTTTGGTGGAGTAAGGTATAAATCATATAGCAAGATATGGAACATAGTGTTTCGGGCTATGTTCTCTATGTTTCTATGTGGTTCAGCACTAAAATTGTCGGAGCACCAAATGTTTTATTTATTTGCCCCACGTAAACGCATTATTAAATTGTATTTGGCATCGTGCAAATTGCTTTCAAGCCCGACAGGATAGCTGTGTGGATTTACAAAACGTTTGATACCTTGATGGAAATTTGCTAGTTGCGCATTTACGCGGTTTTTTATTTCGGGCAGGGTAGGCAAGGCATAAACCAGCTTCCCTTTTTCGAAAATCGGCACAAGCAAATCTTCACTTTCCCAATCTTGCCCGCCGAGTGGCTTTTGGCGTGTTACATCTATTTGGTCTATCATTATGGGTGTGGCAGGCAAGGCATTGACTTCGTCGTAAATCATGTCAGCACGATATTCACCATTTTCGGTATAGCGCCTTACCTGCAAAATGCCGGGATTAGAAACCTTGATAGCCTGTTCTGAAAGTTTCACTTTATAGTCCCATTCGTTGTTTGGATTGCGGATAGCCGATATTTTGTAAACGCCGCCAAGCGCGGGCTGGTCATAGGCAGTTACTAATTTTGTACCCACGCCCCAAACGTTTATAGTCGCCCCTTGTTCTTTCAAACTCATGATGATGTTTTCGTCAAGGTCGTTGCTGGCTACTATGGTCGCGTCTGGAAATCCGCCCTCGTCTAATATTTTCCTTGCCTGAATACTCAGATATGCCAAATCGCCTGAGTCTAAGCGTATGCCCATCATCTCGAAGCCTTTGGCGCGAAGCGTCTTGCCTACCTCAACGGCATGGCGCACGCCTTCGACTGTGTCGTATGTGTCCACTAAAAACACGCAATTATTCGGCAAATATTTTGCATACGTGTCAAATGCCTCTAATTCAGTATCAAATGACATTACCCAGCTATGCGCATGTGTGCCTTTTACGGGTATGCCAAAGAGCTTGCCTGCCAATACGTTTGAAGTGGAGCTACAGCCTCCTATATAAGCGGCGCGGCTTGCGCCTAACGCGCCATCTACGCCTTGCGCTCTGCGCAGACCGAATTCCAGCACGGGTTCGCCTTTGGTAGCAATAATCATGCGTGCTGCTTTGGTGGCTATCAATGTTTGAAAATTGATGATATTCAACAAAGCCGTTTCAATGATTTGGCATTGAATGATAGGGCCTTGTATGCGTACCATAGGCTCATGCGGAAAAACCACTGTGCCTTCAGGAATGGCTTTTACATCACAAGTGAACTCCATGTTTGCCAAATATTCCAAAAACGCAGGTTCGAAAAGTGGTTTATCATCATTGCCTTGCAAGGTATGTAGGTAAGCTACGTCATCAGCTGAAAGTTTTAGGTCTTGCAAATAATGGACAACCATTTCTAATCCGCAGGCTACAGTAAACCCGCCTTTGAAAGGGTGTTTACGAAAAAACATATTGAAAACAGCTTCTTGTTCGCCTTTTCCTGACTTCCAATAACCATACGCCATAGTGAGTTGGTAGAGGTCGGTCAGCAAAGAGAGTGAGCTGTGGTAAAGGTCGCGCGTAAGGTGCATGAGGTGTCGTATTTTAAGGTTTCTGAAAAATTACTTTTATTTGCTACGTATTTTGAGGCACTTTTTTATACCAATTTCACTTCATGTGCCAGCGGTTGCGCCAAAAAGATTACGTTTACGATTTGCTTTTGTGAGTTAAATATGGGGTAATATACACCAAAAAGTTGCAAGTGTTCACCTTTTGAAGTAGCATGGTAGTAGTTGCCTATTTGGGCTTTGCCTTGCGATATTTCGTGCCAAAACTCTTGGTTGTGTGGTGCTTGTATGCCGTTGGTAGGCAATAAAATATTATGTGGGTGGTTGCGGATTTGCCCCAATGTGCGCCCTACTACTTTTAAATAGGCTTGGTTTGCCTCTTGTATGATACCAAAAGGCGTAAATTCAATATAATAAAAAATTTGCCTGATAGCCGTCCACCTAGTCTGCGCCTTTTCGAGAGATATTTGTACGCTTGTGATATCCGTTGCAATAGCGACCACATGCGTTACAATATCTTTTTCGTCGCGCAGAGGCACAAAATGCACCCAAAAAGTAAGCATTGTGCCATTCAAAGTGTAAAATGTAAGTTGTTGATTTTGAGAAATGCCTTCTAATACATTTTGCCACAAGTGTTGAAATGCTGTGCTTTGGAAAGTTCTATCGCCTATAAATTTAGCAAAGTTTTCATTAAAAACGGCTTCTTCTTCGTACCCGAGCATCTCAAGTATCAGTTCGTTAGCTCTGAATATCAACCCTTTGTTATCCAATTCAATGATAGCTAAACTTTTATCAAAGTCTTGAAATCTGTTTTGGAGAAGCTGATTTTGGGATAGAAGTTGCTGACGTGCATTTTGTATATTTTGCATATCTTGCTTGGTAGTTTCTTCTTGTTTTTGTATCTTATCGCTGATGTGTTGCGCTTCTGCGAGGAGCATTTGGGTTCGTTCATTGCCTTTTATAGATGCGATGGCAGACACAATCATTTCGCCTATGCTTCGCACAAATTCAATTTCATACGGGGCAAATTGTTTTAAGGAAGCGACTTCCAACACACCCAATACTTGCCCTTCATTGTTTATCATAGGCATCAGCAATACAGCACGTGGCGCGGCGCCGCCTAAACCTGATACAATTTGGGTATAATTTTCGGCTACTTGTTGCATATAGATGTGGGTTTTCTCGAGCCAGATTTGCCCAATAAGCCCTTGCCCTCGTTGTACATATTTGTCTATGAATCTTTTGCGGTCATACGCATAGACGGATTTTAGTGCCAAGACTTCCTGTTTATCTACTTCCTGCAAAATAAAGATACAGCCTTGACTTGCCTGCAAATATTTCACTAAGTTTTTGATAAGGTCATCGTACAAGGCTTGTGCATCATGGTATTCACGCAAGAGGTTGCTGAAAAGTGCGATACCTTCGTTGGTGCGGTTTCGCTCCACGTCACGGATAGCAATTTCGTTCAAGCCCTTATACATTTCGCTCAAGGCAATGCCCAACTCGCTGTGTTCGTGAAAAAAGGGTGTTTCGTGTGAAAACTCTCCTATCTTAATTTTTTCGGTAAACTCCTTAAGTTGTTTGAGTTGGTTGGTAAGTAGTTGTAAATTAGTAGAAACTATTCCTGTTTCATCATTTTGAAACACGATGTCTTTCGGCAAATTGCCGTCTGCGAGCATTTTGGTATAGCTTGCTAAGGCATTCGCTCTGCTCGCTATCCGCCCCGCTAAAGTAATAGCCAACACAATTCCAAAAGCTATCGCAATAAAACCGCCGAGTGTGGTTGTGAACCATATTTGTGCAAAGGCGTTATCAAATTCTTTTCTTTTCTCAGCGTAATATTCATTGAATATATGGTGTATTTCGTTCATATTTACACGCACGACACCATACAGCGTTTTTCCTCGTTGTTGGTACAGACGTTGCGGGGAGATTTCAAGCTTTTCGCTTTTATTCATATTATCTTCTCTCAACGCCTTTATGACCTCGTCTTGAACATGCTGAAATTTGCGCAAGTTCAGGCGCATTTCTTCAAACTTCTTGAGCAAAGAATTTTGCCCCCATTGTTTCTTATGTGCCTCTAAAGAGTCTAAAGCTGGCATTACCTCATTTTGCCAGACGTTCCGTCTAATATTATCAATATCGGCTTTGCGCTCCATAAGCTGGTCTTGCCAATGGTGCATAGATTGTTGAACAGCCGCTTGCAAATCAATCATGAATCCCAAACTGATATACGAACCCGTTTCCATCTCGGTTTTTTGTCGATTGGTTTTATTGATTTGTTGATAGTTTATCCATGCCAAAAACAGCATCAGACACAACAAACCCACCACAATAAAAGTCAAGCGACTTTTGAGGGTATTGAGCATCTGCCAAAGACGTTGTAGAAAAGGTTGTGCCATTTTTTTTTATTTAAAAGGGTGAGCGGTGAGTGTGTTGTCAAATTTTGCAGTGTTTTGGTAGGCAAGGGCGCAAAGTATTAGCAACTTGCCTGCCATCAACTTTCTTCGCTCAACCCTCATTAGTTTTTTTTCTTAGCTGTATATTTAATATTTTGCAGCATTTTGGTAGGCAAGGGCGCAAAGTATTGGCAACTTGCCTACGCTAATCCCTCAACCCTCAACCCTCATCTTTCAACAATTATGCCTAATTTATTTTTATGTCAAACAGGAAAATGCTTATCAAAGTTACGATAAAGTAAGGTACAAGCCCTGCTGCTCCAGCATAATCTTGCGCAATACGTTGTCCAAAAAAGAGCATTACAAGAACGGCTGCGGCAATTTCCGCCCCCAATAAGGCGAAAAAAGAGGTTTTCCAAAATACTATTTCAACGAGTCCGATAGCACAGCATGTACCCGAAGCGACTTCAAGCAGGGTTATCACGCCCAACATCAAGGGTACTGAGCCACTTAAGAATGTTTTAGCAAAATGTCCCGTCAACCATGCTAAATTGCCTTTCCATTGAAAGACTTTATCCAAACCCGATTGCAAGAAAAGAATAGCCAGAAAAGCGGCTATAACCAGCTGCACAAATGTTTCAGGGGAGGCAAGTGCGAGTATGTAGGTTAAAAAACTTGTGTCTTTGAGTAAAAGCATATAGTAAGCTGAGTATTTTGTTTCAAAGTTCTTCTTTTATTGTAACATTTCAAAGTTTTAAGGTCATTTTAAAAAAAAATCTTTTTTTTTTAGAAAAAATTTGGATATTTAAAAAAACAAGCCTAATTTTGCACAATAATTAGGAATGCACTTAGTCGAATGGTGTAATGGTAGCACAATAGTTTTTGGTACTTTTAGTCAGGGTTCGAATCCTTGCTCGACTACTTTTGTTTTTTTAGTTTTGTTTGTTTATCAATTAGTCGAATGGTGTAATGGTAGCACAATAGTTTTTGGTACTTTTAGTCAGGGTTCGAATCCTTGCTCGACTACAAAAAAGCCTTTTCCATCATTTGGGAAAGGTTTTTTGCTTTTTATAGGCTTTTATGTCTTTTCAGGTTTTGAAAAATTTTCAAGTGTGGAAAGGGCGAAGACTTACCCGCAATGCAGGCAAGAACCAATCTGCATCTTATCGCGTCTTGGTCCATCTTTTGGGCATCTAAAAACACAATAACGCCCTTGCCTACTATGCAGACAAGGGCGTTTTGTAAAGTGTCTGTTGTATTTTGCTAATTTTTTAGGTACTCTGACAAATTTTGTGTTGAACCACATAGAAACATAGAGAACATAGCCCGAAACACTATGTGCCATATCTTTCTGTGTGATTTATACCTTACTCCACTAAAATTGTCGGAGCACCATTTTTTATTCCTACTCGTTTACAACTTCTATTGCCTTCTCGTTTTCTATAGTCATTGATGGCATGTTATTAAAAAGCGTTACTTTGCCTTTCACGTATATTTTCTTGCCCATCAGGAATTCTTCGGGAGAATACGAAAAATTGGCTACCTTGTCTTTGAAAATCGTGATAGAAAATATTTGATTAGGGAAACGTTTATCGAGGTTTAAAAAAATGTTCCCTTTTGAAGATAGTTTTGTCGATACAACTGTGCCACAAACGGTTATCTTTTCGCCTTTATCAGCATAAATCTTAGCCTGAATGGTGTTGAACATACCTCTTGGAAGATTTGCAGGGTAGATTGGTTCTATATCTTCCTGCTCAGTAGGCGAAAGGAAAGGCTTACTAGCAGTTTGCGCCTCTAATTCATTTTCTAATTTATCATCAAGTTGGTAAAAAAAGTCAAGCCCTGTCAATTTTTCAATCTCATCTATCGAAGTTGCATAACTTTCGTGAGGATAATCCGCCTTCTTGTTGGGCATCAAAAAGGCAATAGCGCGTTTGTTTTGCAAGTCCACTGCTATTTTGTAGTATTTTTCAGGTATTGAAACTTTGTTTACTCCCTCATTTATTTTGGGGAGATTGTCTGTAAGTATTGCACCTGTTATTATATAGAGTTGTGCGGTAGGATTTCGATAGATGTAACCACGCATCATGTCCTCCAGCTTTGCCCAAGAGTCGCGGTTGAACTCACCTCTTTGAGGCGACATATTAGAGTAGTAATAGCTTTCCGATAAAGCTCGTTGCGACCACCTGAAATCGGCAGATGGCGCAAGATGCCCTCTATCAAATCCATATCCTTTGTATTCAAACTTGCCATCATCAGGCTTTTGAGTTTTGATAAAATAATCTCTGTCAACTGCTGAACCTGTTTTGATAAGAGGGTCGGGGCGAAAGTCGTTGGTTCTCCCTTCACTCCCTTTCACCACGTCAGGCGTTATGATGTGTGCTACCCATTTCGCTTGTTCATGTTTTTCGCTA
>Ga0163152_10001894_pt1 | contig 31734 bp, 24 predicted proteins | sample OliLakLV19MP8IB2_FD_148635 | JGI IMG/M metagenome (GOLD analysis project Ga0163152, IMG submission 148635) | Freshwater microbial mat bacterial communities from Lake Vanda, McMurdo Dry Valleys, Antarctica - Oligotrophic Lake LV.19.MP8.IB-2 | ecosystem: Environmental > Aquatic > Freshwater >...
GACCGAAGGACGTTCGCGATCTGTTCGATCACGATGCCGCGCGCAGCAGGACCGAAGAACGTTCGCGATCTGTTCGATCACGATGCCGCGCGCAGCAGGACCGAAGAACGTTCGCGATCTGTTCGATCACGATGCCGCGCGCAGCAGGACCCCCTCCCCCCGGGAGGGGGGTAGGGGGGAGGGGGAGATCACAACGGCTACCGGCGAAGTCCGCATCGTGAAGCCCGGTATGAACGCCAGCACGAGCGCCGGCAGCGCGATCAGGTCGGCGGACGCGACACCTCCGGCGACGAGGATCAGGTAGCGACATGAGGCCTTTGGAACAGGGCCGGGGTTCCGGGCTGGCGAGAAGAGTCGTCCTCAGACGGGCATGTCGTTCGGCGTAGTTCCGCGCGGAGGCGTGATGGGCTAGATTTCGCGGTCGGTGCGCACTCGACGGCTTTTCCCCTACTGGTTTCCCTTCACTCTTGTCGCAGGCTGCAATCCCAATTGGGAGCCGGGCTCGCGCGCGGTCGAAGATCCGCCCGACTGGAAGGCACCCGCGACCGGCGGCGGCAACGCGGCGGGGGGACACGGCGGCGGCGGCAACGATGGGCGCAGCGGCATGCCCTCGATGGCGGCGGTCGTCGCCGGGCTCGAGAAGAAGATCGTCGAGGATCCGAAGGACCTCGATTCCTACAAGCAGCTCGGCCAGGCGCTCTCCGAGATGGGCGAGTGGGATCGCGCGTCGCAGATCTGGCTCGAGGCGATCACGCTGGATCCGAAGGACGTGGATCTCCGCGTTTCGCGCGCGCGCGTGCTCATCCAGCGCCGCGATCAGGGCGCCGCGCTTGCGGAGCTCGAAGCGGGGAAGAAGCTCGCACCCGACGACGAGAAGCTGCTGCGCGCGTGGGGCTCGTACTATCTCGTCTCCGAGGAGATGGCGAAGGCCGTCGACGCACGCAAACGCCTCCTCGCGAAACATCCGGAGATTCCCGACGCGGAGACGATCGAGCGCGAGGTCTACTACCTCGCCCGGTTCCCGAAGCTGAAGGAGGCCGGCAAGCTGAAGGAGTTCTTCGACACGGCCGGCGCAGCGAAGGTGCAGGCGCAAGCGCAGCGGTGGGACGAATCAGCGGCGACGCTCGCGAAGGTCCTCGCGATCCTGCCCGACGACGCGGAGCACTGGACGGATCTCGGCGTCGTGCAGCGGAAGCTCGGCAAGAAGACCGAAGCGATCGACTCGTTCAAGAAGGCGATCGCGCTCGACAAGAACCACGCGCCGGCGCGGCTTGCGCTCGCGCGGTCGCTCTCCGAAGACGGCGACTCGAAGGGCGCGGTTGCCGTTCTCACCGACTGGAAGAAGGTCGATTCGCGCCGCGCGACGAAATACAAGACGGACGAAGTGCTCGCGCGCCTCGCGAAGGGCGAGCCGTTCGACGCGGTCGCCACGGCAGGCGGGTCGAGCGGCCAGGCGGGTGCGGCCGGTGATGGCGTGATCGCGGGAACGGTGACGCTGTCGCCGGCGCTCGCGGCGAAAGCGCCGAAGAGCGCCGCGCTCTTCGTCATTGCGAAGAAGAGCCCGGGTGATCGCATGCCGATCGCGGTGAAGCGGCTCGTGGGTGCGACGTTCCCCGCGGAGTTCCGGCTCACATCGGAAGAGAGCATGGCGGGCGGCGAGCTGACCGGGACCGTGTACCTCAGCGCTCGCATCGAAGTGGATGGCCAGATGGGCTCGGGCCCCGGCGATCTCGAAGGACTGCTCGCGAAGCCCGTCGCCGTGGGCGCCGGCGGCGTCGCGCTCGTGATCGACACGGAGATCGGCGCGGGCAATGGCGGCGGCAACGTCGTCGCGCCCGCGACAGCAGCCGCGAGCACGCCGAAGACGTCGGTTGCGGGAGCCGCGGGGAAGATCCGCGGAACGATCGCGCTCGATCCGTCGGTAGCCGCTCGCGTGCCGTCGTCGGCGACCCTCTACATCATCGCGAAGACGAGCCAGGGACCGGGAGCCCCGCTCGCGGTCGTGAAGCAGTCGCTTCCGAAGTTCCCGTTCGACTTCGAGCTGAGCGAGAGCGATACGATGATGCAGGGCATGCCGTTCGAAGGATCGCTCTGGCTGACCGCACGCATCGACATGGACGGTTCGGCTGGCGGCGCGCCCGGCGACCTCGAAGGCCTCAGCAAGTCTCCGGTGCCGGTCGGGACGGCGGGGGTGGCGTTGACGATCGACACTGTTCGATGACCGTGAGGAGGGCAGTCGGCATGCGGATAGCGCTCGCCGTTGCATCGGTGCTCGTGTGCTTCTCGACGCACGCGCTCGCGGCGAAGGCGAAGGACAAGCCGAAGGCGAAGACGGGCCCGCCGATCGCGGTGACGTCGCGCATGGACGGCTCGGTGTCGATCTTCGACCGCGCGTCGTTGAAGCTGCTGCGCAGCGTGCCGGAAGTGGGCGGGGCTCCGGCGGCGCCGTCGGTGTGGCCGATGCTGTCCGTCGCGGACGCGGCGCGGCAGTGCGTCTACGTCGGCAACTTCGGCGGCTCGCTCGCGCGGATCTCGTATGCGAAGACCGCGGAGCCGCCCGCGCTGCTGGATCTCGGAGCGCCTCTCGCCGGGCTCGCGCTCTCCCCCGACGGCAAGACACTCGCGGTGAACGGCGTGAAGGACCTCGTCGTGCGTTTCGTGGACGTCGAGACGTGGAAAGAAACCGCCCGTGCGTCGCTGGGCGCGGCAACCGACGAGCCGAAGCACAAGCCGCTCACGTTCGGCGTCGCGTCGCCGCATCCGGTGTGGCTCGCCGACGGATCGGGCATCGTCACGCAGGACAACATCCACGAAGAGGTCGTTCTCGTCGCGAAGGACGGCACCGTGAAGGCGCGCCGCGCGTTCAGGACCGCGGTGCATACCGTGCTGACCGCACCGGATGGCTCGCTCCTCGCGCTGGTCGAAGGCGACGGCGCGACGGCGCCGCAGGTGGTCGTGTTGAAGCCTGAAACGCTCGAGGTCGTGCGCGAGATCAACGTGCCGCTTGCCGATGGCGAGACGCCCAAGCTCCACCACGGCTCGCTCTCCCCCGACGGCGAGCTCCTCGTCGTCGCGAACATGGGTCCGGTTGCCGCCGCGTCCGGCGTGAGTGCCGCCGTGATCAAGTGGAAGACCGGCGACGTGGCGTGGACCGCGCCCACCGTGCGGACCGCGGCGCACGCCGTGTTCCTCGCCAAGGACAAGGTGCTCGTGCTCGGGCATCGCTCGCCGGAGATGAAGGTCCTCGACGCGGCGACTGGCACGGTGCTCGCGACGTGGGAGATCCTCGGCACCGCGTCACTCGGCCACGCGCTCGAAGTGCAGCCCGACGGAACCGTGCTGGCGCTCGACGCCACGCTCGGACGCGTCCTGCGCTACAAGAACGGCGAGCTCACCGGCGAGTCGGAGCGTGTCGGTGACGGCTACGCCGAGTCGTCGCTCGGCGAGTAGCGGTCAGATGTCGCCGTCGAAGTCGAGCACCATGTCCACGTGGATGCGCCCGTCCATCCACACCTGGAAGTTCATCTTCTCGGTGGTGACCGCTTGCCAGTGGATCTCCATCGCCTCGCAGTTGTTCGGCTCGCAGAAGATGGCGTGCGACGCAGTGGATCGCTTCGTGTCGAGGTGCAGCTCGCCCTCGAGGACTCCGGTTTCGCCCATCGCGGTCTTGTAGGTGACGCGCTCGGTGGGCGCGCTCGCCTTTCCGAAGTGGAAGAGCTGATACGCGCCGGGGGGCAGGACCTCGTCACCGAGCGACGGGGGCGTCTCGCCGACGAGGTTCCCGTTTTCGGTGCGGAACTCGATCGCGTAGGGCTGTTTGCCGAGAGGACTCTTGTGCGCCGTGCCGCTCCACAACCCGTGCATCAGGGAGCGGATCGCCGGCGTCGACGACGTGGTCGCGGTGGTCGTCGTCGTGCGCGGTGCGCAGCCGGCGACGAGGGTCGCGAGCGCGAGAGATGCGAGGAGGGATTTCATCGTCAAAACTCCACGATCGCGTTGGTGACGAGGCTGTTCGCGACGCGCTCGGACGCGAACCGGCCGACCGCCTCGCCGCGATAGTCGAGGCCGAGGCGGAGGTTTCCGCGCAGGCTCATCGACGCGCCGAGCCCCCACATGCCTCCCGAGGTGAGCTCGCCGGTCTGGTAGTTCTCCGGCGTGTCCTGGGCGACCGGCCCGCCGATCGCGAGGTCTGCGTGCAGGTCGATGCCGCCCAGCCGAACACCGAGTCGAGTGCGTCCGCCCGCGAGCGTGTAGCGACGCGGGGCGACACGGCTCTCGTAGTCCGCGAAACGGAGCCAAGGGCCGATGAGGACCTCGTGCTGCAGGATCATCAGTCGCGCGCCTGCCGACACGTCGATGGTCTGGCGATTCTCGTAGATGCCCTTGCTCGGCGTGTTGGGCACGGGGACGCGCTGCTTACCGGCGCGCCATTCGCCACCGGCTTCGACGAACGTCGTCGGCATCGGCGTGAAGCGCGCGTTGCCGACCGCCGACCACACGAGACCGCCGTCTTCGCTCTCCGTTTCGAACGTCGGACCGCCGCCGATCGACACCTGCCACGCGGACGCGCCGGACGCGACGGACGCGACGCTGGACGGCGTCGCGGCGGGCGTCGCCGCGGGAGACGCCGCGGGAGACGCGGCCGCCACCGCCGTCGCGACGGTCGGAATCTTCACGACGGGCGCCGTCGCGGGTAGCGGGCGCTTCGACTGCGACGACTCGACGACGCGCACCGCGCCGCCATGATCGCCTCCGCCGTTGAGCCGGAACTCGTAGGTCTGCGGGCCGGCGGCGACATCGACGTAGAAGCCGACGGCGAGCGACGGCTTGAACGTGCGCTGGTCCTTCCACGTGTCCGTGCCGGTCTTCGGCTGCAGGCGGAACTGCGCGAGCGGCTTTCCGCCGTTGCGGACCTGAACGATTCCCGCAGTGCCTTCGGTGAAATTGGACGGGATGTTCACGCGGAACCCGACCTGGAACTTGGCCGGGCCGGTCAGCACAAACGACGCGGGGGCAGTTCCCGAGACCGTCGTCCAGGTGTCGCCGGTCGCGGTGTCGACGAGCGTCGCGCTCTTCGGCGGTTCGACGGTGCCGACCTCTGCGGCGAGCGCAGGCGTCGTCAGGAAGATCGTAGCAAGCAGGAGATTTCTCATCGCCCGCACGAAAACATTGCGCGGCGGCTGCGTCAAACCGCGGTTACAGCTTCCGGCGGAAGTGCAGGGCGGCGAGCTTCCGTCCGTCGACGTCGACGGTGCGATCGCCGTGCGGCACGTGGTGGAAGCCCTTCGCCTGGTAGAACGCGAGCCCGCGCGTGTTCGCGCTCAGAACCTCGAGCGTGGCCTCGCGCGCACCGCGCAGCGCGAGCTCGCGGAGCACGCCGTCGAGCAGCGCGGAGCCGGCGCCCGTGCGCCAGAAATCCGGAAACACGTAGAGCTCGCTCACCTCCACGGTGGGAAGAACGCGGTCGAGGTCGTCGCAGTTCGTGATGCAGTAGGCGACGATCAACCGGTCGCGCTCGAGCACCCACGTCCCCGCGGAAAAGGTGCGATCCCAGCGCGCGGTCAGCTTCGCGAGATGGCGCGCGGGAAGGATCTCCGTGTAGGCGGCACGCCACGACGCGGCGCGCACGACGAGGATGTCGAACGCGTCGTCTTCGTGCGCGAGGCGAACGCGAAAGTCGTCCGCTGCTACGGGCACGTCACGGTGGTGGGGTCGAGGACTTCGGTGCCGTCGGACTGCAGCCAGTGGAAGCCCATCGCCTGCGCTTCGCAGAGGAGACTGAAGTAGCCGTGCGGCTCTTCACCGGTGACCTGGGGGAAGTCCGCGTCGTCGAGAACCCACGCGCCCGAGACCCCCCCGGTGTTCGTCGTGGCCGCCGTGAGCGTGGGAATTCCGAGCGCCCTCTGGAGCGCGTAGTTCGCGTCGTTCGGCACCCAGTTGTCGTCGATCGAAACCGTCTGGAGCACGCGCTTGGGGACTCCGGAGGGCAACTGCGTACCGGGCGTGACGATGTGTGTCGCGAAGTTCACCGGATCCACACGGTCAAACCCCAGCTGCACGAGCATCTCGAAGCCCTTCAGGAACAGCGGGAACTCGGGATCCGTTGCGCCGATCTGCGCGCGATTGGCGATGAAGGGATTGAAATACGTTCCACCCACTTCGTTCGCGAAGAGCTCTCGCGACAGGTGGCCTCCGGGGACGACGAGCAGCCCTTTCGAGTTTGCGTCCGGAGAGAGTGCAAGGAACGAGCTGCCGAGAATTCCACCGAGGGAAATTCCGAAGTAGCTGACGTCGTCGACGTTGAGCTGGTTGAACGGCGCGAGTGCGGCCGCATTGCCCTCCTGCAGCATGTGGAGGAGCTGGAGGTGGTCGGCATTCGTCTGCCGGAAGTGCTCGCGCGTCCGGGGGAGGCTCTCCCAGTTGAAGAACTCGGGCACCGTGCCGCGGTAGCCATGGTGAACGGCCGAGATGCCGACGACGGCGAAGCCGTACGCCGCGAGCTCATTACCCCACCGGTAGGCATCGGTGTTCTGTCCGCCGAGGCCGTGTCCAAAAATTACCACCGGCCATCCGCCGCCGGGAGGCGTGCCCTCGGGGATCGTGAGCCGGAAGTCGAGGCGCTCGACCGGCGGCACCGCGGTGCCCGCGACGAGGTTCGCGTCGAACGCGCCGCCGTCCGTGCCGCGGAAGTCCCACGAGTCGAAGGCGCCGTTCACGACGCCCGCGAGGTTGCTGCCGTTCGTGATCGTGCCGATCGACGAGAGGAAGTCCGCACTTCCCGCGAGGTGGTATCCCTGCACGAGGCCCGCGAAGGTCGAGGGCACGTCATACGCGGGGACGTGCACGCCGGTCGCGCCGGCGCCGAAGACGAGGTCGCGCACCGCGATCATCTCGATGGTGTTCGCGGCGGTGGTGAAGGTCCACGAAACGGCGATCTGGTCGGTCTCGATCCCGGAGTCTTCGTAGAGCGCGAGGTCGCGCGTGAGCGGCGAACCAGAGATGTAGGTCTGGAATCCGCGGCCACGGGCCGTGGGACGGGCATCGGTGTTGAGCAACTGCGCGGTGATCACCACGCCGTAGCTCGTCGCCTCGAGGAGCGGCGTTCGTGGCTGCAGAATGAGCGCGTTGAGGTCGGGATCCCAGCTCGCGTCGAACTCGGTGGTGTCGGCGATCGGCAGGTCGCCCGCGAACCGGAAGAAGTGGAAGCCGTCGACGACGGTCGAGAGATCGGGTTCGTCGTCGAGGACGACGTGGATCGGCGAGATGGTGCTCCAGCCATTCGCGTCGAGCGTGTCCGACGTTGCTTGCAGGTATTCGCGTGCGGCGGCGAAGTCCTCGCCTTTCGGGAACGCATAGGACACTCGCGACTCGGGCACGGCGGCTCGGCCGCTGATGAGAAGGCGATCCTCCGGCCACGGATTGGGTGCGCACGCGGAGTCCGCATGGAACTGCGCGATCGCGCCGCCGGAGCCGAACTGGAAGTCGCACGGCCCGCTCTTGCTTCCACCGTCACCGCCGCTGCAGCCGGTTGCCAGAGTGAGAGCCGCCAGTGCCGCCATCCGCGCACGAATCGTCATGATCCGACGATCTTACATCGGGAGGACGAGGGGCACGACGAAGGGCTTCTGCGCGAATTCCTTCTCGAAGAAGCGGCGCATCGAGCGGCGGAGCTGCTCCGCCAGCTCACCGGTCTGGTCGCGGGCGGCTTCCGGAATCGCTTCGATCGTTTCCCGCGCGCGCGTCGCGGCCCGCCGCGCGAGCTCCGGCTCGATCGATTCCGCGACGAGGCCGCGCGTGAACACCTCCGGAGGGCGGAGGATCTTTCCGGCCGCGATGGCGACGATGACGACCACGACGCCGGTCTTCGCCATCTCCAGGCGATCCGCGAGCACGTCCTCGTCGATGCCGCCGATGTGTCGGGGGTCGACGAGCACGCGCCCGCTTGGCGCCGCTCCCACGACGCGCAGGCCGTGTTTGTCGAGCTCGAGGATGGCGCCGTTCTCCACGACACGTGTGTCGGCGAGATCGACGCCCGCTTCGGTCGCGAGCTCGGCATGCAACACGAGATGGCGGTATTCGCCGTGGATCGGCAGCAGGTGTTTCGGCCGCGTCATCGAGAGCATCGCCTTGAGCTCGTCGCGATGGCCGTGCCCCGACACGTGCACTTCCTCGAGCGCGTCGTAGACGACCGCGGCTCCGCAGCGAAACAGCTGGTTCACGAGCCGGGTGATCTCGCGCTCGTTGCCCGGGATCATGCGCGACGAGAGCACCACCGTGTCGCCGCGGCCGATCTTCAGCTCGGGATGTGTGCCGACGGCCATGCGCGACAGAGCGCTCGTCGGCTCTGCCTGGCTTCCGGTGCAGAGGATGGTGATGCGTTCGTCGGCGAGGCCACGGAGATCCGCGGTCTCCATGACGACACCCGGTGCGATCCGCAAGAGCCCGAGGTCGCGGGCGATTCCCGCGTTGCGAATCATCGAGCGGCCCTCGAAGAGGAGCCGGCGGCCGTGTTTCGACGCGAGCGTCGCGACCTGGCGCATGCGCGGGATGTGCGACGAGAACATCGCGATGATGAGGCGGCCCTTCGCGCGCGAGAACACGCCGTCGAGCGCCTTCTCGATCGCGCGCTCGGACGGCGTGTGGCCGGCGCGTTCGGCGTTGGTGCTGTCGCTCATCAGGAGGTCGACGCCCTCGTCGCCGTAGCGCGAGAAGCCGGCGTAGTCGAACGTCTCGCCGTCCATCGGCGACGGGTCGATCTTGAAGTCGCCGGTGTGGACGATGTTGCCGTCGGGCGTCTTGAACGCGATGCCGCACGCATCGACGATCGAGTGCGTCACCTTCAGATATTCGACTCCGAAACTGCCCACCTGGAACGGCGAGCGCTCGTCGACGACACGCAGGTCGGTCTTGCCGACGAGCCCGTGCTCCGCGAGGCGCTCGCGAATCAGCGCCTTCGTGAAGCGCGTCGCATAGACGGGCGGCAGCGGCTCGCCGAACGCCTCGAGCATGGCCTTGAGCAGGAACGGGATTGCGCCGATGTGGTCTTCGTGGCCGTGCGTGATGAGAAGGGCGTCGAGCTTCTTCGCGGGCTGCGACGGTGTCCCTTTCAGGTAGCCGAAGTCCGGGATGATCACGTCGACGCCGAACATCGTCTCCGACGGAAACATCACGCCGCAGTCCACGACCACGCGGGCGTCGTCGCGCTCCAGGACCATGCAGTTCATCCCGATCTCGCCGAGCCCGCCGAGCGGAATGACACGAGTCGCCATGAAACCGTTCTACCATTGCGTAACCGCATCCCGATCGCGGTCGCGCTTTCGTCACGCACCCTCGCGGCTTCGGAGGGCGACGGCGGCTTCGACGGCTTCGCCCAGACTCCGCCCCTCGAAGGGCTTCTCGATGCGTTGATTCGGTACGGACCGAAGGAAATCCTCGCCGGCCGCGGTGGTGGCACCGCCCGTGATGAACACCACGCGCCGTGCGAGCTCGGGACTCCGGCCGAGCAGCGTCGCGTAGAACTCGACGCCGGTCACGTCCGGCATCATGAGGTCGGAGAAGATCACGTCGAAGTATTCGCCGCGGTCGATGTGCGCGAGGCCTTCCTTGGCGGAAGTCACCGCGATCACGTCGTGACCCCGGAGGAGTCGCTTCACCACACGGAGGATCATCTCTTCATCGTCGACGACGAGAACGCGTGCGCGTCCGGCCACGAATGGCGCCGCGCGCTCGGTCGAAGCCGCCTGCTCTTCCTGGACGGCAGGAGGGAGGACGACCCGGAAGGTGGTTCCTTTTCCGACCTCGCTCTCGACCGCAATCGTGCCGCCGACGGACTTGACGATGCCGTGGCAAATCGAGAGGCCGAGTCCGGTTCCCATACCCTCCACTTTGGTCGTGAAGAAGGGTTCGAAGATTCGCCCGAGAATCGCGGGTGGGATTCCGCAGCCCGAATCGTAGACCTCGATGACGGCGCGTCCCTGACCGTCGGTTGCCGTCGAGATGCGAACCTCGTTTTCCGAAGCGCGTCCCGGTTCGATCGCGTGCGCGGCGTTGACGAGAAGGTTGATGACGACCTGGCCCAGCCGCATTTCGTCTGCGTTGACCGGCGGAACGGGACCGAGCGTGGTCACCAGCCTGGCGCGTGCACGAAACTCACGTGCCGTCGTGCGGACCGCCCACTCCGCGCAACGGACGAGGTCCGCGATACCCGCCACCTGTTCGACGGGAGGACGGGCGAAGACTCGGAGATCGGCGACGATCCGGCGGATTCGCCGCGCGGCGGACCCGAGGTCGCCGAGCGCATCCAGGATCTCGCCGACCCGCCGTCGCTCGACATCGGCGTCGCCCGCAAGTCCCTCACGGTGGAGAGTCAGCTCGGACGCGATGAAATCGGCGTTCGCAGCGACGACGGCGAGCGGGTTGTTGATCTCATGGGCGACGCCGGCGGCCATCGTTCCCAGGGACGCGAGGCGATCGGAGAGCTCGAGCTGTCGGCGCATCGCCTTTTGCTCGGAGACATCGCGAAAGACCATGACGGCGCCGAGCGGGTGTCCGTCGTCGGTCACCGGTGCGGCGCTGTCGCTGATGAGGCGGTGCAAACCGGTCGTGAGGTTCAAAAGGGACGCTTCGCTGAGCTCCGACGGCAATCGATCGCGGAGGACCGCTTCCAGCGGGGTCTCCGACAACGCTACGAATCGATCGTCGACGAGCCGAAGGACATCTTTCGCAGGGCGGCCCATCACCGCCGCTCCGGTCGCACCGAGAAGCGCCTCCGCAGCCGGATTGACGAACGTGATCCGACCCGCGAGGTCCACGGCGATGACTCCGTCCGCGATCGATCGGAGAGTCGTCGAGAACCAGCGTTCCCGCTCCCGAAGCCGCTTCTCCATTTCGTGACGAAAGAGGGAGACTTCGATCGCGCTGCGAAGCTCCGCCGACCGCACGGGCTTCAGGGGGTAGCCATGGGGATGCGTCTCCTTCGCCCGGCTGAGCGTTGCGTCGTCCGCATGTGCGGTCAGATAGACGACCGGAACGGAGAACCGCTCGTTCAGGAGCATCGCGGTCTTGATCCCGTCGCGATCCCCCTTGATGCGGATGTCCATGAGGACCAGGTCGGGACACCTCTCCGACGCTCGGGCGATCGCCTCTTCCGCGGACGACGCGATCGCGAAGGCGTCGTAGCCGAGCGCGACGAGGGTTTGCTGCAGGTCCTTCGCGACGATTCTCTCGTCTTCGACGATGAGAATGGAGGCTCGTTTCGGATCGGTCATGACGTCTGTGCTCCTGACAGAAAGGTGATCCGAAACTCGGTCCCGTCGCGATGGAGGACGTCGAGCCGGCCGTCGAGCTGCTCGACGAGTGTGGTCACGAGGTGAAGTCCGAGCGTTTTCGCCGACTGCGGATCGGAGTCGGACGGCATGCCGATGCCATCGTCGGCAACGGACAGCACCAGAGTCGCGCCGTCCGGGGCATGAAGGCCCACGCAAACGGTTCCTGAACGGCCGGCAGGAAAGCCGTGTTTGAGGGCGTTGGTGATGAGCTCGTTCAGGATGAGTCCGCACGGAATGGCCTTGTCGACGGCCAGCGGCACGTCGTCCATCTTCACGTCGAGAACGATGGCGGACGAGATCCCCGACGCCTGGAAGATGTTCGTCGCGAGGCTCTTCGAATATTCGGAGAACGGGACACGCGAGTAGTCGCCGGACTGGTACAGCTTCTGGTGAATGAGCGCGATCGTCTGCACGCGACTCTGGCACTCCTCGAGAGCCGCTCGCCCAGCGCTTCCCTGGAGCTGTCTCACCTGCATGTTGATGAGGCTCGAGATCACCTGGAGGTTGTTCTTCACACGGTGGTGGATCTCCTGCAGGAGGACCTCCCGCTCTTTCAACGCTCCCGTGAGCTCGCTCGTCCGCACCCGGACCCGTTCTTCGAGGGCCGCGTTCAGGCTCCTCAGCTGACCGAGCAGGTCCTCTTTCTCTTGCTCTGCCCGCTTCCGTTCCGTGATGTCGGCGACCGAGCCCAGAACGAAGTCGCCCTCGGGCGTGCGGAGCGGGCTGAGTCCGATCTCGATCGGCACCTCGGCGCCGTCTTTTCGCAAGCCGAAGAGATCGCGGCCGCCGCCCATCGATCGTGTCGTGGGATGGGCGAAGAAGCCGGAGCGGTGCGCCGGGTGGCCGTCGCGAAAGCGCGAGGGAACGAGCAACTCGAGAGACTGGCCGAGCAGTTCTTCCCGCGCATATCCGAACAGCTTCTCGATCTGCGCGTTGACCAGCACGATCTTGCCGGCGCGATCGATCATCAACATCCCCGTCGGCGCCGAATCCGTCGCGAGACGAAACTGCTCGGCGGCTTGCCGGCGGTCGAGCTCGCTGTCGTGCAGTGTGCGCGCGACGAGAAACATCAGGCCACAAAGGAGGATCGTGCTCGACGCGACGAGGATGGCGACGCCGAAGGAGGGGTCGTAGAAACCCGCCGTCTGCCCACGGAGCCCGATCCATCCGAGGCTCACGAGAATGAGGGTGGTGGCAGGAACCAGTCGACGCAGCAACGTGCCGGCGGCGGTGGCGCTCGCGATGAGCTCCATGAAGATGTTCGCGGGCCTTGCGGCGAGCAGGCAAAAACTCGCGAGCAGAAAGCCGCCGCTCGTGTGAAGCGCGATCGAGGTGTACGCACCGACGCCGTAGATCGAGGCTGCACCGAAGAGATACCCCAACAAAGACATGAACGATACGAGGGCAGGCATCGAAACGAGTGCGAAGGCCAACCGCGATGGGAGCCCTTGCCCTTCCTGTCCCAGAAAGGAAAGACCGAGAACGAGAAAGATCAAGACGGACACGGGCGCCATCCTGCCCGGCACCGCCAGTTGCGGATCTCCGGCGTCCCGGAACAGCGCCTCGTCGATTCCAAGGCTCGTCCCCGAGAGGTATTGAGCTCCTGTTGCCACTGCCACGATCGCGACGACCGCTGCGAGGCACCGGCGGGTTCGCGGCGCCTTGTCCTTCGATGCGAGCCAGAGCGCCGAACCGAGCAGCACGAAGAGAAGCGCCGAGTTCGGCTTCATGGTTGCGAACGACGGGTCGACGCTCTTCAGAAACGGGATGTCGATGGCCCATCCCGCGAGCACGACGATCCCCAGGGCAACGAGAAGTCCGCTGCCCGTCGACGACGCACGGCGGATCTGCGATACGATCCTCGGATCCGCGCTCGAAACGCGGATCAAACGATGACGTCGATTCGGCGCGTTGCCTTCGAGGGCAGCATCAGGCCATCGTAGCCCCCGGTGCTCCGAAAGCACTCGTTATTGAACGACTCTCTCCGGCTCGGCATCGGCAGCTGACACCGGCGGAACCGTTCTGCGATGATGAGCATCCCCACGTCCATGTCCGCGCGAGAGCTCATCGTCCTCGGAACCAGCAGCCAGGTCCCCACCCGGGCACGCAGTCACAATGCGTGCTTCCTCGCGTGGGACGACATCGGGATCCTGTTCGATCCCGGTGAAGGCACGCAGCGTCAGTTGATCCACGCGGGGATTCCGCCGCCGCGCATCACGCACATCTGCATCACGCACTTCCACGGGGATCACTGCCTCGGCGTCGCCGGGATCTTCCAGCGGTTGTCGCTTGATCGCGTGCCGCATCCGGTGACAGTGGTGTTTCCTGCGAGCGGCGTGCAGTACCTACAGCGGCTGCGCTACGCGTCGATCTACTGGGAGCAGTCGACTGTCGTGGAAGTGCCGATCGCGGAGGAGGGCGAGGTGCTACGCGCAGGCGCGTTCAGGTTGTTTGCGCGAAGGCTCGAGCACGGCGTCGAGTGCTTCGGTTATCGACTCGAAGAAGACGACTCGCGACGCATGGATCCCGCGAAGCTCGCGGCGGCCGGCGTCTCCGGACCGAAGGTCGGCGAGCTCCTCAAGAAGGGGAGCGTCGAGCTCGGCGGGAAGATCGTTCGCTCCGAGGACGTGAGCGAACCGAGGCCGGGTCAGCGCTTCGCGTTCGTCATGGACACGAAGGAGTGCGACGGCGCCCGCGCGCTCGTGAAGGACGCGGACCTCGCGGTGATGGAGTCGACGTATCTGCAGATCGACCACGAGGAAGCGCTCGGCCACAAGCACATGACGGCGGCCCAGTCCGCGACGATCGCGCGCGACGGCGGCGTACGCCGGCTCGCGCTGACGCACTTCTCGCAGCGCTATCAGGACCTCGAACCCTTCCGCGCGGAGGCCACCGCGATCCACCCGGACACGGTCGTCTGCGAGGACCTCGTGCACGTCCCCGTGCCCCCCCGCCGCTGACACGCTATGGTCTGAGCGGTGGAGCGGGCGGTTCAAGGACATCTCTCTTCGGCGAAGCTCGCGCGGGCGTGGTTCGTCGCGTGTACGTCGGAACAGCTCGGCGCGGAGCCGATTGCACGCACGATCCAGGGCACGCCTCTCGTGCTCTGGCGATCGGGACCGCGCGCGGCCGCGTTTCTCGATCGCTGCCCGCATCGCAACGTGCCGCTCTCGCTCGGGCGCGTGCTGCCGAACGAGCGCCTGCAGTGCAGCTATCACGGCTGGCAGTTCGAGCGGGACGGTGCCTGCCGCGAAGTTCCGGGTCTCTGCGGCGAGATCGATCGCAAGTCGAGCGGCGCAACGACGGTGGCGGTGCGCGAGCAGGACGGGCTCGTCTGGGTGTGGGCGACGCCGGGCGAAGAGCCGGCGACGTCGCCCTACAAGTTCCCGCACGCCGATGACCCGCGCTACACCGTCGTGCGGCGCGAGTATTCCGTTCCCGCGACGCTGCACGCGACCGCGGAGAACGCGCTCGACGTTCCGCACACCGCGTTCCTGCACGGCGGCCTCTTCCGGAGCCCGAAAAAGGAAACCGAGATCGACGTCGTGGTGCGCCGCTCGGCCACCGGCGTGGAAGCGGAATACATCGGCGAGCCGCGCCCGCCGGGACTCGCCGCGAAGATCCTCGCGCCGCGCGGCGGCACGGTGCAACACTTCGACCGCTTCCTGCTGCCGTGCATCGTGCAGGTCGAATACCGGCTCGGCGAGGACTCGCACCTGATGAACTCGGCCGCGCTCACGCCGGTGAGCGATCTCGAGACGAAGCTCTTCGCGGTGATCGCGTTCCGCACGCCGCTCCCGGGATGGCTCGTGAAGATGTTCGTGTCGCCCGTCGGCGAGAAGATCTTCGCGCAGGACGCGAAGATCCTCGCCGCACAGACGGAGTCGATCCGCCGCTTCGGAGGCGAGCAGTACGCGAACACGCCGATCGACGTCCTCGGGCAGCAGATCTGGCGGCTTCTGAAGAGCGCCTCCGCGGGAGAAGAGACGCCCGTGCTCGCCGATGCCGACCGCGAATACCGTCTCAAGATGCGGGTGTAGCGCGGAACGAACCGCGCCGTTGTTTCGACCCGGCGCATCCGGTACAAGTCGGGCTCTTCCATGGCCGCTGCCCGCACGAAATCGCGTCCGTTCACCGTGTTCAACGTGGTGGCCGCGCGGCCTAATTTTCCGAAAGTCGCGCCGATCGATCGCGCGATGCGCGCCCGGCCCGATCGCTTTCGATCCGTCCTCGTGCACACCGGGCAGCACTACGACTTCGCGATGTCCGACGCGTTCATTCAGGACCTCGGCATGCCCGCGCCCGAGCATCACCTCGGCGTCGGCAGCGGCTCGCACGCGGAGCAGACTGCCGAGGCGCTGAAGCGCTTCGAGCTCCTGCTGCTCGCGGATCGTCCCGACCTCGTGCTCGTCGTCGGCGATGTGAACTCCACGCTCGCGTGCGCGCTCGCGTGCTCGAAGGTCGGTGTCCCCGTCGCGCACGTCGAGGCGGGGCTCCGCTCGTTCGATCGCGCGATGCCGGAAGAGGTCAATCGCATCGTCACCGACGTGCTTTCGGATCTGCTCTTCGTGACGGAGCCGGTCGGCGTGCGCTATCTCCGCGCGGAAGGCGTCGCGAAGTCGAAGATCCACCTCGCGGGCGACGTGATGATCGATTCGCTCCGTGCGTCCCTCCCTCGCGCGAGAGAAATGGCCGTCGCGAAGAAGGAGCTCGGCCTCGGCGACACGCCGTACGCCGTGCTCACGATGCATCGTCCGGCGAACGTCGACGACCCGGCGCGCCTTGCGCGGCTGCTCGATCTCGTCGAGGCCGCGGCGAAACTCGTGACGATCGTGTTCCCCGTGCATCCGCGCACGAAGAAGCGCCTCGAGGAGACCGGGCTCGCGTCGCGTCTCGCCGCGAACCCGAACGTCCGCCTCGTCGATCCGCTCGGATACCTGCGGTTCCTCTCTTTGCTCGACCGCGCCGCGCTCGCGATCACCGATTCCGGCGGCGTGCCGGAGGAATGCACGTTCCTCGGGATCCCCTGCATCACGCTGCGCGAAACGACGGAGCGGCCGCTCACCGTGGAGCACGGCATCAACACGCTCGTCGGCGACTCCGCGAAGAAGGCGATCCCCGCGGTGAAAAAAGCCCTCGCACGAAAGGGCGCGCGCAAGGCCCCGCCGCGCGGATGGGACGGGAAGGCCGCGCTCCGGATCCTGAAGGTGATCGAGCGATTCCTCGCTGCGCGCCGCAAGTCGGGCAACGCAGGGAAGCTCTCGTGACCGGTGCAGACGTCGCTGTCGCGTTCCGCGCGGCACGCGATCTCTTCCTGCCGCGCGTGTGCGGCATCTGCCGCGAGCCCGTTCCCGCGGGCGTCGCCGGCCGTCTCTGCACCGGCTGCATCCTCCACCTCGAAGACCTCGCGTTCGCTCCGGGGGATGTCTGTCCGCGTTGCGCACTGCCCCGCACCGGACGGCGCTGCCGGCGCTGTCCGAAGGGCGCCCTCATCGCGGCGACCGCGTCGTTCGGTCCGTTCGAGGGAACTCTTCGCGAGGCCGTGCACGTCTTCAAGTTCGAGGGCGACCCGGGTCTCGGCGCGCCGCTCGGCAAGCTCGCGGCCCGCGCCGCTCGGACGCTGCCCGCCGATGTCGACGTCGTCGTTCCGGTCCCGCTCCACTTCTCGCGGCTGCTCGGTCGCGGCTTCAACCAATCCGCCGTTCTGGCGCGACACGTAGCAGGCGAGCTCGGCAAACCGCTCGTCCTCGACGCGCTCTCGCGCGCACGCGCGTCCGCGGAGCAGAGCGGCTCGTCGCGCACGGACCGCCGCGCGAACGTGCGCGGTGCGTTCGTCGCGAAGCGAGCCCGCGTCGCGGGCAAGCGCGTGCTGCTCGTCGACGACGTGCTCACGACCGGAGCGACCGCGCACGCGTGCGCCCTCGCTCTCCAGAACGCGGGCGCGCAGCCGGTCTACGTCGTCGCGCTCGCCCGAGCGCACGAGCAAGAGCGGGAGAGCGTGTGAAGGACCTCCGCGACGCCCGCATTCTCGTGACCGCGTTCGAACCGTGGGAGGGAAACCCGGTCAACGCGAGCCAGGTCGCGGTCGAAGGCCTGGACGGCCAGACGATCGGTGGCTGCCTCCTCCGCGTGCTCACGCTTCCGGTCGCGTGGGACGAGGCGCCGCAGCGCCTGCTCGAGGCAGTCGCGTCGGTCGAGCCGTCCGCGATCGTGTGCTTCGGGATGCACAAGGGCAGCGCCTGGCGCGTGGAGCTGCTCGCGCACAACAAGGACGTTCGCGACGGCACAGCACTCGTCATCATCGAGGACTTTCCGCGCGTGCTTCCGTCCGGGCTTCCGGTTGCGGCCATCCTCGGCAAGCTCCTCGACGCGGGCCTGCCCGCGCTTCCCTCGGAAACCGCCGGCGTATTCTTGTGCAACCATGTCTTCTACTGGGTGATGCACGCGGTCTCCGAGGGCGCCGCCCCGCTGATCTCCGGGTTCGTCCATGTCCCCGCCGCGGTGTGGGACGACGAAAAGCGCGAGTGCAAGAACGCGGACACGCTTCAGGAAGGTGCGCGGCTCACACTCGAAGCGGTCTCCGCCGCCGTCGGCCGCTGGCGCGTAGGCTAAGGCGCAACGGCCGCGAGCAGATCCTTGCCCGCCTGCGCGAGCTCCGGGAATCCGTTCAAGCGCCCGAAGAGGCTCTTCGCCGAATCGAGGTCCTGCTGCGAGAGCGCGAGCGCCCCCAAAAAGAAGTTCGCCTGCGCTCCGGCCGCGCCCTGCGCGTCGAAATCCAGCGCCGCACGGAAGTCCTCCAGCGCTTTTGCGTCGTCGCCGATCGCCATCCAGGCCTGCCCGCGCGCGACGAGCGCCGCGGCAATGTACGGCTTGCCACCCGATTCGACACCGGAGGAGCGGCACGCCGCGTCGAGGTCGCGCAGCGCGATCTCTTGTTGTCCCTCGTTCGTGGCGAGGCGCGCCATGACGAGATGCCCGCGGCGACGCTCGAGCGGCGTCGACTCGCCGGAAGCGATCGCGCGCCACGCGGCGTCCGCGGCGAGCTGCCATTCTCCTTTGCGCAGATAGGACTCGGCGAAATCCGCGGCGTTGGATTTCGGCGGGTCGTCGTCCACGGCATCGCTGAGAAACATCACCTGGCGTTTCGTCTTGCCGAGCCGCGTGTTCTCTTCGTCGCCCACGATCGCGCCGCGCCCCGCGAGTGCCGTCGTGCCCGTCTCCTCGACGTTCACGACGATCGTCGCGTTCGCGTCCTGGAACGCCTTGTTGAAATAGACGAGCCGGCCCGCCGCACTCTTGTCCGTGACGAGGCGCCGCCCCGAGACGACGGCCCGGCCGACGATGTCGAGGGTCTTGCCGTCGGGCAGCTCCACCGTGACGGTCGCGCCGACCGGGACCTCGAGCAGGTCCACGGAACCGATCTCCAGGCCGGCAATCGCGGGATTCCACGCAGCCTCGCGTCCGACCCGTGCGCCCTTGTCGGCCTTCACGATCGTCGCGTTTTCGCCCGCCCACGCCGCCGGCGCCGCGAAAGCGACGAGCACGGAGAGGATGTGGAGAGGGCGGCGCATCGCTCCCATGTTACTTCTCCGCCCGGTCGAGAGTGCCATCCCATGCGTCGTCCGGAGGATGAGCCTTGAACGAGGCCGTCCACGCAAGGAAAGCCTTCGACGGGCCGTCGTAACCGCCGCGCATCGTCTTCACGCGCTCGAACAGCTCCTCGGCCTTCGTCCAGTCGCGAAGGAGGAATGCGTTGAGACCCTGGTGAAAGACATCCACCCAGGCGGTGTCGGTGATCTGCGAGCGCGTGCCGAGCAGCTCGAAGATCTTCACGCCGCGCGTCTTGCCCTTCACCTTCACGGGTCCGAGATCGCGGAAGAGGAAGTCGTCGCCCGCCTGCATCTTCGTCGACTCGCCGACGACGATCGTCGCGCCGTACGCCTTGGTCAGGCCCTCGGCGCGCGACGCGAAGTTCACGTCGTCGCCGATGCACGTGTACTCGGGCTTGTTCTTCGAACCCATCGTGCCGACGACGACCGAGCCGGTGTTGATGCCGATGCCGAACTGCAGCGTGGTGCGTCCCTGCTCGCGCCAGCGCTCGTTGAGTCCGTCGAGCGCGTCGATCATCTCCAGTGCGGTCGTGCAGGCCCACTTCGCGTGCGCCTTCTGCGGCAGCGGCGCGCCGAAGATCGCCATGACGGCGTCGCCGATGTACTTGTCGAGCGTGCCGTGGTTGGAGAGCACGATCTCCGTCATCCACGTCAGGTACTCGCTGAGCATCTCCGCGAGCGTCTCGGGCGGCATGCCTTCTGCGACCGTCGTGAAGCTGCGAATGTCCGAGAAGAGGATCGAGATCTCCTGGCGCTGCGGCTTCAGGAGCTCCGGATTCTCACCGGCGATCTTCGCGACCTCCGGCGAGAGGAACGCGCCGAGCCGTTCTGCGCGAAGCTTCTGACTCTCGGCGCGGATCATCTCTTGCTCGGCGCGGAGCCCTTCTTTCTCGGCGCGCAGCCGTTCTCGCGCAGCGATGCGTTGGTCGATGACCGCTCGCACCGCGCCGCAACCGAGGACGCCGACTGCACCCACGATGCCGGGCGCGAAGAGATTCACGAGGTATCCGGCCTCGATCGCTTCTGCCGTCGCAATCAGGCCAGCAATCGCGAAGAGCGGCGAGAACGTGAGGATCCACCACCGCTCGATGAAGAAAAACGCGAGGGTGACGATCAGCCCGACCAGAAAACACGCGATGGGCTCGAGCAGAAGGTTGTGGAAGTAGTCGTTGCGACGCAGCTGATGTCCGGTGATGAGGTCGTGCGCGACCGTGGCGTGAACGGCGACACCGGGAAACGTCGCGTCGTAAATCGTGGGGTACTTGTCCTGGTAGGGATCCTTGAGGCCGAGGAAGACGGCCTTGCCCGCGAATCGCTCGGGCATCGGCGCGGCGAGCACCTCGTGGAAGGTCAAATGGTGCGGGAAGCTTTCGTCGAATGTCCCGCCGAAGTCGACAAGGAAGCCCGCATCGGGGCTGTGCTCCAGGTGAAAGCGATCGGCGTCGGCGGTCCCGATGCTGAAGTCCTTCACGCGCGTGCCTTCGCACTCGATCGAGATCGTCGGTGTTTCTTCGCGCAGGGCCGCGGCGACGAGGGCGAGCGATGGGTAGATGATCGGGACGACCGTCGATTTCGTCTCTGGCGGCTCGGGGGGAACCCTCGCGTCGATGCGGGTGAAGAGGTTGTAGCGACGCACGGGCCCGTCGGTATCGAGCTCCAGGCGAACGTTTCCGTAGTGAGGCATCGCCGCGCGAAACTCGGGCCGATCGACCGTGACGTCCATCGCGGGGGCGTAGAAACGATCGCACGCATCCGCGTTCACGAGATCGCTCGGAGGAGGGAGCTTGTCCTCATCGAAGGCCGGAGCCTCGCCGAGAGTCACTCCCTGCGAGAAGAAGGCACCGACGATCGTTCCGCTCGAGAGTGTTTCCAGAAGCTCCGAGGTCGGGTCGTATTTGCCTTTGATCGCCTCGATCGCGTCGTCCGGCGTTCGCGGCACCGCAGCCTTCAGCTCGGTGAGGGCTTTCGCGACCGACGTCGCGGGCCGGTCCTCCTCCGAGAACTGGAGGTCGAGGATGATCGCGCTCGGCCCCGCCGCGAGAATCCGCTTCAGGATCTCGTCGAGCGTCGCGCGATCGACACTACGGCCGTAGGACTGCGCGTCGATTTCGTCGTACGCGACGATGGTGATCGGGTCTTCCGGTCCATCGAGAACACGGACCTCGCGCCGCTTCATCATGAGGTCGAGGAAATCGCGCTCGATCGGTGCGATGTCGATGACGATCATGAGAAACGCCCCGAGGAGGCCGACCGAAACGCCGATCAGCGGCCACAGGTTCGACGCCGCACTGACCAGACGAATGGTCAGTGGACTGACGAGAGAAGAGAGCCGGTCCGTCGAGCGGGCCGTCACCGGATCAGGTCAGAGGTTCGGTCTCTGCAGGAGTTCCTGCGCGAGCGCCTTGAGTTCGCGGGTCTGACTCGCCGTCCCCGACGTGTCGGTGTCTTTCATCGTGGGGATGGCCGCGAAATACTTCTCCGCACCCGGCTTGTCGCCCGCTTCGATCGACATCACCATCAACTGGAAGCTCGCCTGGTAGGCCTGCGTGCCCAGCGGGAACGACGCAACCGTCGCCTCGAAGTCCGCCTTCGCCTTCGCATCGTCACCGAGCTGGCGGTGCGCAACTCCGCGATGGACGAGCGCCGCTGCGCGATACGCTTCGGGGTCGAAGCCCGTCTTCTTCGCCGACGTCTCGGGCGCGGTGAGAGGAGCCGCCGCAGCGGTGAACGCCTTCAGCGCCTTCGTGAACTCGGCGTCACCCATGTAGACTTGGCCGAGAACGAGCTGCGCGCGGCGCTTCTCGAGCGGCGACTCGCCGGTGTCTTTGAGGATCGCGTCCGCGCGCTCGACGGCTTCGTGGATGTCGTGCTTCGCGAGCATCGTCTCCGCCCAGTCGGCCTTCGTCGACTTCGAGCCGATGTCGACGTCGCTCTCCCAGGCGAGCTTCACCTTCGTGTTCGTCTTGTCGTCGGCCTTGCTGGCGCCGGGCGCCGTGCCCTTCACGTCGACGCCGACGACGGATTCGGCCGCCTTCTGGAGCGACTCGGAGAGCTTGAGGAGCGCGCCGGCAGACTTCTGCGTCGCGAGTCGGCGACCGGGGACGACCACCTTGCCCTTGAATGCCGCGGCCGTGCCGTCACCGAGCTTCACGTTGATCTGGGTCTCGCTCGGCGCGCTCAAGAACTCGGTCTCACCGATGGTCTCGCCGGCTTTGGCAGGGCGCCAGGCCCCGTCCTTTCCGATCTTGATGCCTTCGCCGGCGACGGAGACGACCGTGGCGGGCGCCGCGAATGCGGTGGAACTCAGAAGGGACGCGACGAGCAGGTGAGAGAGCTTCATGTTGGTTCGACTCCTCCGTGATGTTGCCCAGGAAGCGACGCTATCGCGTCCCATCCTGTTCGGCCATGACCCGGGTCACGTCTCTGACCCGGGTCTAACCGCCCGAATACTCAGGGGATCCAGCGAGACCGGCGCGGATCTTTCTCTCCCGCACCGATTCCGGCGGCCTTGCTGACCCCGGTTCCGCCGGTCTTGCTGGCGACGGACGAGCCGTCGCCCTTCGAGATCGAGGCGAGCTCCGGGTATTCCTTCTCGTAGACGGGCTCCAGGCGTGCCGCGCGATCGAAGTAGGCCTTCGCGTTCACCTTGTCGCCCTTCTCGTAATAGAGGGAGGCCATGTTGATGAGCACAGCCGCCTGGTCTCCACCGACAGACAGCGCCTGATCGTACGCCTTGATCGCGCCGTCGAAGTCGTTGAGCAGGTAACGGACGTTCGCGAGGTTGTTGTATGCCTTGAAGAGGCGCGGGTCCGAGTCCTTCGCCTGCGTGAAGAAGTTCTCCGCATCCTTCAGGAGGCCGTCACGCGCGTAGACGATGCCGATCTCGTTCAGCTTCGCCGGTTCGGTGAGGCCCTTGCGGCCCTTGATCTCGGCGATGCGGGCCTGGCGGCCTTCCTCTTCCTTCTCCGCGAGGACGGCGTCACTGATGATCAGCTTCGCGAACATCTGGTCGTTGAACCCGAGCTTCGTGGCGTCGATGGTCGCCAGAGACGGCGGCGACGACGGGAACTCCGTCTGCGCGCCGAGGACGTCGACGAGCTTCATCTGGTCGAGGCCGCTCCACTTCTTCACCTGCGTTGCGGCGAGCGCCCACGCTTCCTTGAACGACTTGCCGACCGCGGTGACTTCGACGGGGACCCACGCCGTGCCGTTGCGCACGAAGAATGCGTCGTTCGCGTTGTAGAGGCGCGCTTCTTCCGGCGTGAGGCCGGAGTCGAACATCAGGAACACGTGGCCGGGCACGTCGACGAGCGCCGTCGGGATGCCGGAGCTCTCGAGCATCGCGGAGTAGAGCGCCGTGAGATCGTCGCAGTCGCCGGTCTTGCGGCCGAGCGTCTCCGCCGGATACGCGATGTAGTCGACCGCTTCGGCGTTGCCGTCGAAGTAGTTGAAGGGCGCCGTCGGATCCGAGACGTAGGTGATGCCGCTCGCGCTGAGCGCGTCGAAGTAGGCGGCGGCCTGCGAGAGTGCCTTCGCCGAGGCGAAGGCCGGCGCACGCACCGTGCGGGCGGGCTTGCTGCCCTTCGCGGGGAGCGCAATGTCTTTGCGGGCGACGAGCGACACGAGGCCCTTCACGCTCTCGTCACGAGGCGTGACGAACGCGGCCATCTTGCGCATGTCGTCCCACACGATCGCGTTGCGGTTGTAGACCGTGAACGTCGCGGTGCGGGTGATGTCGCGCTTCTTCGAGCCGACTTCGTATTCGATGGTGATCTTGGCGGCGACGGCCTTCGGCTCGGAGCCGACGTCGAACACCTTGTTGTTGAACGCGGCGGTGACGTCGATCGACTTGCCGAGGCCCGGCGGGATCGACTCGATGATCGCGGACTCGGCGGGGACGTCCATGATGTCCTTCGCCTCGAACTTCACCTTCACCTTGGTGACGGGCTCGTTGGAGCGGTTCTCCACGGAGATCGTCGCAACCGGCTTGCCCTTGTAGTACTGGATCATCGCCGGGAAGACGTCCTTCACGCGCGCGTCCTTGATGCGGAGGTGCTCGAGCGGCGTGAACGCGGAGTCTGAAACGCCGTAGATCCACCAGCCGGCCGTCGCGAAAGCCGCGGCGTCGAAGATGATCGTAGAGTCCACGGCGTCGTCGTAGAGCGAGTCGTAGTCGGCGTCGGGGTTCTTCTCGTTCTTGTATGCGCCGACCGCGCCGCCTGGGTGCTTGCTGAGCGGCGACGTGAAGCCGCGTGCGTTCGCGTAGGTGAGCGCCGACGTGCCGAGAAGGCCAGCCGCGACGCCCGTGAAGATCCAGCCCTTCTTCTTCTCGCCCTTGTAGCGCTGGCCCCAACCGGGAACGAGCGCGGAGCGCCACACGGAACCGAGAGGCGAGATGACTTCTTCGCCGCGCTTCGCGGAGGCGCCGGCGCCACCGCCGGACGGCGCGGGCGCGGGAGCCGGTTTGGGAGCGTCCGCAGGCGCCGCGGCATCCGTGGAAACGTCCACGGGCTCAGACGGCGGCGTCTGGGCGAAGACCGGCGCGGCAATGAGGCTGACGGCGACGGACAGGGCGACGACAGAACGCATTCCGGAGACCCTCCAACGAGCCTTTGCCCCGTAAAGTACGGGGAACCTGGTGCCCGCAGAGTTCACGGGGCGAGCGGCTCGTACTGTACTGCCGCGTGGCAAACCGGGTCAACGGGGGCTTCGCAGGCGGATCCGGGAAACTTCGCTGCTCACGCTCTTCGCGTGGTGCGTTGGCTGCTCACATGAAGTGGCTATTCGACGGTGACGCTTTTCGCCAGATTCCTGGGCTGGTCCACGTCGGTCCCCTTGAGGACGGCGATGTGGTACGCGAGCAGCTGGAGCGGGACCACGGTCAGGAACGGCGACGTGAGCTCGGGAGTGGCCGGGATGTAGAGGACCTCCTCCGCGAGTTCGTCGAACGACGTGTCCCCCTCGGTCGCAACCGCGTAGACCATGCCGCCGCGCGCGCGGACTTCCTGAAGGTTCGACGCGACCTTTTCGTAGTGGCGATCCTTCGGCGCGATCACCACGACGGGCATCCCCTCGTCGATGAGCGCGATCGGGCCGTGTTTCATCTCGCCGGCGGCATAGCCCTCGGCGTGGATGTACGAGATTTCTTTCAGCTTCAGTGCGCCTTCGAGCGCGATCGCGTGGTTCGGACCGCGGCCCAGATACAACATCGAAGGCCGGCCCTTGTAGGTCTTCACATACTCCTTCGCGATCTCTTCCGCGCGAGCGGCGGTCATCTCGATGGCGCGCTCGACCAGAGCGGGCACCCGGATCAGCTCGTCGCGCAGCTGCGAGAGCGTGTCGCGCGACTGCGCGTTGCGAGCCGCAGCGAGCCACAGGCCCAGCATGTAGAAGCCGGCCATCTGCGTGCTGAACGCCTTCGTCGATGCGACGCCGATCTCGGGGCCGGCGTGCGTGTAGAGGACGCCGTCGGCTTCGCGCGCGATCGTGGAGTCGACCACGTTGCAGATCGCGAGGCAGTAGGCGCCCATCTTCTTCGCTTCGCGCATTGCGCCGAGCGTGTCGGCGGTCTCGCCGGACTGGCTGACGAACACGCAGAGCACGTCCTTGTCGAGCAGCGGCTCGCGCGAGCGAAACTCGCTCGCGAGATCGATCTCGACCGGCACGCGGGCGATCGTCTCGATCATCCACTTGCCGACTTGCGACGCGTGCCAGCTCGTGCCGCACGCGATGCCCATGACCTTGCGGAAGCGGCGCGCGTCGTCGGGCGTGAGGCCGATCGCGTCGAGCGTCACGAGCGGGTGGTCGCCGCTGCCGCCGTCCGTGGTCGCGCGCGGCGCGGTGAAGCCGTTCTTCGCGATGCGGCCGGTGAGCGTGTCCGCGAGCGCGCGAGGCTGCTCGTGGATCTCCTTCAGCATGAAGTGGCGGTAGCCGCCGCGCTCCGCTTGCGAGGGGGTCCAGTCGATCTGGCGCGGAGTGCGCTCCACCTTTTTGCCGTCGAGGTCGGTGATCGTGAGCGAGCCGCGAGTCGCAACGACCACTTCGCCGTCATCGACGAACGCGACGGAGCGCGTGTACGGAAGCAGCGCCGCGACGTCGCTCGCGACGAAGCTCTCGCCGGTGCCGAAGCCGACGACGAGCGGGCTGCCCTTGCGGGCCGCGAGGAACTTGCCGGGCTCCTTCGCGCTCATGCACACGAGCGCGTAGGTTCCGTGCAGCAGTTTGAGCGTGGCGCGGAACGCGGTTTCGAGGTCCTTCCCCGACTGAACCTGCTCGTCGACCAGGTGCGCGATGATCTCGGTGTCCGTCTCGCTGGTGAAGGTGCGGCCCTTGGCCTGCAGCTCCTTCTTGAGCGCGCGGTAGTTCTCGATGATGCCATTGTGCACGAGCGCGATCGCGCCGACCTGGTGCGGATGCGCGTTCTCGTCGGAGGGGCGGCCGTGGGTCGCCCAGCGCGTGTGGCCGATGCCCATCGTGGAGATGAGGCGCTCGCCCGCGATCGCGTTCTCGAGCTCCTTCAGCTTCCCCTTCTTGCGACGCACGATGACCTTGCCGTCGACGAGGAGAGCGACGCCCGCGGAGTCGTACCCGCGGTATTCCAGGCGGCGGAGGCCGTCCAGCAGCACGTCGATGGTCTGTCGCTCACCGATATATCCGACGATCCCGCACATCTACTGGCTCCCCTTCTTACGCTTCTCGCCAGCATCGCTGGCTTTCTTGGCTTCGACTCGTGCTTTTCGCTTCGTGGCGTAGTCGGCAATCTCGGTCTGCTTCGTCCGGGACAGCGCGAGCGATCCCGGCGGGACGTCTTTGGTGATGGTGGAGCCGGCCGCCACCACGGCATCGCGGCCAACCGTCACCGGCGCGACGAGCTGTGTGTCGCTGCCGATGAAGACGCCGTCTTCGATCACCGTGCGGTGCTTCGCGAAGCCGTCGTAGTTGCAGGTGATCGTGCCGGCGCCCACGTTCACGCCGCTGCCGATCGTGGCGTCGCCGAGATACGCGAGGTGGTTCGCCTTCGACCCTTTGCCGATCGTGCTTTTTTTCACTTCGACGTAATTGCCGACGTGTACGCCCTCGGCGAGGTCGGCTTCGGGGCGCAGGTGCGCGAAGGGTCCGATGACGCAGCCGTCGGCCGCGCGAGCGCGCGTGATCACGCAGTAGGGCTTCACGTGTACGCCGGCGCCGATGACGGACTCGTCGACGATGGTGCCGGTCTCGATGACGTTGGCGGCGCCGATGACGCACGCGCCGCGGATCTCCACGCCCGGATGCAAGACGGTGTCGACGCCGATGCGCGCGCGAGGATCGATGCGCGTCGTCGCGGGGTCGAGGATCGTGATGCCCGCGATCATGTGCGCCTGCGCGACGCGCGCGAAGAGCGTCTTTTCGGCGCGCGAGAGCTGCGCGCGGTCGTTGATGCCTTCGAACTCCGACGCGGGCTCGCACGCGTATACCGCACCGGGCGTCCCGGCTTTCGCGGCGATGGCGATGACGTCGGTGAGGTAGAGCTCCTTCTGGGAATTGTCGGGGCGGATCTCCGCGAGCGCCTTGAAGAGGAACTCGGCGTCGGCCGCGATGATCCCGGTGTTGATCTCGTTGATCAGTTTTTCCGTGTCGGTGGCGTCGCGGTGCTCGACGATGCGGGCGATGCGCGTGCCGGTTTCATTGTTTCCAGGGGCTTCGCCCCCGGACCCCCACCCGCCGCCTTCGGCGTTGGGCTGGCGGACGATCCGGCCGTAGCCGGTCGCGTCGGGCGGGCGCGTGGTGAGGACGGAGAGCGGCGCCGTCGCGGTCGCGTGGAACTGGAGGAACGCGGCGAGCGTTTCGCCGCGAACGAGCGGGACGTCGCCGGGGACGACGAGCACCGTGCCGCGGAATCCGGCGAGCGCGTCCTTCGTCATTTGCACCGCGTGGCCGGTGCCCTTCTGTTCGCGCTGCTCGACGAGCTCGAGGCCGCCGCCCGGAAACGCGTTGGTGTCGAGACACGCGGCGCGAACGGAGTCGGCCGCGTGGCCGATGACGACGAGCTGTCGAGACGCCTTCACGGCCGCGAGCGCGTCGAGGACGTGCGCGAGCATGGGTCGCCACGCGACTGGGTGGAGCACCTTGGCGCGCTCGGACTTCATCCGGGTCCCCTTCCCGGCGGCGAGCACGATGACGGCAGTGGCGTTCATGGATCTCCTGACTTGGTGCAAGTGCAAGGCCCGACTTGGCAAATGGGCAGCGAGGATAGTCGTGCGACCCGCCATAACCAAAGGCTCCCAAGGACGGGAGCAAGGGCCGCGTGTGCGTTCGTCGCGAAAGTCATGCAGCGGCGAGCGGTTGAGGGCCGCGCAAACGGCGGCTCGGCGATTCCGGAGCGTCGGTCTCTCTAGGAATCCATGCATATGCATGGATTTTCCAGTGGCGGTTCGGTGGCGGAGCGTGTGGCGGCGCGGCGACAGGTGTGGTTGCCGAAATGAGCAATTGCGCGGACCGGCCGTGCGGGCGAAAGTGCGCGCGATTCGTGTCGGACCGGCCGTGGGCGCGTTCGCGACGTTGCTCACGGTTCGATCAAAGAAGGCACGGACAAGCCAAGGAAGAGGTGCAGCATGGGATCACTGAACAAGGTGCAGATCATCGGACGTCTCGGAAAAGATCCCGAGATCCGGTACACGCAGGGCGGCCAGGCGATCGCGTCCTTCAGCGTCGCGACCGACAGCAAGTGGACGAACAAGGCCGGCGAGAAGCAGGAGAAGACCGAGTGGCACCGGGTGAAAGCCTGGGGCAAGCTCGGTGAGCTTGCCGGGGAGTACCTCGCCAAGGGCCGGCAGGTGTACGTGGAAGGTCGTCTCGAGACCTCCGAGTACACCGACAAGGAAGGCGTGAAGAAGTACTCCACCGAGATCGTGGCCAACGACATCCAGTTCCTCGACAGCAAGGGTGAGGGTGGTGCCGCGGGTCCGCGTGGCGGTGCAGGCGGTGGCAGTCGCGGTGGAAGCGACCGCGGCGGACCGCCGTCGGGTGGTGGCGAGGAACGTGGCGGCGGTGGCGGGCGCGGCGAGAGCGGCCCTCCTCCGGAAGACGACATTCCCTTCTAGTCGTCATGTGTCGGTACACGCGAAAGGCCGGGTCTCACGACCCGGCCTTTTTCGCGCCCAGCCACCCTCACCCTGAGCGAGCGAAGCGAGTCGAAGGGCGCTACGGCTTCCCTTCCCACTTCAATTGCCAGCGAAGCCGCTTCACGTCCCAGAGCCACGTCTGGTTGATCGTCTCCTGCTTCTCCGTGAGCTCGTTGAGCAGGTAGTACGACCGCGCGACCGTCACCGTCGCCTCGCTGCCGCCCTCGGGAAACTCCGTCGCGGCGACCCGCGCATCGGTAATGCGCCGCTCTTTCGACATCTTGGCCCACGCGTCGAAGAAGGCCGGGCGGTCCGCCGTCGGGATGTAGGGCACGGAGCGCTCGATCTCGCCGGTTCGCAGCCCGATGTTGTACTCGCCCACGGCTTCGACGAGATCCGACGACGCGCGGTGATACGCTTTCTTGGCCGTCGAGCAGCCTGCGAAGACCGTCAGTGCAGCGAGAGTCATCGTCAGAAGAAGTCGCCGATTCATGGCGCGGAAGATAGCAGAGACGAATTCCCCGGAGGGTACCGTGCGCGCGATCTGGATCCAGGCAGCAGTCGGAGCGTTCCTCATGGCGACGGCGACGGGCTGCGTGTGCAGCTCGGGACACGCGTCGCCGGCAGGGCCAGGCCCTGGCCCCGTGACGAACGCGCCGCCGCCGCAGCCTCCGCCCCAGCAGTTCTACAAGTTCCGCGACGCGCACCCGGTCCACTCGAGCGCGGGTGGCGGATGGGACGACACGAAGGGCCGCCACAATCACCCGTATCCGCCGGAGCCGCCGCAGAGCTACCGCATGGAAGACGGCCACTACGTGTGGGCGGGCGCTGCGCCCGGGACGCCGGCCGGCGGCAACAGCGCGGGCACCTCCACGTCGCGCTCGCCGACCGGTGCGCCGACGCCCGCCGCGACGCCGGTGCCGCCTCCGCACGGCAACAGCGGGAGCAGCGGCAATCACGGCAGCAGCGGGAACGCGCCCGGCCACGGGGCGACGCCTCCCGGTCACGGCGGCACGCCGCCCGGTCAGCTGAGCAAGGAAGAGAAGGAAAAGAAGGACAAGGAAGAGAAAGAGAAAAAGGAAAAGGAAGAGAAGGCGAAGAAGGACAAGGAGCGCATGAACCGCGGCAAGGGCGGCTGACGTGCGCTTGCGTGCGGAGTCCTCCTGCTGGTGACGGCGGGGTGCTGCATTCCCGGAAAGCCTCCGGCGGAAACGCACAACGAGCCGATCGCGAGCTCGACGCCGCGGCCCCGGGTGCAGGTCACGCAGCACAAGTACGACGGCGCGCATCCGATTCCGTGGCACGACACGAAGGGCCCGCATATGCATCCCTACGCGCCGGATCCCGCCGAGAAATACCGGCTCGAGAACGAGCATCACGTGTGGACCGGAGAGCCGCCTGCCGTCGAACCCGAGCCGTAGTGGCGGGCTACGCGCGGAGGACGATCGGCGCGGGCGTCGCAGCAGAGTCGAGCCGGAAAGTCCACCCTGCGCGTCGACCGGGAGTTCTCCGAGATGACCCTCTGGCACTAAAGCCGGAAAACCGAGCGAAACCGCGTCAAGCTCATTCTGACCTCCGACTGAATTCGTAACCTCGCGCAGGACCGATGGAAAGGAACGGCGCAAGGATTGCTCAGAGCTCGCCGTGCGAAGTACGGTTTGGCGGTCGAGGGGCCGGTTATCAGGTCTTCCTGACGGACGAGCCGGGTGCCGTGCTGGTCTTGCCGGCCGGCAATCCGGACGAGACGCTGGGCACGGCCGTCCGCCTTTCTCTCCTTGGTGGCCAGGCCACGGAACCGATGGGCGAGGACCCACTGCCAGGCGCGTCGAACTACCTGCGGCGTACCGACGCGTTCGTGACGTACGTTCCCGGGTTCGGACGCGTCCGTTATCCGTCCGCTCTTCCCGGTGTAGACCTCCTTTTCGCTGGCTCCGACGGCCGCCGCATGGAGTTGCATCTGCGCCTATCGCCAGGGTCCGATGCCGGCGCGCTCGCGCTGGTCGCTCAGGGAGCGACGCCGTCCCACCTCGATGGTGATGGCAACGCCGTCCTGGACACCGCGGTTGGACCTCTCGTCCTGGAAGCGCCCGTCGCTTGGCAGATCGGTGCAAACGGGAGAGAGCCCGTCGCGGTGGAGTACGTGCTGGACGGCAACGCGGTGCGACTCGCGCTGGGGTTCTTCGACCCGGACCGCGACGTTTTCATCGACCCGGTCATCGCCTACCAGTTCTCGATCGGGGGTTCCGAAGCCGACGCCGCCACAGCGGTAGCGACGGATGAAGCGGGCAATGCCTACGTCGTCGGCCACAGCCGCTCGAGCGATTTCCCAACCACCCCGGGCGCCTTTGACCAGACAGTTTCTTCGGGGTTCTTCGGCGCGACCGACGCGTTCGTCATGAAGCGGGATGCAAGCGGCACCCTCGTCTGGTCCACGGCGCTGGGAGGAATCGATCCCCTCGCGTCGGATCAGGCTACGGCAGTCGCCGTCGACTCGTTGCTCCGGCCCGTGGTCGCCGGCTGGCCCATGAACTGTTACTTCGCGAGCGCCCCGACGCCATGTCCCGCGACGATCCCGGCTTCGACGATGCTTGGCGAGCCCAACTCCTTCGTACTGAAACTGACGGCTGACGGATCGGACCTTGTCTTCGCCCGGAACTTCGGCGGCAGCGAGGACGACCGCGCGCAGGGCGTTAC
>Ga0163152_10001895_pt1 | contig 31732 bp, 13 predicted proteins | sample OliLakLV19MP8IB2_FD_148635 | JGI IMG/M metagenome (GOLD analysis project Ga0163152, IMG submission 148635) | Freshwater microbial mat bacterial communities from Lake Vanda, McMurdo Dry Valleys, Antarctica - Oligotrophic Lake LV.19.MP8.IB-2 | ecosystem: Environmental > Aquatic > Freshwater >...
CTGATAGAACATTACCTAAATGGTTACTTTCCTCGTACTGTTTTTCGCCAAGCGTTCTTGTAAAGGTATTTGGGAGAACGGGGGGCGGAACGGTTAAATTCAAATCCATGTTATGTATTCCTACTCTGCTGCTGCCATAAATATGATGTTCTTTTAAAAACATATCCAGTACATTGGGAGAGGGGTCGCATGCCTGGCAGGGAGGCAGGTCGCCTCCGCAGGGCGGCTGGGGCGGGCAGGGCCTTATCTTAGTTTCATAAACTGCCAATATGTTTCCAGAGGCATCCCTAACATAATAGGTATGTGTTCCGTGATCCATCAGGTTGTAGCCGGTTCCTACTCTGGGCCTTACCCATTTTTCGATCCTGTTCCCGCTCGCATCGTATGCAAATTCAAGATCGGGTTTTGTGCTGGCGGCAATGCGGGTTACTTTTTTTACTTTTCCGTAAACCGTCCAGTCTATTTTCTCAATTTCTTCCTGCACATCCTTGGTGAGGTTGCCTATCTCATCGTAATCATAGTTCCATGTGGCAGTAACACTGCTGGTGGCAACACCCTGGTCATCAATATCCACTGCGTAATTTCCGGTGTACGAGGCATTATCGCCCACGCCTATGAGTTTATTTGTTTTTTGTGTTCCATTAGAGAAATAACTATAAGCAAGATCATCCATGTTCACATTCTGCGAGGCAAGGCCGTTGCGTTTCAAAGTTAGGATATTTCCGTTCGCGTCATAGGTATAGCGTTCTTCGTAGCTCATGTCGTATCCTGCCCCGGTTCCCCAGGTATTATTTGCAAGATCAACATCACGATAGGCCTTCATTTGCTTGATACGATTTAATTGATCGTAGCGATATGCTGTAAGTTGCGGCACTGCGGTTCCGTTGGTTATTGAATTGCCTGGATCCTGATCCAGATAAGAAGTAACCATGTGCGAGATGTTTCCATTGAAAAGCGATGGGGCATCGTTGGTTAAATAAGCTGCTGCGGTTACACTAGCAACAAAATTATTTGCCGTTAAATTTTTATTTACATCAATGGCGCTGTAATCTCCGGTGAAATAATTTAATGAATAACCAAATGCATCGCGCCCTACAAATTTATTGAGGTTGGAGCTTACATCCTGCCCGTCTTTTCCAATATCGCGGGTTTCGTTAATCGCATTGCTGTTCACGCCTTTTATCCAGCCTTGTATGGTGTAAGCATAATCCATTGCCTGCACTTTCAGATCTCCGGTTTCGGTTCTTGCCAGCGGACCGTGCTTGTAATAAAAATATTTTGCATCCTGATCCCAGATGTAGGTATCCTTGCTTGTCCAGGCATTGGTAATTCTGTTGTCTGCGTCATATTCATACCGGTGCATGAATTGATCCGGCTGCGCCCGCTGGTACGCCACTTCGTTCACATTGCCGCTCACTAAATCATATTTATACTCTGTTTTTTTGAACCGTTGCTGAAGTCCGGCAAGAGTAAAATTATCCTGCACAAGGTCCTTCACATTCCCGTGAATGTCATAATTATAGTGCGTGGCGTGCTCAAACTGCCCGTCACCGTTATCATCAATATTTACACTCGATACACGGGTTCTTAAATTATCCTGTGTAAATCCCGGTATGGAGAATGAGATGGGCAGGTCATACAATGTTTTGGTGATCTCTTCTTTTCCGGTGGCAAGGTTGCTTGGGAACCCGGCTGAATTCACCTGCGCAAACTGCTGGTTAAAGCTGAGCGCCTGCATATTGGTGGCGCTGAACAGTTCTCCCACTTCGCTAATCCTGCCCAGGAAATCGTAAATGGTATAGGAATAAGCATACGCGTTGCCGGGGTTGTTTACGGTGTTGACCTGCTTTGCATTTTGAGAGAGGACTAACCTTCCTAACCTATCGTACCAGAAAGCGGTAGTGCCTCCATCTGGTGTGTTCTGTTTGATAAGCTGGTTAAGAGAATTGTAAGTGTACGTTGTTAAATAATTATGCGAAGTATAAACGTTTTTTATAGCTGGCTGAGTGGCGCGGTCTGTTTTTATCAGCGTTCCGTATGTAGTAAGATTGATCAGCTCAACTCCTGCGGGAGGAACTGTCCTTACCAGGTTGCCTGCCTGATCGTAATAATATAAAGTGAAATGGTATTCTTTATCGATGTACTGCATGTTGAAATGCTCTACCACCGTGCCCATACAATGCGCAATGTACTTATCAGTGAACTCGGTTGTGAGGTTCTTGATATATTCCTGGTAGTTGTGCGTTGCGTTGGCAGTTGCCACATTAATCAGATGGTCCACACAAGGATTAGTGTAAGGCTCGGTGGGGAATTCGGGGATATCCACCAGCTCTGCGCAAGGAGGAATTTCAAAAGAAATATCGTCAATACCGATACGGGCAACCAGAGTTAAATTTGTCTGGGCTTTCTGAGCCGGAGTATATTCAGTGCGTATTTCAAGCGTTGCAGTGGTGGCGTTTCCGCTTGGCCATGCTGCGCTTATCTTATGCCATCCGCCCGGATCGTCAGAGATTATTGCGCTGGCAATTTTTTGATTGTTGATGTATAAAGCAACGGCAACATCCTCGTAAAAGGTACTGGCATCGGTCATATCCGCATACCAGGCAGAGAAATCGTAATTAATATTGGTGGATACAACAATAGTTTTTCTCCAAACGCTTTGCGTAGGATTTCCATCATACCCGAGCAGCATGAACTTGCCGGTTGAGGGATTGGTGTGGTCATAGCCATGAGGCGTGATAATAGAACAGGGTACGGCATCAACTACAACTGAATATTCACCATGAGTGGCCGGAACATTTGCCGAAGAAGGGCATCCGGATGTTTCCAGAGTACGGTCTGATAAAAAATCAGGTGATGAAGGATTAAAATTGTCGAAGTTATTTGCATAGACTCCACTCGTAGAACCAGTGGAACAGGTGCAGAACGCGCAGTTCCTCAGATCAAAGCAACTGGATCCGTGAAGCGTTTCTTTATGGCCATCGGCAAACGATGCCACTATGGTAAAGTTCAGGGCTTTGCCGTTCACTAAATTAATTTCATCGGCAGCAAGGTTGGAGAGTGCTGTAATGGTGGTGAAATTGTAAGAAGTCGTTACAAGGTTATTGAATGTGAGAACAAAATCGCAGGGCATTCCTTCGCAGGCCACTATCTTGGCTATCATGCTCTGGTCAGTAGCCGTAACAGGTGTACTCACATCCCAACGGAAACCACCCAGCCCGGGATTAAGAAAACTTTGGAGCAGAGGGGTGAAATCCGGTTTGCTGTTCAGGCAGCTGTTGTTGCAAGGATTCTCTGCTGTTATGCATTGATCCACTGCTATGTTGCCTGTTGCCAGATTCAGGCTGGTCATGAGCTTGTCAAGATCAACGCGCGCCTGATGCTGAGGGGTTTGGCAATTAAGGGGCGTAGGTGTTCCGCAGCTTCCGATAGCGAAGAAAGGAGATCCGGCAGCGGGCAGAATAACCGCAGTACCGGTAATGTTATATTGATTGGCGCCTGCGTGAGCTGTAATTGTAAATCCAGAAGGAGGATTGGCCGGATCGGGTTTTATACAGGAGAACTTATCAAAGCTGTTGTCACTCTGAGAAAGTGATGGGAACGTAACCTGAAGTTTACGGGGATTTGCGGCTGTGTTGTCAAAAATTTCATAGATGTGCAAGCCGGGATTCGTTTTTTGCCAATGCCAATTACCCGATCCAAGGTAGCTTTCTATTTGGCTGTTGAATACAACGCTGTATGGAAGCACTTCAAGATTTACAGGTATAGTGCTTGAAGAAAGGTCGTTGTCATTTCCATTGGGCCTGTTGGCAGCGAGCATGCTTAATAAATTCTGAAGGTCAATTGCCGAAGCCTCAGGAGTGCAAACGGGTGCAAACGTACAGTTGCCTACCTTCAGGCAGGTAGAGCCGGTAAGCGTAACTGTTATAGGTGGCGTTGTTGAGCTGTTGTCATGATCAATCACCATATCAACCGTAAATAAATAATCTGTTCCGCTCTGCATGGTGAAGAAAAGATTCTTCACCTTCAGGATCGTGAATGTTCCGGGGTAATTTGACCAAGACAATCCGGAAGGGGTTGCGGGCATAGTAAGGGATATTCCGCAGGCATCAGGCGCAAAAGAAGCTGTTAAGGTTAATCCATTGGTACTAGGGGTCCATGAATATTGAGTAAAGGGAACCGTGCCGAAAGGATTTCCATTTACATCTTCATACAAAGCAGGAGTGAACTGAGGATATCCCAAAAGCGATGTTGTTGTTTTTATCGCATTATTCTTCGCCAGCGCTTCGATCAGGTATTGAAGATGAATCGCTTCGGGGCATTGTCCGGTAAGTGCAAACTGGTTGCAGGCTGCTGTGTTGGCTCCATCGGTGAACATGCTTCCGCATGATCCAGCCATCAAATTGTTAAGATCAGAATGCTTGCGGAACCGTTTGATCTTATTTTTGTATAATGGAAAACTTGTACTGCCGCAGGGCTCGAAAGGGTTCGGAGTGTTGTCAAAGAAATGTTGGGGAGGATCGGTAAACCAATTTCCAAAGGTGATAGGTGTTGAGATCATTCCGGAAGAGAATGGACTAAAATTCGCATCACCAATACATTCATTGAAGCAATCGCCTGACAAAGCAAATTGATCTTCCTTGATACCCTGGTATTTTTGCTTGAGGGAATAATACATGAACTTGAAGTTCTCCCATTCTTTGTTCGTATTAATTAACTTCCAGTCATAAGCCACAGAAGGGTTATTAGAAGCAATACATAAATTCAGATCTGCGATCGTACCATACGTAGTGCCGCAGTTTACAATCATATCTGCCATTTTCCAAATGGAAAAGCCGCTGCTTTGATAATTCAACATCTCACCTTGAATTAAAGAAAGCTGGGTAGGCGAAGATGCGGGGTTAGAGCTCAGCCCTCCTGATTTAAAATAAGGGTCAAGAACTATGCCCCCGGTAAAGTTACCTGCAGGATTGAGAACATTAACATTATTTGAAACCAGGTTTGCAACAACGGCATAACTCTGTTCTGCGAACATCAAAGAATCCAACTCTTCGCTGGTTCGGATCTTGACAGTAGTAGTATTCGGATGCCCCGGAACAATAAAGGTGCTGCCATTGTAAATTGTTGAGTTCTGAACGCACCATTCGTAATAACAATATTCAGGGTGATAAGGAACAAGGGATTTTGCCCAACTGTCTTTCCAATTAGCGATAAAATCTGTTACAGTATTTAATTCCTGAGGAAGAATATACAGGTCGCCATTGACATCTTGCTGAACAACAGCAGATGGATGTTTAGGAGGAATGTAAGCGCTCGGATTACTAAGATCCGGCTGAAGATATATTCTCGATGGCGTTCCATCCTGGTCAAAATACGCAGAAGCAGGAGTGGTCCAATTGGCTCCTGGTCGTTTTGGCAAAGCATTAGCTGTATGAAAAACAGAAAGCGGATAAATTATCACATTCGGATTCCCGTTAGAATCCAGAAATTGTGCATACTGTCCCCCAGGACTTACGTCCGCTATAAGCTGATTATAAGCGGCATCGCAATCGCTTTGGTATTCGCAGGGCTCGCGGCATTCTTTTACCGCTGCCTGATAAGCAGCCTGAGTTGGAAAGTCAACAGGATTCAGACTATTAGCACATTCATCGCATGAAACATCACATCCGCTAGTATCAATTGCAGCAATAGCCGTATTAATAAAACTTTGCTGGGTTTGCACGCAATTCGGATCGTTGAGATATTGGTTCAGGTAATGATCCAATGCCGCCTGGTTTATTTTAAGGCGCTTGCTTATGGTATAATTTCCGGGAGTAAGAACAGCAGTCATAGGGCTCGGAGTAACAGCAAAAATAATAGAAGGGCTGGTGCAGTTGCTTATATCAATCGTACCAACCGTTTGCGTTACTGGAGCAAATGGAGCAGGGGCGTTACCGCATGCATCTGTAATGCTAATCTCCAGATCATACACACAATCATAACAAACATTGGGGCCGAGGCATTGCTGCGAGTAAGGAAAGGCCTCCAGTCCGAACGTAAACGAATAGGTTCCTGTTGCGGATACCAGCAGCTCCTGGCTGAATGTTAGTTCGCGGCCATCGATAGAAAGATAGTTATCGTCCAAGGAAGTATTAGGGTCGTTTGTACTTAGCTTGTTCAGCAGATCAGCAGTAATAAGAATACTTGCTGTGCTGCTGGTAGGAAGCGGATCGGTATTGGGTGTGGGTTCGCCAGCCAGAGAAGTGGCAATTACTCTTCCCTGCTGATCAAGGTAACTCACGCTGATCTGCCCGTTGGCATCCACCACCATGTTCTTTTTGTAGTGGCTGCCATAACCTGCTTCACTGGCAAACAAACGATCCAGTTGAGGCTGAAGGGGCTTTCCGTAAAAATATTTCGTCTCGTGGTTCGTGCCGAGCTTATGATCCGGCCCCACTCCGCTCTGTGCCCGTATGCGGCCTGTGTTATCCGGTTCATATTCAATTTGGGTGAAAGGAAAAGTAGCCGCATCCGGCACATAGGCTTGCTGAGCGGTCAAATCAGGGTTAGAGGGGGAATAATAATTACTTGACCCGATCGAAGTATGCATGCCCTGCGTGATAATAGAACATATGCTTGGATTAACATCTACATCAAAATCAAGTTTCGAATACTCCGAACCCGGGAAATTTATACTTTGATTGAAGTTTGGGTAAAACTTGATCGTGGAACCCGCAACAGGGGTTGGAAGCACCTGCACGGCACCCCTTCCCTGGAAATCATAAATGGTTTCTCCGATAATTGCCTCCTTATTCGTGTTGAGCCTACTTACGGTCTGGCGGTTGCGAAGGCTCCCATCAAAATAATTAATGGCTTCTTTCTTTTTTCCTTCTTCGGCAAAAGAAGCCGAGTATTGCCAGTTCTTATTCTGTTCGTGAGGAACAGGGTTGGTGCCCACACCGTCAATTTTCATGAATTGCCCAACCTTGCTTCCGCTAAATGTGAATACTGAATTGTCGGTTAAGTCATCATTGCTCCACCTTCCATAAATATACTTTGTAAAGTTTGCTCCAGATCTGCCCACAGGCCGCACACGGAAAACAACATAACCCTGTTCAAAAATGTTGCTGATGCGGTAAAATTGCTGAGTAGTGGTAATCCTCGTGCTGTTGTTTTTGAAATCGTAAAAAAGATTTGTTAAGCTTGGGGTAATATATGTGTTGGGTGATACATCGTAATCATCCACGTAAGTCCATTCCACATCATATTCCTCCGCCCCGGCCACATAGTTCCACCAAAGTTCTATTTCTCCGGTAGTGCTGATATGGCTGATGCCGATATTGCCTGCGGGCATGACTGTAGTAAGATTGAGCGGATAAAACCTTTCCACGTCAATAGCCGACTCAAGAAAAAGATTATCGGCAGGATCGGTGATAGCGAGGCTGGCCAGGTTATCGGTAATGCCAATGACGGTTACCTGCAATTTATGTGCACCGTTCACCACATAAACACTTCTGTCGTTGTAATTTGTTTGTGCGGCAGGGTCATACACCACAGTTAAACTTACAATTGCAGTTACGGGCGTAAAATTGATGTCTTCGTAATCCAATTGAAGAGTGAATGTATAATCATAAGCAGTTCCTACATAATTCTGGCTGCTATGATCCACTCCTAAAACAATTTTACCCGTTACAGCCTGGTTTGTAAAAAAAGTATTCCAGTTCGTGTTGGCCTGGATGAAGTAGTATTGATTGTCATAGGTAGTAGCCGTTGATCCAAAAATCAAAGCAGTGCCACTCACCCTTGTGGTAGTGCTCTCAACGGCTCCGAAAGAATTTAAGGAAACAAAGCAGAAAAAAATCAAAAAAAGGACGCTGGCAAAAAACGATGTAAACAGCGTTTTGCTGGTTCCAATTGACCGAACCAAGGTGGTGCGCATCGTAAAAAAATAGTTTCTGTTCATGAAAGCTATTGTGTTAATTTCTGATTAATGAGTTTATACGATACAAGTGTGCTTGAACAAGCCATCGCTTTTCCGGAACAGGTAATAAATTTTTTTTCGGAAAAAAATCCGAGCGGAAAAACAACTCTGGCCTTTATGTTCTTGTACACAATTTCCAATCTTGGTTTAGTCATGGGAGAATTCCTTTCTTCACCCAGTTTGGCCTCAAAACGGTAATACAAGGTCACCTTCTCAATGAAGGAGGTTTGCTTGCTGATGTAAATTCCCATCACAGAATACTCTGACAGCTGTGTTTTTTCAAATTCAAGGCGGTACACTTTTTGCCCTGCTGCATTTTCCGAGAACTTTACCGAACTGCAAATCTTAAGCAGGCTGTCGGTATTCACAAGTGCCGGATTTTTGGATGGAGCAGGGTCGCCAACCAGGATCATTTTATCGTTATGATCACAAACCACTAAATACTTTTCATTGATCAATGTTTCAATACCAGATAAAGAAGTAATGCTGCTTGCTCCTGATTTGCTGTAAGTGCCCAATTGCTTATCATAGGAAACTGTAGTTGTATAATCCTCATAAAGCACATATTCAACATTCATTGAAATAGGCCCAGCTGCATCATAGGCGCTTTTCACCTTCCCGAAATCATCTCCCGCCTTTTGCGCTATGGCAAAATAACCGATGAAGAGAAAGCCTAAAATATATGTGGTTCGTACAAGCATTATTAAATCTTATGGTTTCCTGGAACTGTTTTTTGATTCCTGAATAGTTACGATGCCGCGTTCGGTCTCCTTCTTAACTCGTATTAATGCCCCTTCCTGATCGTATTCATAAAAAGTTGCGTAGTTGTTCTCATCCAGTTCCGCCATCAGGCGCAAATTCACCGGGTGATACACGAACGATTTCATATTGCTGTTGAACGGATGTATTCTGATGTCGTCAAAATACGCATCGGTTGTAGCGCTTGCATTCGCAAGTGAAATATTCAGATTGCCGGTGCTTCCCGAAAGAATAAGAAAACGTACTTCTACCCGCTGCCACCTGTCAATGAGTTCGCTTTTGCGTACGCTGGAAGGAACTACAGGGGTATTTCCGATGCTGATATTTACGGAAGCCTGGATATAATCGAGAACACTTGCCGCAGCTGATTCCTTTACCCAATAACTTAAAACAAATTCTTTGCCGGTCGCATTTGTTTCTGGAGAGAATATTCCTATGCAATCACATTCATTGATTGCAAAAGGGCAATGAACAGGAACACCGGGAGATACCGGAGGGGGTATGGTGCGCATGTTTACAGGCAGCATCGGGTTGCAAACATCTGTAGACAAAGGGCGCTGCATGGTCAAAGCAGGAGAAGAAGCAGGTACTTTGATTGAATTTAAACCGGTATGCGCTTCCTGCGTTGAAAGAGACGACTTGAATGGGAAAAAGTCAAAATGTCCGGAGCAACTGCCAATACCGAAGAAGTCATAATCTTCAAATCCATCGTAGCCAATTTCCTTATAGATAGAGTTGGAGGCAACAGCGATCGGCAATGAATTATTATACCTGTAAATAGCTGCCGAATACCTATTGAGTGCATCACGGTTTTCCAATTCAAAACCAAAAGGGCTGAATTTTGTCACTTCAGAGGTGAATGTCCAATACGTTGGGTCTTTGAGCCAATCGTTTCCGGAGGTTTTCTTCCAGAATGGCTGAAAATCAATAGCTGAATCTCCTGTTTGAGCAATATCGTAGGTAACAAACACGCCATCCTTGCGGATGTCAGTATTGTTGTTGAATGCTGTTGTTTGGCTTCGGTCGGATAGATACAAGTGAGAACGTTTCGCCCTCCAGCTTCCGCGCAATCCTTTTAAATATGGATTTACAATGTCTCCCGGCACCTTTCCGCATTGGGTAAAGGTGAGAGGTACCGTTTCGCAGGTAGCGATCGGCCAGCAGGTAGATTGACCGGTTACCTGTTTTACCTGTTCGACACCTCCCACTGAAATAGTGGCCGTCATGGTAAATGCAAATACATTTTCTGGACACCCGCTTGCAGGTGGTACAAACTGGATATTGGTGAGGGCAGTTACACTAGACCACGAGCCGCTCGCTAACGTAAGGGTTACGCTGCAACGGGGGAGGCAATCCGAACATGGCGCTACAAAGCCGTTCAGAGTAGTTCCGCTCACAAAGCCAAACCATGATTGAGGAGTTGCGGCAAGCCCTCCGGGATGAAGGCTCTGCAGGGTTGAACTGTACCCATGAAAATAATTTGGATTGTTATATACCTGAACCCCGGCAGGATTATCAATATCCCCAGTAGAAGCCAGATTGTTAAAGAAACTCCCCAGTGCATCATCAACCGTGGTATTCGCTTGTGTGCATTGGCAGGCGGTGGTTTCCGGAGTTTTAGTTCCGCAAGCCATTTGCCATTCATCAGAGAATTCAACTGCGTTTGTGTTTAATACATCTTTGAATATTGAAAGGGAACCATCTAATCCATTTCCATCAGGATCTAATGGATTTTTTAGAGAGGTGACTGATCCGATAGAAGTGGTTTGTTGGTTACGCCTTCCGGAACGGATAATCTTAATATCGTAATTCCCGTCAGTAAAAAGAGGGTGATCCGTATTTCCAGATGCTGGAACCGGATTTCCGGATCTATCAATCACATTAATCGAAGCCAACCCGGAAGAGTTTACAACCCCACATACCCACCCCTTAATAGGAGGAGGAGGACTTGGTACAAGTGAAGTTATGGAAACCTCATCGCCTAAAACAAATACATTATCTCCGTTGGTCACTGTGGCAGATCCCCCTGCAAAAGTTACCCCTTTGAATTTTGCACCAATATTTCTGTATGCCTGGGCCATTCTGTCATACCCCCAATGTGCGGGATAGCTGAATGAATAAATGGGGTCTTCAAAATCATTTTGCGTTTGGGTAACCAGCACTTCACCGGTTTCGGCATCCAATGCAAGGTTATTGGTCGACACTTTTGAACCCAGGTCAAATGCTTCGGTTCTAACCATGAGCCCGTAACGGTTGATCACCTTGGTGGTCACCGCAGAACGGAAACGTGTTTGTTCTATTCCAAAACCGGGAAATATGGTTGGCACCAGTACAGGAAGAATTCCAACAATAAAAGTTGATACATTGAGCTTCATGCTTGTGCTGACGATATCAGTTTCCTGATGACGCATATCAGCAACAAAATCATAATCCACTCCGACCATTTTTGTTCCAATATTGCCTCCTTTATCAATTGTTATCATGTCATTATTCAAACGCTTGCTGTTATTGGGATCCGTTTTGTAGAAATACCTCACGCCTGAGATCGGAGTTGATTTGTCTTCTGCATATACCGACTGCCGCTTTTGTTTGCCATGCATGTCATTCAGTTCGATTACATAGCCCTGGCTGGCAGTCATATAATCCTTCATGCTGATCTTGAGAAGGGAGAGGATCGGGCTTGTCTTTTTAGGTTTCACATCAAGGTCGGTTCGCTTGGTGATGGTAGGGAAATCATAAGCAGTGTAAAATTCATGTACAACGTATCCGGTTGCATGACGTTTAACGGTAACCCCAGGGTTAGATGCAGAGGGATATTGTAAATTTTTGACAGTTACTTTACTGTAGCCAACAGATGCGGATGGAAAGAAAGATTCTCCAAACGGCTCTTCCAGATAGTGCTGATCATCGGGTGCGAGAAGGTTTTGCTGCTTATCTCCCAAATAAACGGGCTGCTTGAATGGATTTTCATCTCCACCCACTGAAGGTTCGTAAGCGGCAACTCCTGAACTGATCGTTTCACCGGCAGCATTGGTTGTTTCATAATTATATACTTGTCCGTATTCTGAAGCAGGCTGTGCTGGCGTTGTCATTTGGTTCCAGTTATCAACTATCTTAATCTCTTTCACCCTGCTTCCTCCGCCAAATTTCTTTTTAGAAGGATTGAACAAGCGAATCCAGCTTTTTGCCAAGACTACTTCCTTTCCATAATTTTTATTCCGGATAGTTTTATTCGGGCCTTGAATTGTTTCAAATAAATTTTTCGCAAAGCTCGATTGAGCAATTGCTGTGATTGTTTGTTCTATACCACTTTGGGAATTGATGTTAGGTTGATCCCAAACTAATTGAGGAGTGTGCAACCTGCCGAATTGCCAGGCGGCTTTGGAAATAGGGTTAACCTGGGGACAATTTGGCTTATTTACAACATCTTTGTCTCCGACACAAACATTTCTAATCTTAACAAATCCATAATCGTATGCATTAGGAGAAGCGGAAGAAGAAACAACCCCATAGTCATCTTTTGTCTCAGTAGTTGTACTATCATCATATCCATATTCAATTTCGCCATAACCGGAAACATACTCATAATCCTGACCAAACACTCCTCCATTACCTGGATTTGTTGAACGCATATTCACAAGAAACCGGAAATAAAGAAGATCAACTCCCTTTAAGTATTTTTCAAAAAATGCTGGTCGAGCACTAAATGGCGTTGTGTAGGTAGTATTTGGAATTGGATCCTCAAGTTTAAAATATAAATAATTATTGCCCTTTTCATTGCCAACTACGGGGTGGTCACCCATAAGATCATTTTCAATATTGCCTGACAAAGTGGGATCAGTCCATGATTCTCCTTCTCCCCGAATACTTTGCATCGTAAACATTTGCATAGCCGGCTTATCCTGCACGTAAGCATAATCATCCGACTCGTAAGAAACATTTATTTCTCCTCCGGATGGCAACGTTACTTTATTGAGTTCCCAAGCCGAACTTCTTACATCAGCATCCGATTTTTTTTGCTCAACATAAGGAAACTCTGCGTTAGAAATGTTTGGTGCAAGTGCAGAACAGTTCGTGTACACATTGGGCTTGTAATTTCCCCAACGGTCATACCCTTTCAAATTATAGGAAGGGTTGGTCGTGCTATAAGCAAACTTATAAGAGCTGAGTCTTGCCTTATTTGATTTACCGTAAGTAAAAAATATTTCTTTAAGTGTCAGTTTTCCTCCTTGATTAGCGAGTTCCGTACCAGGCGCCAAACTTGAGGGGATATTATTCGGCAGACTAGGGCAAAGCGAATAATCATAGACGAAATGAACTTCTTTTATAGGGGTAGAAGCTGTTGTAGGTAACTTTGTTGTGGGGTGAACATCAGGAATCGTGTATAAGCTGATTTTTCTGATCATTTTCGTGGGTGTTGACCCAATGCTTCCCCCACTACCGGAAACCCCAAAGCCATCCTTTCTGTCGATCAGATCAAAATGCGCGATGTAATTTTTGGTTTCAATGAATTTTAAATACCATATTTCCTTCTCTCCATATATATAATTTCCCTGATCATCCGCCGGGTTTGATTTAAGGCCTTCATTATGATTTGCCATATTTGCTCCGACAGGTACTCGCCATTTATATACCGGAATAGATTTTTGATAATTGAAAGTGGTGTAATTACCGAGATCATCATTGGTGGGGCCATTACCCGTTACATCCACATAGTCTGCGGAAAGAACAGCAGTGAGTAAATAAGAGTGAGCATAAGCAGGCATTTCCACGCTGCTGAAATAATGGTCAATTCCTAATCTATTATATTCAGAATCATGGACACCCGGAGTGAATGAAATCAAACCAGAAGAGCATGCAGGCTGATTTCCGGAAGCATTGAAGGTAACTTCCAATTGTTTGTTATTATACGCAGGAAGTCCAAACACGTAGCGGGATCCATCCGGCCTTAAAGTTGTTATTTCAGCAATGTGGTGCGGTTTAGAGCTTGCAGATATACTATTCTGATTATTTGAATTATAAATAGACGGTTGCAGGCCGAAGAAGGCGGCTTCTTCCTTTTTCATTAATGTAATCGGCTGATTTCTTTTTTGTCTGCTGCTTCTATAATTTAATGTAGGGATAGGAGCCGTAGAAGTAGTTGTAGGAGAGGTTTGCCGGATGAAATTACTCCCACCTTTTATTAAAAGTCCACCTGTGTATTCTAAGTCCACCCGAACAGGATCAAATCCGCCAATATCTATATTAGAGGGATTGTCAAAAATATTTGTTGCATCAGGTTCTGCATCGACTGATTTTTCTCCTGCCTCTTTAAAATAATACGGTTCGTATTTAGGTTTATAATCCGGTGCACTAGGCGATTTCCTGAAGGTTAAAAGTGCGGCTGCTTTATTGTCAGAATTCCATCTTCCGGAAGTGGTAGTTACATCGCTTATTCCAATATCAACTCCTCCCTTCAATAAATTACCGCTTGCAAGTTCAATCCCTAAGCTTGTGCTGTTGCTGTATGTGCTTGAGGAATTATCATATACATAGCCAAGATCGCTTCTGAAAGGGCGATACACACCTCCTATGCCCTGGCCTGATACTGCATACACATCATAGGTGAAGTTCGTGACAGGAAGTGCAGGGGTATTTAATGTAAAGCTGGCATCTTTCTCCCTGTTGAAATCCATAAGTGCATTGCTATGAGCAACTGCGCTTTCACTGTTCATATATCCATAGGCAGGAAGTGTAAGTTTTTTCGTAAGCAACGTTTGTTCTGAATAATATCCACCAAGATTGGCAGTTCCGGCCAATCCGAATAAAGTGCCTCCTGTCTTAAAAGACAATGTAACTGAAGAATTCATCATGGACATGTTGACCTGAGGAGTATAGGATTGAGTTCCAAAGGAAATGGAACCTCCCCCGTTAACAATATCTGTTACGCCTGAATAGTCTTTCGAGGAAGAAGCAGCGGACAGTTTCCTTGAGGAGCCTTCACCCTCGTAAAGTCTACTTGTGTAGGAAGGAGAAAGATTAAGGTTAAGATTCTTAAGTCCAGTTCTGGAATTGAAAGAAACACCAACAGAACCCACCGAAAAGTCTTTGGACTCATTTTCATTTACCTTTTTTGAATAAGCAAGCGTTATGCTCGGAGTAAGTGTCAAACCATCGGCACCGGCTTTTAATCCTAAACCCGCTACGTTTGGGCCCTTGCCTTTTTCCCCTGCTGTAATTCCGGCATTCACTGTTCTTTCAAACCCAACTCCTACATAATTGTTGTAATTAATACCAATTCCGACAGACAAACTAACTCCAAAGTTCTCAAATCCAAAAGTTTCAAATCCAAAATTTGCAAATGCCCCATACGTACGATTAGGTTTCATGCTAAATTTCTTGATCACTTGATCCCCATTAAAATCATCAGGCATACCTCTCATGTTACGCGTAATGGCGCCTGCATTGATATTCCATCCCAAGCCTGTCCAACTGGCTTCCTGATCCATAGTTAATCCTGAGTGATAACTAATATTGATGGGATACCCTCCAACATCCATCAGTGGAATATTATAATTATAATCACCTGAGAAGATATCCACCATTTCAGAAGTGCCCACCGGTTCAAAACTTTGAACTTCGGGCTGACTCGGGCCGCCAGTTAACGCAAATGCTACTCCTGGTGCAAAGATTTCCGCCAAAAAATTAATGGCAAGAAAAACTGCAAAAACTTTTCCAAACTTGCTATTTCTTATTCTTTGCAACATGTTAATTAACAGTTTTTAATTGTGGAATGTTTTCAATATTCTTTTCAGAAATGGTAATCCGTAAAGGTCCGGCTCCCAGAATTTTATCATCAAAGAGCAAAGTCTTGTCTCCAACACTGGCTTGGTTCTTTTCTTTTACCGGAAAGCCCAAAACAAAAGTTGTGTAAGGCGTAATACCAAACGCTCGTTCATACGAATAAACTCCGCAGTATAAGGTATCTTTTCCATCAATAAGTTTTAAGTCGTTTTGCATTTGAAAAGAGAAATACTTTACTCTGGATTCGTAATCGGCAGGATTAGTTAGATTATATTTCAGCACATCATCATTAAAGCCCTCGACACGCATTCTTAAAACAAAATGCTGCAAGCCGCTCATTTGCTGCTTACGCTGTTCGAGAGAATCCTTTGATATGTTCATGTTTTTCGTATCCATCATTACTACATAATCAAGAGGCCTGTATTGCAATTCAAAAACCAAGTCTCCAATTTTTTTTTCTTCTGTCAATCCATTTCCCTCCTCCTCAACCCATTTAACATATTCGGCAGGACTGAGAATGGTTTTTGCACATCCAAGGATCAGTAAAGCAAGCATACTTATGCTGATCCTAAGAAAAAACCTATTTACCCTTCCCTCCATATTTTGCATTTACAAACTCCTTCACCTCCTCTGTGATATTAACTGCATCCTGCGCATACATAATACTTCCTTCTCCGTTTGCACCAAAAATGAATTGATAATTATGATTCTTACCGTAATCCTGAACATATTGGTTTAATTGTTGCAAAATCTGTTTGTTGTAATCCTGGCTGGCAGCCTGATTGTCTTCTAAAAACTGACGTTCTTTTGAAAAATATTGCTCTCTTAAAAATTGCAGTTTTTCTTCAACATCAGTATTTTGTTTATTACTTCCATCCTCCATCTGTTTTGAAAGAAGCTGAATTCGAATCTTCAAACTATCGAGTATGGTCTGTCTTGTTAGCTGCACTTTTTTTAGTTTTTCTTCCAGTTCGTTTTTTAAGGTGAAATCTTCATAAACATGCTCTAAGTTGATATACGCCATGTTTGACGTTTTCATGTAAAAAGCATAATACATCCATCCCAAAGAAATTATTATGAGACCAAACAGAACAAATTGAATTTTTCGCATATCTCATTATTAAAAGCATGGGGGAGAGTTGCTTATATTTTTAAATCTCAAATACCAGGATTCATTCTTTTCATTTGTTACTTCCAGAATATAATAACCGGAGCATTGGGTCGAAAAATTGACGAGAAAGCGGTTGTCGCCATAAATTACAGGACGTGCATAAAGTCCGCTCATTAGCTGGTGGCTGTCATTATATATTTTGTAATTCAACAAAGCATTAGCATCATTATACTCTTCGTCAAATTTAAAATACAGTATAGAGTTTATTGTGTTATAAAAACCACCGTCTAATTTCTTTTTTAAGGAAGCAAAAGGCACTGTTGTAGAAGAAACTGTCGAAAGGGTGATTCCATCAGAATGAGAACATCCGTTTGCATCCGTTACCGTTAAAACATAAGAAATTGTTGATGCAGTTGTGGATACAGGATTGGGAGTAGTTGTTGAATTCAGTGCTGTTGACGGAGTCCATAGATAGGAATACGGTGGAGTGCCGCTTGTTGCAGAAGGAGATCCGCCAATTGTAGTGCTGGACCCGGCCAGCACGGTAAGATCAGCTCCTGCATTTGCAACCGGTGATGGAAGTACTGTAATTGTCCTTGATGCGGTTGTTGAATAACCGCCTGTATAAGTAACCAGAACAGTATAGGAAGTTGAAGAAACGGGACTGACAACAATTGAAGCAGTTGTTGCTCCTGAACTGTACCAGCTATAACTTATTCCGCCAATTGCAGTCAGGGTAACGCTTTGTCCGCTGCAAATAGTTGAAGATGGGAATGCAGTAATAATAGGAACCGGTGCGAGATCCATCGCGCCAATTGTGGGAGGATTGAATCTGGCGGTATTGTAAATATCGGTTGTTATTCCCGAAATAGAAACTCCACCGGCAATAACCGGAGATGACGTTGTAATATCCAAATTATTTGCCCCCGCATTCACATACTGAGGATCTCCACTAATCGAGTTCTCATCTCCCAGCGGGGTTTCATCCGCGTGATCAACTGCTTTCCAGGCGGCCAGGGTTGCATAGTTTGTTGAATTAAATCTTGCAATGCTGGCTCCGTTGGGTGCGTAATAGAGATTATAATCACATGCTGCAAAAGTTGATCCACTACCTGTTGCTGCATCAATGCAGGCATTGGCAGCGCTGTTGTTTGTAGTATGCAGGATATTATCTTTCACCTTCCAATATCCAAAAGAATAGGAAGAATAAAATAAGTTAGAAATATCATTATAAAAGGAGTTGAAATACAACTCACCTATGCTGCTATTAGTGGCTGCAACGTATAACCCGTAATCGCTTCCGCTGATATAGTTATTATAGATCATTTCGTAATTAACGTTTGAACCCATGTAGATCCCGTTCTTCCCTCCGATTAAGCGGTTGTTAAATAATAAACTCTTCATTGAACTGGAAGCCCCTACTCCGGCAAGGTTAATAGCAGCACCATCCGCAGTAGCTTTCGAAAGCATCGTGATTTTGTTGAAGGAAATCGTATAAGAAGAAATAGGATAATGCGTTCCCAATAATCTAATACCGTAACTGTATGCTGAAATAGTATTTTGATTAACTGTACTGAAGTGAGGGAAATAGACATAGCGACCATCATAAGCCGTAATTGCAAGAATTGCTTCCTGAGAGACAACATTGGTCATTAAAATCGTATCGCCATCAACAGTAAGCGTATCAGAATTTCCCGTAATAAGTATCCCTTTACCTGTAGTTGAACTATTGGTTATGAGATTGGATATAATCTGGTTATGATTGGCCCTTACAGAATCTCCAAACAGGGAAATATTGGTATTCGCGGTGTGCGTGATCTTATTGTTGGAAATTATATTGTAGTTGGAACGGTAAATATTTACGTTATTGAAAGATGCCTGTGTGCTGTTCATGGTGAAGCGTTCCACCTTGAAATAGTGGGATTGGTACAAATACACATTATACTTGTTCGCTGGGGCATTCCATACAGACTTATCAATGCCTGCACCGTAAACCACCACGTGTCCCTGCGCACTTCCGCCATCGCTTCCATTTGTAATATTCATTTCATCCGTATACGTTCCCTTATCCACAAAAATCGTATCGCAGGCGGTAACAGAATATGTGGCAAACACATCACTGATGCTTGCCTTTGGCCTGGAAGGATCCCTGCCGTCATTGCCCGCAGTTCCTATTGCCGTAGTAAATACATCACCCGTAGTGCTGTTGTCGTTCACATAATAATTATTGTTGGTTTTATACAACGCAGGGGATGAATATGCGGAAGGGCAGCTTCCTCCTGTTACTTCGGCTCTGTAATAAGTAGAGGTTGCAGCTGTAGTAGTATAAGGCTGTGTTGTGCCTCCTGGCAGATCAACATAATTTAGATTATTTGTCGAGTGCTGCCATTTTACAAATGTTCCGGAGAATGAACCTCCGGATTTGGTGAACATCGTATTAAGCACATTGGCAAATGCAGCGCAATATGTGCTGGAATCACAGACAGCCGGGAAAGAGCCATCCTTAAAATCCCTTCTCACCCTTAGAGCACCACCCAAAGCTGTATAACGGAAAACCGGAAAACCAATGTTTACATAACTTCCGTCACGGTTCTCATAAAGTATATCCAGATTATTTACCCCATCATAATTGAACGGAGTATCAAGCGTGATAGTTTTCCAACCGGGAACCCCGCTATAGGTTATAGTTCCATAAAAAGCCTGTGTGTATCCGGAAGTACCGGGATATGTGCTGGTTGAAAAACTACCCGATGAAGTGTGTTTGATATAAATATACTGATTATTCATAGTATATCCGGCAGTATGTGTATTGCCAACATAGAAACTCAGTTGAGTAATGCTGCCGGCTGTCCCAAGTTCGCTTTGGAGATAAACTACATTGGACCAGCTGTAATCCCAAGGACCATTGAATGGATATCTCTCGGTAGTTGTTGTTCCTGTACCTATTGTAACATTAGTTAAACCACTGAGCCAAAGTACTACCTGACTGTTATTACATGTATTGCTTCCTCCTGTCGCTGTGGCGATTCCGGCAGCTAAAGATGAAACACTAACTACAGAAGTTGCAGCCGCAGAACATCCTGCTGTAGTTCCGGTAACAGTATATGTAATGTTAGATGCAGGAGTAGCGATAACGGTAGCACCAACAGTTGTATTAAGGCCGGTTGAAGGAGACCATGAATAGCTTGTTGCCCCACTAGCCGTAAGTGTTGTGCTTGATCCGTTACATACAGTTGAGCTTGTTGGATTAACATTGACTGTGGGGCTGGTATTTACCTGAACCGTAAGGGTTTTAGTATTTGTGCAACCGTTGGCATCTGTACCTGTTACTGTATAAGTTATGGTTGAGGCCGGATTTGCAACAACCGTTGCTCCTGTAGTTGTGTTAAGACCGGTGGATGGTGCCCAAGCATATGTAGTTGCTCCGCTGGCAGTGAGTGTGGTGCTTGTTCCGTTGCAAATAGTGGCTGATGAAGGTGAAATTGAAACTGTTGGCAATGAATTTACAGTAACTACTACAGTTTTTGTTTTGGTGCAGCCATTTGCATCTGTGCCTGTAACTGTATAGGTAAGGGTAGCTGTATGGCTCGCTATCACAGTTGCACCAGTTGTGCTGCTGAGCCCGGTTGCTGGTGCCCAAAAGTATGTACTTGCACCACTTGCAGTAAGAGTAGTATTGCCTCCAATGCAAAAAGTAGCTGATGCGGGAGAAACGACAACATTGGGAAGTGGATTTACAGTAACAGTAGCTGTGGCAGAACTTATACATTCGTTTGCGTTTGCGTTTGTCGCTCTCACGGTATATGAAGTTGTAACCGTAGGTGAAACTGTTATTGATGTAGTTGTTGCCCCGGTATTCCATGAGTAAGCGCTCGCACCACTTGCAGTAAGCAGTTGACTGCTTCCATTACATATCGCTGGAGAAGACGGGGTGATCAGAACAGATGGAAGAGAATTTACCGTAACCGTTACCACTTTCGTATTCACACATCCACTGGAACTGGTTCCGGTAATTGTATAATTGGTTGTTGTTGTTGGATTAGCAATAACGGTAGCACCTGTAGTTGTGTTAAGACCGGTGGATGGTGCCCAAGCATATGTACTTGCTCCGCTGGCGGTTATAGTGACACTTTCCCCAATACAGACCGAAGGAGATGAAGGGTTTGTAGTAATAGTTGGCAATGGATTCACTGTAACAACGGCTGTTTTGGTCTGGGTGCAATTGCTTGCATCTTTACCGTAAACGGTATACGTGGTTGATGTGGTTGGACTGGCAACAACACTTGAACCGGTAACGCTGCTTAATCCCGAAGAAGGCACCCAGGAGTAGGTGCTTACTCCACTTGCTGTGAGCGTAGTGCTGTTTCCGTTACATATAGTTGTTGAAGTAGGAGTAACAGTAAGCGTGGTTGTGCAGGCAGTAACCATTGTGAGACGGATATTAAGCAGGTTTGCAAACTGTCCACAATAAACACAGGTTGAAGGAAAAGTTACATCATTATAATCCCTTCGTACCCGATTAGTTGACTGACCTGATGTATATCTATAATAGGGAAAGCCGATATTATTATATGATCCATCACGGTTCTCAAAAAGAAATTCCAGATTGTCCGTTCCATTATAAGAAAATGGAGTGGTGAGCGTAATTGTTTTCCATCCGGTTCCCGAGTAGGTTAGATCTCCTGAAAAAACCAATGTATATCCGCTAGTTCCGGGATAACCTGTTGTAGTGTACCCGTTTGCGGTAGTATGACGAACATAAATTTTCTGATTATTAATAAAATATCCTGAAGCTACGCTGGTAACATCAAAAGCCACTGCTGTGATCTGCCCGGCTTGTCCGATCTCAGTGCTTAGATAAATATTATTAGACCAGCTATAATCCCAGGGGTTATTAAAAGGATATTTTTCTGTAGAAACACTGGAAGCTGTATTTCCAATGGTAATGGTTGTTTGCGCTTGTACAGAAATAGGAAATAAGCATGTAAATGTAATGCAAAAGAGTAAAACTATTTTCATTCCTTTATTTATCATCGCCTTCTTCAAGCTATGTCTATCTATAATGTAAAAGAGAATTATTCAGTTTCGGGATCACGGGTGTATTTGCATTCAGAAGACAGGGCATCATATTTTGCCGGCTTTGCTCTTAACTCGGATGTATCGTATCCCGCCATTGCCAGATAAGCGTGAATATCTGCAGCAGGAATTGTAGCCGAAATATGCTTTACTGTTATCATCTTGGTAGTAGCATCCCAACTCACACTGATCACTCCTAGCTTTCCAGATATCGAGGCTTCGATGCTGGTCTTGCAAGCCACATTTCCATTTACCTTAAAGGAAGTGTTCAAAGTATCATTGCTGCCTCCGGCAAAACTGTAATTACATATTGCTAATAAAAATAATACTACTATGAATAATAATTTTTTCATTGTGTTGTGGTTTGTAAAAATTTAAAAACTAAAGGTTCAATATAAAAAGCGGACGAATATGAATAGAATACTTGAAATAAAGATAGTTTGAAGACCCCTTTTTATAAACAATAAACATTCGATTGTTAATAAAGCTTGGGGGACGGGTACCTTATTTGAAAGAAGGGAATCAATCTTTAAGATTCTTAGATTCAACTCACGAATGCAACTTTAGGAGACGATGAGGAAAAATAAACACAAATAAATTTCAAAGGAAAGGAAGTAGAAGGGGCTCTATGATCTTGCTCATCATCTCCGTTTCATGCTCGGCTTCATCCGAGTATTGTTTTGCAAGTTTTCCAAAAATAACATCAAGCTTTTTTACTTCTTCCGCCACTTTTACAAGCGATATCGCTCTTTTAGGATATACATTGTATTCGGCAAGGCATTGATGAAATGGCTTGCCCTTCATAATATCTTCTCGTATACTTGTTAAAGATGTCTCTATCGGATAAAAGCCCACCATTTTTGTTACAAGCCCCAGTGCATTTACAATTGGCGTTCTAGCTGAGAGCAAAAGATTCATGGATTGGCAGAAGCGAGCTAAATATATTTTGGTGATTAGGGTGGAAATAATACATACTGATTATGGTTTTTAGCTGTTATCATCTGCAAGGGTTTTGATACATTTCCTGCAAATGTCATGCATTTTTATTTGCACGCTGCTCTCTGTTTAGCTACACTTTTCAACAAAATAACAGGTTTGAGTGAACCCTATATAAAATAGGCAGTTCAGACGAAATTATGTTTGATGAAAGTGCATAATACAAAGAATGACTAACAACATTTATATGAACAAATCAACCAACCTTGAAATAGCCACAGCGCATAACAGCACCTCAAAAAATTGGCGGTTCAGTGGTTAAACCTGCCTGACCGGCAGGCAGGTGAAGCTTTACTCATGAGTGTTTATTTTTTTAAGGTATTCGTGAGTCCTCCGGGGTTGTGTTTTGTATCAAGTTTTGTGGTGGCAGACCCGCCTTCACTACGTTGCGGACGGGCAGGCAGTTTACTGCTTACTGACGCTTAGGTCAGTACAGGTTGAAATTCGCAGAGCGCAAACTTGCAAAACGTTAAAATACATTTTATTTTTTCTGCTTAGGATCTAAGGCATCGGTTAGTGCTTCCCCCAATAAATTAAAAACTGTAACAGTAATAAAAATGGCTGTGCCTGGGATAATAGCTAGCCACCAAGCCGAAGGAGATTGGCGAGCTTCTGCTAATAGAGAACCCCAGGTTACAGTTTCGGGAGAAACACCCACTCCTAAAAAAGAAAGCGTTGACTCAATTAATATGGCTGCTGCTATGCCAAAAGCGATAGAAATAAGAACCGGAGATAAGGCATTGGGAATTGCATGACGAATAATGATTCTCCACTCGGAATATCCAAGGGCATGAGCCGCTTCGATGTATTCTAGCGATTTTATTTTTAACATCTCCGCTCGTATAAATCTAGCTATTCCAGTCCAGGAGGTTAGGCCAATAATCGTCATTACAATATATATTGAAGGATGAGTTACAATGGAGGATACTGTAATAATCAAAAATAAAATGGGCACAGATATCATTACTTCAATGAATCTGGATAAGACAAGATCGACTGGTATAGAAATTTGTTTTTTGAAAAATGGGATTTTTTTTAGGGGGATGGAAAATAAAATGCCTACAAACACTACTAAAAATAAAATAATTAATGAAAATCCAATTTGTAGAAAGAATTTTCCAAATGAAATAGCTAATGCATCTGATAACTCAAATGATCGCGCAATAAATCCTAAAAAAATTCCTAGCACTACAAAAGGGGTGGACACAAAAAGCGTTGCTCTAGAAATCTTTAGTCGCTCATCTCCAAAATAACCAGAAACAGCACCAATAAATATTCCTAAAAAAGAGGCAATGCCCATGGATACTAATCCCACCGTTAAGGCAGTTCTGGTACCGTAAATCATTCCAGATAAAATATCTCTGCCTAGCTCATCTGTGCCTAGCCAATGTCTCCAGCGCCAAGAAGGTATTATTTGCGTATCAAAGGGGCTTACGGAATGAACATTCTTCTTATCCATATTTTGAGGGAGGTATGGAACAGGAGGAAAAAACGACCAATCAAAACTAAGTTTGCTCCAATCAATATTTTGAAATTGAGGCTGCCACTGAGCTAAATTACTCTCTACCAAGAACGATTTAAAGACCGGGAAATATATTTCTCCTTTATAGTTAGCAACTATAGGCTTATCATTTGCTAAAAAATCTGCTGCTAAAGCTACTATGGAAAAACAAAAAAGAATTCTAAGCGAGTAAACACCAAGACGGTTTTTAAAAAATTGTTTTTTTAGATTATGGCTTGCACTTCCAGAATTAGAATTTGGTGGAATTTTTTTACTCCAAAAAAGTAAACTTAATAAAGATTTAAAAAGCTTAATCATTAATTATTATAGTCTACGTGTAAACCTAAACTTTTACCCGTATTTAAGTATGCGTACCATAGATTTAACATTAATTATTCTAATTGCAAACGCCCATACTACACAGGCTATAAGCATAAGACCAAAATTTAATTTCCAATCAGAAAAAATAGTTTTAGAAAAATAATTTATAAGTATGACGCCTGTGATAAAAATGAATAACGTAAGGATTAGCTTATAATTTATACGGAACTTAAAAATATTTTGCACAATCAACACTTGTATTAACGCAGTAAGAAATTGAGTTGCTAAACTGGATACAGCAGATCCAGCAGCTTGGAATCTAGGAATTAAAAATAAATTCAATACGATGTTTATCAAAATCCCGCTAGTAGCCATCAAGTTAAGCTCTCTAAGATTTCCATTAGCCGTTAGCAAGGTGCCAAAAATATAGGTGGTGGAGATTGCAACAAAACAAGTCATCAATAATGGAAATACAACTGTTGCCTGCTCAATGTGTTCGATGTACAACAGCTTCATCATTTCGGCAGCATAAAACCAACAAGATATTGCTACCACAATGGCAGGAGTAATCAATAGCAAGAATGCAAGCTTTACTAAAGCTTCGACAGATTCTTTAAATTTTAACATGCGCGAAAAAATAGGCATCAACAATCCAGCAAAAAGAAATGCTATCATATTCGCAGCATCCAAAAGCCTAAATCCCTGCGCGTAAATACCTGCTTGCTGAGCCCCATCGGGCAGCATTCTCTCTAACATTACTGTATCTAGTCGATTATAAAAGGCCATAAGCATTACCAGCACAGCAAATGGAATGCTTTTCTTAAATATCATCATCGTGAAAGCCCTGCTTAATTTAAACTTAAAGAACTCTGCTTTAGAAATAACAATGACAAATGTGATAATGCTGGTAGCCACGTAAGCTACAGTTTGAGCGTAAACAAAATGCATAATATCAATGGGACCTTCAATTCCTATTAAGTTGGGTACTCGTAATAGAATGAGACACAAAATAATCATGATAAATCTGTCCAACACCGATACAATACTATCCACCCAAAAAAGATGCAGCCCTGCCAAGTTTGATCTCAAATAAAGTGTGAATGAAATAAGGAATTGATTTAATCCCAATATCAACAACAGTTTCATTAATCTGTAATCGTAGCCTATTGCTAAACCAATTATTGCAGTTAAGGTGATATAAATAATTGCCAATAATAACTTTACAACCACTAAAGAGGAAAGATGCTTGGTAAGCAGATGATTATTTTGTGCAATATTCTTGTTGTTGAAATTTGTTATTCCAACATCCAGAACAATATTTAGTAAGAACGTAAAATTAAAAAGTGCAAAATATATTCCGTAGCTTTCTGCTCCTACCACATTTTGAACTTCGCGGTCGATTCCCAATACCCAATAAGGTTTTATCAATAAATTGATAAAAAGTAAAAAGGCTAAATTGGTGACAAACTTTTTTTGCATGCTTCAAACGCTAACGCTATCGTATTATATTTTTTTAGCCACAACAAACTCGGCAAAACCGTACAAATCCCAAAAAACACCAGCCCTCACGTATCTTTTCGTTAAAAGCTGAATTATAATTTTTACAGGCATCACCAAAATATTTATCAATTGCCTTCTTATTCCAAAGGAGATTATAGAAAAGTTTTTTGCGCTTAATAATTTACTTAATTCCATTGTAGTGTAAATCCTACAATGGGTTGGGTCATCATAAAAATTCAACGTCTCCCGCATGGATGGAAAATTCACACTTCTTTCAGAGGGAAATTCAATGTATAAAATGCCGTGCTGTTTCAATTTAGGCAACAAGCCTACTATCACCTCATCGCCATTTTGAAGATGCTCAATAACATGGCTCATTACTATTAAGTCGTATGAATTATTGGGAATGCTATTAAAATCAAGTTTAGTTAAATCCATTTCAAAAAAATCATCCATTGCTTTAAAGTCATCTTCGGTATTATCATACTCTCTCGTTATGTCAATTCCTGCATAATGACAATTCGGAATCCACTGTTTAGTGATAGTTGCAGAATGGCTACCTGCACCTACATCAAGTATCCGTGGTTGATCCGAAGGAAGTAAACCTGATATTTTATTAAATCTGAACGGCTTGATTAACATAGCTACTCCTTCTTGAATTCAATTATTTGTTAAAAATAATGTAAAAAAGGTAATTACAGGTTGCGAATTATACGCTGCTGATTCAGTAATTACCGAATGATAAGGAATTCCACCCTACGATTTTTCTGACGGCCTTCTTCGGTATCGTTTGACGCTACAGGCTTAGTAGGTCCGTACCATTTTAACACGATTTGATTTTCTTTTATTCCTTTCTTAAGCATGTATTTCTTAATTGACTCAACACGCTTTTTAGAAAGGTTCATGTTGTATTTTAAAGTAGAAACATTATCTGTATGTCCAGAAAGCTTCAATCTCCAATCAGGATTTTGGTGTAATAATTCAGCTACAAGGTCTAATCCATCTGTAGAAGAAGCTCGTATAACATCTTTTCCAAAGTCAAACTCCAACGTTTCCATTGCTTTCTTAACTGCTTCGGCTTCTTCCTTTTTAAGCTTAATCTGCACATCAGCCAAATCCATTTTACCAAGTTTATCTTTTTCAGTTGGTAAGTTTTCAAAGTGGAAGTAGCCATCAGCACCTCTACGAACTATACGCACTAGCTTGCCTGTTACTACGGTTACTTCATTTGTAACAAGAACATCATAAGACTCAAGCCTTAATAAGGAGCTTTCGTCCATAGGTAATGAAGTGAATGTAAATTTACCTTCGTTATCTACTGTAGCTGAAGCAATAATATTTCCTTGCTTATCTAGTAAATGTAATACTGCAAGTGGGCAACCATCGTTTTCTTTTGGACCCGCTCTGTCTGGACAACGGTCGTCTTTATTAACTATTCCATCTTCATCAATATCCGGACAGCCTCTCATAGCCACATTTCCAGAGTCGGTAGGGCAATCATCTTCTTTATCCATTACACCATCGTGGTCGGTATCTGGGCAACCATGGAACTGCGCTAAACCAACTTCGTCTGGACAAGAGTCAAGCTTATCAATAATTTTATCTCCATCGCGATCTGGACAGCCATTAAATTCTGCAAGGCCGGCAACATCAGGACAAGAATCTTTTTTATCTATTATCTTATCTCCATCACGATCTGGGCAGCCATTAAACTCTGGTAATCCTGGAACATCCGGACAATCATCTTTGTTATCAGCAACATGGTCACCATCGCGGTCTGGACATCCTAAAAATTCCCAAGTACCTGGAATGTCACGGCATTTATCTTTCTTATTGGAAACTTTGTCTTTATCTCTATCTTTTGTTCTTCCATACATAATTGGAACCTTCAACAAGAAATACGCGTTTGCGCTATAAACATCTGTCAAACCAAGCAATGAAGAAAGATTATTTGTTCCTACGATAATTGGACCTAAGCGAGTTGCAAGTCCAATGGAAGTATATCGGTGGGAACTATAAGAAATCGGAACAAAAAGACCAAACCATTTCCAATCCCAACGAGGAGTGATGCTAAAATTAGTTAGGTCGTGAACTTTATCTTTGTTTTTCTTAAACTTAAACGCATAAAAAGTTGTGAAGTTTACATAAAAATCTTTCCAGATGTTGTAATCCACTTGAAGACTTAATGCAGTAGGCAAATTCATTTTGAAGGACCCTACTCCTTCATTAATAGTAAATGTGTGAGCAATAATACTATCCAGATTTGCTATGGGCGATATAGAAGTATCGGAATTTAAAGTATCAATAGGCCAATTGGTAACGTTAGCATGAAAATTTCCTACAGTAGATTTTTCAAATTTTATTCTTCCAAGATCCAGAATAGACGCGCCTACTCGAAGTTTATATTTTTCTTTGTAACGCATATCCAAGCCAGTCTTACCATCCATATCGTAACGATATTTGGTTTCACGATTTGGTCTCCACTCGTAAACTGCACCAAGATCCATTCCAACAGATGGCTTTGAGCCAAAAACTAATCCTGTCATGTTATCATCCAACGTAAATGTTTGAGAATGGCCGTAATTAACATCGGTGTTACTGATAGTTAAAGTTGTATCGTTTACTAAATTGTAATTAAAATCTTCTACAAATAAATACGCTGCGTACATGCCACGCAATAATTTCAAACGACCACCCACTTTTAAAAACTGATCATTCTCATCCTTGAGCACACGCGCGTAAGAAGCGCCATATTCCATCCAAGTCATAGTTTGGACGCTAAAAAATTCGTTTCTGAAATTCTGATTCCAGTTTACAGAATCCTGCAAAGCATGGTACATGATACTTGCAAGTTCTGGCTCTAATCCATCAATATTAGAAATCGATCGCACTCTGGTAGTAAGCGCAAATGCATGTTTAGGTGAAAGGGTAATCATAAAGGACGGCAACACTCCTTGTATACTTAAGAGAACCGATTTATTGTAGTCCGCTTTTCTCTCAATCAAATATTTATCAGCAAAAGCCGAATCTTTAAATGCGGTAGATTTATTACTAAATGCTTTTTTGCTTATCCCTATATAATTATTTGAGAAATTAACATTAGCTCCTATCAAGGTCATGTCAAACTTATACCGGCTATCCGCTATAGATGCAGGATTTAAATCCACCCCACTTACGCCAGCATAGTTACTATTGGAATATCCAAGAAAATCCTGAGCATTTACCTGCTGGAAAATAGATGCTAGAAAAAAGGCGATTACTATGTTTCTAAAAAATTTCAAGTGTGAAAAATAATGCGCAAAGTTAAAATTATTTCGACACTTTTGGTTTTATTAATACAGGAAGGTAAAGCTCATACGGTGTTGATTTACAGCACCATACTCTTCTATTGCTTTTCTATGAATTTTCGTTCCATACCCTTTATTTTTATTCCAACCGTACATAGGGTATTTCTTATGTAGTTTGTGCATATAATCGTCCCTATAAGTTTTAGCCAGAATTGATGCTGCTGCAATAGAAAGATATTTGCCATCTCCTTCTATTATACAACGATGAGGAATACTTTTATATCTGTTAAATCTATTTCCATCTATTAATAAGGACTGGGGTTTTGAATCCAACTTATCTAAAGCACGATGCATTGCAAGAAAAGAAGCATTTAAAATATTTATTTTATCAATTTCTTTGGGACTTACTTGTGCAACTCCAAAAGAAATAGCTTCTTTTTCAATAATTTCTCTTAGCTCATAACGAACTTTTTCGGAAAGCTTTTTAGAGTCGTTTATGATTTTGTTTTTGAAATCTTTAGGTAAAATTACTGCTGCCGCAAATACCGGTCCTGATAAACAGCCTCTGCCTGCTTCATCGCAGCCTGCCTCGATAAATGATTTATTGAAATACGGTTTGAGCATTTATTTTGACGTGTGTGTTTTCTCGATACAATCCCACAACTTTGCTGCAGTTTTATCCCAAGAAAATTTTTCTCTTTGCTGCCTGCCTTTTTCAACTAGTTGCTTTCTGAGATTTTCGTCTTTATAGATTTTCAGCATTCCCTCTTTGATGGCATCTACAGAAAAGGGATCTATTAATAAAGCAGCGTATCCGGCAATCTCGGGCATGCTGGTAACATTGGAAGTAATAATTGGAACATCGCTATACATGGCCTCCACTAAAGGAATTCCAAACCCCTCATAATAAGGAACAAAAACCAATGCAAGTGCTGCAGCCATTACTTGTTGCAAATCAGGTATTCCTAATCTGCCTGCAAAAACCACATCGCTCTTGTGCTGCATTTTATCAAAAACATTTTCAATATCGCTGGTCATAAAAAGTTTTTCTCCAACAATAACCAATGTTATATCCGAGGAGGAGGATTTTTTAAACTCATCAAAAGCTTGTAATAATCTGGCAATATTTTTTCTGGGCGATAATGCGCCTACGAAGAGAAAATATGAGGTCCCTTGCTCCAGCCCTAAAGGGAGTTTAAGCAAATTCTCCCCTTTAAGGGCAGGGGAAAACGATTCACTTGCGCCATTGTAAACCACATCAATTTTTTCAGCAGCATACTTATAAGTGCTTACAATATCCTGCTTGGAATATTCTGATACTGTTGCAATTCTACTTGCTTTCTTAGCATATTTTGGAAAGTATTTTAAAAAATATTTTCGGGCAAGAAAAGGAATTTCGTTTGGATAATGCTCAAAATATAAATCGTGAATTACAGGAACAAATTTGCATTTGCGAGCTCCTGCTGGTGCATTATAACTTAATGGCAAAAATCCATCGGGCGATAAAAATACATCCGGATCTTGAGAATGCAAAACCTTAGGCAGGGCTTGTTCAAACCACCAATACCAAAGTAAAGGGTGACGAGCTTGTGGGCCAACAACCAAAGGAGTAACATTATTCGAAAAAATAAATTCTTCAGAAAACGGGCGGTCAAATAAAAAAAGAAATTGATGCTCTGGATGGTTTTGGGTAATGCGCTTTAATGATTCATAAGCAAACCAGCCAATGCCTTCGAGACGATCCTTAAGTAATAAACGGGTGTTTACTGCTATCAACATAAAATAATAATTTCGATTTGTTGCGAATGTACGAAATACGAATTTCTAAAAAGCTAAAGCTAAATCACAAAAAATAAATATCAAGAACTACATCCAACCTTTCTCTAAAATATCTCTAGCATGATACGTAATAATAATATCCGCTCCCGCTCTTGAAAAAGCATGCATGTTTTCTATTACAATTTTCTGCTCATCAATCCAGCCATTTTTTGCTGCCGCTTTTACCATAGCATATTCACCGGATACATTATAACAAGCAACGGGTAACAATGTATTTGCACGCAAGTTTGAAATTACATCCATGTAGGCTAAAGCTGGTTTCACCATTAGTATGTCTGCTCCTTCTTGTTCATCCAGCAATCCTTCTTTTAGCGCTTCGCGTCCATTTCTAAAATCCATCTGATATGATTTGCGATCTCCTTTTTGAGGAGCTGAATCTGCAGCTTCGCGGAAAGGTCCGTAATAAGCAGAGGCAAATTTTATTGCGTAAGACATAATTGAAGTATTCTCAAAACCTTTTTCATCTAAAAGACTTCGCATGGCTGCAATGCGTCCATCCATCATATCCGAAGGCGCAACCATATCCGCCCCTGCCTGTGCATGCGCTAATGCCATTTTTGCAAGCACTTCTGCCGAAGAATCATTGTGCACTTCCACCC
>Ga0163152_10001896_pt1 | contig 31715 bp, 45 predicted proteins | sample OliLakLV19MP8IB2_FD_148635 | JGI IMG/M metagenome (GOLD analysis project Ga0163152, IMG submission 148635) | Freshwater microbial mat bacterial communities from Lake Vanda, McMurdo Dry Valleys, Antarctica - Oligotrophic Lake LV.19.MP8.IB-2 | ecosystem: Environmental > Aquatic > Freshwater >...
GTCTTGGTGTAAGACCTGCTACTCAAAAGGTAGTAGGCAGCCGATTGGCTCGGAAATCTGGCTGTTCAAAAGGCGATGGGAGTCCGTTATCGGAAACCCAGCCGTCTTTAGCGGCTGGGTAGTTCATCAAAACGAGGTAGAACACTCGGACGTCGACAGATCGAGTATTATAACTACAATTACAAGGCTATTTGATAACTATGATCACACCGAAGGCGTGGGGCTTTGAAGACGAAATAATCAATACCAAAGATTATTGCGGCAAAAGAATGTTTCTCAAGGAGCAGCATCGCTGTTCCATCCATAAGCACGACATCAAAGACGAGGCGCTTACCGTATCCAGCGGCTACGTCTGGTTCGAGACAGGCAGCAAGCCTGACCGCCTCGTCGGCAACTGGATGAAAGACGGGGATCGAATCCGCATCCCTCAAGGTCTCTGGCACCGTTTTACCGCCCTTCGCGACTCCATCATATTCGAATGCTCTACCCACCATGAAGACTCCGACTCGATCCGTCATGTAACTGGTGGCAAGGTAGGAGATGATGAATTTCGCGGAATGCTGGACCAATTCATAAAATTCGAGAATCAGAGCCGGATCATGCTCCCCGAGCAGGCGGTCAGTATCGCTGCGGCTCATCGTGCGGAAGGTCGCTCTGTTGGCATGGTCAACGGATGCTTTGATCTCATGCATATGGGACATGTCGAGCTTTTGCGACAGGCCAGATTCCGCTGCGAAATTCTCTTTGTCGCCGTTAATACAGACAAATCTGTTAAGGCTCTAAAAGGGACTACGCGACCATTCGTAGACGAGGTTGGGCGCATGAGTATGGTAGAAGCCTGCCGATTCGTCGACTATGTCATTGAGGCAGATGAGACGAACTGTATTGAGATAGTGAATGCCATAAAACCTGACGTTTATATAACTACAACTGAGTACGGAGCTACCGGCCCCGAATCCAAGGAAGTAGTTAAACTTGGCGGAAGAGTAGAAGTAGTTGAGATGATTAAAGGCTACAACACATCATCCATAGCTCAAGCAGTAAAGACAGGTCGCTAATGCCGGAGCAATCCTATGAATATCCTTATAGCAGTGCCGGGGGTCTCATACTCTATGTTCTTGAACAGCAAGTTCTTGAATAATAATTCGGAACTGTTGGAGGCAGGCGAATTCAAGCCTACTGACGAGAGAACTCTCGACGTCTTTCCTAAAGAAATGAAGGGCATGTTCATTCCCGGATTTTGGAGCATTGGCGTGCCTCATTGGCCCATGGTCGAGAACGGCACCAATGGTGTAGCCGGCCCCGGACTGCCTCAAGAAGAGCTATTCGTCCCTGAGAGCATTGCAGGCGACATGAAAGAGGTTGCCGGCAAGTATGACAAATGGCGGCCCTACCCGGCTCAGGAGCCGCTGACGCAGTACGCGCAGAAAATGGCTCGCAAGATGTCTACCAAGCGCGGTAAGTTCTTCGAGCATATATTTCGATATACTCACTGGGAAAACTTATTCTGGGTTGAGCACTCCCCGGCCAGCTTGTCGCATCTTAGCGCCGATGCTGCCATGGAGAATGTTGATCGTATTTTAGGGAAGGCTCTCAGGGTTGCTCGAAGGCGACCTGCTGCGACCTTCGTTTTCTTCTCACCGTATGGCCTCGGGGAAGAGCCGGGGTTTGCTGTTTCATCCCGTCTCGAAGCCTCGTTGCTGGGCGATTGGGATGGTATAAGGCAATATCTGAATGGAAAACTTGACAGTAATCGGGATCGACCCACCAGTTAGTAAAAATTGTGGTTGGTCCGTAGTGAAGATGGAAAATGACAAGACTTCTCTTTTAGAGAAATTTACCCAAGTTTTGGATTACCCTAAGGACAATTCCGGCGGGCTAGAAGCGGTCTACGGGATGATGCAGCAACTCATCACGAAGAACAGCGTAAAGGTCGTCTGTATGGAACGCCAACTTGGCGGAGGCTTTCAGTTCGGCCGCGCCAAGCTGAATGAATTCGTCGGAGTCATTAAGCTCTGCTGTCTTCGCAATAGCGTCAAGGTAGTCGAGGTTTCCCCAGCCCATCTTAAAATGGTCATCGCAGGACATGGTCAAGCTCCCAAAGAGAAGATCATGGCTAATGTAGTCTCTTGGTTCGGGCTTGCGGATGCCGGCGCTGAGCACGAATGCGACGCCGCGGCCTTTGCGCTGACTTATTTTATCGACAACGGCTGGACAGGATATACGCCGAAAGTTCCATATACAGAAGAAGAGAGAGCCGCCGACAAGGCAGCCAAAGCCGCGCGGAAGAAGAAAAAAGAGGATCGTGAAAAAGCGAAGGCGCTCGCAGCGCCAGCGGCAAAGCCGAAGAGAACGAAAACCCAAAAGGTTTGAATACGTCTATCTTCGTAAAGAGATATAGAACAGTTTATAGGAGCGATCTATGTCGCTGATACAAAAAATTACAACCCGGCGCTTTGAAGACATTATCAATCAAGGCTATAGGTTCGGCTTGACCGGCAGCGTCGGTACTGTTACCGATACAGCCATTCAAGCCGGTGCAACTGATAGATCTATCGTTGTAACCAGTTTCGTTCTTTCGACTACATCGGCGACTGACGTAATTGTCAGCCTTGGGTTCAAGGACGGAGTAACGACAACGAGAACATTCTTCTCAGGCTATATCAGAGCGGCTGGCCCCATAATCTTCTCCTATAGCACCGGAGACGAGCGATACAGCAATCCAACAGAAGCATTGGTTATTACGACCGACGCTGGAGGTCCAGTAATTTATACAGTCAATGGACGTATTATTGGCGAGAAGATCGCCAAGGGTTATATCGAGATTGAAGGAGCAGGACATTCCGGCGCTCCGGGATATCCGGTATTCTCTTCAGGCTTCTCCGGCTTTGATCGCGGAGGATGGCCAGCATAATGTCACAGTTCAGCAATTTAACCCCAGAATTCCGAGATGCCCTTCGAGCCATGGCGGACAAGATGGTCGAGAAGGTCGTCGTCGTAGAGCAGCAGCCGGCCGTAGTCGTAAAAGTAGCCTTGGAGCAAGAACCTGAAGTAGTAGAGATCGACGAAGAAGGTTCTTCAGCACCAACGGACAAATAGTATTAGTAGGAGGCTCGGTTAACGTGGATCGATTTGGCAATGTCATTAGAGACTTTCTTAAAAAGGCGCATTCCGACAATGTACGGAATGCCGTTTCCCTTGGCACCGAGCTTCGTTTGGACGAAGGCATGACAGACGAACAGATTGAAGAAATGCTGTACGCCAGCGGGTTCGAAGCCTTGGTCATTACGGAAGCGATGGATAACATCTCGGCCGCAAAGAAGAACAATAAGAAAGCACAATAAAAATGGAATGGTATCGCCCACTAAAGCTCGCTGCTAAGCCGCCGGCCTACATGGTCGAGCGCATTTCAGACCTCAAGCATGCTTGCGACCTCGCCAAGACATCCCCGCGCGACGCGAATCTAGTCATATCCAATGTTATTACACAACTTTCCGGCCAACATGACGATGACTTCATTGCTCCTTTGCAGGAGGCGTCGCGCATCATGCTTGATAGCCCTTTCCGGGCGCAGGATGCTATACAGAAAGTTGTCTCTGCGATGATCGCAGAGAAGGATATTCAAGACGCGGAGCGTGAAAAAGAAAAATGGAAAACTCTGATCTAACCGTCCCGGAATCAAAACCGGACAATCCCCTGTCGCGGGCCGTAATAGCCGACGAAAACGGCATCATTTACAGCGCTCGCTGCCACATCTGTAAATCAAAATTTCGAAGTCAAATCGAAGTCATGATCGACCAGAACCATCCGTTGCCGGTGATTCGCAAGTTTCTCTTGGACAACGGAGAAGACTATCAACTCTGGCGGCTCAAGCACCATTTCGAAACCCATTACAAGAACGCCCAAAATCAAGCCGCAATCGCCGAATGGCGCGACAGGCTTGGCGACATGTTGAAAACACGTCGGAACATGATGGACGACTTGGTCGCGACTATCGAGGTAGCTTGGATGGAGTTAGCCAATAATCTCGCCATCGAGACCGGGACAGACATAGACAAGAAGGCCAAGCGCGCACGCATGATCTCTGACAATCAGAAGACCATCAAGGACGGCTGGGACTCTATTAGGTCCTTGCATGACGGAGAGGCCAAGGCTCGTGCTCTCGAAGAAAGGTTCGAGCGCGTCTGGAAAATCAAATTGGAAACTGTCAAGGACGAGAACGAGAGGAAGCTGCTTATTTCTACACTCAAAGACTTTCAAGAGAAGTTAAATCAGATTGGGCCTTAAGGCCGCCGGATTGGCGAGCCGAGGAGAGGTTATGAAAAATCTAAAGAATCTCACCGAAATCGTCGTTTTCCTTGAAAGCGTCTTGGGCAAGTCCGCCGCCAAAATATTTGATCAGAATATGGATGACTACGTCTATTTTGTCAGGACGGAAGCCCTCACCGACCCAGAGATCTCAGAATCCAAAATGAGAGCCAAGCTCCGCAAGTTTTCAGAAACGATCATCAACGCATCCGTAAACCATTTCCTCAGTGAGAACTATGCTGACGATTATGGAGATACCGAACTCAATATCAATGAGAACGGCGTATTCGACAGAAATCTGAAACGCATCGACGAAATAGAAAAGATTAGGAAGACTCAACGGGAAATAGTCTCTTTGATGGTATCCAGCGGCATGTATGAGTTTGCTAAGGGCAGACATCTCGCTCAAGTCATGGATAACAGGTCCCGAGACCTGTTGGAACCTAGTCCTAAGGATGCTAATTGGATGGCTATTCAAACGAAGCCCATATCAGAGCAGACGGAGATCGAGATAATCAGGCTTGAAAGGTTACTTCCAAACATCAAGTCAGCGGACGCCAAGAGGCTGGCAGAACTCTACAGCACTCTAAAAACCAGCCGGCGCAAGTAAAGGTTTCAGGCCGCTTCCGCCCGTAAACCCTTGTAGGATACTCTTGAACGGAGCGGAAGCCAAATGCGCTGGGATATCATCAAAAAAGCATGGTCGTTAGCGGCGGAGAAATACCCCGACGTTAAGCGGCTCTATGTCGCTCTTCCCGATCAATTCTTAGGGTTTGGGGAGTGCCCAATCATCGATTTGGACAAGCCAGAAGATCCAGTCGGAAAGATCCGCTACGAGGCGAAATGCGAGGACGGGCAGCCTGTTATGTCCTTAAGTATTGAGGATATGATCAAGACAAGTTCCATGGCTCGCACGCCTTCATGCAATATGAAGACAGCCGCAGTCTTTGCCACCCTCGAACCCAAGACATCAATCGGCGCAAAGGACATACTCGCCAAATATCCAGATCCCAAGATTCTTGGAGAACAGATCGCCTATTTGATCGCCGGCCACGAAGACGGCTTGGTCAAGCTGGGTAAGATCGTCTACCACGCCCAGACCAAGGGCAGCTTCGCAGGCGGCTTGTCTACGGACATTGGCTCCGATGCAGACATTCTCGGAAAGGGTTTTTATTTCGGCTCGAAGGAGTACGTAGAGGCCAATTATGGTACTCCGGAGGCTTTCGAGGTTACTGGCAACTTCGCAAGCCAGCAGCAATGGATGGATTTGTTGAAGAAGTATCAGCACAGCAACATCCAAGAGCAGCGTAGCGCAGCCCGAGAGGAATTAAAGGCCGCCGGGTACGTCGGAATTGATACTGGGCATATTGGCGTTGTTTGGGATGCTTCCTCGATCAAGCCTGCCGGCCCTCAGATCCATGAGGGCGTAATTGCTAGTTGGATGGATGATCATGGATTTCCGTCCGATGTTATCCCTCATGTTGAAGCCAAGTTGAGCCAGCTTGGGATCAAGATTGCGAAGCGCAAAAGACCAAAACGATTCCAGAACTACGAGAAGGTACGAGTAGTAGACCCCTTGATCATGGAACACAATGAAGGCGCTCAAGTCATGGTCAGGAAGCGTGATAAGGACGGCCATGATTGGTATCATGTTTTGGTAGATGGCTCGGAGAAGCCTATTTGGCTCCGCGAAGAGCAACTTGCCAAGAACGAGGTCGGAAGCATTCGCGACATCAGCGCTACGGATCAAGGCAAAGCATGAATAACGAAGAAATCTACAAGTTAGCTAATGCGGCTCCAGAGCAAAAACGGCACGTAACGCCTTTTCGCTTGGAATCCAGCATTACTCTTGCATCCTCCGATAAATACAATGATCCATACGAGTGTGAAGTCTTCGCGCGCCGGCTCAGGGATCGCTACGTCGTAAGCGTAGTCATCATGCATGGTCCTATCGCAGGGCGAGTCTACAGTAATAGTTGGATCTACAAAGATATGGCTACCTGCTGGGAAAAATACCATGCTATCTCCGGCATAGTTACTGACATCAGAGACTTCATCGAAACCGAAGGTCTCAAAAGCGTTGTCTTTCAATACATGGTAAAGCACTCGTTAAGCAATATTTCTGCGGACGTAGAGAACATCTACGAAACCAACATTCCGAATGTCCGTCAGGTCATCGACAAGTCAACCCGCGGCAATCTCATAAAGAATTTTCCGACAATGCCGTTTAGGACCCAGTCAGGACCGGATCAATTAGACGATGTCTATACCTCTGTCGGCAATGCAGAGAATCCGGTTCCGCTGGACAATATCGATTCTGAAGGCGGATATGCAATTCCTCAACACCAACGTAAGCAGATGGGCCTCCGGGACATCATTCCGTCTCCGATCTCGAAGTTTCAAGAAGCTGCTGGCATAACAAAGGCTATGTTTCGAGGAGCCGCCTTCGAAAAGGCTATGTTTCGAGGAGCCGCCTTCGATAAGGCAAAGACCTCAGAAGTCGACAGCCAGCGCAGGGCTTTCATTGAGAAGGTCAAAGAGAACGCTCATGCCGCAATTGAATTCGGCAAAAAGCAGGCTCTTGAGCACTACATGATGATGACCGGCGCGGACCAGAACGAAGCCGATGCTTTCTACCATGGCGTCAAGGCATTTTGCTCTCAATCCAAGGTCGTCTTGAACATCTCCTCCAGCAACTTATTGACGTTCATGGCAAGCAACGAATACAAGCCGCTGACCGAGAATGTAGATCTGTCTTTGAAGTTTAATCAATACGCCGTAAAGCGGCAGCAGGCAGAGACAGCGCTAGGCTGTTTTGGTCTAGCCCCTATCTACGCAAGCGTAACGATGTTGTCTCAAGGAGACCGGGGCTACGGCAAATGCGCCCTTCGGCTCGAAGACATTGGGGAAGACTCCGTACTGATTTGTGGAGACTCGTTCCGCGCCCGCAGTCCGGCCAGAGCCGATTACGTCGCAGATGCCAATCTTATTCTTTACCCGTTTTCTTCAATGGCCGATTGCAAGGCAACTTCAATTATCATCGCCATGGGCAAGCACGAACTTGCCGGCGGCCCTGCTGAAGCCCTGACCGGCTTGATGGACCCTTCTTGTGAATTTGGCCGCTGCGAAGTATTGGTCTTTAAGACAGTTACTCCTCAGAACGTTTCTGAGATCGTAGTCGCATCCTCTGATACAGCGAAGACGGTTCGTAAGATCCTGATGCGTATGGGTTCGATGATGCCGGTAGTTACTACCCCATTGACGCCGGAGATTATCTATGTTCCGGCCGACAAAGAACCTGATGACGAACCTGTTATTAAGCAGGCTCCTCAGAAGCATTTTGCTATTGGGGACAGGGTCGCGACCAAGCCCGCAGCGACGCACGGCGAGCCAGTATCTTTTGGAACGATCATCGATACGACGAACGGCAACGTTACGATTCAATGGGACAACCAGCAACGTAGCATCTTTGACATGGTCGAGGCGCTTTGGAGAGTTATGGCCGCGCCTGAGAGGAATCAACAGAAGGTCGGCATGTTCATTTATTCCCTTCCCGGAATGGATGATGAGACCGTCTTGATGTTGTCGGCCGCAGGTGTAGATCCTGTGTCTCTGTACTCCTTGGCTTCTTTGCATGCCCCGGCGTCGGATACTATCAAGGGCGGATTATCGAATATGGTTGTTTCGATGGAGTCGCTTGGACTTCAAGGCAAGATCATCAATGGATTTGTGCCATCCGAGAATACAGAAGACGCCTTCGCTCAAAAGGAATGGGTCGAGGTCCAACTTGCTACCGGCGCTCGGTTGATTGTAGATCTTGATGCGGCCGGAATTCGCATAAAAGCAGGAACAGCAGACGATTACATCGTTCCTGTAAGCGAGCCAAGAATCTACATAGAATAATAAAAAGAGTGCTTGTTGATCCTTAAGGCAGCCCGTATAATCTTCACGGTGCGGTAAGCCTTTCGCCTTGGGGATGAAATCAATGGAAATTGCAGAAAAGATTAGCAGAGTCTCGGTCCCTGCGCTCGATGAGATCCTCGGGCATCAATTCAAGGTTCTGGACGAAGGTTTTGTCAGGGTCGTCGATTACATGGGTGCTGACGAATCTATCGTTCAAGCAGCCCGCGTCTCTTACGGCAAGGGGACCAAGAAGCTCAGTGAGGATAGAGGGCTTATCCGCTACCTCATGCGCCATCGCCATTCGACGCCGTTCGAGATGTGCGAAATCAAGTTTCATGTCAAGGTTCCGATGGACTGCTGGCGGCAGTGGATTCGCCATCGCATGGCCAACGTCAACGAATACTCAACCCGCTACTCAGAAGCTATCGACTGCGCCCAGAAGACAAGCCCGGACGAATGGCGCTTGCAGTCGGAGCTAAACAAGCAGGGTAGCAGCGGATTCGTTACAGATTGGCCGGAGGATGACAAAGAGCACGAATACCCAAGGTCCTTTACGTCGGAAGGACTCATGGCGACCAACAAGCCGGGCGATTGGCTGACCGCCATGGAGTCCAAGCTCCAGAAGCAAGCGCGCGACGTCTACGAAGAGAGGCTCAAGTTCGGCGTTGCTCGCGAGCAGGCGCGCAAGGATCTGCCTCTTTCGACCTACACTGAGGCTTATTGGAAATGCGACCTTCATAACCTGCTGCATTTCTTGGGTCTGCGTATGGATGGACATGCACAGAAAGAGATCCGCGATTTCGCAACAGTCATGGGCAAAGAGATTGTTGCCAAGTGGGTTCCGCTTAGCTGGGAAGCGTTTACCGACTATCGCATGTCGGCTACGTACCTATCCCGGATGGAGATGGAGATCTTGACCGTTCGGCCAACTCCGGGAACTATCGATTTTTCGTTGGCATCCGCCCATCCCGGCAACAGTTGGGCTGATAGGGTTACAGCTTTGGCTCAATCTTTCGGTTGGCTGGAAAAGAACGTCAGCGGCAAGTTGAAGACGAATCGTGAGCGCGCCGAAATGGAAGCGAAACTCATCAAGTTCGGCCTAGATATCCCATGGAAGGAATGACATGTATTTCATCATCATGAAGGACGGCCGGCGCATAGAGCGCAACATGTTCGGAGATCCGAACTTCGTTGTCTTGTCGTCTTTGCCAGATGGGGCGCACGCCATCGAGATCGTCCCAGAGTTCATTAAAAACAGTCCGGGTACAGAGATCAATCCGCGGCATCAAGACTCGATCGACGATCCCGACTACTTGGTTGATATCATTCTTACCAGAATCCCTGATCAAATGAACAAGATTCGGATGATTAAGGAAGTCAGGCACTACCTCGGTCTTGGCTTGAGAGAATCGAAGGAATTGGTTGATCGCGTTCCTTCTGTTTTGAAGCGCGGCGTTCAGCACGATGAGGCATATCTCGTCAAGGAACAATTCGAGAAGAACGGTGGAGTCATCGAGTTAAGGAAATTCATAGGATGAAAATCCCCAAAACATTGAATCTTGATCTGCTCAAAGCAAACGCAGTCTCCGCGATGGCATTCGCTCGCTGCCGAAGGAGTAACCTGCGCGTTGGGTGCGCTGTCCTCGATACAAAAAATACGATCTATACCGGGGCTAATGTCGAAGTCCTCTGGCAGCGCTGCTACCACGCGGAGGAGACGGCAATCATTGGAGCTATGGCTCATGACGCCGGAGAAATCAGGGCTGTCTGCATTGCCTGCGACCGCCGGCTCTTTACCCCATGCGGCCATTGCATGGATGTCATCATCGAATTCTGTAAGAAAGACGGGATTGTAATGCACTACAATCCGCGTACTAAGAAAGAATCCATATTCAGCCTTGAGGATCTTATGCCTCATTATCCTACGAGAGATTAACCCATGGACATGCAATCATTTGAATACACAGGAACCGATGCCCGCGGCGGCCCTATTACCGGAACCGTCAAGGCGCTCGATCTAGCCAGCGCTGAGGCTCTGGCTAAGAAATTCGGTTGTCTCAATGCGGAAGTTTCTATCTACGATCCTCGTGCGTCCCGAAAGCAGGCCATCAAGGAGCCTACAGCCGGGTCGGTCAAGGCCCCCGGCTTCTCGGCTGTCAAGGAGGCGCGAATTAGTACTGCGGTAGAAGCCATGGCGTCCGACATGATGCTTCGAGAAGCTCCAGCGCCGAAGATTGAAGACAATTCCCGCTTGGCGGCCATGGTAAGCGGAATGAAAGAGAATGTAGAGCGACAACTCGATGCTGTTTACGTCCGCCGCCGGCAGAGTTTGATCATAGGAGAGCAGCCTGTCGTAATGAGTAACGTAGAGCCTCTTTTGTGCAAGCAGAACGGAAAGATACTCTCGGTCAACATGCATCCAAATCATCATGGGATCATGATAATCGCTGTTGTTGTAGACCATGAAATTGTCAAGGAGAAGTCATGAAAAATATGATCGCTGTTGGTCTGACGATGCTGTTGCTCTGTACGGGATGCAGCAGGCAAGAGGCCAAGCGGGTCAGTCGCGAGAGCGCGGCTATGACGATCAAGTTCAACGAGCTTGTAAAGGCGGGCAAGACAACCAGAGAGCAGGAAAAGGCTTACATTGACGCTGTCGCTAAGGTCGTCTTCCAGCTTGACCGATCACTTCGAGGCACCAAGGAAGCGGAGCGAACCCGGCGCAATGCAGAAATCGAAGCCAAGACAGGGATCAGTACGGAAGGACCGATTGATTTGTCAGATAAGAAGGCCGATTAGCAGCCTTGTCATCAGGGCTGTCAAGAACGTAACGGCCCACTTTCTCAATGCAGCCATGAATTTGTCATAGTCGTCATTCATCTCTTGGAGTTGCGCGGCGTTCATGAGCATTCTGCCGATGATCTGATCCGCCTCCATCTTAGACAGAAGAATGTTGAAAGCCTCTTCATCCCTCTTTTCGTGCAATAGCAGCAGGAAGCTACGAAAGAGATCTTTTCCCAGACGGATCAAAAGGATTTTGTTGGTATTGAAGAAATTAACTACCTCCTCACCAACGAACGCAGAAACAGTTTCGTTGCCTATTTTGACTTCGAGGATGCCGCCGGTAGCGGCATCGAGCTTGGCAATGAGTTCGTCGACCCATCCATTTACATCGGCAGTTATGTTTTCCATGGGAATCTCCTAGTGCTTGATTGCTCTAATCCAGTGCCGAATCCTGTTAGCGGCGATTCGTATAATTACTGTTGAAAGAGAGGCTGATCCATGTCCAAGCACGATGCTAAAAAGAGATACGGAGTCATGTTCTGCGGCTTTGGCGGCTCTTGCTCTGGGGCGCATCAGGCAGGGCTAGAATGCGCCTTCGCCATAGATAACAATGACAGGATCAAAGTCCCGCTAAGGCCCGACGAAGAAGATTCTAAAGACCTTGAAGGCAAGGAAGGGGTCGATTGGGAATGGCATGAGCGGCTGCCAGCCATCCAGACCAGAGAGAAGAACTTCAAAGACGGCAAAGGCATGATTATGGGCGTTGACGAGTTCAAGCCTGCTGCCAAGCATGCCGCTCGGTACGTTACTGCAAGTCCTCCATGCAAGCGTTTTTCAACTTCCGCAGAGACATGGGAAAACGAAGGGGACGATGATAACGAGGATCTTCTGGACCTCGATACATCGATCAAGGAATTGGGCTTTGTAGCGATTCAGAAGGCCCTTAAAGTTCCCGAGATGGAATACTACGTCATGGAAAATGTGACGGGGCTTCTAACGAGGGAGAACAAGCCATACCTCGACAAGATGGTTGAGATGTTGAAGAGCGCCGGCTGTTCGGTAGAGTACCAGATCTTCAATTCCTACGATCTGGGCTGTTGCCAGTTGCGCGAGCGCGTCATCCTCGTTGCATCGAAAAGCGGTCGAAAGAACCTGCTTCCCGAGGCTCCGGCCGGGATCAAGAAAAAGATTTTTGCCGATATCATTGAAGACGAACTTACTGTAGAGTCTGCCGCCCGCGTAAAGAAGGCTAAATGGCCGCAGTCTACTTATCTGGCTTTCGTCGCCAAGATGATGCGTGGCGCGGGGCAGATGAGAGTCGTTATTCCAAGCATAGAGGAAGCGAAGCTGTTGGGATGGGAGCCGCTATCTTTGAAGGCTTTCAATCACGGTGACGTCTTGCCGACAATTGCCTGCAACGCTGGCGGCGGCCCGACGAGAAAAAAATGGACGGTACTGCCGTTCAACGGCCAAGGATATCGAAACGCAACAATACTGGAAGCCCTTCGGGCGCAGGATTTTGACGACGCTTGGCTTGCCAACCTGCCGGCTAACGAGTCTCAGGCTTGGAGTATGATCGGGAACGCGGTTCCACGAGCGTTGATGTACCATATCATGAAGCATCTAGTAGCTCTTGACGCATTTTACGACGGAGAAACGAAGAGTCCGCCAGCGTCATGTGACCCTCTCGATCCGTCATGGGTTAAAAAGACGCCTATGCCGAAGGAGAAAAAGGTTTTAAAGTATCACGGCATGATAAAACCAAGTTTTTCTTAAAATATTTTTAGATTTTTCTCAAGTTCTTCGCAGAAAAGACGATATAAGCTCATGTTTGACATCCTGTGTCCTCATGGTCTAATAAGACCGGAAAGGGCAAAGGTTGCCAAACGGAAAATTTCGAGAAAAAGTGGTGCAACACTCATTTTCTTCTTGAAAATTCTGTAAAGAAATTGTAGGTTGTAAGCATAGAGGAACAATCTCATGCCCTTAAAGTATCTGACCGGAGACGCTACAACCCCGCAAGGAGCAGGTAGCAAGGTCATTCCGCATCTCTGCAACGACATTGGCGCATGGGGCGCGGGTTTCGTTTTGGCTGTGAGCAAAAAATGGCCGGCAGCCGAAGCAGAGTATAAGCGCGTCTATCAAAGTCAAGGTAATAAACTTACTCTAGGTACAGTTCAGTTCGTTCAAGTCCAGTCGGCACCGGGTGATTCAATTTGGATCGCCAACATGATTGCTCAAAGAAACATCAGAAAGTTGAAGGGCACACTCGACGAATGTCCACCTATAAGGTATCCAGCACTTTTCGACTGCCTTGATGAGGTTGGTAAATTCGCCGCTCTCAACAATGCAACAATCCACGCTCCGCGGTTCGGAGCAGGGTTGGCTGGAGGCAGATGGGAAATCATCGAATCGATGATTCAGACGTTGTTGGTTGCGACTCATGGTCGGGATGTAACGGTCTATGATTGGGTTGTCGCTCCGGCGGCAGGCATTGCTCCCGCGGCTCCGGCCGCAGGAAGTTCTGGAACAGATGCATTAGATTAAAAACAGTATGGCTTGGAGGGGTTAAATGTTTTCTCCTAAGGATCTGCCCAAAAAGGTCATTCGCGGACTTGAAGAGCATGTCATGGGCATCCAGCGCGAACTGGATGAGGGCCGCTCCGAGAAGTACGAACGGATCGATCTATGGCTAGAACCGAAAGCCTACAAAAAGAAGCTCTTCGACGAGAAGCATATAATTAAGGCTTTCGTCGTCGGAGTTTTAACGGCACAAGTTTGGAAGGATGACTTCTTCGTCATGCCGGAAGGCTTTGCCAAGACCGTTGAGAATGTCTCTCGGTCTGTTCAACTGCTCCGGTTTGCTGATCCGCGACAGGGCCGGATTCGCATGTCGATGAACGAGATCATTGATAAGCATATGCGTCTTTGGATTCAGCAAGACGAAAACTGCCAAAAATGGATCAGGGATAAGACTCTCGATCCAAAGTGCATCCTGCGCGCGGCTTGCGACGTTCTGATTTACGAGCGTCGGGTCTTCGAGCGGGACTTTAACGGAACCCTGCAAGAGGCCAAGGCGCAGATAGCGAAGGAAATGCTTACAGAGCAGGCTGAGATCGAGATCGAAAAGCCCAAGGAAGAGCAGAAGCCGCCAAGCGGCCTCCGCCCGGCAGTTCCCTAGTTTTCTCTGGACCCTTCTCCGCCTCTGGAGAAGGGTCCAGATTCCAATCCTTATCTTCCAATCCCCGCAGGTAATCGAACGCTTCATCAAGAGTTCCTACGATGGCTCCGGGAACTCTTCCGGCTGTATCCAAATCCCGCAGCAGCATCAAATCATCGAAGTCTGGAGACTCGCGCAGCCTGACCGCCGCACGATGCCCTAGCGTCCCGCCGCGAAGCGCCTGCGCGTCCATGTGATGGGCGATGAAGAATGCTGTTCTTTCGGTAATTGCCCCTTCCAGAGCCTCCAGTGCGGCTTCTACATGGTCGTAGGGATCTATCGCTTTCCCGACATCATGCAGCAGCGCGGCCAGAATGAACTCTTCATCCCATGGCCGGGCATCCTGAGCCAGCTTGAATACTTGCAACGTATGGTAGAGAGCGTCGCCTTCCGGGTGGTACTTTGGATTCTGCTTAACGTTCTCAAGAGGTTGGAGGAGTAGTCTGAACAGGTCGTAGCAATCGATCTGTTCGTCAAGTTCTGCCGGCGCATCGTCGAGATCCATATCAGGATACTCGGCCCGCAGGAATTGCTCCAGTTGAGGCAGCGTAGCCCGTTCGATCGCCTTTCCTGTAATTGAGCTTTTGAAAACGTATCCGATTTTATCTTCCGGATAGATCGTCAACTCGAACGGGAAGCGGCTAGGGATATGGATATGCGTAAATATGCGCTCTTCATTATGCTTGATGATTCTTTTGCGCTCGATGTCGTAGCCGATTTGCAGATCATCCAAGATCATCGTAATTGCCGAGATCTGGTCTGAGAAGACATGGATGTCTATGTCAGAGCCTTGACGGATATGCCCTGTAAAAGTGCTACCTATCAGGGCGGGATGAAAGTTCTCCAACCTTTTCATCAACAGGAAGCCTTCAAGGCGCATTTGCTTGAGGTTTTCGTAGCGCTGGTCTCCTTCATGGAGATCGGCGAGGACCTGAATCTGGTCTCGGATTTCCTTGTTGGATGGTAGGTCTTTGGGGTGATAGCGCGCGTCGATGCCGCATTGTCTGGCGGCCTTGCGCTTGGCGGTAAAGTATTCGGACTCGGTGCGTTCGTACATCAACTGTGCTGCGATTCTGGCGATCTGGCAACGTACTCGTGGGTCAGGCATCCATTCTTGCGCCGGATATAAAGCCCTTTTCTGGCGGCGCACCCTAAGATGATACAGTAATCAAGAACAATCTGGCATTATCCATGCCCGGTAACGGTATAGACGACCCTGTCGCAGTGAGGGCATTTGCCCTTCATCATATTGACATGTTCATTTCGGGTTCTGTTATTGCGTACTTTGTGTGACTGCGGGTCTTTTAGATCAATCCGCTTCTTGCACTGAACGCAATACCCGACATAAACAGCGTTTTCCATTTCTGTTTCTCCTATGAAGAACTCTTTCTGATCAAGTGTTACGCACTCCTTTCCATGCTTTGTATCATTATCTGCGGGAACTCATTTTGGGAGGCAAAGCCTTGAAGAACTCAACTCCTTGGGTCATCGAGAAAACAGCAAACGGGGAACGAAGCTGCGACATTTACAGTCGCCTTCTGAAAGATCGGATCATCTTTTTGGGGTCCGAGATTGACAGCGACATCGCAACCGCGGTAATCGCTCAGATGCTCTACTTGCAGTTGGAAAACCGCGAGTCAGACATCAATCTCTACATCATGTCGCCCGGCGGCTCGGTGAACGCGGCCTTGGCGATCTACGATACGATGCAGCATGTCAAGAATGACATCGCGACATATTGCGTTGGTCAGGCCGCCAGCGCGGGAGCATTCCTGCTCTCTGCTGGAACGAAGGGCAAGCGCTTCGCTCTTCCAAGCGCTCGCATCATGATCCATCAGCCTTGGGGCGGAGCCAGCGGCGATGTTGCCTCTGTCGAAATCCAAGTCAAGGAGATGGCCCGGCTCAAGCGCATGCTGAACGACCGCATGGCCAAGCACACCGGACAGAAGCTCGCAGTCATTGAGCGCGATACGGATCGCGATTTCCACATGAGCGCCGACGAAGCCAAGAAGTACGGCATCATCGACAAAGTTCTGGAATAAACATGCATATCAACGTCGAGAAGATTCACTCGCGTTGGCTGAATGACCTCTCCTCTTTCGCTGTCTCGTACTTGCGGAAGAGGGGAGGTAAAGAGCAGGAAGGGGCTGTCATCCATCTTCCTGCCGATCCGGAACTGAAGGAGTACGGACCCTATCTCAAAGCGAACGGCAAGTTCTCTTTGCCGCCCGGCTCGGGGGATTTGATCCTTGAGATGGCTCGATTCAGCAAATGCACTTTCAAAGAAGTTCTGGGCGTTCGCAACCTTGGCGAAGAGCCTATCAATGTTCCCGAGAAAATGTTCTGCCTGCATTCATTGCTGCTGGCGAGCTTTCCCAAGAACATCGAAACAAATACATTCAAAGCACACGACGGGGCTGACTTTGACCCTGAAGATGTCGGTTTAACGTCCCATCATCCGTACAACGCCTTCTGCGGCTTAGGCGTGATCCTGCTCAACGAGACAAGAAAGATCTTGTCTCCGATTTCTCCTGATGCCGAAATCATGACCATGGCAGACGGACTTTTCTTTGGTATCCTTGAAAAAGGTTGAACATGCCGAACCCTGAGTACGATTTCGATTACTACGAAGCCAGCAAAGCGAACGTTCACGTCTTCGTAACCAAGGCGATTCAGTCGTTGATGGCTCGAATCCCAGAGCAGTACAAGTACGTTACCGCTCTCAGTCAGGGGCTTGCAAGCCTTGAGAAGTACGCAACTGAGCAAGGGGCGGAATCCTATCCGATAAACCTCCCGGTCAATAACCTCAGCTATTCCGACCATGAAACGGAGCCGGGGAAGATTAAGATCAGGGAGAAGTGGCGGGATTCAGTCTACAAGTTCAAGGTCGGCAAGCGCTTCGTCTATGCCGCCAACCTTTGCCATTTCCATATCGAGTACGACGATCTGGCCTGTGTCAACTCGTCATTCCTGATCGGCTCCTCCAAAGAGGATTGCCAAACATTCCTTCATGACTTTCATGAAGCAAAATGGAAGCGGAACCGCGTATGTCCATGCGTTCTTAACTACGGCGGCGAGCGCATTGACGATTTTCGCAAAATGAATTGGTCGGATATTTTCCTCGGCGAGAACATGCTGACGGATATTCGCAGCGAGATCGAGACCTTCTTCAAGTCCCAGAAGGACTACAAAGAACATAACCTCGACTGGAAGCGCGGCGTTCTCCTTGCTGGCCGGCCGGGCAACGGCAAAACGGCCATCTGTCGCGCCATCGCAACCAATGCGACTGTTCCTGTCATCTATTGCGCTTTGGATTCCGACGACATGTTCCGGATTCTTGATCGCGTTGACCGAACCGTTCGAGCCAACGCTCCATGTATCGTGATCTTTGAAGACGCAGATACTCTCGGGTCCAAAGATCACCTTCGCTCCGCCCTGTTGAATATGCTTGACGGCTTATTTACGGCATCGGGGGTTTTTACCGTTGCCTCAACCAATGCCCCGGAGAAGCTAGACGAGGCGTTTACGGGTCGTCCGAGCCGGTTCGACAGCTTCTATATCATTGGCGACCCCAAGCAGACCGAGCGCGTCAAGATCCTGCTGGCTCGTTTAGGGGAGCGCGGCAAGAAGCTCCCGCAGGCTCAACTTCTTGCTCTATCTAAGGACATGGAGGGGCTTTCGGCAGCATGCGTACAGGAAGTCGCTGTCTGCTCTCTGTTGGAGAGCTTGAAGGTTACCAAGCCAATCAGCATGCAAATGCTCGCTGATTCGCTGGAAAAAATCAAAAAGCATCTTCGGGCGTCTCAGGACGGTATTCAGAAGATCACTCGTGGATCGATTGGTTTCGCCCCAAATCTCAACGATGATTAGTGTTTGTCTCTTGTATTCAGGCACAGGCCGTAGTATGCTCCTTTGAGGTTGAATCTTCAAGGGAGATATCCGATGGGTCACGGAACGGTAGCAGTAAGAAACGCCACAGCAGAAAAGAAATCATCATCCTCGAAACTGGAGCCAAATCCGAAGGCCCGCCAAGCGCGCTTAGCTGCCGAGAAGACCGCAGCGGAGAAGGCTACGAAAGAGGCGGCAGAGCGTAAGAATACGCAGTCTGCCAAACCAGCAAAAAAAGCGACGCCTACCAAGGCGACGGTCAAGACCACCAAGCCGGCAAAGATCGACAAGCAGCAAAAAAAGCAGAGCGGCCAGTTCTTGGATCTAGGATGCGGCTTCCGCATCGCCCATAAGCCCGGATCTGCCTACTCTACCTTCTACCGCGTCGTTGGCAAACACGGAAACTTCGAAGAAGCGGTCAAGGCGCTAGAGGCCGGCAAATATAATTTGCACGATCCTATCGAGGCGAATAAGCTACTCGAAAAGATGCTGGTTCTGGTTGAGAAACTGGAAGAGTTCTGCCGCAATGACCAAAACTGGAAGGATCATGCAGACAAGAAGACCGCCTCCTTGACAGAGAAAGCGAAGGAAGGCGATTCTCAGGCGAAGGAAATCCTCAAGAACGAGAGTCGTTGTAATGAAGGCTCTTGGAGCGGCAATATCCCAGAGATGATCTCGACCTGCGTCGGGTACTACAATCACCTGATGGAGCTTGATGCCAAGGCAGACAAAAAGAAGAAGGGCAAGAAGAAGCCGGTTAAAGCCGAGCCAAAGCCCAACAAGAACGTCAAGAAGTTCAAGGAGGCAGGGCTTGTTTTCCGCCGCTTCCCGCTCAGCAAGGGCAGCGACAAGAGCTACGTCTTGATGTTCCCGGAGAAGTTTGTCAACGATATCAAAACGGCCATCCTTGTTGGCCGCGGAATCAATGAGGACGAATAATGTTTGGTTCCATCAAATGCATGTTTTCCGGACATGTCTTCTCGTTTACCAAAGAATACCTAGACAGAAACTATCCAGCGAACGACAACGCGATCTCCTGCCGTTGTCTCCGCTGCGATAGGTATTTCGAAATGATTACCGGCGACGCCCGGAAAATAGCCCATAAAAATCCAAAGTTGAAGCTCGTAACCGCGCAGGAAGTTGCGGATTACTGCTACATCTACCTCCAGCCGGTTCGCTACGTCGCCGGCCGCCCCGTCTTTCGCCAGAAAGACGTCGATACGCTCCATATCCAATATCCCGAGCATTTCAAACAGATGTTCGAAGACTAAAATTGTGCAAGACAGTGCGACACAGATTCTTTACTGAAATTTTTTTATTTTCTTCTTGCTTCCTTCTCTCACTGAGTGTAAGTTTACTTCCGTGCGAATTTAAGGAGAAGAAAAATGGCGCAAAAGCAACATCAGCTTGTTTCGGTAGAGCCGGAAAAGAAGGGCCTCTACCAAAAGATCGTCAGTGAGACGCTGAAGGTCTTCAAGGGCGGAGATCTCTTTAAGTCGTTCAAGAAGACGTACAAGCCGAACAAGGACGACGGCGAGAATCTTCCGGAGAATTCGAAGGAGATGGTAACGACCGTTCCGCAACGGTTGGAGTACACCGAAGGCGCAGTCATTTCGTTGCTGGATTACGAACTGACTCGCGACCGGACGAATCAGAGGGCCTCGGCCGATCTGGTCGTCGATGGCGTTGTCATCTCGAAGGGTGTTCCGGTCATCACCCTGATCGCGCTGGAGAAGCGGCTGAAGGAAGTCCGGCAGTACTACGACTCCATCCCGACTCTGGATCTCAGCCAGAAATGGGAGCAGGCGAAGGGGTACAAGGACCGCTGGCAGGTTGGTCCCTTCCTCTCCTACCGTTCGGAGAAGAAGACGGAAGGCATCTTGATGTCTCCGGCGACGGACAAGCATCCGGCGCAAGTCGAGAAGGTTGTCCGGGAAATCCAGATCGGAACGTACAGCGAAGTGCAGCAGAGCGGCGAAATGCAGCCGGGAGAGAAGGCAGACCTTCTAGGACGTGTCGATAAGTTGATCGAGAGCGTCAAGAAGGCCCGTTCGAAAGCCAACGAAGCTGAAGTTGACGAAGCAAAGATCGGCGGCGCGCTGTTCGATTACATCCACAAGCGCTCCAAGTAATTTCCAGTTGGGTCTGCTAAAAGGGTATGATGATCCCGTTGCGGACTCAGCCAAGCTCAAGCTCAGGTCGTGTCCTACAGTGCAGGTTCGATTCCTGCCCCCTTCATCTCGCGTCTAGGTTCTGCGCCAGCATTGTCTGGACGCGGGGAGAAGGGGTAGCCCAATGGCAGAGGCAAGACAAGGCGACCACTGATGTTTAGCGCCAAGCGCGCGTCATGATAATGCTATGCTGGCAAACTCATGCTTGAACTGAAACAGTGGACCAGCTAGGAGGATCGTTCGCAAGAACGTACTAAGCCGAGGTACGGATTCGAATTCCGTCCCCTTCGCCCCGCTCCTTCCTGTCGAGGGAGCGCGATGAAGGGGTAGCATAATGGTTGTGCGCGGCGATAATGTTCAAACTCCTTGGATTTGGAAGCCACAAATCGCTAACAACGATACTACTTTAGGGGCCTCCTTAGCGGCGAAGCGACGGAGGCCCCGCTTATTTTGTATAATTCAATTATGATAATTCTCGAAATTTTATTCGGTATCTTTGTCCTTTCATACTATTTCGTATTCATGTTCGCGGTCCTCATTCTGAATTTCTTTTTTCGAGGCGGCGCAAAAAGAACTGCCGCCGAATTGCAAAAGCATCCGGGGCCGTTCACCAATGCTGAAGGCCAGCAAGTTTACATTTGGATTGATAGGATTGGAGAGCGCGAGCAGGGAGTAATCGGCGTCGAGATGGAGTTCAGGCTGTTAAGCTACTCGCCTCCGCCAGATCGACAAATCCCGGTCGAAAAGAATACTCATCGTCATACGAGGGTTGCAGTTTATGATCTTGAGGATAGCGCACACTACTCTTTTGCCTTGATACCATTTTTACCTGTTGGACATCTGCCCGCAGGGGCGAATTGAAGATTACCGAGCGTTAATTATCGGTTATTCTCTTTTCTCTTCAGCCGGGCGTAAGCCTTGTCAATCTGATCTCGGCACTCCCGAGCAGATTTGGCTCTCTTTCCGGCCGCGTCAAGCATGAGCCATACTTGAGAATAGAGTCCTTTCGCTTCCCAGTCCTTCATGATCTCTTGCAGCCCCATGCTGGAACGTCGATTTGACTCTTGCATAGAGATGGTTGTATCAAAGAACGCGCAGCCGAACGGCGCGACCTCGTGGATCTTGCAAAGGCCGTTCTCGTAATGGATGCAATGTTCATGGGGATTGCGCGCAGGGACGAGTGTCCGGATCTGAAACTCGTGCATCCTGCCGCTTGGGAGTCTCCGGGCGACCGTAGCGCCGGGGCTGGCCAGCAGGTATTGCATGGCCCAAGTCTTGACATCTTCGAAACCCATGGATTTGGCGATGCGCTCAAGATCCGCGGGAATCAGGTAGCCGGGGATGTACTTGCAATTGATCTGCTCATACGCTCCGCCGGCTATGGTTCGTTCAATTCCGAACTCTGTCCTCATTTTCTGTTCTTCCTTCGTTGCCGAATGTCGCGCTGATCGCAAAGCTGCTTGGCTATCAGCAGCGCTTCGAGATCCTGAACTTTCATGTCTGCGTCCTTGAGGATATCTGGCAGGGATAGTTCATCGACTGAATGATGAGGGTTCAGGACGCGCTTGCTTGAGCGAACTGAGATGCATTTCATGCCCAAGGGCGTGGAAGATATCAGACAGCGTGCGCAGAGTCATATTAGCTCGACCGTCCAACAACTGGGTGATGTGTCCTCTGGAAGAATTCAAGCGCGTCGCAAGTTCCGCGCGGGAAACGTTCTGCTGCTCCAAAATCTCGCAAATGAGTTCCGTGGCTTCAAGAATCACTCGTTCCTGCTGGTGCAAGCGCTTGCCCTTGTCCGTCGAAATCAACCGCTCAAAGAAGCTCATCTTCTATCCCCCTTAACTTGCTTGCGTGCAAAGTGCTCGCCGCGAATTCGTTCGGCCCGTGTCAGTTCGCTCGGCCGTTGAAGCGGATCGCTTCCATCATTTCGTGCTTGATGATCAGATCTACGAGGACCCAACACGTAAAGAAGACGCCGGACGCGGATGCTCCTCGGGCGATGAACAACTGCCGGCCCTTCCCTGTCCCGTTCTTGCCGTTGTTGATATCTGGACGCTTGAAGGTCGTATTGACCAGCCAGCCCTTCAGCCCGATGTCCTCGTTATCTCCTCCGAGTGGCGCTCCGGTTACGAAGCGTAGTTCCTCGACTTCGAAATTCCAATCGAAGTCGACGCAGCTTGGCTGGAAGGTAATCCGGCTCAATATCTTTTTGAGATCTTCAGTCGTCTTGGCGCTGGTAGGGCAAGGTTTCTTAGACATCGTATTCGAGCCTCCATGCCATCACTTTATCATTATGTGCTTGATTGTCAAACCGACATAAAAACGCCAGTAGCTTCTGGGGGAGAGAACTACTGGCGTCCTTGGGTTCGAGGGCCGGGAAAGCCCTCGTTACGGGAACTGCTTAGTCGATGACCTTCCGGATTGCTTCCGGAGAGTATTCGCGCTGGCGTCTGGCTTCCCAGTTGCCGGCCTCGAACTCGATCGGACCATGTTCGTCGTGGGTTACTTCCCATCCAGCTTCGGCTTCAACAAACTTCGAGCCACCGAGGGTCTCAAGGAGCTTAACTCCAGCTTCCTTGGTAACCCGGTGGGCATGGCCGGTAACCTCTCCGTGCGCAACGATAAGATCCTTCGACTTCTTTAAGTCTTCAGGTAGCGAATCGACGCGAACGAAGAGAATGTCTCCCTGACGGGCGAGCTTCTTTACAGGATTCATATTGAAATCCTCCTTCTTCGTTTCGTCGCTAGACATTCCAGCGACACATACTACACACCATTCATGATATCGAGCATCTCTTCTGTCGATTTTGCCGAGCGAAGAGCCTTGATCGTCTTTTCTTCCCGCATGATCGTCGATAGCTGAGCAAGGACTGCTAAGTGTTCTTGCGAATGCTGCTTCGATGACAAAAGCAGAAAGAATATAAAAACTGGCTGGTCGTCCAAAGATTCGAAATTAACGCCCTGAGCCGACTTTCCTATGCAACATATAAGGTCTCGAACCCCATCGCAGCGGGCATGAGGGACGCCTACTCCATTCATTATACCAGTTGTGCCCATTGATTCACGGTCGAGGATCGCTTTCAATACTGTTTTCTGGGCCTCTGGTTTTATTTCATTAGCTATTACAAGCAGCTTGACCATCTCCTCTATGACGTCAATCTTCCCTGTTGCTTTTAAATCTTCGAAGCCGGCGGGAATGATGACATTCATAGTGAAACCGTTCCTCAAAACTTAATAGACTTGCTGTTTGATTCTCGCTTCACAGAGGTGCTTACTGCCGTAGCCTCTCCACGAGCATGAGCCGCCGAACTGGCGGACATACTTCTCTAGATTTATCGCGGCATTCAAATCTCTGTCCTTCTCCATGCCACAATTACATATGAATGTTCTTTCAGACAACTTTAACTCCGTAACACAGCCGCAACTAGAGCAGGTTTTGCTTGACGGATAAAAACGGTTGTTGCCGAACCCCTTTATGTTTCTGCTTCTAGTTTCGCATACTCTGACGGGTCCATTTCAAAGGTCCAAGCAATTGCTTCACTACATGTTTTCATTCCGGGCGGGACGCGGATAAAATATTCCTTCCGCTTCTCGATACCGTTTTCGTCTCGAACAGGAGTACCATCCAGTACCCTGACGACAACCAGAGGCTCGTTGACCTCAAGCGGCATATCGCAGTAGTAAAGAATGGCTCCTGTCTTTGGATCTTCATGAATTACCTTAATCTTGTTACCGGCGCGTTGGAAAAATGCTTCGTATCCGATCATCTCAACAAGGCAGCGCCGGAGTTCAATATTCTTAATTTGGAAAACTTCTGCGGCTGTAATGGAATCCTTGTTGAGCCAAAGTTCCGGCTCGATGAAGATTCCCTTCCAATAATAGGTTTTAGTCCCATTGCAGGTAACTACTGCCGGCCCATCTGATCGATGGAGCTTCCCGTTTACTACGTACTGCACCATTTGAGATGTAACAACCGCGGGACCTACGTCCCTATGCAAATTATTGGTCTCATTTCTATATAGTTCCACGGCCTACCTCCTGATCCTTTTGACTTAGGAGGGTTTGCCGCTATTTTTTTGGATCTGTTCTGAAATTTCTTTCGGAGGCTTGATGACATGACCAAGTCCGTGCCAGCACCAGAGCGGTTGGCAAGCCTGCTCGATAGCTCCGGTCGAGATGATCATATCTGACGGAACTGGATCTTCAGTATTTGGGGTATTGCCAGCGGCCGGGCCGGTAACTTCGACTGCTCGAACGTGGGACAGAACAACGAAGTCCTTACCAACGCGAGAAACGATTCCGCGATACCAGTAGCGGGCGCAAAGGATGGCCAGCGGCTTGTTGAGATATTCTTCCCGGATGATGTCAGCGATAGACATCTCTGCATCTTGGTATGACGAGTTTACGTATTCCGCACTGTTGCTCTTGTTCATATCATTCCCATGTTCATTCAATAATGGCTGCGACTCCCGCTGGCCTACTTCGATTATACGTACCTAACGTTTGCCTAACTGTGTAAGGGACATAAAAACGCCCTCTTTTCGAGGGCGTTTAATTTGCTCACTTTCCATTTATTTTACTTCGATCATTTTCGGTTTTGCCTTCTCATGTTTCTTAGCAGAGATAGTTAAGACTCCATTCTTGTACTCTGCATCGATCTGTTCAAGGTCAACAGACTGCGGCAAGGAGAACCTTCTGATAAACTTCCGAGTATCCGTTCCTCCTTTGGTCTTGATCTCTCGTTCTGCGGAGATGGTTACAACATTCTGTTCTCTTGATATCAAGATCCGGCTTTTTTCGAATCCGGGCATATCCAAAGAGATTGAAATACCATCCTCGCCTTCTTCCGTGTAAGGCTCGGAAGATACCGAAAGTGGCATCTCGAAGCCCTTGAAGAGAGAATCGAAGACATCATTGTTGACTGCGGATTTGAATGGTGCAATATGGAACATATTCGTCCCTCCTATAAAATGAGTAATCCGTGCAGCACTAATAAGCATTAAGCATTTGGTATGCCAAAACACAACCCGTTGACCATCAACGGGTTGTATTAGGAACATTAGATAAGACCTGCTGAGTCTATGTCTTCTTGACCATGTCAAGAGGTTCTTTTGGCGGCTTTTGGGCGAACTTACAGTTCTCGTTGACCCAAGCAACCGTATTCTGAGGTTGAGGGCCATACTTCTGCTCGATCATCATGCGCATGCTTTCGACAAGCTGTATCGCCGACGCTTCGTCAACAACCGTCCCGGCGGATTGCTCCTCAAGAAGTCTTTCACTGATCTCCTTGATGAAGTTCTTCCCGTCGATGACAAACGTTGCTTTGCATGTCGGGAACATCTGCATCAGCTTGTTGCCATTGATGATCGGTTTCAAGATGGATGGGCCGGGCCGGGCCTTGTAGTCTTGCATCATCTGCATGTGCTGCCGCTTCTGTGCTACATCCTCATGATCGGGCTGCTCGGCGTTCTTGCTCAGCGTATCGGCTATCGAATGCAGCATGACATAGCGCCAGACATCCCCCGATTCCTGACCGGGGATCTGTGAGTCCCTCATGAACTTCCCGATCATCTTATTTGTCCATGACTCCCCCTGATGTAGATGGGGCCGCATGTGCAATTGGATGACCTTGTTGACGAACTTCCTGTCGTCATCCGGGATCGCGATAGACTTCATGATCGCCTCAGCGATATCTACCGACTTGTCTTCGTGTCCGACGTAGGTCAACTGATTCGGGTCTGACTTCTTAGGCTTGGCGATCTCCGGATGCGCTTTGCCATAATCATGAAACAGCGCAGCTAGTAGCATCTTGACCCGCATCTCCTCCGGCTCATTTTCTTGAAGCATCAAGGCGTGCATATTCTTGACGACCAAGAGCGTATGCTCCAGAAGCGTATGGGCATGGTGCCGATTTCTCTGATCCATGCGCAGATCAACGAGATTCTGTACCTCCGGGATGTCGAAGACTGCCTTGTCCAAACCCGAATCGAACATCACAGCAAGGGCTTCGGAAGGCTTTGAGCCGGCCATCAATTTCAGGATCTCCGGCCCGGCGCGCTCCGAGGCGACCTTTTGTCTGTACGCCTGATGAACGTTGGGGTCAGCCATCGCCTTGATCAAACCTAGATCCAAAGTTGCAGTCGGGTAGCGCGAGTAGAAGCGCAATGCCCGCAGCATTCGCAAAGGATCGTCCGTGAACGTTTTGACCGGCTCCAGAGGAGTACGCAGACGCATGGACTTGAGATCTTCCATACCTCCGACGAAGTCTTCGATTTGGCGAGTATTGATATTGTAAAACATGGCATTGATTGTCAGATCTCTACGTTGCGCATCTACCTCTGGCGTTCCAAATTGCATTTCGGGAACGCGACTATCTCCGTAGGACTCAGTCCTTAGGTTGATAAAGTCGATTTTGCGACCAAAGATTTCAATTGCGACAGTTTCTAGTTTAACTCCGGGAGTCTCTTGAACGAGATAGCTCTTACCGACTCCAGAGTTCGGATTTGCCTTGCCGAATTGAGATAGGAATGTCTCGAATTTTCGTCCAGTCATCAAATCCAAGGCGATGTCGAGATCGTCACTTTCCTTACCAAGCAGACGGTCACGTATCCAGCCGCCAGCTACTCTAAAGGTAACGCCCAAATTGAATGCAGCGTTACACTGCAAGAGGGTTGTAAAGATATCCCGCTCTTCGGCAGTCAAGGAGAATTGGGGGATTTGTACGGCTGCGATGCTTCTCATATAGGGAGTATACCTCGTAGAACACTGAAAGCAAACAAGGGGCGATTTTATCGCCCCTCTTTGTTGAAGACCACAATTTTCGTCCGCAAGCCGTCCTTAACCGTGAGGCTCGGAGCCGTTGTTTGGATGGCTTTTGGGAAACACCTTGTCAATTTCGTCAGGCGGAAGAATTGCCAAGGCGCGCTCAAGCTGAGCTTGTTTCGTTCTGACTTCTCCTTGAGCGTCCTTTCTCGCGTTATTGAAGACAGTGCAGATTACAACGGCTGCGCTGATAATCAATGCCAGCATGACGCCTAAGACTACAAACAGCGCACCTGATGTATTCCAAGCATTCGTCCTGTTCGCGCTCTTTATCGCCTCCAATGTTTCCTTGGTAAATTGCTGGGTTGTATTGTTGATATCATGGCCAGCTTGTAGATTCTGCTTCAAGTCATTTGTCGTCGTCTCGATCTTACCAGCAATGCCAGCGGCAACCGCCTGCATCTTGGCATCGATCATGGCTTGGAGTTGGGTATTGAGATCAATCTGCACTTTAAGCATGGCCTTCAATTCGTTATTAGAGGCGACTTGGGTATCTATCTTGTCGCTGATCTTTCCTATATTCGCGCCAAGCAAGCTCTGCATGTTGTTTTGGATCGCGTTTTGGCTGGCTTCGAGATCTTCTTTGGTCAGCCCGCCGGTAGTTATCCCGCTGGGTCTTGGCGAATTCGTTATCGACGGACCTGTCGGGTTCTGGTGTGGCCGGTTATCGAGGCAGCCGGGCAGGACAAAAATGGACATGACAATAAGCATCGATAAAATAGTTTTCATAGTGCGTTCTCCAGTTTCAGGTATTATACACCGTTTTTTGTTGCGCACTCCAACTGGTGCTTATATATTGCTCTCAGGAGGTCTCAAAAATGTCATTCGGTATAAATTTCAATCAGGCATTGGGCATCGCCAGCGACCTACACAGAGCACAAAAGAGGAAGTCGTCCGGAGCGCCATATATCGGGCATCTTCTGGCTGTGGCCTCGATCGTCATCGAGTACAAAGGGTCTGAAACAGAGGCAATCGCTGCCCTTCTTCACGATGCTGTCGAGGATCAGGGCGGTAAGGATACAGAGGCAGCTATTCGCTCGGTTTTCGGCAATGACGTTGCGGACATCGTCATGGCCTGTTCTGACGCTGTTGCGATCCCCAAGCCTCCTTGGAAGGAACGCAAGCAGCATCATATCGACAGCCTTGAGAAAGCATCGCTTCCGGTACTGATGGTAATCGCTGCGGACAAACTTTCGAACATGAGAATGCTGCTTGACGACTATCGCTACGCTTGCGCATCAGAAGAGAAGATCGCGGCGCTTTGGGCACCGTTCAAGGGCGGCCGAGACGGAAGCATTTGGTACTACAAACAAATGGCCCTCGCTATTCGCCGCGGATGCGTTGCTCAAATTGGTTTCAAAGCGGCTGAAGGGACAGTATGCGGGCCGGCACATAACATCCTGCGCATTGGCGATGAGCTAATGCGGACAGTTGAAGCATTGGAAGAACTCGTTCACAGGCATGAAACCGATCAGAGAGTACCATTTCGGAGCGAGCATGGACAACAAGGAGTATGACGAAGCGATGGCCATTGTTCAGGCCGGCAACGAGATTACTCTCGCCGCTGTTTTGGACAAATTTAAGATGACTTTCAAGGACGCAAAAGCGACTTATCTTGGACGAGCGTTAGGTACTCGCGTCAGGGTAGAGATCAACGTTGACCCCGGAGAGCCGAGGTACGAGGAGATGAAGCAAGCGGGTCAGGAATTTGAGGATCTCTACTCCTATCCGGAGTTCAGAATTATCGTAAGACAGATTGACTCTGAACCAAAGTGAAGTAGTCTGTGTTCAAGGAGGATCAAGGTATGAAGACAGCCAACAAGCAGATTCACATCATTGGGGGCGGAACCGTTTTCCATATCCGGAGCCATCTAGGTCTCATTGCCACGGCCTACGGACATACTGCCCGGACATTGGGCCACATTCTCAGATGGAACTTCAAGCCCAAAATGGACATCAAGCTCCATCTTACCAAGCCGGCGTTGGGTATGTTGACGCCCGAATTGGACAAGGATCTTTTTGAGCGCGAAGGCATTACGCCAAATGAGCTTCTTGAAACCAACGAGGACATTTCTAAGTTGGTCGATAAATTGATCGCCGACCCGCTGACCAAAATCATCTTTTTCAACGCAGTAGTCTTGAAGGCGACGAGAAAAATGTCTTTTCGCGCTTTGCGGATTTTGCTGACAATCTTTTCCCCGGCAAGCAATTGGAGATTGACGTTCGGCTTCTCGTCGCGGCTCTTGAGCCTTGCCTCGTACTTCCCGCTTGTTGTTGGGATCTGGCCGTCCGAAACGTAACCTTCGTAGTCGCAGATCGCGCGGGGAATCGGAACAGGCTCAATACAGGGCAGGGTTGCATCTGGTCAAGGAAGCCTCTGCTAATCTGGTTCTCGCGAACGATACCAAGACCCGCTTGAACATAGTCGTAACGCCTGAAGAGGCGAAGTACCATGTTACTAAGGACAGGCAGGAAGCCTTGAAGGGACTGGCAGAGATGGCTCTGCTGCGCAGCCATTTGACGTTTACTCGCTCTACGGTCGTTGCAGGCGAGCTTGTTCCTTGGGCTTCTGAGGAAGTACCAGCGTCGTTGCGGGCCGTCGTAGATCACTGCATCAAGGGCAAAGCCTACAAGCCATTCAGAGGAGCGACTGTCGGACATTTTGCCGCCCGATTGTCAGAGAAGGAGTTCCTGACATCGATCCGCAAGACTGACTTCAATGACCTTGAAAAGAACGGGCTTGTCCGCATCAAGACTGACGGCCCTGATACCGTTCTTGCTTTCGGAGCCAAGCCGTCTGTCGGCGGGCAGAGTCAGCGAATCGTCTTCCAAGATCATTCAGGATTCGATTGCATCGTCCACTTTCATTCTCCATTAAAGGAGAAGCCTCGCGATAAGGTTCCTGTTGTCTCGCAACGCGAGGTCGAGTGCGGATCTCACCAGTGCGGAAAGAATACGTCAAAGGGGCTGGAGCAGTTTGGCAGCCTGCGAGCGGTTATGCTGGATCAGCACGGCCCTAATATCATTTTTAACCGCGCGACTCCGCCGGAAGAGATCATCGAGTTCATTGAGGCCAATTTTGACCTCGACAAGAAAACAGGAGGCTACGTCTCCGAATGAATCCAAACGACCCGAGGAGCTACATCCTCTTCTCTACCGAGAAGTACGAATATATGAAGAAGCGGATTCATCAAACTCATCCGCTTTCAGGGGACGGGGAGGTCGAGCGAAAAACTTTCCCTGACGGAGAGAGATATCAGCGCATCGCTACGGATGTAATGGGGATGCATGCTGTAATTGTCGGGGGAACAATTTCAGATACCGATACCCTCGAACTCTATGATATGGCTTGCGCCATTGCGAAATACGGTGCGCGACGGCTGACCATCGTCATTCCATACTTCGGGTACTCGACGATGGAGCGGTCGACTAAGCATGGAGAGGTTGTAACCGCCAAGACTCGCGCACGGCTTCTGTCTGCGATTCCTTGGTGTCCAGACGGGAGGTTCCCCCGCACACGCGGGGATCGACCCTCGAAGCGGGGTTGCGCCGGAGTGGAGGCTACGGTTCCCCCGCACACGCGGGGATCGACCCATCATGCTTGGCTTCGCGATGCATGGAACTCTGGTTCCCCCGCACACGCGGGGATCGACCTTCCAAAGACAAAGTTACAAGTTCAGTACGATCGGTTCCCCCGCACACGCGGGGATCGACCTTGGAAGAAGCAATTCTACGGCTCCGACTTCGCGGTTCCCCCGCACACGCGGGGATACGATGCCTGCTTTTACGACAAACGTTGAGTTCGGACGCTACGTCGGACGCAAGGACTGCATCTACGGCCGGCCTGCGGATGCTCCCAAAAACCGTTATCTGGACTGGCTTTATACGAAAATGACTAAAAAGCAGCCAGCGACTACCATAGAGGAGACCTTAAAGCAGGCGCTCGGCACATTCTGGTTCTGAGGATTTGCTTCTTTAGTTGCCGAAGATGTATAATAGAGATGTCCACTCGGTTATCAAGCCGAAGCAATCGGACAGGCGGCCTATCACGGCCAAGGGAGGTTAGCATGGTTACAATGGGGACAGCGGTTTTTCGCCGCATCACTGAAGAATACGAATCCAAGGGCTTTGCCAAGGGATTCGAAGTTGCTCGTTCTGCCGCAGTCAAGGCGCTCAAAGATACAATGCAGAAGGAAACCGTTCGATTCGGGACCTTTAACGACCAGTATGTTGAGGGTTGCGCGGCTGATCGGCTCGACTTTTATGTTCGCGATCCTAATGCGACATGTACGAACCAGATCTATCCCGCAGCGGATTGATTCACGATAAAAATCGAATTGTGTTTGACTTTATGCGACCCGAGGCTATCCTAAGTCCTCGGGTCGCATGCTTTTGGGGCCACAAACTTAGGAGACCAGTCAATGAGTAAAACCGCTGCCTTGCGGCAAATCATGAAGGAGAGAGGGACGAATCAAGTCGGTTTGGCAAAGAGCACTGGCCTGTCGACTTGGACTATCAATGCCGCATGTAAAGGATTGATGTCGAAGGCGACAATCGACGCCATCGCCGAAAAATTTCAAATAGATCCGAAGCAACTCGGAGAGCCTACATTAGGC
>Ga0163152_10001897_pt1 | contig 31702 bp, 33 predicted proteins | sample OliLakLV19MP8IB2_FD_148635 | JGI IMG/M metagenome (GOLD analysis project Ga0163152, IMG submission 148635) | Freshwater microbial mat bacterial communities from Lake Vanda, McMurdo Dry Valleys, Antarctica - Oligotrophic Lake LV.19.MP8.IB-2 | ecosystem: Environmental > Aquatic > Freshwater >...
GAGGCGTCGAGGGATTGATCAAGGTAGGAGTAGATGCCTGTAGAAAAATTACAGCGCAAATTATTCGAAGCGTCTGCGCGAGGAATTATTGCACGACTTGAACCGATCGAGTTTCTGGGATTGGTATTACCCTGCGGGGCGCTGTCAACCAGGGGAAGCTCAAGTCCTACATGAAGGGGCGTACCCACATGGTGGCGCTCAACGATGTTGTGGCTCTGTTTGCCGAGCGCTCGTCGAGCGATGGACGAGCGGGAGCCACTGCTGCCCGCTCTGTGGTGGACACAGCTCATGAAGCGCTCGTGAGCGCTCTGCAATCGCAGATTCGAGCGATTGAAAACGAGCGTGATTTTCTGAGGCGAATGCTTGAACAGGCGAACGCCGAGAAAGCTGGTCTGATGCAAGAAATCGTGCAGCGGACAGCCGAGATCAAAGCCTTCCTTGAAAACAAGCCTGGGCTGTTCAAGTTCCTCAGTCGGTGACCCCGCCCATCATGGCTGAAGTAGGAAATCTTCTGGCGGTGTTTCGACCAGCCGCAGATCCGGCTTGTCGAGCCTCTCCTCCAGGTACGCTGCAAACCAGCGAAGAATCTCGGAGGGTGTGTCGAGCGGAAGGACTCCAAGAGGGCTGCGTGGAAATTCACGCATGTGCATGAGCGCAAGGTCTGAAAGCGTGCCCAGGATGGTGACTTCGTATGTTGATTCCGTGCACTCCTTCCCTTCCAGCTCCAACGCGAACGCACGGACAAGCCCATTCACAGTGCGGGCTTCCACCGTGCGTGAAAGCGCCTTTTCCCGAGGAATCAGCGCGGCGAGTTCGGCGATGATTTCAGGAAGGCGTTTCTTCATTTCGCGTTTTTCGACGAGGTGACGCTTTCGGAGTTTCCTCTCGTCTTTCTGTGCCACTTGAAGCTCCCTGACGAATTCGAGACGGTAGTGATGTGCCGGTCACCGAAGCGACGGCAGGCTTTTGCGCGGACGTGGATGACATCTTTTGCGCACCCGTGGCACCGGCAAGAAGGTCGCAAAGCGAGGATGAAATCTCAAGGCCCCGTCTCGCGCGCGTGAGCGCGACGTAAAGAAGATTGATTTCCTCGGTCTCAAAAACCTGGGAAGGGTCATCCTTGAACCCCGACGGCATGCCGCCAAAGTCGCTCTCGATGCGCACATAGTCCCACTCCCGCCCCTTGGCACGGTGGGCGGAGGTGAGCACGGCGCACGCCTGGGATTCTTCAACGCGGCAAGAACGAACAGCCTGAACGGCAGCCGGAATGTTGTCGCCAAAGGCATCGACAAGTTTCACCACGCCCTTCAGTTCAGCGTCGTACTTTGAAGCCGACAGCATTTCTCCGAAGTCACGGTACACGCGCAGGCGTTCATCCCGCACGTCTGCAAGTCGGCCTTTGAACAGGGCGTATGCGCTTGCAAGGAATGTCAGAAGACTCTCGAAGTCGCCCACGATGGCAAGCGGTGTCTTTTTCTGCGCTAGGCGGCAGGCTTCATCGAGCAGAGCCGCATTCGTACGGAATATGTGGCCGTAGGCCACGCCGGACGGCACGGCACCGACGAAGGAAGGAACCGTCTCGAATCCCTCAAAGTGGACTTCGATTGCGGGCCGCCCATGCAGTGCAAGTGCGTCCCGTCCAACTTTCGCCACGGCCTCGCCAAACCGGAAGGAACGCGACAGGCGCAAGCGGGTGACGGTGCCAAGCGATTCAAATGCGTTCACGGCGCCGCGCCATGAATAGATCTGCTGGAAAGAGTCACCCACGTAAACCTTCCGGCATTTCTGGCGGCGGATAACATCAAGGATGACGGGATTGGCATCCTGGGCTTCGTCGAACAGGATGCAGTCGAAGCCTTCGAGCTTAGGATTCTCAAGCTGCCAGAGCTTGAGGTACGTGTCGTGCTCAATGGGCACCGCGCTTTTGATGTCAGCTCGTGCGGACCAGAGCGCGCGAGCGCCCTTGAGAAGCGAGGCCACCAGACGCTCAGGCGTGCGTTCCCGTTTGATGAGCGTCGAGACCTCATCAGGGATGTGCTCCTCGGTCACTTTTGATGACGCCGAGCATTGGAAGGAACGCACGATCTGCCGCAGCGCGGAGGCGAACACCAACGGTGGCATCCCGCGCGGTGGTTGGATGCGCGCAAGCGCCAACACGTCTTGGGGCCGCATGGCAGCGCCCAAACGTGACTGGAAAGCGGATCGCCCGATGCCCAGGGAGCGGTATGCGAGTGAGTGAGCAGTGCGCGTCGAGACGTTGGGAGGGAAGCTTGCCGCCGCCTCGACTTCCAGGGCCTTGTTGTAGGCAACGTAGAGGAATTTTTTCTCGGGATGCGCAAGGGCGATGAGGCGAAGGGTCGAGGTTTTTCCGCTGCCTGCGAATGCCTGGATGGCCAGATCCCGCTTCGTGGTTCGAAAGGTGGCGAGGATTTCGCTCTGCTCGGAGGTGGGAGCAAAGTTCGGCTTTCGTTTCTCGGTCATGAATGTCTCCCGCATGTCCCTGCCAATCCTCCACCGCGCGCCATTATCGCTGCCGACTGGCCGCGAAGTCCGCGTAGGAGAGGAGCTTTCTCTGGATCGCCTCCTCCAGTGCCATGTTGAGTTCGCGCCGTGCCGCGTTCAACCCCGTCACCCCAAAATCGTCAAGAACCCGTTTTGAAAACGGCTGCATTTTCTTGTGGAGAAGGTTTTTCGTGGCGTACCAAAGTTCGTCGGAATCGCCCTCGTCTGAAATCTCGCACTCCCAGTCGAAATACTCCCCCTTAAGGCTCCTGCGCCGTTTGCTCTCCGCCGCGCGGGCTTGCTTGGTGAGCGTCGGGAACGGAAGGTCGGGGATCGGAAGCTTGGTCGATTGGAGGTGGGCTTTGAACTTCTCCAGCTTCGTTTCGTCGGATTTGATCTTGTTCTCCTTCGCGAGATGGGACCGCTTGAGGGATGCCGTGAAAACATCAGCCCCCTCCAGGGCCTCTACATCGCTCCGATACCAGAAGCGCCACGGGCTATAATACTTGTGCCGCACGATGAAATGCGGCTTGCCCAGAAGTTTGGAGATCACCCCTTCGGTCCAGCCGCGTTTTAGAATCTCGGCTCTCTCGATGAGGTAGGGCGAGATTTTCCAATACTCCTCACAGGTCCCCCACTCGCTGTAGAAGAGGAGGTTGTTTCGTTCCTGGTAGCGTTCTCGGATGCCCTCCTCACTCTTTTCGTACTCGGCCCAATCCTCGGCTTCGATTTCCCACGCCTCGCTCGGATCGTCGTCGGTGAGTTCGGCTTGTAGAACGCGCTCGCGCAGGACGGCAGGTGGATTTGCCAAGACGGGCGGCGTTAGGCTTGCGCCCGCCGCAATGCTGGCCCCAAGACGTGCTTGGAGACCCGAGAAGATGTTACGAAGCCCGCAGGCGATGACCTTGCCTGATTCGTTGTCCGTTGCTTCTGGTGGCCGCAGGCGTTTTGGGCGGCCGCGTGGAGCGTGGGACGGTCCAAGAATGCGATGAACACTCGCGCGACCGACGCCGACCTGTTTTGCAATCTCGTTGTGCGTGAGGCCGGCCGTTGCGAGGACTTTCATGCGCTCTGCTAAATCATCAGCAAAAAGTTTGGGCCTACCAAACCTGACCCCGCGACGTTTGGCGTCGGCGATCCCCGCTTTGACCCGCTCGCGCAATACGTCCCGTTCAAAGTTCGCGAAAACTGCAATCATACCGGCCATGGCGCGGCCCTGGGGCGTGCTGAAGTCAACCGTTTCCGTGAAGGAAACAAAGCCCACTCCGAAAGCGAGCATCTCATTGATGGACGTGATCAGCGCGCCCAGGTCACGACTCCAGCGGTCAAGCTTCCAAACTATGATTGCGTCGATCTGACGCTTCTTTGCGGCCTCTATGAGCTTGGCTTGCTGGGGGCGGTTGCTGGCTGCGCCCGAGGCAACCTCTTCGGCAACCAGAACAACCTCCCATCCTCGTAGCCGCGCGTACTCGGTTAGCTGGAGCACCTGCATCGGGATGCTTTGCTGCTCGCTGGTCGAAACCCGAGCGTAGATTCCAATGCGCATCGGGAGCCTCTCCTTAAAATGCCCGAAAGCCCCTACCGAGAATCAGGGCCGATTCTCGGACTCTAGAGGGGACTTTGGAATATGTCTATAATGACTAGGTTTAGGTCATTTATCGTAACTGTGGAAAGGATTCTTTCAAAACGACCTTTTCCAAAGTAGACTTTTTTATCAAGGACGTTTTGCCGAAGAGAAGTGAGGAGGCTCCAATGACCACCGCCGAGAAACAGGAAGCGACCGAGCAGGTTCCCCTCGCCAAAGCAAAAAGCACGTTCTTCGACCTCATCGCCAAGGTTGAAACCAAGGGCGGGGAAATCATCTTCACCCGTCACGGAAAACCTGTGGCCAAACTCGTCCCTATAGGGGAGCCGAGGCGCAAGACCGTCGAGTTTGGCTGTCTGAAGGATCTCGTAAAGGCTGCTCCTGCGGACGCTTTCGCCATAAACGCCGAAGCGTGGGGTGAACTCAACGACGAGGAGGGCAAGCCCTATGGCCGCCCGTGATCGCGTGCTCCTCGACACCTGCGGGCTCATCTGGTTTGCCATGGGCAATGAACGCTTCACCCCGGAAAAGATTCGATACGTTCAAGACGCTGGCGAAGAGGACAGGCTCTATGCCAGTGTCGCTTCGCTTTGGGAACTTGGATACTTGGTTCGCAAGAAGAACGGGCTTCAGCTCGGAGTGCCGTATCGCCAGTTTTGGGATCTGATGAAAGCTCGTATCAACGTTAAGTCGCTTGTTATTGACGAGTCCATCGTGGACCGATTTCATAACCTTGCCGATGAACTCCACAATGACCCTGGCGATCGGTTCATCGTTGCAACGGCACTTCGTTACCGTTGCACGCTCGTCACAGGTGACCAAAAGCTCATCGCGTGGGCGAACAAAATTTCTTACCCGCTGCTCGCGCTCTAACTGTATTTCACCGACTCTTTTTCATTTGCACGACAAGCGACTGCATCCGCGTGAGGATGTTCTCAAATTCACGCATTGTCGTATTCGTCACATCGAGTGTCTCATCCGACATTAATTTTCCTGGCGACACGCCAAGCGCGACCGCGAGACGTTCGATAGTGGAAGCGCGGATGTCAGGTGCAGAGCGCTCAATACGGGCAATATATGGCCCATCACTTCCGATGAGTTCGCCGAGTTCGTCAAGCGAAAGCCCGATGCGAAGCCGGAAAAACCTGACGTTTCGACTAATCGTCTCTTGGACCGGCATCTGCCACCTCCGCATGAGCATTGCGACAGATGGCTTCGTAATGGGATGGCTAAAACTCCTAAATTTTGTCTGATGAGACACCGATAAGATAGGGTACTGAACCTTCCGTTAATTCCTTTTCCGCCGTGGTCACCGAATCGCCAACACACGAGGAGCGCCCGCTATGCCTGTGATTCTTGTGGTGGATGACGACGAAAGTGTCCGCGAAATGGTCGCCGACTTTCTTCGCGAACTGCCATCGCTCTCGGTTCAGACAGCGCCGTCCGGGGAAAAGGCACTGGAGCGTGCCCATGAGCGCGACTTCGACCTCTTCCTCACTGACGGCCAAATGCCCTCGATGACAGGCATCGAGCTACTCAAACACCTGAAAAAAGAATGCAATGACGCGCCAGTCGTCGTGATGTCGGGTGACGCGATGATGCGCCACAGGGCCATCCTCGGAGGAGCCGATGGTGTTCTCCCAAAACCATTTCAGCGAGAGGAACTGGTTGGGCTCGTCAAAACGCTTCTCTTCGGTTCCATGATCAGCAAATGAACCGCGATCTGTTGGGCGTTATCGTAGCCTCCTTTGCACTCAGCGCTTGCGCGCGAGAGGTAAAAACGTGCTCACAGGCAAGCACGTCTGGGCGCCTGACGTCGACGGAGATCGTGGGCGGCATCGTTGAAGCAGACGCCGATCCTCGGATTGGAGACTCCACGCCGCCAAAAATGTACTGCACCGCTGCTATCGGCACAGTGGACGGGAGCCCCATTCTGTACGGAGCGCGCCACTGCTTTCGCGTGGGTTCGTACCGCAATTTCCGCTTCCACCGATTCATGGCCGGTGAGTACCGGCCTGAGCAAATCCCGCTTCCGCAGGAAATTTTAGCAGAGCAGATCAAGAGCGATTCAACGATCACGAACCCAGAACTCAGAGCACGGCTCCGGGAAATCCTCGACGGAGGGCCACCCATGGCGATATCGGGCGACGCCGTGATTAAGAGGTGTGTGGAGAAGATCCCCGGTGGAACGAGCGCGTGCTTCACTGGGTTGGAGTTCACCGCAATCCGGCTCAACAATGCGATGGCGCGCCCCTCCCGGATGATTTCCTCGCGACAGGCCGTTGCGCTGGAAGCACTCGACACGCTGTGGCGTGCGCGCGCCGTGTCCGCCTTTCAAGCAGAACTGAAACGGTGCAAGGACGGATCTGTTCAATGCGAGCCAACGTTTCTGAAAGAGGGAGAGGCCGCATTCCAGCGTTACTTTTCGCGCTCCGACTGGACGCGCATCAAAACGCGATCCCAATCGGCGGCGTTCAATGGCATCGCATCGGTCTGGTCAGACCTGGACGAAAAGCGCGCGCAATTGTCCGTGGCGGGAAATTTTTCGGGCTCAAATGCATTCGGCACGGTCGCGCTGACAGCGGCCGAGGTAACACCTAACACTCCACCCGGCCCCACCCAGACCATGACGAGATGGCAAGACAACCGACCTTACAGCCGGACGTTTCTTCTCAGAGCACTGTCAGAGGCGGATGCGCCGATCAAGTTCACGTCGGGCGACAGCGGCGCGATGCTCCTCGCAGATGGGCTACCCGTCGCGATTCTCTCGCATGTTGACGGCCATGAAACCTCTGGAGGCGCCTCCGTGATTCCGCTTCCACGACGTGTTCCTTCCGCCGCATCGAACGAAACACAACGTGGTGCCGACGGAGGAGCGGGCAGCGCTCCTCCGTCACGTCAACCCGGTAGCAACGCCGCGCCTCGCGCGAATGAAGGCAAGCCGCCGTCAGAAAGCTCGGAAAAAGTAGAGCCAGAGTGCTGAATCATCTGCAAGGTCGCGATGAATAATTAATGAGAATTAGGCCAGCTAGAGAGGGAGCAATCTGGGCGTGGACTCTATCCTCGCGCCGCTTTGCGAAGCTGCGTCGAGTGCTCATGAACAGCGCCGTTCCACCTGCTACGCCCATCCCGAAACAAGACACGCCGCGCCCGCGCGCGGCGGAGACGAAATCCTCCCAAGAAGGGGTGTGTTCATCTCGGGAATGCGAGCGGTAAATGGCTCCGTTGACTCTCTTTGGTGTCTGTTTCCTTCTTGGGGATCGGGAACCTCTTCCGCCCCTATCCTCGCCTCCTCGTCGCCTTGCGGCTCCTGCGGGGGCTGCGTCGGGCTAAGATGGGCTGCGCCCATACCCCCGGACGGCGGTTTTTTCGTTCGACATACCCTTGTTTAGAAAGAGTAAAACCCAAGAAATTCCCGAGAAAACTTGATCCTAGATGTCTGTTAGTATAATATAATAACAGACAGGGAAGCGGTTTCCCTGTGAGCAAGTAGGAGATTAAGTCATGAGCTACATCGGTGAAAAATTCAGCGAAGTGAAGAACGAAACCACAGCCCAGATCTCAAAAAGAATTCGCCAGGACATCAAGGAGGCGATCCGCGCCGGAACTCTGCCGCCGATCACGTGCTCCGTCCGTACATCGCACTATGGCGCGGTGAGTATTTGCATCAAGGAAACACCGTTCCAGGTGAACAATCCGGAGCGCTTCAAGCCTGAGAATGCAAACAAGAATGGATTCCAGATGCCATTTCATACCGAAAAAGCGGAAGCGACTTTGAAGCAGATTCAGAAAATAGCGAATCAATACAATCGCGATAACAGCGACGTTTCGAGCGATTATTACGACACGAATTTCTACTGTTCCGTATCTTTCGAATTTGACATTAAGGAGCGGGAAAAGCTCGCCTACGAAAGTGGAGTCGATCTTTATTGCGTCGAGCCGAAGGCGGAAGCCGCACCCGTGGAACTCGCAGAGGCCACATCGGTGGAACTCGCGGAGGCCGCGCCGGACAGCCTCAGCGGGGACGAGGGAATAGTTATTCATCACAGCGCCCAGCAGGGAACGATCATCAAGGGAGATACGTACAAATATCGTGCAATCATCAAGGAATTTAGATTCAAGTGGTCGCGTAATTGCCAATTTTGGTACGTTCCATCGACGCGAGGATCAGCGTTGCCTTCAAAGAATTTGGACCACGTCGCGGCAAAGTTGCGCAGCGCGGGCGCAGTCGTCAGGATCGAATTCATCGAGGCATCAGAAGCGGAAGCCCACGCGGCCAAAGTCGCGGCCCTTTTGGAACGGGCGGACTACGCACGCAGGGGCGCGGAACGGGCTGAGGATCGATCTGCCGTCGCTAGTGCGAAGATCGATCATATTATGGACATGATTCCTTTAGGCCAACCGATCCTTGTAGGCCACCATTCGGAACGTCGTCACCGTTCCGACATCGAGAAAATGAGGCGCAACATGGACAAACTTTGCGAAGAGCAAAAGCTCGCGAAACATCTTTCAGCGAAAGGGGCCTCTCTTGAAAATTACGCGGCGCGGCTCACGCCCGAAGCAATAAACGCGCAGCGTGATGCGAAGGGCACCGTCGCTGAAGTGGCGAAACTTCTGCACAAGCGCATCAAACACGATGTGAAAGGGATCACCTGGGCACGGCAGACCGCGAAGGGAACAGGCTCGCGCCCATGGATTCACTTCGGTGTGCGATTTGCGGAGGAACGCTTTATGCGGGTGTGCGTTTATGGGGGACGTATCGCGGTAGAGCGGAACTGGGGTGCCCTCAAGTCCATTTCGACCGAGGGACAGAGCCCACGCGAAACCTACGATCTCATCGTTAACGAACTCTGCGCCCCAATTGCTTGACTTGTCGATAGTATAGTATAATTGCATATCGATATGGTTTGCGTGCCGTCAACGAGGCACGCGCTTTGTTCGTTTCACCATGTGCGGAGATTTTATGGGCAAAGAGATACGCACATATGTTCCAGTCACCGTTTTTATGAGCGACGAGATTGAAGAAAAGCTCGTGCCGTTGCGGCGGTCGCTTTCAAATATGATCGAGCCATTGCCCCTGATTGGATTGGTGGAGTGGATTTATTTAACGGCAAGGCGTCAACCAGAGGTTGAAAAGCGCCTTCATTCTGAGGTGCCCTCAATCGACCTGCCTATCCGGCGTTCCATGCGAACATCTTCGGTCCGAATGGATGAAGAAGCGATGACTTGGCTTTTAAAGCGCATTCCAATTGCCAGTCCTTCGGCCCTCGTGACCGCGCTCTTTTTTTGGCTCGCCGAGCACGGCCTTGAGTGTCACAGAGAAATGATCGGCCAGATGTGATTTGGGTTCCACGCCTTACCCACGCCCTACGCCGCGCCTCTTGTCGGCGCTCTGCTCACCCTACCCCTGCCCTCCGCGCTCGCCTTGGCAGGCTTCGCAAGTTGGGCGCCCGAGGGTTGCGCTGACTCCGCTCGCTACGCTCGCTGCGCGCCGACCAGGCCCTCCGGGCTTGGTCGGCTTGCCCGATGGGCGACCGCTTCGCAGTCGAGCCCATCCCACGCCCTACCTCGCGGCGCTGCGCGCCGCTTTGCTCCCCCTACCCCTGCCCCCACTGCGGGCCCGTGCCGTGCATCGCAGTGGAGGCGCCCGAGGGCTGCGCTGACTCCGCTCGCTTCGCTCGCTGCGCGCCGACCAGGCCCTTCAGGCTTGGTCGGCTTGCTTCCGAACGGGGCGTTTGAAAGTCATTCGGACAGGAGCTTGTCCATCAGACGGATCAGCATTTCTTTGGCCTCAGTCGAAATGCCCGAGCCACCACGAGCAGGGGGCGCGATGGTGTCTTCGTTATTCAAGCGTGGTGCCTGGGTGCCATTCTTCGAGCCCTTCGGGCGCCCCGCTTTTTTGCCCGTGGCTGTGATTTTAGCTTTCCCCTTGCCTCCGGCCTTGGGCTTCGCTTTTGTCTCGCCCGGAGCGCCCAGAGGGGCGAGTCCCATGTGCCGAAACCACTGCCCCACCGCCTGGGGCAGTGCGCCGATCTCTTTGAAAACGACGGCGCGGTCTTCTTTGGTCGACGCTTTCGATAAGCGACCGTGAAACGAACGTAGCTGGGCTTCGGAATAATCGTCTCTAGCCTTCATGCGCTCTCCTTTGATGGTGTGTGACCTGCCTCTCTATCGTAACGCGATCCGGCTTGTCATGATCGAGCGTTCTTATGACTCGCATCGCATTCTGCGAACCATCATCGAACCGTTATGGTTTCGTCATGGTTCGTTCATCTCACCAAAAATCTGACGCATCGGTTTGATGACCTCAACCATAGGTGCGATGATAGGACCATTAAAGCTCCCCAGTCGCACCACCATAGAACCAAGGAGAACCCATGGCTTCGAAACTGATCTCGATCCCTTCGTATGTTTCCGACGTGCCAACGGAGCCGATTCCCCTCGATGAGCGCAGCATCATTATCGAGGACGAAGGAGTCTCGTACCTCTGCGGGCACGCAGCATCACTCGAAGCACCCAACGGAAGCCGGATTTTCGGTGGCTCCTTCTCGCGCGGCACGTTTCGGCGCTTCGTGAAGGCGGCCGTAGCCGCAGCCCTTGGGGAAGGCGAGCATTCGATAAGCGCGGCACTATCAGCGGCGCATGAAAGCCTCGACCTGTTCCGAGACGGCCCAGGAAAGACACATCTGAATGACGCGAACGAAACACTGTTCGCAGAGACAGTCTCCGAAATCCGGTTCAAGGTCGGCTCCTCGAATGCACCGTGGAAACTCTGCCGCGTAACATTGAACGAGCCTACGTTTGTGATCCACGAATGCCAGTCGGTTGCCCTCTCCATTCCGAACCAGCTCAAAAATTATTTTGGACTCCAGCTTGGCCACGGCGACATCCAGCAATGGGTGATCCTGGACGGGCGACAAATGCGCCAAGCCCTGATCCGTCGCGAAGGAATTGCGGGCGCCAAGCGTAAGTTCGCTGAACTGACCAAACTCTCAACCGCTGAGGCAGAGCGGGCATGGCTTTCCAACCGTATGCCGAAACCGGGTGGGATGAACGGAGAGACGGTGGATAGCACAAAACAAAAAAAGCAGGCAATGAGCCTGCACTTCTCCCCCATCATCGGCGAGTTTATTAACGCCATCGACCCCTACAAGGATCGCATTCGCAATGGCATCCTGAGCGGCGGAGGAGCACGGGATGAGATGGTCTGCGAGTTCCTCAAGGCAGAGATTGAAGCCTCGAAGCATTTCACTTTGTATAAAATCAACGACCTTCCTATCAAGGACGAGCGTTGTGATGATCCGATCTTCACCTGCGTGCAAGGGCTCTTGTCGAAAGCCAGCCTCGCTCTCGATATTGGCAACAACTCGTTAAAGGTAGGATTGGCGTAATGCGTGAAAAAAAGAACGCTGACCTTGCCAGTGGTCTGAAGCAAATCCCCAAGGACAGCGACCACGTCGTGATCAAGTTCAAGCGTGCCGACCTTGTGGGAGATGAAAGTGACCTTGAGATCGTGAGGCTCATCGAAGGTGCCGCCGACCCAGGCTTCGAGCTTCCGGCGATCCTCAAATGGCCCAAGGGGGAGCGTCGAAATGGCGAGCGAACCTTGCTCCTGCTTCGAGCTGGGCTTGAGCATCTTCGAGAACGGTATCCCCCGAAGCGCAGACTTGGGGCGCAGGTCAACGTCACACCCGAGTCAGGGAAGATAGCCGACCGTCCCCCCGAGAAAGAGACAGACACACAGGAAGAATTTAAGGGGTGGTGAGAAGCCTCCTGCCGACGTAGTTCGCCACCTCTTCATCTGTGCTTTAATCGGCAGGTCAGCCCCCAAGAACGACAGCATCCCCGCCGTCGCTGACTCCCACCTCAGCTTTGAGTGAACTCCCCCACAGGGTCTCCTGGTGGGGGTTAAAAAGCCCCACACCCCAAAGCGCTGCTTGCCCGGTCGTTTCTCGTGCGTGGCAACGCGCGCAGAGCGTCTTGAGCCCATCAAGACCACAACCCCCAGAGCCCCACGCAACGGGGACTTTATGGGCGGCGTCCCACAGGCTACGCCCATGGGCACGACAAGCGGCAATGCGCGATTGAGGAAAGCCTTTCATCGCCAGGGTGAGAGGCTCATCTAGCCCACCCCCCACGACTGCCCGTATCCTCTGTTCGAGGTCCAGGCAGTCTAAGCCGCATCCGGAGCAAATACCTCTGTCTCGCCCCAGCACCGACTGCTTCAGGTAGGTCGAACTGGATCGGAGCTTGTGCTCATGCACGCATGAGTCAGAGCAAAAAGTGCGTCTGCGTCTCTCGGAGACGCCGTTTCCGCAGAAGCGGCACACGCGTAAGCCCTCCGGTGTCCGGGTCTCATCGCCCCGGCCCACTCGGCCCCGTCGTGGTTCTCGTGCATCTCGATTTGAGGTCATGGAACCCCGCCAAAGTCAGCCGCGCGTTTCCTCGCGCCATACCCGGAACGATTTGTCCTTGGATGCGACGAATTTTGCGATCCCGTCGAGAACCTGAGCCTGAGTAACCTCAACGCCTGTGTGGGCCTTGAGGTAATTCCTATAGTCTTCAAGGAACTGTGCCGTCGGTGCTTCGACTTCTGCCGAAACCTTCGCTCTAGCGACGGGCAGGGTGATCGAGATCATCGGCCCTGTGCGCCCTGGGCGTGCAGCACTTTTTGCGCCCGCCCGTTCTATGGGTGCTGGCGTGTCCTTCACTTTCTTCGGCTTGGCTTCCTTGGTCGCGTCGACGGCTTTCACTTCTTCTTGCATGGGGGCCTCCTGGATGATGAACGATATCGCGTCTGGACTTTGCTGGCCAGCGCTGATATTCCATGTTGAAAGACACATCACATCATGAGAATCTGCAATTACTCGTCCTGGACGAGTAATTTTTTTAACTTTCACCACTCGTCCGGAGTAAGTCAGATGGACAAAATAGTCATTGAGTCTGAATTGAAAGAGCTTTCTCAAAAACAGAAAAAACACTGGCAACGCATCACTTACTTGTTAATCACCTTCTCGGATGCTGGCCTCTTTCGGCCCGAGCACGCGAACTTTTCCAAATGGCTGCGCGCTTTTGCTCGCGACATTGGACTCCACGAAGCAACCTTCTGGGGATATTACAGCGTCGGAACCTACTACATGGAAAAGACAGGCACCTCTGCGGACGACCTTCTTTCGCTCCATGTGAGCCCGAAAAAGCTTGGTATTGTGAAGAAAATAGAGGGACGCGATGAACAGGCGGGAACCGACCTCTTTACGCGATTGATGAAGGATGATCCTGCTCTCACCACACCACATCTTCAAGAGATATGGGAGCAGATCAAAGATGGAATCACTTCGACGGATTCCAAAGTTCGCGAGGCTGAAGACCTCGCGAACAAACTCCGTGCGGAGTTCGACACCCTCGGTGAGGATGCAAGGCGAAATTTATTCGCACATGTTGTGACAGCAGTCACAGAGAAGGGAGCACGAGACGTTTTTGAACGTGCCATCGCACTTAGGCAGATAGCTGCAACCCCTTGAGTACCGGACTTACACCGCTACTTATCTAGTTATATATATTCAGACGCTATGCCACTTTCCAGTGGCTAAAAATGCTGTTAAATAAGGATAAGTTGCGGCGTAGCCGATTGTAGGGGATGCAGTTCTGCAATAAATGCTGTGGTTACAGTGTCCTACGGACGGTCAAAGGTGTGCTCGTCTTGACGAGTCTCTGGCTTCACAGAGAGGTTCTATGGGGTTCATTCGCGGAGGGTTCCACCAGGGTCAAAGGGTGCTGATCACGGCCGTCACGACCGTGTTTGGGGCGGTTGCGACCTATGGCGCAAGCACGCTGTGGGTACATGGATACCGCGCGCTCTTTGCAGGAGTGGAGCGCTCGCTTCTCGCTAGTAAGGCTGCAAAACATGTGACGTTCGACCCTGACTTGCTCTCGTTGTTGTGTGATGGCTTGATGCCTTCGGTTCTCGCTGGAGTCTGCATTGCCGGGCTGACGTGGAGCATTGCCAAATGGACGGATGATGCCGCGCTTGCGCCAGTCTTCGTCAAGGGATCTCGCATCCTCTCGGCTGAAGATGCGAATGCGGGAATCTACGGTCGCCTCCTGAAAAGATACGTCTTTCCAGATGATCCACTGGACAAGAAAACGCCCGCAATGCTCTTTGACTTTGGCAGGCTTTCGAGGCGTGAGCGGGATGTCATTCTCTACGGCAAGGATCTAAAACTCGGCCTGGAGGGCCTCCGTTGGGCCGAAGCAGATCAGTACCTGCACGCATGTCTCATCGGTGCTTCGGGCTCTGGAAAAACGACACTCCTCAACCAGATTCTCCCGCAGCTTCGGCAGAACGATAGCATGGTCTTGATCCTCGATTACGGAGGCGATTCGTACAGCCGTTTCGGCTGTCCCGGCGATGTTGTTCTGTCTCTGTACGATCCAAAAGTTACGGTTTCGTGGGACTTCTGGCACGAGTCGGCACTTGATGCAGACAAAATTGTCCAGGCTTTGATCCCAGATTCAAGCGGTGGTGACAGCACTTGGACCGATGGTGCGAGGCAGGTGTTGAAAGACTGCTTGAGGAACTCCAGCACCGTTTCTGAACTGTGGACTCTCTTCCGTGCGAGCATTCCAGATCTCGCAGCGAAGCTAGGCGCAGACCAGGAATCGTTGTCAGGTCGCTTCATCGACCCCACCGCAGAGAAGCAAGCGGCAGGCTATTTAGCAAACATGTTGCGACGGCTTGGCTGGCTAAACGACCTCAACTGCCATGCAGGTTCAAAGCCTTTCTTTGCTTTGAGTGAGTGGTCGAAGTCGAGCGATCCTCGGTGGGTTTTTATCACCATTCACGAGAGTGATAAGGAGATCATGAGTCCGCTGGTGACCCTCTGGATGGAGGCTGCGATCACAGGCATCCTCCAAAGAAATGCTGACCTCAAGAACCGACATATCTTCACGATTGCAGACGAGTTGGCGAATCTCCAGCGTCTGCCTTCGTTGTCCTCCCTGCTCACGCTGGGACGGAAATTTGCTGCTACATTTATGGGCCTCTATCAGTTTCCCGCCCAGCTCGACGCCAAATATGGCGAAGAGGCTGGCAACATTCACAAAGGTTTTCAGACGCGCATCTACAACCGCGCTTCAGACACCGAGAGTGCGGAGGCTGCGTCTGCGGACATCGGCGAGCACGTCGTGCGTATCGCCCAGGAGTCTGAATCGAAGGGGGGGCTGGGTGACTCTGCTTCGGTGAGTTTTGTCGAAAAACAAGAGCGCGTCGTCATGCCAGAGGAGATCCGAAGCCTCGAAGATATGGAGGCATTCATAATCTTTCCGAGGCATGTCATCAGCAAAATACTCGTGCCGAAGTACCCTGGAAAGTCCGTCAATCCGAAGGCGGAATCCGTGCGTCCGCAAGCGCGATCAAAGGTCGCAGTGTTTCCTGGTGCCCCTGTCGTCGCATCAGCGCCAGCAGCAGCAGGCGTAGCGGGTGTAGTAGGGAACCCATCAGCAGCACCGGCAGCACCGGCAGCACCGGCAGCACCGGCAGCACCGGCAGCACCGGCAGCACCGGCAGCACCGGCAGCACCGGCAGCACAGGTGGGCCGTCGTGGTGGTCTTGCGGCTCTCCAGGCGTCGAGTAATGCGAGCGCCAGAGTGAAAACGCCGTGAGTGCGTCACTCAAAATAGTCACCCAGGCCATGGGTGCGACTTACTACTCCAAGGACAACTACTACACCAAGGAGGGCACGATCCAAGCGTCCCGGTGGTACGGTCAGGGCGCGGCACGCCTTGGCTTGTCTGGCGATGTGGATGACTTATCGTTTCAACGTCTCCTTGATGCAAGGAACCCGAAAACAGGTGAGTTGCTGCCGGGATACCAGCGCAAATCTCACGCCCATCAGTCGGGCGTCGATGTGACTTTCGCTGGGCCAAAAAGCCTCAGCCTTCTCGCTCTGCTCATGGGCCGGAGGGAGGCACTTGAGGCGTTCGATGCTGCGGTTGAAAAGCAAATCGTTCGCCTGGAAGACCTTGCTTACACGCGCGTACAGAAAGACGGCGTGCGGCAGCGCGTACAAACAAAGAACATCGTAGTCGCAGGCTTTCAGCACGACACCAACCGGCTCAACGAGCCTCTTCTTCACACGCACTGCGTGATTTTAGGCGTGACCCAGATGCCTGACGGCACGTGGAAGTCCCTTCAGGCAAACACGTTTTGGGCGCTCTCAAAGGATCTCAACGACACTTTCATGCGCGACCTTGAGGCCGAGGTGAATGCACGCGGGATTGAGACTGTTCCCTCGTCAGAGAATGGGTTTTGGGAGATCAAAGGCTTCGAGAGAATGCAACTCGAAGCGTTCTCTACGATGAGCCGCCGAGTAGAGGCGCTTTGGGATTTTACTCCGCCTGTGACGCTCTCGGCGCTCGTTGATGTCGAAGGAAACGAGAGGGCGCGCGCGGCCCATCAGGCCGCGGTCAAAGGCGCGATTCGTCAGCTTACTAAGGATGCTGAACTGGGGGACGCGGGGCGTGCTCAGGAGGTCTATCTAGCTCACCTAGAGCGCGAGTTGTGGCGGCGTGGGTTTGAGACTCAAAGCGATCACGGCCGTAATTTGCAAATCGCATTCACGTCCCGCGCCTCGCTCGATGCCTTCGAGGCGCGCGGCCGTCCGAGTTCTCTACAGGTGCAATCCAAGGCACGTGAGCGAATCGTAAAGCTCGACATCAGGCCCCCAAAAGGGGCGCCGCAGAGCCGCGAAGCACTCCATGCGCAGTGGGAGGCCACCGCCGAGGCGGTAGAGCTCTCACCCACGTTTGAAACATTGCGTGAAGTCGCGAGCCAAGCCGTCGGAGAGGTAACGGTTCTTGCGCACCGCGCAGCCGAAGACGAATCGCGCGACATCGAAGGGTCGTTTTTTGATGTACTTGAAGAGGTTTCTGGTGTTGATCTTACCTCAGACTACCGCGTCTCGGTTCGCGCAATGGAACGTCAGGTCATGCACCTCGTCCTCGGCGCCGCCAGCGCGGACGTTGAGATGTCACTCAAGGTCGCCGAGGTGGCCCAGAGTGTCTATGAGGCAGACGGTGCAGCAGCAAAGTGGGAGGTAGTGGGCCGAGAAGCGGAGGCCCTGGGATTCGGTGAGTTCTCAAATGTGATTTCGTTTGCACAGAAAAAAGCTGAGAGAAACCGCGAAAAAATCGAACTAAGGAGCCCTGAAATGACCGATAAGGCACAGCCCGAATCCCAGGAAAATCCCGGCATCTACGCGAACATTGAAGATAAGTTTCAAGAACTGCGCGAGGGGTCGCAGGCCCACCAAGAGCAGGCCGCTCCCCAAGGGGAAACCAGTTTTCTCGATGACGTCCGCGAGAAATTTGAGGAAGTGAAGGAGAAGGTTGTCGAGTTCTTCTCCGACACGCCCGAGGAACTTGAGAAGCGCTTCATGGCGATGGACGATAAGCTCTCTCAGGCTCGTTACGAGCAATACACACCCGTAATGAACAATGAGGAGATGACTCAACAGGACAGGGAGTTCATGACGCGTTGGGACGAGCGTATGGGCGCACTTCAGTCTGAGATCGAAGCCTGCGACCCGAAGAACCTCACGTCGGAGAAGGTTGAGTACCTCGAGAAACGCTATGAGGATCTGAGGGAGCAGTACGCAAAGGAAGCTGCGCAGGAACAGACCCAAGGAATCGAGAACGAGTGGAGCAAGTGGGAGGAGCGCAAGGATCAGGGCCTGGAGCAGCGCAAGGATCAGGGCATGGAAATGTGAAGAGCGTGGCAACGTCATTCGATCTCAAGGGAAGCCTAGACAAAGCACTGAGCGGCGCATTATTTGTAGCCAAAGCGCTCGCGGTGGTTTTGTTGTTCTTTGTAAGTTGCAACGTAGTAGATCACCTGATCCGACGCAGGTATATTCTAGGCCGTGACTGGAACATATGCTCGTTGGAAGATGCTTTTAGTTCAATCCGTTGCGCATCATTCAAAGTGCCTCTTGACTGGGACAACCCAACCGGAACGAAGATTAATTACCGTCTTCGCAAAGCTGGTGCGGCGAAGCCTGAGCGCCTTGTCATCCTCCTCACGGGAGGGCCAGGAGGGCACGCATCGACTCTGGATGAGGATGCAAAACGGCTGGTCTCCCGGCACCCTGAGTTTGTGGTTTTCATTCCACAGCATAGAGGTCTCATCGGTTCCTCGCTCTTGTCGTGCCCAAACGCAGATGAGCGCAGGGCATCGGATAAAATCCGCGATTTGACCCAGGAACAAAAAGAGGAAATCGAACGCGAATGTAAGCGTGAAACGTTGTCGCGGCACGGAAGCGAACTTCGATTCTATACATCCGAGCAAGCCGGTCGCGACTTGCAGATGATCGCGGATCAGTTTCCCGGCATCCCGATCTCAATCCTGGGAACCAGTTACGGAACTATATGGGCGCAACGATATCTCCAAACTGGCCCTTCGCGTGTCGATTCTGTTGTGCTGGCATCGCCAGCCATTGCAGGCGAAGCGAATCTTGACTCCCGCGATTATCGCGCACCTATCAGGCAGTTTCTCACGCTGTGCAATAAATCTTCGTACTGCGCAGAAAAGGTGGGATTCAAGACCGAGCACGATCTTCTCAATTACGTCAGCAAAGTAAACGATGGTGAGGAGTGCTCTCGTATGGAGAAAAGCCAACGCGAGACAATATACCACGACGTGGTGTGGTGGTTTCAGTTTGGCCGATCATTGGCAATGACGCCCAAATTCATTGAGGGCCTTCGCCTTTGTAGCCCGTCCGTCTTTGAAGCAATGCGTCAATTTGACCGACATGCAGATGAAACAAATAGGCACAGGACAGACGGATATTCCGATCCTGTACCGCATATTTTGTTTCAGAACATAGCGTGTTCTGAGTTTAACTCAGGTGAAAAACCTCCTCCACGAGATGCGGCGTTGCTCCAGTCCTGCGAAGGATTTCCGCGATACCCTGTCAAACCTCGGTCCCCCGTTCTCGCAAGGTCGCCCGCAAAATTTCTGATTTTAAGCGGCTTGCTCGACACCAGTACGACGCCAGAGGCGGCACGGCGCCTTGCTCACATCCTTGGACGCGATAAAACACTCCTCGTAGAGATTGAGGATCGTGCCCATGACCCTCTTTCCTACCCGTGGTCAGCCGACGCGGATGTCAGAGAGCGTGGTAAGCATTGCTATATGGATGCTGTCGCCGATTTCTTCGTCACCAAAAAATGGATCGGTGAGGCGTGTATCAAGATCCTTCCGCCTGCGCCGTTTCTGAGCGCCATCGACCCCGAGGCCGAGAAGGTCTTGATGGGCTTGGATTGAGGCAATAATCCTGCATTGCTTGATGATGAACAACGCAGTGAGTCTGCAAAGCGACCATGTTGACAGCGCAACATCCCAGAGACATCCACTAGAGCGACATAGCTAGGTTGATATCGGCACACCCGGCGGATCGGTGTGCGTACACCGCACTCGTAGTCTTCTGCACGCGGTCTATGGCCGAGATGTTGAAGGCGTGTGTGCGCACGCAGTGGTTTATATGCAAAGATGCGCGGTTGACGGCGCAAGACCTGACGTGGCATCCACATGTCAACAATGTTGTGAGTTTCCAGGCTATTTGACGGTGTATTGTGCAAATTGATTGTCGGCAGTCTCACCCCATCCTCGCCCCCTCAAGGGGGCTGCGGGCCCTCACCACCAGCGTGACTCCGTTTAGAGCCGGCACGGCTCGCTTGCCTCGCGCCACTCGGCGGCATCCGCCGCTCCTTCGCTTCGCTCCGGAGTCCCCTCGGGAGCTTCGTCGCTTCGCCCCTCGTGCCCGGCTCCACACAGCGTCACCGACAAGGAGAAGGCGTTACATTGCAAAACAGAAAGTAACATACGGAAACATGAATAACTCAAAATACTGGCCAGACGGTTCACCTTGGCGAAAAACTGGCCTTTTGGCCTAACCCTGCGTAAACGCAAATCACCGACAGCAAAGTTGACTCGTAAACCCCATTTTTGCCGTCAAATAAAATGCGAACGCACAATGTGACATCCACTAGAGCGGCATAGCTATGTTGATGTCGGCACACCCGGCGAATCGGTGTGTGAACATTGCGTATATCGGATGTGGCACAATATTATTAGACTGGAAGTTATTGGCGGGCAAAATCTTATCGTATAAGTGCAAGAACGGGTTCAGGACCAAATGTGAGAAGTCCTTGTAGGACGCGAGGTTTTGGCTGCTTGCTGATTGTATAGTTGATTTGCAATACGGGACGGCGCACTCATTGCGATGTAATACACGCAAGATTTAGTTCTTTTGCCCCAGGCGTAATTGCTGAAGTAAATCGAAGAGAAGGCGCGTACGAACTCGGTTTTGCTTCACGTCGTTCGTGTTGGGGGTGGATTTTGTGGCATATTAGTCATAGGTTCGCATATCTATCTAATACTTAATAAAAATTCTTTGGCCTACACCATTGACGTTGTTCAAAAGCGCGTGAGATAACGAGCTACTGTAACGCACTGGTGCGAAACGGGTGTGCCGTAGGAGCGCGAACTCCTACGGCACAATGATCGCAAACGGACGAGGCTTGCACGTCGACAATAGCGACGTGAGCGTAGCCTTGTCAACTTTTGGACGAGTTTGGCTATGACCACGTTCCGGAAATTCTCCCACCGCATCGCTCCCGTCATGAAAAATGTGGATCACCACATGCTGCGCTATTATTTTTCATCTCACGTTGTTGAGGTGTTGGTTATTGTTGACCGCATTCACGACACCTGTGAGGCGGTTGAAACGCGGGTGGTTCCACGCAAGGTCAAGGTCGAGGTGCATCTTCACGTGCACGTGAACACACAGACCGGAATCGGACCGGCGGCCTGAAGCTCACGCCCCTGCCATGCGAAGACGCATGGCAGGGCATTCTCACTGAGTGTTGAACCGAAACATTTACTTTGACGCCAACCTGTATGACGCACACTGCGGATTCGCAAGGAACGCCATCCAAGCGCGAAGGCCCTGCCTCCGATAGACGTTGTACGCGCACCGCGCGTTGTTTGGCGGGTAGAAGATGTTCTCGTCATTTGCGCCGCAGGCTCGCAAATTGATCGTGTTTATCTGCCACAAGCCCATGTCCCACGAGGAGCCGCGTTTGCGATTCCGCTGTGGGTTGAAGCCAATGGCAACGGGGCTCAGGCTCGACTCGTGTTTCGCAATGCAGACCATGACCGGCACAAGCGCGTCGGAGAAGCCCGCCGCGCGCGCGAGCGCGGCGACCTCGCGCTCCGGGAGGCGAGGGGATTTGCCGAGCCTGACGACACGGCGCTCTCGGCCGCTACGGATGTGCAGTTCAGGGCTTTTTGCCATCTTCTTCCACTTCTTTGCCGCTGGGGGTTCTACTCGTTCGGCATCGGGAAAAAGAGGCTCCCACCCGAAAATGTCGTCGGCGTTCGCCACCGAGGCCGAGGCGACGAGAAGGGCGAGAAGCGCGCCTACCATGGGTCGCTCGACGTCGGGAAAAAGACCTTCACCATCGCGCCGCCCGCGATTTCAATCGACCGGCCTTCGAGATTGTTTTCCGCGATCACGGCGTCTCCGAGCGAGCCGATCACTTGCGTGATTGTCGAAGAAAGTTGCACGGTCTGCGCGCCAGAAAGCGCGGCCGTCGAGGATGAGAGAGTGTCGCGGAACTCGGTGCCGATCAGGTGTTTGGTCAGACCCGAAACAACCGCGCTCCAATAGGCAGGGTTCTCGATGCGTCCGGTGAGCCCGGTACGCCCAAGCACATCGCGCACAGAGCCAGAACAAGAAATTTCCTTGTAGTTATTGATTGGCAGGACGCACTTCTGGAAGGTGATTTCCACTCTCTGCATGTTTTTGTTGAGTGCCGCCTGCCCGATGAGGCGCACGCCTCCGGGGAATGCGTCGGTCCCCTCCGCACCGAGACAGGTCACCGACGTGTCTTGTTTTTCGCCAGGGAGCACGAGGAGGGTGTGTTCCATGCGGCACAGCGCGTGAGTGCCCGCAAGGATCTTCTGACCGGAAGATCCCATGGATCGGCCCTGTTTCGTTACGTTGGGCTTATCGCTGTTGAGGGCGAGCAGGATGTCGAGGTCGGAGCGTGGCACCTCGGGAGCAGCCACAGGCGCTTGCGCGGTGCCTGCCTGCGTCGATGCCCCCTGTTCAGAGTTCACGACGGGCGCCGCCTCCGCTGTCGGCTGACCCGTTTGCGCTGAATATTGGTTCAATTGCGTGTAGGCCGCATTCTGGAGCCGTGCGCGAGTTTCATCTGGTCCCGTAGGTCTTCTATCAGGCCCCCCCGTTTCGGGGGCCACAGCGGGCAAATTTGACGGGGGTAGGTTAGTAGGGAGGCCGAGCGGATTGTCCGGGCTCGCCTGCGTCGTCGTGGGAGACGCCGCAGGCGCGGAGGAGGGCGCCGCCGCCTGCGTGGTTGTGGGAGACACTGACTGCGTGGGCACCACCCCGGTCGAGGGCACGGTCGCTTGGGTGAGTGCTTCGCCTGGCTGTGCGGGCGTCGGCGATGGCGCAGCGGCGGCACCTGCTGCGGGCGTTGCCGCCCCGGAAACCGCGGCCGCACTCAGAAGATCGAGAGTGGCTTGGTCCGACAAAGCGTTCTTGGCAATTGCTGTTTCCTGCGTTTTTGACCTCGCGCGCTCAAGCGAATCGAGCCCAGGATCGAGTGTGTCGATGCGTGACTTCTTCATCGCTACCAGCGCGAACGCACTCGCTCCGAAAACAAAACAAACGCCGAGGACGACCCCGCGCTGAATCAGAAGTTGCTTTTTCTGCGGGTTCATTTCGCAGATCCTCCGAGCTTGAGTCCTGGCAAGCTGCGAAGCGCCTCGCGCTCGGCAGGTGTGAGATCAAGCGGAACCGCGCGCACATCTTTCGGACCAGACTTCGCAGTGCCCTTGGATGCGTGAGGGGTAGACCCCTTTTTCGTCAGAGCGATGGAGGTGAGAGTCGCAAGATCGGCACGGCTCGGTGCCCCCGATGAGAGGTGAAACCTCACGCGCGCATTGCCCTCGCGCCACTCGTCGCGCTCTTTTCCGATGGCCACGTTGATGGTCTTGAGGACGATATCGTTAGATTCAGGGTCGCGCACTTGGCAGTGAAACCACACCGGCGGCAGTTCATCGAGACGGCGCGACGAACCTTTTAGAGACGACACTAGCTTGTCTGCGTTGACAATCTTCAGGAGATACTTTTTCACGAGAACCTGTTTGCTCGCCGTCTCTTCCGCCGCGATGGGCACAAGATCAATGAACTCGGCATCCTCAGAGCAAATCTCCACCTCTGAGGGAAACTCGAGCGCGGTGCTCGATGAGGGGCGCAAGTATACGGTCGGGATCTCACATCCGTCGATTGCGGGGCCATCGCACAGGTCGAGATCAATCACTGCAAAACGAGTGACAGCCTCGCCCTGCTTGCGAAAGTTCGTCGCTCCCGCGCGTGCGGTTGTCTCAAGGCTCAAGAGCAAAGCTGCTAAGTACAAAAATTTTCCCACGGTCCCTCTCCTCAGTGGTTGCAGGTCGGAAGATCGCGATCGCGCGCGCCTTGTTGGTGGTTTGCATTCCAGAGTCAACGGTCTGATGACCATCCACCGTGACCGAATATTCGGCTTTATTTGGATCATAGTCCACGGACACATTGCCGAGTTTGAACGCTGCACTTGAGGTCTTCGACGCCTCAATGACTTTGAGCCCTGAGCGTGTGAAGGCCGTCTCCGGGTCGGCACCGCGCGGAGCACCAAACTTTTTCCACCAGTCCATGATCCGGACTGAAGTCGCCGTGCTGTCTTTCGGCCACGAGAGAAAAGCGTCCGCAAATGCAGTCGTCGCCGAGCGCAGAATGCTCTCATATTCCTTGTCGGAGCCGTCACAAACGTAGTGCGAGAGGATGCCGTCCCTGCTCACAATGATGCCGGCCGTCTTCACAACCGTTCCTTGATGAGCACGGCTCCACCCGTAAAGGAAGGCGAGAATCACGAAGGCCGGAAAGCTGACCTGCCGCCAAATATGAACCAATCTCCCCCAGAGATATGCGCAATAGGCCATGTGTTACCTCGCCGAGCGCATCTCGCGCCCCATCGAAAGACTTTGGAAGATGCTCGCAGCGATGCCAATTGCACCGAGTATTGAGCCACCCACTAGCGCGAGAAACATCATAATGATGGGACCGCCAAGGGAAAGCATAGCATCCAGCGGGCGAGTGAAAAGACCAAGGATGGTGTTGCCATCAAGGTCTGGAGGAGCCGGTAAATGCTTGAGGCACCACAGATCGCCGTACATTGCGACGGACAGAACAGCGGTTCCAAGAATCCACGACACAGGTGCGAGCGCCGATCCCCCAGGCTTGACCGCGAGGAAAAACACGCGTGCTGGCAGGCTCAACAAGACGGCTTTCTGTACAAGGAGCAGCACGAAATTCTTTGCGGACAGAAGGAAAAGCATTGCGGCAAGAGCGTTAGACAGCACGAAAAGAGTTGCCGATCCTGGCAGAAATCCTGTGTTCGCAGCATCGTTTGCGCGTGCGTAGACCTGCGACCACGCGGCGATATTTTCAAACGATCTCGTGAATGAGTTTTCATCTTTCGCGCTCATGAAACCAAGCACGAACGCATTGCCGAATCCTGCAATTGTTCCCGAGTTGGCAAGAACAAAAGCGATGAGAAGAGAAGAACCGATGGCGAGCACCATGCTCTTTGCGGTGAAGTCGAACGCGGCCGAAAGCAGCCGCGTTGCGAACCATGTGCCAACCACATAGGTGATGACCGTCAGGTTCGTTTTTTCCCAGAATCCCGTATGGAACAAAACGCGAGTGACCTTGGTCGCGAAGTCACCGAACGTGGAGCCAAACAGTATCCACCCATCGCAACTCGTCATGGTCAATGCGCCTATGTCACCGCTCATCCCGCCCACAACTGAACATCGAATCTCATCAAGTTTCGCAAAATTGATCTGGTGGAGGAACTGAATGAGCATCGGCACGCCAAGGCCAAAGACAAAGATTGGGGCAAAGCCGAGGAAAATATACTTGTACTGGATGAATCCCATTGAGCACTTGAGCGCCCACTGGCAAAATATCAAGCCAATGGCGCACCAATACAACGCGTCGATAATCGAGCCAAGTATCTCAAGTTCCACGGCCACCTCTTCGCGGTGGCACATGCTTTGAAGTTGTTCCATTCTCCTTGAGTTTCTTCAGACTCATGGCGAAATCTTCCTCGGTGGGCCGCTTGCGGTGTGTTGCTGAAGGAACAGGAGCGCCCGCGAGGATGAATTTGATGTCGTTGAGGGACTCGGCGATCTGAACTTGTACTTTGAGGATCTCAAGTAAAGTTTTGTTCGCTATGGGCGCGGAAAGCTGTGCGTAAAGTTCCGCCTTGTTTTCGTCTTCGCCAGGGCGCTTTGCGACCTCGTCGAGGAGTCGGTCATTCTGCGTCGAGAGATTGTTTGCCTGGAAGGCTGAAATCTTCGCATCGACCGATGAATTCTCGGCCGCGACGAATGCGGAACCCTTGGGGCTTTGAGCGAATGTTTCGTCCTTCGCCTTCGCGTCTCCAGCGGTCACAAGAAGTTCGCGCCACATCTTCCAAACACGATCAGAGTCTTGGACGTTATCGCGGATATATCGGTACAGCGCTTGGCTTTCGATATCCCAAAGTGTGAAGCGAGATTTGAGAAAGTCGGACCTGTTGCTGTGAAAAAAGGTGTTCACGTACTGATGAATCTGGCGCGCCTGCGCGAGAACCGGGTTGGTCTTTTTGTCCGCAAATTCCTGGAGCACATCGCGCGTCTTTTCTGCGGTCGCTAGTGATTTGTTCGCGAGTGAAAGCGACTGGTTCCATTTCTCCACGTAAACCGTGAAAGACTCGTAGAGTTTTGTTGCGGTGAACGCGATGGTCGCCAAACTCGCATCTTCAGACACCGGAACCGCGCTCGCCGTGCGCGAACGCATTGCGAGAAGTGTTGCGCCTGCCAGAGCGAAGACACCCACCTGACGGCGGCTCGTCGCTTGTGATTCTCGTGTCGTGTCATCCACCGAGGATGTGCTCATCGGCCACCTCACTTACCCGAAAGACGTCCTTGATGATTTGCCGCAAATACGCATTTGAAAGCTCCGCAGAGTCAGGGATATCGCCGTCAAAACGCTCGGCGAGAAGCCGGCAGGCTTGCAGGTATGCTGCACGGCGCCCCTCGGGGGTGGGCTTTACAACCGTCCCCCCAGCGCTTGAGAGGTAGTGGAACACAGCGCGCCGTACGACTCGTCCTCCGGCCTTGGTCGTGCCAAGCCAAAGATCCTCGCGAGTCGCATCAACAAGAAGGCGTTGCGATGCCTTGTTTTCGGTGATGTAGCAACCCGAAAACTCCGCAAGTTGAGTGCGCCGATAGACGACTGTCTCAAGGATTCGCTCAATTCGATGCAGTGTGGCGGCGTCCTGCGGTTTTCGATCATCAAGCGTAAGCATTTCCGCGAGAAGCGCACGCGATTGCGGAGCGTAGAGAAAGATTCGTTTGAACGCCCGCAGCATATCGAACTGCCGCGCAAGCTTTTCGTCATCCAGGATGAAATGCGAAAGGTCTTGGCTCGCGGCCACAAACCGTGCGCCGCGCTTTCTTTCTTGATGGAGAATGTCTTTGACCACGCTGTGTCCCAGCGGTACCCGCCAGTACTCGAATTCGTCCATCAAGGTCAGATACGGACGTGGTTGGGTTCCACCGGATTCGTAGCGCGAAAGGAGCAGATTGCGCAGGGCAAAGCACATCTTTGACCACGCGCGCAGAGCCTCTGGATCGGACTTGTCCGCTTCGGTTTTAACGCAGTAAAGAAACGAAACATCATTCATATCTTTGAGGCGTACTTCATCAGGATCAAAATATGCACCAAGGCGCGACCCCTTTGAAATGGCGCGCAAACGTGCCACTGCACTCATAATTTGCTCACGGATAACCTCGCCCTGAAGCACTTCCAGCCGTGCCTTGAAGCGTTCCTCTACGAGCGCAAGGAGTTCGTACAGTCGAACACGACCAGAACTGGCAGATTCTTCCACCGAGCTTGCGATGATTTGATGATCGGTTGGGTTCGCCTTGGCGCTGATCTCCATGATTTCAGCGACCCACGTGGTGGCGTATCGAACGCCCTCCAAACCAAACGAGTAGAAGGCAGCAAGCGGCCATATGTCGATGGGATCGTACTCGCGCGAAGGGTCCGACGACTTCGCCAGCCGGATATAGGACTCCAACACCCCTTCGGCAAGGAACGAAAACGACCCACCAGCATCAAGAATAAATCCTGCGGCGGGCTCACCTCGTTTGAGCGCGGAGAGCCACACGTCTGCGGCGAGTTGAACAGCAATTGATTTTCCGGTGCCCATATTACCGACGATCAGCACAGGAAATTCCTCCTGGAGTCGCAGCGAATAGGCCATATTTTCCGCCGTGCGGAGAATGAGACTTTGCGGGTGTATCTCGGACTCTAGCGATGGGAGTGGAGCGTAGTAGGCCGCTTCATCTGACTTCACCACGCGCTGCCCGCGAAAGGGAAGGCGAAGCCTTCCACCGGGGAGGCACGAGAGAATCGCGTCTTTCAAATATCCGAGTTCACGCTTGAAGACTGGGCGCTGTTCACCTGAAAATCCGAAACACGTCTCAAGCGCGGCGAGTGACTGATCGACATTCTGGGTTTCGCCAAAGAGGAGGCATGTTACCTGCATCCGCAGGGAGGCAGCGTTGCCCTTGTCTTCGTGCGACTCCGTATATTTCCGCGCATCGTCGCCTTCGGCGTTCTGCGCGAACGTCACTTGCTTACCCTTCTCCAGAAGCCCATCGGTGGCAAGGCCCTCGTAGGTCACAGACACAACGCTTTCACACGCGAAAATCGGCTGGTAAACATCTGAAAACTCTTCGGTGAGCATCTCAGGCAGGCAAGCGATGGATGCGGCTGCATGACAGAGACCATCCGTGTACGCGTGCGCTCTGCGTGTCCCCATGAGAAACGACACTGGATAGAACGGACTGCGGCGCCCGGTGCGTGGACTGCGCGGAGCGATGATCCATTCCGCCAGGGAGGAAATTTCCTTAGCGCTCATAGCGCGCCTGCTTTTTGAGAGAGCCTTCGCGCTCTCGAAGACTTCCGCAAGCGCAATGCGCGAGCCCTCGGATGGGTCAAAACGCAACATGAGGTAACAGGCGCCCCGACGCACGCGCTTGGCAACTAGCACGGGGCGTTCCCGCTTGAGGAGTTCGCTTTCGAGCGGCAATGAGGGCTTGAGGATTTGGAGAGAGCAGCCCTTCGGCAAGCGCGAGAGCATCTCGCGCAGTGCCATATGGTAACGGCGGTAATAGGTATTTGACGTATCCGCTTCGAGTTCAAAGCCTCTGATCTCGTCGCCGCCAGCAGTGTAAAGAATGTCGTCTCTCACGTCGCGCCGAGCCTCCATGCTGCCATTGGGATCGAACTGCCGGACTGGAAGGAGGTTCGCAAGAGCCGAAAGAACAGTCTCCAGCTTTTGCCACGGATAGCGACCAGCGTAGAAATACTCGCCTAAAAAAAGACCAGTCAGCGGCGAGATGAAGAAGACGGGAGCGGCCAGCATCATCCCGCCATCCCAGATCCGCGTGATGACGAGCAGAAGGGCCATGCCGGGAATCGTCGTCAGCCCGCAAAAAATTACACTGGTCATCCTGAACGGTGTTTTCTTGATGCGGGGCACTTGGTTCTCGTGCCTCGACGACTGGATTATTCTCACCGCTTGATCCCGACGCCGAGCGTCTGAGAGAGGCTACCGGTCATGCCAAAGCTGGAAAATTTGTAGAACGCGATGATGCTGATAATCACCATGACAATCGCGACTCCTCCAAGCATCCCGAACCCTTTTGTCCTCATGGATGGGACTAGGATCATAGACAAGCCGCCGATGAGGACGCAGGCAAGCACGGTGCCAAATAGCATTTCGGCCATTCCCGTGGACCACTCTGCCACCGCCTGCGTGCTTTCAACCGCCTTTTGCCCTGGCATCGACTCAGCGAATGCGGTGGAGGAAAGAAGGGATAATATAGCGAACATGTTCACTCCTTAGTTGTCTTCTGATTCGCCTTTTTGCTTCCGAATCGCGTCCCGTACCATGTCATCAAAAAGCACTTTTAGGCCCGGATATCGTTTCGCGAGGGGCGCTACGCCATCGCGTGCGCGGAGGCATCCTTCGGTGTCCATCACGAGCGAGAGGCGCAGGTAGTATGTTTCGTTGTACGGAACGATCTGCGCTTTTGGCGTGCCCGCATCGGGGTCGTTCTCGCCGCCTGTTTGCGTGAGGGAGAAACTCTTAACCTCGTCGCATTTGCGGATCGCAAGCCCGCCTGGGAGGCGACTCGCGTCGATAGGCTCACCTGTCTGAACCCCGTGCGATTTCGAGACGACGCCGATTCCGGTCGGAAGACGCTCGGCACGAGGATCGCCGCCCCGGCTCTTATCGAGTTCGGCAATCGCTTGGTTGTAGAGGTCGTAGACGTGATTCGCCTCATCTTTGTAGATGAAGTAACAGACGCCCGCGCCGAGGGCCGCGCCGCCTACGCCGTTGAGGCCGATCCACGCTTTCTTCTCAACGGAATCAGCGCCCTTGGGCGCCATGAAATACCCCGCGAGCCCTCCCGCGATGAAGCCGCCCGCCGTGCAGAGCAGAGACTTTTCCATGGCCGAAAAGCGGTAGCCGCCGCTCGGTTTCTGCCCATCAAAAGAGGTTCCTGGGGCTGCGAACGCAGGCGCATTCACCATCAACATGTGCGAAAGTGCGCCGAGCGCCACAAGAGGGATCTGTGAGCGGATCATCGTGTTACTCCTTCCTGCTCGTGAGCTTCTTTCTGATGGGTTCTTTTTCGGGATCGCCTTCCTGGGCTGGTGGCGGCTCGAACTGCTCAAAAAGCCCGTCTGTCTCCGCATCGATCTGTGCGCGACTCAAAACGCGCTTGAGCCCCACGAGTGCAAGTTCCCGCACGATATCTGCACCCCGCGCGAATTTATGATCGCCGACTTGGAAGAACTGACCGCTTGAGTACGCACGCGCGAGGATACCCTCGAACGGATTCAAAGCGTCGAAAGAGACGACGATGCGCGTGCGCTTATATTCCATCTTATTCGTTCTCGCGGAGCCTTTCGCCAGACCTTTCATTGTGGTCTTCACGGTTTTGGAACTTGATTTCATCGATCCTCATCCCTGACTCATGGCTTGTATGTGCAAGAAAGCGAGATTGCGTGCGTTGCTTTCACAGCTATACGCGCGTCAAATAACTCTCGCAAATATTTTTTACAATAAAGTGTAAATTCTTCTCAATAATGAGAAAAAAAGTTGACCTGACGTTGGGGCGCACATACAACGAGAGGCATAGTCACGTCATTGGAGGATTCATGGCGGCACGATCGAGGATGCGTTATCGGGTGCATTTACTGACCGCATTATGCCCACTCTGCCTGGGAAAGCAATCAGTGGCTGTGGCCTCTGTCGCGTCTTTCGAGGGGGAGACCTCAAATGTCTCTCGCTCTACGATTGAATGTCCGATCCCCTGGACAGAGGCGCACGCCACGCGCCGCGTAACCCTTTCGAAATGTCTGGAAAAAGATCCAACATTCCAGATCCAGTCAGTAACCTTGAGGGTCGTTTCTCGCTCGCGCGGCTCGCTCAAAAGGGCTTTGTGGCGCGGTGATACCCGCCGTGTACTCGTTCGCGAGGATCTGCGGGCTGTGCTTCCGACACAAGTCCCCGTGATTGAAGCGGTAGAACCGCGCCCCGATTCCCCTGACGCCATTTTCGTTACGTTGCATGGGACACATGCGGTATTGCCGCGTGTGCCCGCCGCTCTCACAGCCTCCACGGCGCCGGTGCCTGTCCCCGTTCCAGCCTGGTCTTTTCACGCCGGTGGAGGAATTGCGCGCATCAAGAACCTGCTTTACGTGCCGTTTTCTCTAGGGATTTCAAGGCAAACTAGTTTCGCTGCGAGCGGCGTTTCTCGTGGTGTCCGCCTGGGAGCACTGGGTGGCTTTGCCTCTTCTGACGTTGGTACGGACGTTTACTCAGCAGACGTGCTCGCTTCTCTCCCTGTCTCCCTTGGGCCTGTCGTTCTCAGCCCAGGCACGCTTGCGGGCCTTGTCGGGACAAGGGATCGGACTATGACGTGGGACGTGGGCGGTGTGCTGTCACTCACAAGTGCTGCGCCTCTGTTCGCGAGGCTCTCACCAGCGGCGGCGGTGACCGCAACACGACTGCGCCGCATGGCGAGTCTTGGAATTGAGGTGGAATTGTGAAACTGACCGCCGTTCTGTTCCCTGCACTTTTTGCGATTGCTGGAGGATGTTCCTTTCGCTCCGACCTGGATCTTGAGAGGCCAAAGGTCCAGGGTTCTTTTGCGTACTACACGGCGCTATCCCTCGACACGTGCATCAGGACGCCTGCGGAGTGCTTCTCGGTCTGGGGTGATCACGTCGATGTGCCGCCCGAGTTCAAGCTCGTCAAAATGCTTCCAGGCACTCGCGTTTTTGAGGATGTCTCTACGGATAATCTCGCAAAGGTTGACAGGAAGACGCCCGAAGGAGCCGCGTTTGTAACGGCCGCGAC
>Ga0163152_10001898_pt1 | contig 31689 bp, 32 predicted proteins | sample OliLakLV19MP8IB2_FD_148635 | JGI IMG/M metagenome (GOLD analysis project Ga0163152, IMG submission 148635) | Freshwater microbial mat bacterial communities from Lake Vanda, McMurdo Dry Valleys, Antarctica - Oligotrophic Lake LV.19.MP8.IB-2 | ecosystem: Environmental > Aquatic > Freshwater >...
ATCCGTGGCATAGGCCTTCCGAGGGTTCGTGGTGGTCGACATCCAGCGCACTCCTTTGCGTGAGAGGAAAACGCCAACCATCGCCGAAATCAGGAATTACGACCAGATCAGTTTCCGGATAGACTCTAAGTGCTCCTGGTATGCCTAAGTGTATGCCTTTTCAGGACTTAGGCTGTTTCAGCGAGATTATCATCTTCTTCCTCGGACTCGTCCTCCCAGAGGTCTTCGTCGTCGGATTCTTCCTCGTCCTCGTCCTCTTCTGCATCGGATTCTTCTTCGTACTCGTATTCTTCTTCATCGTTATCGTCAGTGTCTGCGTCACCGCCCGCTGAAGCGGGCTCGCCTTTGGCTTCGTCCTCGATTTCGTATTCGAGATCGGAGGGGTCTTCGGCGGTCTCCTCTTCAAAATGGTCAGTTTCTTCGATGTCGCTCGGCTCGTCCGTGCCGGGGAGGACTTTGTTGATGCGGCGCGGTTTGGGGGGAGCGGCGGCTTCCGCTGCGGAGGCGCTGCCGGATTGCATGGCTTCCCAATCTTCAATCGAGATCGCCACCTCGCGTGCTTGCGAGCCATTATACTCGCCGACGATGCCGTCTTCGGCCATGAAGTCGATCAGTCGGGCCGCGCGGCCGTAGCCGATCCCCAGGCAGCGTTGGAGCAGCGACACACTGCCGCGGCGTTCGCGGACCACGATGTCGACGGCTGCTTCGTAAAGCTCGTCGCGGTTCTTGAGTTGGCCTGGTTCCAGGACTTCGTCTTCGTCCTTTGTCTTGAGCTCGATCAATTCCTTGGCGAATTGCGGTGCGTCGGTCCCCACGAAGTCGACCACGCGCGTGATTTCGTCATCGGAAAGATACGTTCCCTGGCCACGGAGCAACTGGCTCGTGCCCGGCGAGAGGAAAAGCATATCGCCGTTCCCAAGCAGCTTGTCGGCACCCATTTCATCCAGCACGACGCGGCTGTCGGTGCGGCTGGCGACTTGGAAGGCGATCCGCGCGGGGAGATTTGATTTTATGAGGCCCGTGATGACGTCCACCGTTGGTTTCTGCGTGGCGAGGATGAGATGGATGCCCACGGCCCGGCTCTTTTGCGCGAGGCGGATAATGTGCTGTTCCACGTCCTTGCCGGCGGTCATCATGAGGTCCGCGATTTCGTCGGCCACAATCACGATGAACGGCAATTGCTTGGGAATGGTTTCCCACTCGGCTTCGCTCGTCGGATCAATCCGTTCGCGTAGCTCCTCGTCGCTGAGTTGGTTGAACACGGTGATGTGTCGCACACCAGCGCGAGCTAAAAGCGCGTAGCGTTCTTCCATTTTGTCGACGGCCCAGGAAAGAATCGCCTCGGCCTTTTTCATGTCGGTGACGACCGGGTGCATCAAGTGGGGCAGCTTGCGATAGCCGCTGAGCTCCACCATCTTGGGGTCGATCATCAACATGCGGACTTCATCAGGACCGCGGCTCATCAACATCGAGAGAATAATCGAGTTGAGACACACGCTTTTGCCGGTGCCGGTGCGGCCCGCGATCAAGAGGTGCGGGAGCGTCGTGAGGTCCACGACCAGCGGATTGCCCGACACGTCTTTGCCGAGGTAAATGGGGATCTTCATCCGGCGAGCGTGGCCGTTGGATTCCTCGATCACTTCGCGCAAACGCACCAGTTGGCGGTGTTCATTAGGAACTTCGATGCCGACGGTGTTCTTGCCGGGAATGGGAGCGACGATCCGCACGCTGGGGACGCGGAGCGCGATGGCCAAGTCGTCGGCCAAGTTGGTGATTTTCGCCAGCCGCAAGCCCGCTTCGAGTTGCACCTCGTACTGCGCGATCACGGGGCCAGTTTCGATCTCGACGACCTTCACATTAAAGCCGAAGTTCTTGAACGTCTTTTCAAGAATCCGCGCCTTGCGACGGACCTCTTTTTCATGCTCTTCATAGCTGACATTCTCGGGTTCGAGCAGCAAATCGAGCGGTGGGAGTTCGTAGTCGAAACCAGACTCGGGCTGCCGTTGTTCGGCGGCTTCGAGTTGGCTGATGACCTCCTCGCGCTCACTCTTTTTGAGCAGCTTTTTCCCTTTGCCCAAGCCGAGGGCGGTGGTGAGCTTTTCCTTGAGCGGCGAGGCTTCGGCTTCTTCGTCATCACCGCCCGCTAAAGCGGGCTCGCCGACTTGATCTTGAGCGCCTGCTTCTTGCTTGGTCGCGGGGGTACGGACGGTCAGTTCGGCGGCAGCTTCCTCAGAGGCTTCTTCGCCGGTTTCTTCCTCGTCTTCGTACTCGTATTCCCATTCGTCGTCGTCGGCTTCCTCGTCCTCGTATTCCTCGCCGCCCGCTTCTGAGTTTTTTGATACTGGGGGCTCGCCGTCGTCGATGCCGTTCTCGACATCGGTGGCGGGACGCTTCTTACTTGTGGGTTTGGGCTTGAGTGTGTGGCTCATGTGGCCGAGCGTGGCGATGCCACGGCTGGAAGCGACGGTCGTTACGGCAGCCACGCGGAAAAGGAAATAGTCCGTACACAACAACCAACCGGCCAGCAACACGCTGAGCGAGAGGATGTAGGCCCCCGCGGTGGCGAAGTGCGATTCCAACAGCGCGCGGCCCATGGCCCCCAGGAATCCGCCGGGGCCGATTTCGGGGCCGGGGGTGGAGTTCGGCATCAACATATTGGCTAGCGTGCTCAGGGCCACGAGCGACAATGCCCAACCGACGGCTCGCACGATGGGTTGATCGATTTCGCGGCGGAGCAGCAACACGACGGAAAGTGCCGCCAGCGAGCCGACGAAATAGTAGGCACCTACGCCGATGCTTTCGAGCAGATAGTGCGACACGTAGGCCCCGATGGGGCCGACGGCGTTTTGATACTCGGTGCGGGGAGGCTGTACCAACGTGCTCGGCGGATCAGCCGGATCGTAGGTGGCGAGCGAACCGCCCAAGAGCGCGGTCACGGCCAACAGCGCCAGCGTGAACAGGTCGATTCGTAAGCTGCGATTTTCGAACATGGAGGTAAAACGATCCGTTGTGCAGTTCGCGCTGTCGTCATGACAGTTACGAACCGATCGCGGGGCCCATCCGTGCCCGAAGTTGTTTTCCCTAGTTGTCCATCCTGGTGGCCATCATTCTGGAGTAGGGCAACACGCGCACCTTGAGCGCACGTAGCTGACCCTCTCCATCATCGACTGGTCACGTGGTTGGTGTTCAGCTTGCCTAGTCTCGCTGCTAGGGCTTTCCTCATGAGAAAGGCTCGCGGAACGGGGCTTGGCAAGCACAATCGGCATTAATCCCCCTCCCTTGCGGGAGGGGCTAGGGGAGGGGATTGGGCGTCACCAATTATTCACGCCAAAGGTGCCTACGCGATTCGCTGATTGCCGACCAAATGAAAAGACTTGCCAATTGCCGACAGGAAAATAACGGTCATGCCGACGGGGCAAAATTGATGTGCGGTTTGAGCAGGCCCGGCGATTTTTCTTCAAGCAGGGCGATCAAGTTTCCCTGCTCGTCATGGGCGGCACAGATGGCGTGAGTCCAACCAGCGGGAGCGGCAATCGCACGACCAAAACGCAACTCGATGAGTTGGTCGGGTTTTATGGTGAGTGACGGCAAATGGCTAACTGCCGTCGCGGGGGGGTGCAAGTGCGCGTGAATCTGGTCGAGATTCAAATCCAAGATCGCCAGGGAATTTGCAACGTCGAACGAACCGATGCTAGTCCGCGTGAGTTCGCTCATCACGGCACCGGTACCTAATCTATGCGCGAAGTCGCGACCAAGACTGCGGATATACGTGCCACTGCCGCAGCGGATCGTGAGTTCTAGTCGGGGGTAAATGTAGGCCGTAACGTCGATGTCGTAAATCTCAACGGGACGTGGCGTGATCGTCACCTCTTTGCCTCGTCGCGCTAGAGCATAGGCCCGTTGGCCGGCGATTTTCACGGCGGAATAGGCCGGTGGGACTTGGTCGATGCGACCCACGAATTGGGGTAGTGCGAACTCAATCTCCGCAAGCGAGGGCACATGATTGTTGGTAAGTTCCGTAACTTCGGTTTCGATGTCATCGCTGGCGCTGGTGCGACCCAATAAAAAGGTCGCTTGATACGCTTTGGGCATCTGCTGGATGTATGGAATCAACCGCGTCGCGCGGCCGAGGCAGACGACGAGAACACCTGTAGCGAGTGGGTCGAGCGTCCCCGCATGGCCCACCTTGTGCGGGCGGACGAGCCGCTGCACGCGATTCACGGCATCGCGTGAAGTCCAGCCCGGGGGTTTGTTGATGTTGAGGATGCCGAACATTTTTCGATGATCAACACGGTGCAAGCACCGTGGCTAAATGAGATTTATTTAGCCGCGGTGCTTGCACCGCGCTCGGGGACGTACGGCACGACACAACGCCAAGTTTGCTGTTGCTTGCCTTCTCTTACGGGATTCTGTTCCACATAGTTTATTGCGCGAAGGACATCTGCTTCGGTGTTCAAATAAACGTTCCAGCCGTGCTCGGTCCAAGGTGTTCCCTCAAGAAACCAGCCTTTGGACCGCAACGAACGAGTTGCTTCGGATTTCAGGTGTGAGACAACTTTTCGAATGTGTCGTGGCGTGTAGCCAATCACAAGATGCACATGTTCCGGCATAACAGCGCAAGCGTACAATTTGTAAGGGGTTTGCGAGAAACCGCGGACGACCTCCCGGGCTTGCTCGCCAGTTAAGGTGACAGATGGCCGTGAGAGAACGGCCTGCATTTGTGACTTTATGCCGCGATGATAAGGGTTTCTCGCCATCGAACGGCGTGTATCGACTTTGGTCGCGGGGCCGAACTTCAAGAGTTCCCAGGAAGCAACAAAGCTCGACCACGAGCCACGCGGCTCATTGGGGAGCCAGAAACCGTAGGCCGTCAAGATCGAGTGGAAGGCGTGGATCATGTGGATAGTATACATGTGTACAAACACGGTGCAAGCACCGTGGCTAAATAATATACTGTTCTTATGACCGACGACTCCACAGCTTCTGAGTATACAACCGATCTGGCGACCGCCTTGCGTGAGTCGGGGATTGAACTTGCCGACGAGCAGATCGAGCTGCTCGATCAGTACCGCGATTTGTTATGGAAATGGAACGAGCAACTCAATCTCACACGACACACAACGCTCGAAAAATTTGTGACACGTGACATGGTGGATAGTTGGGAACTCGCCAAGTTGCTCGGCAAGCGTGAGCGGATCCTGGACATTGGTACCGGCGGCGGCGTGCCGGGGTTGGTGCTGGCGATTTGTCGGCCCGACTTGCGGGTGAGCGTGTGCGAATCGGTGCTCAAAAAAGCCAAAGTGGTCGAAGCGATCGTGGTGGAGTTGGGCCTGAGTGTTTCGGTGTATGCTTGCCGGGCCGAGGAAGTGCTGGAACTGCAAACCTTCGATACGTTGGTGGCGCGGGGCGTGGCGGCGCTCGCCAAGATTTTGCGCTGGCTGGAGCCGCATTGGAATGCGTTTGATCGACTGCTCTTGATCAAGGGCCGCAAATGGGTCGAGGAACGTGGCGAAGCGAGGCATGTGGGATTGCTCAAAAAACTGGAACTGCGCAAGGCTGCAACTTATCTCACTCCTCGCACCGATGCGGAAAGCGTGATTCTCAGCATTACGCATGTTAAGAAATGAGATTTCCTGGGGATGGATTTTCTCGTGGAACTGCTCTAAACTCGATGCTTGAGTTTACCCAAACTTTTCATAGGTCATTTCAACCTATTTCCCATTTGTGAACGGAGAACTTCTCGTGGCAGACGAAAAACAACCAGCGGCGAATTCCGAACAACAACAGCAACAACGGGTGCAAGTCGACGACGCCCATGCTTCGACTTCCTATGCAAACTTTTGCCGTGTCACCGGCACGCCCGAAGAGTTGATCATCGACTTTGGCCTGAACGCGCAGCCGTTTGGCGTGCCGACCGAGCCGGTGGTGATCACGCAGAGGTTGGTGACCAATTACTACACAGCTAAGCGGTTGCTGCATGCCTTGCACCTCTCCGTGCAGCGGCACGAACAAGCCTTTGGCGTGTTGGAAGTCGACGTGCAAAAGCGCGTGGTCGCGAAACCGCAAGCGTAAATAGACGCTAGGCGCTAGCAGCTAGGCGCTAGTTGTTAGGCGCTGGGTAAGTAACTAGCGCCTAGCGCCTCTCAACTAGCGCCTTTGACTTAATTGCCGGCTGCGTTCCATGGCGTCTTCCGCGAGGCGGATGTATTCCATGTTGTTGGTGCCGGCATAGGCGCGTTGGAAGGTGACGCTCAGCGCGGTGAAGCTGAATGGGTCCATGGGCTCGAGTTCGGCGACGCGCTTGGCGTGGGCGAGCGCTTCTTCGTGTTTGCCCATTTTCTGGAGCACGACCGCCAAGGCCGAGTGGCCGAGCGCGAATTGATCGTTCAGGGCAAGCGCTGCCTCCAGCTTGGCGGCCGCTTGATCCAATTCCCCCGCAGCCTTGTGCTTATCCGCTTCGTCGTAAAGTTTGTTTTGATCGCTCATGGCGTAGTCCTCAAATAGCCCTGGCCGCAAGGCGAGGGTTTCAGCGTTATCGAAAGCGTTGAGTTTAACGCGCGATAGCACTCTTCGCCCAGGGGGCCAAATGGCGGTAAGTCGTTGAGGGAACAAACTTTCACGCACTTGCTAGCTTTGTGAGTCGATGTTGTTGCGGAGTAGCGAAACGGCGACCAAATCTTAACCCGCTATAACCCGTGCATCCGATATTACCAGCAAGCGAGCGACTCGCTGTCAATCAGAACCAACCCGCCGGACCTGATTGACCCCGCCAAGATTTTCCACACGAGGACCCATCGTGATGATCCATCCCAGCGCGATTGTGAGCGACGCGGCACAAATCGGTGCCCATGTCGAAATCGGACCCTTCTGCATCGTTGAGCCAGGCGTCACGATTGGTGACGGCACGCGGTTGGTCGCTCAGGTGACGATCAAAAGCGGCGTGATCCTGGGCTCTGAGAATATAATCTGTGAAGGGGCCGTCATCGGCGGTCTGCCTCAACACACGCGGGCCCCGGAAAAAATCGGTGGGGTACGGATTGGCAACCGCAACACGATTCGCGAGCATGTCACGATTCACCGTGCCATGCACGAAGGACACGACACGATCATCGGCGATGATTGCCTGATCATGGTGGCCGCTCACATTGCTCACGACGGCAGTATTGGCAATCGCGTGATTCTCACGAACGGCGTGATGCTGGGCGGGCATGTGCAGGTGGGGGATCGGGCGGTCCTGGGTGGCAATGCCGCCGTGCATCAATTCTGCCGCATCGGTCGCCTGGCGATGGTCGGCGGCTGCACGAAGGTCGTGCAAGATTTGCCACCGTTTGTGCTCACCGATGGCGGCACGGCGCTCATTGTCGGCCTCAACCGCGTGGGCCTGCAACGGGCCGGTTTGAGTCGGAGCGAAATTCTGGAACTGAAAGCGGCCTACCGCGTGATTTATCGCGAAGGGCTGACTTTCAATGAAATGGTCGAGACTTTGGAGCAACGCTTTACCCAAGGAGTCGCCGCGGAATTTGCCGAGTTCTTCCGCAGCGGAAGCCGTGGGTTCATCCAAGAACGCCGCAGCCCGCCGAAAGTGGCCTTGCGGATTCATTCCGCCGTGGACGACTTGGAAGCCGACGTGCCCGCGACCACGCCCTTCCGCAAAGCGGCGTAGGCATTTTTTTGTTGCAATATTGCCGAGGCCCAGGGAGTGCCATCCCTGGGCTTTATTTTTTTGAAAAAACTGCTTGCACGGCGAGAAACTGTCGCTAAGATATTCGCTATGTGTACATTTGTGCATTATTTCAGCGGAGAACTTTGCCATGCTCGCTTCGCCTCCAGTTCGTCAGCGGACTTCGATGGAACCTGCCCACGAAAAATTGGCCCAGGTTTTTGGCTTTGATGACTACCGTCCCGGCCAACAGGAAGTCATCACGCATCTGCTGGCAGGGGATTCAGCCGTCGCGATTTTCCCCACGGGGAGCGGCAAAAGTCTGTGTTACCAGTTGCCGGCGCTCTTGCTCGACGGGCTGACAGTGGTGATCTCGCCGCTGATCGCGCTGATGAAGGATCAGATTGATTTTCTGCTGGAACGCAAGATTCCAGCGGCACGACTGGATTCCAGCATGGAACGCGAGGAAGCGCTCAAAGTCTATGATGACCTGCGACGCGGTCGTACGCGGTTGCTCTACGTGTCGCCCGAACGCTTGGGGAATGAGCGATTCTTGCAACTTTTGGAACATCAAAAGATCGCCTTGCTGGCGGTGGATGAGGCGCACTGCATCAGCGAATGGGGCCACAACTTTCGGCCTGACTATCTGCGGATCGCGGCTTTAGCCAAGCGGCTGAAAGTGCAGAGGGTGTTGGCCCTCACGGCCACTGCCACCCCCGACGTGGTCTGTGATATTGCCAAGGCGTTTGACGTCCCCGTGCACCATGTCGTGCAAACCGGCTTTTACCGGCCCAACTTGGAATTGCGCGTGACGGCTTGCCCGGAGCGCGATCGCAAGAATCTCTTGCTCAAGAAAATGGCGGAGCGGCCGGGTGGACCGGCAATTGTTTATGTCACCCTGCAGCGCACCGCTGAGTTAATCGCGGGGTTGTTGGCGAGTCAGGGCCACTCGGCGCGGGCCTATCACGCCGGCATGAAGACCGAAGATCGCACCGAAGTGCAAGACGCCTTCATGGCGGCGGACGACATGATTGTGGTGGCGACGATCGCGTTTGGCATGGGGATCGACAAGTCGAACATCCGCGGGGTGTATCACTACAATCTCCCCAAAAGCTTGGAAAGTTACATGCAGGAGATTGGCCGCGCGGGTCGGGACGGCAAGCCAGCGGTTTGCGAGTTGTTGGCTTGCCGGGATGATTTGGTGACGCTCGAAAATTTCAGCTATGGCGACACGCCGACTGCCGCGGCGATTGAGTCGCTCACCCGGGAGTTGCTTGAAGGCGAGGAGACGCTGGAAGTGTCGGTCTACGACCTGTCGGCTCGGCACGATGTCCGCGATCTGGTGGTCAAGACGTTGCTTACGTATCTGGAACTCGAAAAAATTCTGCAACCGACGGGGCCCGTCTATACGGAGTTCAAATTCCAGCCTCAGAAACCTTCGGCGGAGATCCTGAAAAATTTGATGCCCCGCGTGCCGAGTTCTTGAAAAATATCTTTCAGAGCACACGCAAGAAGGGTAAGACATGGCTCACGATTGACGTGATCGAAGTTGCCAGAAAATTGGGCGAAACTCGGGAGCGGATTGTGGCCGCGCTCGACTATTTGGATCAAACGGGTGACATCGACTTGCAAACGGCTGGCTTGCGCTACGGCTACAAAGTCACGAAACGACCGACGGATTTGGCACCATTGCTGGTGCATCTCAACGAGCGCTTTGCGCGGCGGGAAGAGCACGACATCGCCCGCTTGCGGAAAGTGGTGGCGCTCATTGAAAGTGGCGGTTGCTACACGCGGTTCCTGCTCGAATATTTTGGTGAACATCGGGAGAATTGCCAGCATTGCAGCCGGTGCGCGGGAGCCGTCAAGCAGATTCTGCCTCCAGCTCAGGGCGCGCAAATCACCGACGCGGATCGCGCCACCGTGAAGCAACTTGTGGCTGAGCGTCACGCGGCGTTGAAAGTGCCGCGACAATTAGCGCGATTTCTCTGTGGGATCGCATCGCCGGCAACGACGAAAGCGAAGCTGCGCTCGCATCGCGACTTCGGCTGTCTGGATCGCGTTCAGTTTGCCGAGGTTTTGAGCTTGGCCGAGAGCGCGGCCGGTATTCGCTAGTCCTTGCGTCTCCACCGGCCGCGGAACGGTCAAAGTAATATTTACTCGCGCAACACCAGCACCGGGCAATGGGCTAGGCGAACCACGCGCTCGGCGACCGAGCCGATCATCAACCGAGCCAATCCTTGCCTGCCATGTGAGGGAAGCATAATCAGATCGGCATGATCTTTTTCAGCGAACTTGACAATCTCGGTCGCGGGTGTGCCAAAAAGAACTTGGAAATGCACGTCGGCGTATTTTTTGTCGGGGAACTTTGCGCGTAACATTTCGAGCAGGCGCTGTTCGCGATTTTCTTGGCTTTCAAAGTTCCAACCGACGACCAGATCTTCTTCCGAGGGAACAGCCTGCGGGGCAACATGCACGACCGTGAGCTGATTGGGATTGTCAACGAGGTTGAGTCCATCGTCGACCGCTTTAGTGGCTTCGTCCGAAAAATCGGTGGGTACCAAGACTCGTTTAGGATTTAGGGCAACCATGACTAGCTCCTTTCATTCTTCCACAACCGCGATCAAGGTGGCAACCAGATCGAGGCTTGTGAGGATTCCGACGGGTCGGGCCGACTCATCCACGACAATCAGTCGGTGAATATGTTCGTGGCACATGCAACGCGCAGCTTGCAGTAGCGCGGTCGACTCCTGGATGGTTTTCACGCTGGGGGTCATGTGGTTGCGGACAAGATCGTGTTGTACTTCCTCGATACAAAAGGCACCGTAAGGTGAGCCTCCCACCAGCATGTGGCGGGTTCTAGAACCATCCAGCTCTTCAGCCTTGCAGTGAATAAAGTCCGAGCCGCTGATGATCCCGACGCATTTGCCACGCTCGTCGACGACGGGAGCACCTGTGATGCGGTGTTCGCACAGAACGTCTGCGGCCTCGCTCATGGTGCTGTTGGCGCTGACGGTAATGAGGCTGTGCGCCATCGCGTCATACACCTTAAGGCTTTTCAAGCGATCTGCTGTAGCGATCATAGCCAAATCTCCTAAGCTTGAATGGTTTCACTGCTAAGTCCGCGTGAGGAAACGACGTCGACTCGGTTCTCGATGCGTTTCACTCCGGGCACGTTTTTCATGGCGGTCTGTAATATCTGCTTGAGATAAAACGAAGGGAGGCGACCGGTGAAAATGAGGGTGTCTTCAATAATCTCAAAAGTCACCGAATCCAAATAACCCCTGAAAAAATTGTGTCTCATGAGCCGGTCGCAAACCTCGGCCTCGATTGCATCTCTGCGAGTGTCACCAAGCCTTTTCGTGCAGGGTTTCTGACTGCACCAGGCATCGCCGCAAATCATCGACATGACCGATTCCTCCCTCGTTAAGCTCGGGTCACCGAGCTAGGACACATAAGGTGCAATTTCCAGGCCAAGCGAGGGTCACTCGTTTTCTTCTAGAAGCGATGAATCAAATCCAGGAGGTCGCGTGCCGACCGTGCTATTCCGCACGTTCCATAGCGCGGAAGGCACAGTTGGAGGACCAAGCGAGACATGTTAGAACGGAAGAAATTCCCCGGAGCTTACACATGACAATCGCTGCCTTTGACAAATACTGCGAACTGCAACGCTACGTCGGCTGGGATGCCGTGGATTACCGGCGGATCACGGTCGTCCGCGACGTTCTGCTGGCAAGGTCCGACGAGATCGTCGACGATTTTTACAACCAGATTCGCCTGCATCCTCACGCTGTTGAAGTGATCACGGGGGGCGAAGCACAAATTTTGCAGCTCAAGTCGACCTTGCGTTTGTGGCTGCGGCAGTTGTTGACGGGGCCGTATGACAACGACTATGTCGTGCTACGGACCAAAGTGGGTCAGCGGCATGTGGCCATTGGGCTCGACCAAGTTTATACCAACGCCGCTCTTTCGCGGATGCGTCAGGCGTTGTGTCGGATCATTTCTGAAACTTGGCGGGGAAGCGTCGAGGAACTCATCGCGACGATTGGTTCGCTCAACAAGTTGCTCGATCTCGACTTGGCGATGATTGAAGATGCCTATCAGACGGAGTATGCCGCGCGGCAACAGCGACTCAGCAAGGAAAACCTGCAATTACGTACGGTGCTCGAGCGCGAACAGCGCACCATACCCATGGTTGGCAATAGCGAACAGATGCAGGAAGTCTATCGACTCGTGGATCGCATGGCGTCGACCGACCAGCCGGTGTTGATTCAAGGAGAAAGCGGGACAGGCAAGGAATTGGTGGCCAAGGCGTTGCACCGCGCAAGCCGCTTTGCCGACAAACCGTTGGTGGTGATCAACTGCGCGGCGTTACCCGAAACGCTGTTGGAAAGCGAGCTTTTTGGCCATGAAAAAGGGGCCTTCACGGGTGCCGTGGCGAGCAAACCTGGGCTTTTTGAAGTCGCCGACGGGGGGACATTGTTCATCGATGAAATCGGTGAACTCGCGGGGGGCTTGCAAGCGAAGTTGCTCCGGGTGCTGGAAGATGGCTCACTGCGTCGGGTGGGTTCCGTGAAAGAGCGGCGGGTGAAAGTGCGATTGTTGGCGGCGACGAATCGTGACTTGGGCGAAGAAATTCAGAAGGGTCGTTTCCGCGAGGATTTGTACTATAGGATTAACGTGCTGACGATCATGCTACCTCCGCTGCGTGAGCGTCAGGGTGATATCACGCAGCTTGTGCAGCATTTTGCGGGACGCGAGTGGCAGTGGGATCAAGATTTTCAGCATGTACTTGAGAACTACGGTTGGCCTGGCAATGTCCGCCAACTGCGGAACGCCATCGAGCGGGCTAAAATCCTCGCGGAGGAAAACCAACTGTTGGCCGAAAACCTACCGCCGGAAATTGTGCGTAGTGGCATGGCGGCGGCTGTGGAGCGTCCTGGCCCGGAAGCTGATTTAGAAACACTCAATCGGCATCACATTGCCGACACGTTTCGGCGTTACCAAGGGAACAAGACTCGTACGGCTCGCGCGTTGGGAATCAGCCGGCGCACGCTCTATCGATTGCTCGAGAAACATGACATTGATGCCAATCGCCTGACAGACTGAGTGGCGCGCTCACTGTGCCGTTCTCCCGTGCGTCTAGGCACCGTTTGGTTCGGAGTCTGGAAAATCCATTGTGTCTGTAGGCAATTCTGGGATTTGGCACTTCATTTGCGGGCTACCGATTTCATTTGATTGCTTATCGACAGCTCACTCCGGAGAGATACACCATGTACGCGAGGCCCTGCTGGGATGTTGATAAAATCACGCATAAGCAGAAGCATACGCACTTGAATTCTTTGATCGAGGCGCTGGAGACGCGGTTGAAATCTAGCGAGCCGGCCAATCGAAGTTTAGTTTCGTTGTTGAATTCTTTGGCGGCGCACCTGGAAATGCACTTCGAACTGGAAAAGCCTGACAAGAATTTTACGACCACCGCCCTGGGAAATTCACGCTTCGTCTATGAGATTCAACGGCTGGAGCGAGAGCGCGAAGCCATCTTGTGCGACGTGGACGATATGATCGACATGGCACGGTTGGCATTCAAGGAGAAGCGTGATATTCAACCTCTCGCGAAGCGTTACTTCGCTTTCCAAGGTCGGTTTGCCGAGCACGAGGCGGCAGAGAAGAAGCTATTGCAGGAGGTATTTAGCGCACATCCTGTGCTCGATAATTGAGGCGAAGTCACCGCGCAAACAAAGACCCGGGGAGTGCCATCCCCGGGCTTTGTGTTAATGACAGACTTTCATCACTTGCCGACTTTGCCGAGGGCGGCTTGGGCGGCTGCGAGGCGTGCGATGGGGACGCGGTAAGGGCTACACGACACGTAATCCAACCCCACCTTGTGGCAGAACAGGATCGAATCGGGATCACCGCCGTGCTCGCCGCAGATGCCGCACTTGAGGCCCTTCTTGGCCGAGCGACCCTTGGTGACGCCCATCTCGACCAACTGACCCACGCCGGTGACGTCGAGCGATTGGAATGGATCGCGGGGCAAGATTTCTTCGCTCAAGTAATCGGGCAGGAAGGTGTTGATGTCGTCGCGGCTGTAGCCGAACGTCATCTGCGTGAGGTCGTTCGTGCCGAAGCTAAAGAAGTCGGCAAGCTCACCGATCTTGTCAGCGGTGAGCGCGGCACGAGGAATTTCGATCATCGTGCCGATGAGGATATCGAGCTTGCCGGAGTACTTCTTCTCGGCTTTGACATCTTCGATCACTTTCCTCGTGCGGTCGCCGAGGAGTTTGAGTTCGGCAGCGGTGCCGACGAGTGGGATCATGATCTCGGCTTGCGCGTCGATGTTCTTTTGCTTGCAGGCGATGACCGCTTCGGTAATTGCCGTAACTTGCATGTCGAGGATCTCAGGATATGTGACCGCCAAACGGCAACCACGGTGCCCGAGCATCGGGTTTTGTTCGTGCAGGGCAAGCACGCGGTTCTTCACATCGGCCCGCTTCACACCCAATCGCGAAGCCATTTCGGCTTGGCTCTTGTCATCGTGCGGCAGGAATTCGTGCAGCGGCGGATCGAGCAGACGAATCGTCACTGGCAAACCCTTCATCGCGGTGAAAATACCGATGAAATCTTTGCGTTGGACTGGCAGCAACTTTTTGAGGGCAGCTATGCGGTCGCCTTCGGTGGAAGCCAGAATCATTTCCCGCATCGCCATAATGCGGTCCCCCTCGAAGAACATGTGCTCGGTGCGGCAGAGGCCAATGCCTTGGGCACCGAAATCACGCGCCTTTTTGGCGTCCTCGGGCGTATCGGCGTTGGTGCGGACTTTCATCGTACGGTACTTGTCGGCCCAGCCCATGACCGTGGAAAAATCGCCCGACATCTTCGGCGTTTGTGTGGCTATTTCGCCGGCCATGACTTCGCCGGTGGAACCGTCGATTGAGATGACATCTTTGTGGGTGTAAACCTTATTGCCGATCTTGATCTTGCGGGCCTTTTCGTCGATGTGAATTTCACCGGCACCGGCAACGCAGCAACGACCCCACCCCCGAGCGACCACCGCGGCGTGGCTGGTCATGCCGCCCGTGCTGGTAAGAATACCGGCGGCGGAGTGCATGCCGTCGATGTCTTCGGGATTGGTTTCCTTGCGAACGAGCAACACATGCTCGCCTTCGAGTGTGCGGTCCACGGCTTCGGCGGCGGTGAAGGCAGGCTTACCAACGGCGGCACCCGGCGAGGCGGGGAGACCGACCGTGAGAAGGCGGCCTTCCTTCTTCGCGGCTTGCTTGGCGGCGGGGCTGAAACTGGGGAGCAACAATTGCGTGAGGTCACCAGCCGGAATACGCATGACGGCTTCTTGCTCGGTGATCAGCTTTTCCTTGACCATGTCGCAAGCGATTTTCACCGCGGCGGCACCGGTCCGTTTGCCGTTGCGAGTTTGCAGCATGAAGAGCGTGTTGTTCTCGATGGTGAACTCGATGTCTTGCACATCGCGGTAGTGCTTTTCGAGTTGATTCTTGATGCCCATCAATTGATCGAAGACCTTTTTATTCCACTTGGCCATCTTCTCGACCGGCTCGGGGGTGCGAATGCCGGCGACGACGTCTTCACCCTGGGCGTTGACGAGAAATTCGCCATAAAACTTGTTCTCGCCAGTGGACGGATTGCGGGTGAAAGCCACGCCAGTGCCCGATTCGTCACCCATGTTGCCGAAGACCATCGACTGGCAATTGACGGCGGTGCCCAACAGGCCGGTGATGTTTTCCACCTGGCGATACTTGACCGCGCGAGGTTGCATCCAGCTTTTGAATACGGCCTCGATGGCGAGTTCCAACTGCTTGAGCGGTTCTTGGGGGAATGGCTTGCCGAAGTGTTTCTTGAACACGTTCTTGTATTCTTCGCACAGCTCGACCATGCCTTCTAATGGCACATCGTTGTCGACGGTCGCCTTGTAGCGGCGCTTGATTTTCTCGAAAGCAATTTCAAAATGCTCGTGATCGACGCCGCAGACCACGTCGCCATACATGTTGATAAGTCGACGGTAAGCATCGTAAGCGAATCGCTTCTGGCCGGTGGCGTTGGCGAGGCCGACGACGGCTTCGTCGTTGAGGCCGAGGTTGAGAATCGTGTTCATCATGCCCGGCATCGACGAAGCGGCACCGGAACGCACGGAGAGCAAAAGCGGCATTTTGTTGTCGCCGAATTTCTTGCCGAGTTCTTTCTCCAAGATGGCGACGTTCTTTTTGACTTCATCCATCAAGCCGTCCGGCAACTTACGGCCGCTCTTGTAGTAGAGGTCGCAAACTTCGGTGGTGATGGTGAAACCCGGGGGCACCGGCAAGCCGATGCTGGTCATCTCGGCGAGGTTGGCACCTTTGCCACCCAAAAGGGTTTTTTGGGTGACTTTGCCCTCGGTCTTGGTCTTGCCGAAGTAGTAAATCATCTTGGTCGAATTCTTTGACATCTCGTAATGATCCTCTTAGCCAGGCGGCGTCACGACTCTCCGCGTGACTTGTACTGTTTAGTTTGAGTTGTAGGGCGATTGATTCGGTCGATGGGTCTCGCTAGAGTCGAGTGGGGGACACCGCTCAAGAGATGCGCTGCGTTGGTCAGCCTCGAAAGACCCAAGCAGACGTGCATTCGGCAGTTACCCCCAGCCGAATCACAGTGCCCCTCACTTAAGGGGGGCTTGATCTGGCGAGAAAAATCGAACCGCTCAATCTAATTGGGCCTTGCGGGGGCGTCAAGAGTTTGGCGTCCCTTGGGCCTCAAAGCAGGACTCCATGGCTGGATTACCGATGAATGGCCGCAAAGCTCAAACGGTCGCTTTGGCCATGCTGTTTGAGACCGGTTTGGGCTTTGTGGGCGTGCTGATTGCCTGGGCTGCCGGGATCAGTTTGGCCAGTCAATTGACGGTTTCCCAGGATGCCGTACTGCGGGGGCTGTTGGCCAGCTTGCCGATGATTGTGCTGCTGGTGGCTTGCTACGAAAGCCGCTGGGATCCGCTCGTGAATTTGCGCCGCGAAGTGGAAAAGGTGGTGCAAGAAATGTTTGCCGGCTGCCGCTGGTATGAGTTTGCACTCGTGAGCATCGCGGCGGGGATCGGCGAGGAGGTGTTGTTTCGCGGGGTATTACAGCCACTGGTCATTCAATGGACCGTGCCGTGGATTGGCGTGGTGGTGGTGGCGCTGCTGTTTGGTTTAGCCCACGCTTTGACGCCCACGTATTTCGCCGCCGCCACGGTGATCGGCATTTACTTTGGTTGGCTGGCGCTGGCGTATGATGATTTGGTCGCGCCGATTGTGGCCCACGCGGTATATGATTTCTTTGCGCTGATGTTCATTCAATTTCGCGCCGGCGAGGATACCACATTGCCGCCGGCCAGTTGATGGGCGTAGCGAGTGGGTTCCGGCAAGCGATACCCTCGGCAACACGCGAGTACCAATTCGATGGCGGTGGGTAGCTCGATCCTGTGGCCGATGGAAATGTAAAGCGGGCGGACTTTGTTCTTGGTCCTCAGCACCACGCCGATCAACTCATCGCGATCCCAGAGGTCAGCGTAGGAACCGGCGGCGAGCGCGGGCTCCTCATGTTTGCCAATTAAGCGAGACTTCGCACAGCCGATGGTCGGCTTGTCGAACAGCACCCCCAAATGCGCGGCGATGCCGAACCGACGGGGGTGGGCGATGCCTTGGCCATCAACCAGGATAAGATCGGGCTCAACGCGGAGCTTATCCGCGGCGGCGAGAATTGACGGACATTCGCGGAACGACAGCAAGCCGGGGACGTAGGGAAATGGCACCGCGTCTTCATGGGTGGCAAAGTCGACGATTTGCAAAGTGGCAAAATCGAGCACGACGATGGCGGCGATGGCGCGATTGTCTCGGATGCTGATGTCGATGCCGGCGACGTGTTTGATGCGGCGTAAACTTGGGGCGTTTTTCTGGCGGACTTTGTAGCGGAGTTGTTCTTGGATTTCGCGTGCCGCGGCGGGGGTGACGTTCCAAGGATGATGGGGTTTGGGGCGCATGTACGTTATGGTAGCGCGGGATGTTTGTTAATACAAACCGCGAAGACGCAAGCGTGATCGCTTGCGTCTTCGCGGTGCGACATTACAAGAGAAGAAAAATCAGCGCATAAAAAAAGGTGACCCGGCTGATTGCCGGGCCACCTATTCTAGGTTGACCAAACCCGATTTCCGCGTTGCGAACTAGTCACAGCAGGGGGCTCCGCAGGAAGGCTCCGCACAGCCGCACGAAGGTTCGCACGGGCAGTGGACACAAACCGGCACCTGCTTGCATACTACTCGCGGCACGCACCGTGTGACGGTGTAGGGCACCTGACGGGGCACGCAGCGAGTGACCTGGATGGTCTTCTGCTCGCACACCGGCACACACACGCTGTAGCAGCAAGTCTTGGTCCGAGTCTCAGGCACCATGCGGCACACTTTGTAGCAGCAGGTCTTGGTCTCGGGAACCATGTGGCACACCTTGTAGCAGCAGGTCTTCATGCACTGCTTGGGAACCATGCGGCAGACCTTGTAGCAGCAGGTGCGCGTTTCAGGCACCATGCGGCAAACTTGGTAGCAGCAGGTCTTCATGCACTGCTTGGGGACCATGCGGCACACTTTATAGCAGCAGGTCTTGGTCTCGGGCACCATGTGGCACACCTTGTAGCAGCAAGTCTTGGTCTCGGGAACCATGTGGCAGACTTGGTAGCAGCAAGTACGCGTGTGTTGGCAAGGGACCATGCGGCAGACTTTGTAGCAGCAAGTGCGGGTCTCGGGAACCATGTGACAAACCTTGTAGCAGCAGGTTTTCACGCGAGGTTCGCACACGAACTTGGTGCAGCAAATTTCCTTCGTGCAGCACTCGGGCACCCAAACCTTCTTGCAGCAAGTGCGAGGAGGGGCTTGGCAGCAGAGTGTCTTGCAAGGACCGGGGCAATACACGCAGCGGCAACGGCAGCAGTCGTAAACAAACGTGCCGGGTTCGCGAACGGTCTTGGTGTAGGTCTTGCCAGGAATCTGATAGGACTCAGTTTCCCAGTGGCCACTGCGGACGGTAATCGTTTTGGTATAGGGAACGGCCTTGCGGACGTAATAGGTTTCTTGACGTTCACGAGTTTCCCACACCGGCTTGCAGACGGTGTAGTTGCGTTGGCGAGTTTCCCACACGGCCTTGCAGGTGGTGTAGGGAACTTCCCGAGTGCGAGTTTCCCAGACAGGCTTGCAGACGGTGTAGCAGCGGGTCTTGGTTTCCCAGACAGGCTTGCACACGGTATAGCAACGGGTCTTGGTTTCCCACACAGGGTGGTACGTCGTGTAGCAGACGTTGCGGGTCTTGGTTTCCCAGACAGGCTTGCACACGGTATAGCAGCGCGTTTTGGTTTCCCACACCGGGTGATACGTGGTGTAGCAGACGTTGCGGGTCTTGGTTTCCCAAACGGGCTTGCAGACGGTGTAGCAGCGGGTCTTGGTTTCCCAGACCGGGCAGCAAACGGTGTAACAAACTTGTTTTTGGCGTTGTTCACGCACGTAGCGGGTGCAATTGATCACCCGATCCTCGCACACACGGTCGTAGACCGTTTTGCAGCACTGCACTTCTTCCTTGTGCCATTCAACACACCGCACGGTCTTCATAACCGTGTGGCAATGTTGCTGATAGCAACAAGGCGTGCAACCGTTGTAACGTGCGACCCCGCAATACCCCGCCCATGCTGCTGATGGCAACATTGCCAAGGCGATGGCAGCGAGAGCCCGCACTACAGACTTGGCTCTCATGGTGTTGGTCTCCTTCGGAACTGAATGTGGAAATAGATGGTTTGGTCAAAATGGGATAATTCCCACCCATTGATGTTTTCGGAACTAACAAACCACCCGCCTTAGCCAGATGTTGCGTTTTTCCTACATGACGAAGTCGACCCGCCATCCCCATTCGATACGACCGAAACCAACCAATTTGCCGGACCCCGAGAGTCATGAGAATTTGCAAGGATTTGGGGAATTTTTCCGTATAACTGCATCGCCTGGGGTGCAATCGCTAAGCCGCAAGCGGTTGTCGCCGCAACTTGTTGCTGGGCTTGATGATCGAGCTGATTTCGCTTGCCCGCGCCGGAGTGTTATGGTTAAAGTGATAGGGGAGAGGGAGGCGGCTTTTCACCTTGTTTTCTCCTGAAACGATCCCCAGTCTCAACATTTCCAACGCCGGGCCCCCCGCTTTGCCGCAAGAGAATAACGAACTTCGACCAGATCCCAGCGCTATCCCGGAAGCGGTGGTTAGCCGGCTGAGCCTCTATTTGCGGGAGCTACAGCACCTGATTGCCGACGGCAAGGAGACGATCAGCAGTAGCCAACTGGGCCGCCAACTCGGGTTTACCGATGCCCAAGTTCGCAAGGATTTAGCCCATTTCGGCCATTTTGGGCATCCGGGGATTGGTTACCGCTGTCAGGAACTCATTGGCCAAATCCGCAAGATTTTGGGCACCGACCGCGAATGGCGGGTGGCCCTAATCGGCGTGGGCAACTTGGGCCGAGCGCTGTTGGGTTACCGCGGTTTCGCGCAGCAGGGCTTCCGGATTGTGGCGGCCTTCGACACCGATCCGACGAAGGTCGGCTCGCATATTGAGGGCGTGGAAGTGTCGCACCTCGATCAACTGAGCGAGGCGCTCGTCGAGCGGCAAATCGAGTTGGGAATGCTGGCCGTACCAGCGGCTCAAGCGCAAGAAGTCGCCGACCAATTGGTGGCGGCGGGGGTGGGCGGCATTGTGAACTTCGCGCCGGTGACCCTCCGCGTCCCGGAGGGTGTCAGCATTGTGGGTGTCGACTTGGCCCGCGAATTGGAGCAGGTGACCTTTGCGGTGGCGAATCGCATCTTGCACCCGCAATAAATCGCCTGAGACTGGCGGCGAAAACGCTTGGCACTTTCCGTAGCCGCCGAATTTCCGTAGATTATTAAGCGTGTTGCCCCGTAGTGTAATGGTAACACTAGGGATTTTGATTCCCTCATTTCAGGTTCGAGCCCTGACGGGGTAGTTTTTGTGTCGAAGCCCGGGGATGGCCTCCCCGGGTCTTTTTTTTGAGGCTGGAATGTTTTGAGGCTGGTATGAATTCGCCGATTGACTGCTCCAAAGTTCGTTTTGCGATTGCCGCCGTCCGCGAGGCCGCGCTCTTGGTCCGCCGCGTGCAGCGGGAGATGGTCACCTCGGCGATCAGCAAGGAAGACAAATCTCCGGTAACGGTCGCCGACTTTGCCGCTCAAGCGCTTGTCTCAAAGCGGCTCTTGGAGACCTTCCCCGACACGGGTTTCGTGGGCGAGGAAAGCGCGGAGTGGCTCGGCACGGAAGCAGGAGCTGACACGCTGGAGCAAATCACGCACTTCGTCCAACACTTCGAGCCGGCGGCCACATCACACGACGTTTGCCAGTGGATCGAACGCGGGGCCGGAGAACCGACCGGCGAGTTTTGGACGCTGGACCCCGTGGATGGCACGAAAGGATTTTTGCGCGGCGATCAATATGCGGTGGCTTTAGCGTTCATCCGCGACGGCAAGGTGCGTGTCGGCGCGCTGGGTTGCCCAGAATTGGGCACTGGGGTGCAGCCCGACAAAGGTGGCCCTGGTACGGTGGTAATTGCCCGCAGAGAGAGTGGCTGCTTTGCAAGTTTACTCAGTGACAACAACGACGAGTGGACAAAGCTCACCGTTTCGGATCAAAGCGATGTGTCCGCAGCAAGAATGTTGCGTTCGGTGGAAAAAGCTCACACTGATACGGGCGGCATCGGTGAGCTTGTGAAGGTACTTGGCATCACGGCCGATCCCGTGCCGATGGATAGCCAAGCCAAGTACGCCGTGCTCGCAGCAGGCGGTGGCGAGATCAACTTGCGGCTCATTTCACCCTCGCAACCGAACTATGTCGAGCGAATTTGGGACCAAGCCGCAGGGTCAATTTGCGTGGAAGAAGCCGGCGGAAGGGTGAGCGATCTCGACGGCAAGCCGCTCAATTTCTCGCATGGCCGCACGCTCGCCGCCAATCGGGGCGTGTTGGCCACAAATGGCCGCGTCCATGAAGTATTGCTTGCGGGGCTCAAGGAAATTGGTGGGTGAGATGGTCTGCTGATTTTTTATTCGGCTCGGATTTGCATTTGGCAGCCTGTAACTCCTTAGCACAGCTAGAGTTGAAAGACGTGTCCAGGCGTTGACGATGAGCCTCGCAGGCGATAAAATGCAAGGCTCAAATGGCTTGAACGGCCCAAGCCCTTGTGAAGAACTTACACAGGCCGAGTATTGCCCTAACGTCGGACGGTCGCCGCGGCGACACATAGCCGGTGTGCCTTTGGAGAATCGATTTTGTCTACTACTCTCGTGAAAGAGTTGGTTGAGTCCGGCGTGCATTTCGGACATCGTTCGAGCCGCTGGAATCCCAAGATGCGGCCGTATATTTACGCTCGCCGCAACCTGATCCATATCATCGACGTCCGCGAAACGATTCGCGGTCTGTTACGAGCCAAGAAATATCTCGCCGATGTTTCGACGCACGGCAGCCTCATCTTGTTTGTCGGCACCAAGCGTCAAGCCGGCGACACGATTCAAAAGGCCGCCGAGCGCTGTGGCATGCCTTACATCAACGATCGTTGGCTGGGCGGCACGCTGACCAATTTCCGCACGATTCGCAGCCGGCTTTCGCGTTTGGAAGAACTTGAGCGCATTCGCGAGTCCGAGGAAATCAATACCTACTCGAAGAAAATGCAGTCTTCGCTGAATCGCGAATACGCCAAAATGTTCCAGAACCTCAACGGCATGCGGACGATGAGCCGGTTGCCGGAGTGCATGATTATCGTCGATCCCAAAAAGGAAAAGAACGCCGTCAAGGAAGCTCGCAAGATGGGCATCACGACGGTCGCCTTGATCGACACCGATTGCGATCCCGACACAATTGATCTGCCGATTCCAGGCAACGACGACAGCATGCGTTCGATCGACTTGATCATCAACGTGTTGGCGGATGCGATTGCCGAAGGAAAAGTCAAAAGCGCGATCCAATCGCAACAGCAAGCCGAGGGTGCCGATTCCAAGGCAGCAGAGCCCAAGGCAGTTGAGCCTAAGGCAACCGAGTCCAAGGACTAATCCCGGCGATTGTTTGGCGGCTGTCCTGGTGACTCCGCTTTCACCGACGCTCAGCCCCCCGGCATTTCTACACAGTCACAATAAAAGTTAGTAACCGAGGAGTATTTTACCATGCCAGAAATCACCGCAGCCATGGTTAAGAAGCTGCGCGATGAAACGCAGCTACCGATGATGGAGTGCAAGGCCGCTCTCGCCGAGACGAACGGCGACATGGAAGCCGCCAAGCGCAATCTGCGCGAGGCCGGCAAGAAGTTCATGGGCAAGCGTCAGGATCGCACGACCGAAGAAGGCCGTATTGGCGTTTACGCCAGCATAAGCGGCGGCGTGGGCGCGATGGTTGAGTTGCAATGCGAGTCGGCCCCCGTCGCGGCAAACGACGAGTTCATCAAGCTGGCCGAAGACTTGGCCAAGCAATTGGCGACCGGCAAGGGTGCCAAAACCGCCGACGAGTTGTGGGCACAAACTTCGCCGAGCCGCAAAGGGATGACGCTCGAAGATCAGCGTGACGAACTGCAGAACAAGATTCGCGAAGTATTTCGGGTCGCGCGCATGGAGCGATTTGACGCCCCCAGTGGTGGCTTCGTTCACATGGCGAAGATCGGCGTGCTTTTGGAAGTCGAAGGTGGCACCGACGAATTGGCCAAGGACGTGAGCTTGCACATCGCGGCGATGAGCCCCAAGGCAACATCCACCAAAGACCTTGATCCGGAAATCGTGAACAAGGAGCGTGAACTGCAAAAGGATCGCGCTCGCCAGGAAGGTAAGCCGGAAAACATCATCGACAAGATGATCGAAGGTCGGATGCGCAATTTTTATGCCGAGCACGTGCTCGAAGAGCAGCCTTATGTGAAAGACGAAAGCCAAACCGTGGGCAATGTCGCCAAATCGGGCGGCATGAAGCTCAAACGCTTCATTCGCTGGCAGTTGGGCGAAACGACCGCCGCTGCCGACAGTCCGGCGTGACCTATTTAATTTCAAGCCCAGGGGTTGTAACAACCTCTGGGCTTTTTTTGTGGCCCAAGTTTTGGCTTGACTCCTAGCCACGCGGGCCTGTTTGCTGGAAAATCGCTCAAGGCAATCCACGATTTCTTAGCCGATTGGTGAACCGATGTCGGAAGCAATGAAAGTCACCGGTGGTCCCTACCGTCGCGTTGTGCTCAAACTCTCGGGCGAGAGTTTTGCCCCGCCCGGCGAACGCGGCATTAGCATGGAAGAAGTCGTGCACATTGCCTCGCAGACCTACCGGGCAATGCAGCAAGGGGTGCAGATCGCTATCGTTATCGGCGGCGGCAATATCTTACGCGGAGCGCAGTTCACGGCCGGCAATTCCAGCATTCAAGAAGCCACGGCCCACTACATGGGTATGTTGGCGACCGTGATTAACGGCTTGGCCCTGCAAGACGCGCTGGAATCGCTGGGTTGCCAAACACGACTCATGAGTGCGGTGAAAATGGACGGCGTTGCCGAACCTTACATTCGCCGTCGTGCGAAGCGTCATCTGGAAAAAGGCCGCATCGTGATCGTCGCCGGCGGTACGGGGGCACCGTTTGTCACCACCGACACGGCCGCCGCGCAAAAAGCGCTGGAGGTCGAAGCCGATATTCTCATGAAAGCGACCCGCGTCGAGGGGGTTTACAGCGAAGACCCCGAAAAGAATCCTCACGCGGTGCTGTTCCGGCACCTCACGTTCCAGGAAGTGCGGAATCAAAATCTGCGGGTGATGGATCCCACGGCGATCGCGCAGTGCATGGAACACGACTTGCCAATCTTGGTGTTCAACTATCGTCACGATGGCAACATCGAACGCGCGGTCCGCGGCGAAAAGATCGGCACATCGGTCACCAGCCGCAAAGAGGTTCTAGCAAGTTAACCACTAACCACTAATCCCCGACCCCCGACCCCAATTCCCTTTCTTACCATGACCAACGACGAAATACTTCTGGACACCGAAGAGCGCATGGAAAAGGCGATCTCGAAACTCAAGGACGATCTCACCGGTATACGAACGGGCCGGGCGAATCCTGGTCTGGTGGACTCGCTGCGCGTGGATGTGTATGGTTCGCCGACGCCAATCAAGCAGATTGCTTCGGTGAGTGCTCCCGAACCGCAACAATTGGTCATTAGGCCGTTTGATCCTTCGACGATCAAGGACATCGAGAAGGGGATCATCGCCAGCGACTTGGGGCTCACGCCGCAGAGCGACGGCAAGGTCGTGCGATTAAACATTCCTGCACTCTCGGGCGAGGTCAGGAAGACGATGGTCGGTCGCACCAAGGAGCTCACCGAGGAAGCGAAGGTCGCCATTCGCAACGTCCGCCGCGACGGCAACAAGCACGCCGATCAGGCTGAGAAGGACAAAGCGATGTCCAAAGATGATTGTGAATCGTTGAAGAAGGAAATTCAGGATCTCACAAAGACTTACGAAGATCAGGCGAACGCGCTGGCGAAAGCAAAAGAAGCCGAAGTCATGGGCGGCTAATCATTATTTAGCCGCGGTGCTTGCACCGCGCGAGAACCCGCTGCAAGCAGCGGGGCTAAATAAACAGCGTGCTAGCTGCTAGCACGCGATTTCTCTTGTTGCTTTTCGCGACTTTGGCCTATACTCCCTGGTCAACACCCGTAATTCACGCGCACCCGACGCGCGTTGACCCGCTTCTATGCCTTCGGTTTATGGAGAAACCGCCATGTCCACTATTTTGGAGACGGTCCGCAAGGATGCTGATGTTCGTCCCTTTTCGACCCGCTTAAAGATTTGGCTCTGGCGAAATCAAATCGCTTGGATCATCGCTGCCGCGGTGATCTTGGTGATCAGTTTGAAATTCCGCCAAGCCGAAGGGACGCAATCCGCGAAGGCCGCCGCTCCCACTGCCACCGCCGCCGCGTCCGCGCAAGCCGATGGCAACTTGCCTCGATCCGAGCCACCACAGCATGACGTGATGGCCATCGTCAACGGCAAAGACATTAGCCGCGTCGATTTGACTAAGGCTTGCGTTGAGCGCCATGGCGAGGACGTGCTCGAGAGTTTGGTCAACAAGCGTTTGATTCTCAATCACTGTGAGAAGCGTGGGATCGCGATTACTAATGAAGACATCGCGGCCGAGATCGACCGCATGGCCAAGCGGTTCCAACTCTCCCGCGAGCAGTGGTTTGAGATGTTGGAGAAAGAACGGGGAATCACGCCGCAAGAATACGCCCGCGATATCGTGTGGCCGACTTTAGCGCTGCGAAAGTTAGCGGCACAAGAAGTGAAGCCCACGCGTGAAGAAATCGATCAAGCGCTGGAACGAGAGTTCGGTGCGAGCGTGAACGCTCGGCTAATCGCCGTGGGGAATCAGGAACTTGCCAACAAGTTGCATCAACAACTCACGGCCAATCCCGAGCTCTTTCCGCGGCTGGCGATTGAGCATTCGATCGACATCAACTCGGCGAGCGTGGGTGGCTTGATTCAGCCGATTCGCCGTCATCTTGGTGATCCTGGCATCGAACAAGCGGCGTTTGCGCTTCAGCCAGGCCAGGTCTCGCAGGTGCTTCCCGTGGCGGGGCAGTTTGTGATTCTCAAGTGTGAGTCGCACAACCCGCCGCGAACCGTGGATCGGGTCAAAGTGGAACAGGAACTTGCCGAGAAGATCACCGATGAGAAGCTACGTGAAGCCTCGCATACGCTGTTTGCACAGTTGCAATCGGCGGCGACGCTGGTGAACGTTTACAACAATCCCGAGCTGCGCCAAACGATGCCGGGTGTGGTGGCGACGGTCAACGGCGACCGCGTGACGATGAAGGAATTGGGCGACGAATGTTTGCTCCGCCACGGCGAGGCTATCCTCGAAGGAGAAATCTCGCAGATGCTGCTCGAACAATCGCTGAAAAAAGAGAGTGTCACGGTGACGGATGCCGACTTGGACGCCGAGGTTCGCCATGCGGCGGAACTGGCCGGCGTGGTCGATGCGCAAGGTAAGGCTGATCTCGCCAAATGGTTTAAGGCCGTCACCGAAGAGCAGGGAATCGAAAAAGACGAGTACCTGCGCGATGCTGTCTGGCCTTCCGCGGCACTCAAAAAGCTCACGGCTTCGACGGTCGCCGTGACCGAGGAAGATATCAACAAGGGCTTCGAGGCCAACTATGGCCAACGGGTGCGTTGCCGCGCGATTGTGTTGGGAACGATGCGGCGTGCTCAGGAAGTGTGGGACAAGGCCCGGCGGAATCCGTCGATAGAATACTTCGGCGATCTCGCCGAGGAATACTCCATCGAGCCAACAAGCAAGAATCTGCGCGGCGAGGTGCCCCCGATTCAGCGATTTGGTGGACAGCAGCAACTGGAAGAAGCGGCGTTTGCCCTGCAAGAAGGCGAACTCTCAGGCATCGTCCAAGTGGGCGACAAATTTCTGATTCTGCGCTGCGAAGGCCGCACCGAGCCGATGAACATCAACCAAGACGAAGTCCGCGAGATTCTCAGCCGCGACATCTACGAGAAAAAACTGCGGCTGGCGATGAGCGAGAAGTACGAATCGATCCGCGAGAATTCTCGCATCGACAACTATCTGGCCAGCACGTCGCAAGCTCCCCCCGAACGCACCGCCAAGAGCAGGGGAAACGGCATGCTCCAAGACCCCGCGGTGCGCCCAACGGCGGGGATGACGCGGTAGAAGTTTTTGACACTCCGGCGTGTGAGTTGCTATCATACAAGAGTGTGTTTGCAAAACTTGCATTGCGTGAGGTGACCATGAGTTTTCGAGTTTCCGCTGAGAATGAGCAATTCTTACAACAGCAAGTTGAGACAGGTTTTTATTCGACGACAGACGCGGCGCTGGACGCGGCGATTGACCTGTTGAAGAGAACTGCCTCGTTACGCGCTCAAATCGATCGCGGTAGTAGCCAGCTCGAGAGCGGCGACTTTCTCGAATTCGATGAAAATGCGCTTGATGGTTACTTCGACCAATTGCTTGCCGTGGCAACCGGTGCGGAACCTCAACAGTGAGCAGCGAGGCGAGGAAGTATCGGCTTTCCCGCCAGGCCCAAGAAGATCTCTTAGGCATCGCCAGATACATTTCGAGAGAAAGGCCACAGGCCGTCGTGAGGGTCATACACGCGCTTCGTGAATCTTTCCGGCTGATCGCGTCGAATCCGCTTATCGGGTCAAATTGCAACCAATTGCGGCCGAGGTTGAGTATGTTCGTGGCGAGTCGACCGGCAAATCGCTATGCGATCTTCTTCCGTCCCTCAGAAGCCAATGATCTGTTGGAGATTGTCGCGGTGGTGGATTCAGCACGGGACTGGGAAACGCTGTTAGGCAAGAAATAGTCGCAAACTGCCGCTGGCGGCTTAACGGCGTTCATGTGTTGGGCAGTGAACCGGAATCGGCTATATTTGGTCTGGTAGGAAACATTTCCCTCCGATACCAGGATGCTGATTTTCTAGGATTTAAGTATGTCCAGCGATGCAGCCCCCAGTGGCGAAGCCTTTCGCGTGCAAGTAGCCGACCGTGTGAAGCGGTTGCCGCCCTATTTGTTTGGGCGGATCAACACCATGCTCTACAACAAGCGTCGCAACGGCGACGACGTGATCGATTTGGGCATGGGCAACCCTTCCGACCCGCCACAAGATTTGGTGATCGAGAAGCTGGCCGAGGCCGCCCGCGATCCCGATAACCACGGATATAGTAAGTCGAACGGCATCGTCAATCTGCGTCGTGAGGTAGCCGCCAAGTACAACAAGAAGTACGGCGTGCGGCTCGACCCCGACAAGGAAATCATCGTCTGCCTGGGCTCGAAGGAAGGTTTCAGCCACATGTGTTTGGCGATGATGGGCCCCGGCGACACGGCCATCGTGCCAGCCCCGTTCTTTCCGATTCACGTCTATTCGGTGGCCTTGGCCTCGGGGAATGTCATTGCCCTCGAAGTCGCCAATAGCGAGAAGTTTCTGGCCGACATCGCCTACACCTGCGAAACGCTCTATCCCCGGCCCAAGCTCGTCATTCTCAACTATCCGCACAATCCGTCGAGCGTGGTGATCGAGCAAGCGTTCTTTGATGAAGTGGTAAAGCTCGCCAAGAAATACCATTTTGCCGTGATCAGTGATTTTGCTTATGCCGACGTGGCCTTTGACGGTTACAAGCCGCCGAGTTTTTTGGCTTCTCCCGGTGCGGCGGAAGTGGGGGTTGAGTTCACCACGATGAGCAAGGGCTACAACATGGCCGGCTGGCGGGTCGGCTTTTGCGCCGGAAATGCCGACATGATCGCCGCGCTCGCCACGATCAAGGGCTACTACGATTACGGCATGTTCCAAGCGGTGCAAATCGCCGCGATTCTCGCCTTGCGGCACACTGACGCGGCGGTGGAAGAGCAGTCGCTGATTTATCAAAGCCGTCGCAATGCACTCTGCGAATCGCTGGCCCGCTTGGGCTGGGAAGTGAAGCCGCCCAAAGCGGGGATGTTTGTCTGGCAGGCGATTCCCGAGCCGTGGAAGTCGCGGATGAGCACGATGGATTTCGCGATGATGCTGTTGGAGAAGGGGAACGTGGCGGTCAGCCCCGGCAGCGGCTTTGGCCCAGCGGGCGAAGGCTACTTGCGGATGTCGCTCGTGGAAAACGAGGAACGATTGCGCCAGGCCGTGCGGCAGATTAAGGCGTGTCTCAAGGATGCCGAGGGGGCGTTTTCGTCGGCACCGCCGGTACCGGTGACGGTGTAATTTCGGTTAACTTTTCAACTCTGCTTCGCCGCGAAACCGCAAGCGATCGCTTGCGGTTTCGCGGCGTCTCTTTTTTTCACTTTGGAGATAAAAACTGCTTGATTCCCTGAGAGCAGTGTTATATAACTGTAGTCAGTTGGTCCTCGGTAAGGGTGAATCATGCTCATTCGCATTGAAAAAGGCTCAGCCGTCCCGATCTCCTCGCAAATTGCAGAGCAGATTGCGACGCTCTGCGCCTCGGGCAAGCTTGTTTCTGGTGATCGCCTGCCCTCGGTCCGCGAATTGGCTCGGGAACTCGCGGTGAATCAGAACACCATCTTGCGTGTTTATGAGCGTATGGTCCGCGAGGGGCTGCTCGAGATGCGGCATGGCCAAGGCACTTTTGTTGCCGAAGATGTAGGAGGTTTGACGCGGACCGCGCATCGCAAACGGCTCACCGAGGAACTCCGCCAAGTGGCACGGCAGGGGGTTGGCTTGGGACTCGACGCCGACGATCTGCATGAACTTCTTTCCGCGGCACTGGAGCAAGTGCAACGCCTATCTAAAAGCAAAATTGAGGTGACGAAATGAGCGCGTTCGCCATCGAGTTTCAGGGGGTGTGCAAATCGTTTCGTCGGCAGGAAGTGCTACGCGGCACGACGATGCAGGTGGAGAAGGGCAAGACGTTCGCCTTTCTTGGCCGCAATGGTGCCGGCAAGACAACCGCCATCGGACTTATGATGGGGCTGTTAAAGCGAGATGCCGGGGAGATTCGGGTGTTGAATCTCGATCCCGCGACGCAGGCCATCGAAGTGCGGCGACGGGTCGGTTACCTCGCCGAAGATCAAACGATGTACGGCTGGATGCGCTGCGAGGAAATCCTGCGGTTCATGGCCCCGTTCTATCCGACGTGGGACCACCAACTCGCGCTCAAGTACGCCAAGGATTTTGAAGTGCCGTTGGCGACAAGAATCAAACATCTTTCCAAGGGGCAAAATGTGCGACTCGGGTTGGTGCTCGCGCTCGCGCATCGGCCGGAGTTGGTGATCCTCGACGATCCCGCGCTCGGGCTCGATCCGATCATGCGCAAGCAGTTTAACCGCGATCTCATTACCCATCTCCAAGGTGAGGGCCGCACCGTGTTTTACAGTTCGCACCTGTTGTACGAAGTCGAGCCGGTGGCCGACGAGGTGGCGATTCTCGACCATGGCCAGATCGTGCGCCACGCTGAGACCGAGGATTTGCGGCGGGAAGTGAAGCAGATCTCGCTCAGCCGCGAAGCGGCTGGGATGTTGGCGCAACAGGCAAAAATTCTCGACGAGCGGCCTGACGGCAACGACGTGGCGATCATTGTCGAGGAAGCGCCTGCGGTGATTCAGGCTTTGGAGCAGGAAGGAGTCGAGCACCGGGTGGTGAATCTCAATCTTGATGAGATTTTCGAAGCGTATGTGGCAGGCAACAAATCCGACCTAGCCGCGATGCAACGCATCGCAGGGCCTTGCGAGGTCACATCATGAACTCGATTTGGCTCAGCTTGTTGTGGAAAGAATGGTGTGAACATCGCTGGAAAATGGCGGCGCTGACGGGGATTTTATTAGCCACACCGGCACTTAGCCTATTTGTTGTGGCGCGGGCTAGTCGGACCGATCTCATTGAAAGTGCGCTTAGCATTTCGACAACAGTGTTGTATCCCTATGCGCTGCTCGCGGGAATGTTTATCGGGATGTCGGTGGCAGCGGGAGAGAATTCTCGACGCACTTCGCGCTTTTTGTCTGCAATGCCGGAGGCTGCATGGAAAGCAGGGGCCGCGAAAATCCTTGTTGCAATGTTAGTTGTTTCGCTGCCCGTCGTAATACTTTGGTCTCTGACATGGCTCTTCGTGTCTAATCAAGCTTCCGATTCCTTCGAGCAAGCGATAGTGCAAAATAGCCAGGAATTCAAGCTGCCTTGGAGCATTTCGAACGTATTCTTCGCAAGATGCGTGGGAGGAGCACTAGGCGTTGTTAGTGTGCTGTTGTGGTGTGTCGTGTGCGGAATGAATCGTGCCGACGAAGTTCGTGCAGGTGCACTGGCTTTCCTAGGTGGCTCAGTAGCGTGGCTCGTGTTTGCCGGGCTAGTGGCTATTGGGAGAATGTCCCTCCGTTAGTTGAAAAGCCGGTTCCACCGACGTTCACAATATCACGCGGACTTCTGCTCGGCGTCAATGGTCTTCGTATCGAGCACGTCGAGTTGGCTCACCAACAGGTGCAGCTG
>Ga0163152_10001900_pt1 | contig 31675 bp, 23 predicted proteins | sample OliLakLV19MP8IB2_FD_148635 | JGI IMG/M metagenome (GOLD analysis project Ga0163152, IMG submission 148635) | Freshwater microbial mat bacterial communities from Lake Vanda, McMurdo Dry Valleys, Antarctica - Oligotrophic Lake LV.19.MP8.IB-2 | ecosystem: Environmental > Aquatic > Freshwater >...
GTCGGAGCCAAGGACAAGGGCAACGCACAGCGCCACCGGGGATGGCGCGCGGTTGATGGCGAGCCTCGCGACAAGGGCCACCAGGAGGAGTGCGGACAGGACACCCAGTGCCCGTGCGAGCGAGGGAAGGTCCATGCCGATCCTGGCTCCAGCGGAGAGGAAGGCCACCCATGCCGGGCTGGACCACGATTCGAATCGAACGCCGGGGTTGAACACTGGCCCAAAACCATTGGCCACGTTGGCAGCGGCACGGCAGGCAATCATCGCGTCATCCACGAGGTTCCAGCCCGATAGTTGGCCGTGAACGACGAGGCTGATCAGATACGCAAGCAGTGCGGCGCCGATGATCCGGCGCCCCGCGGGCGACATGCGGAGGGAATCCTCCCCCGGAACGATCGAGGGCGCGGTCGTCGCAGCACCCCTGGCATCGATCGTGGTGATGATGGTGCGGAAGAGGGGATTTGAACCCCTACAGGATTGCTCCCGCCAGCCCCTCAAGCTGGTGCGTCTGCCAGTTCCGCCACTTCCGCGAAGAACCAACCTTGCAGTTGATTCCGATTATTCGGTTTTCGGTTGGTTCAGTTTCCGGTGCCGGTGCCGGTGCCGGTGGCCGCGCCCGGCGGGTTAGTGCCGGGTGTCGTGACCGGCGCTCCGGAATTCGTTGCCGGCGCGCCTCCATCTGGTGCTGGCGTAACGGTGACCGGCGCCCCGATGCCGGCAGGATTGGCAGCATCACCGGCAGGCGCCGCGATCGGCGTCATGCCGAGACCTTCCTGCAGGATGCTCTTGCCGCCGCCGGAGGGGCCGGCCGATTTTTCAATCATGGCCAGAAGCAACGAGACGACCATGAAAGCACCACCCAGTACCGCCGTGGCCTTTGTCAGTACATTTCCAGCTCCGCTGGCACCGAAGATGGTCTGGCCGGCCTGCCCGATGCCGAAAGCACCGGAGATGCCGCCCCCCTTACCGGTCTGCAGCAGAACGACAACGACCAGCAGAAAACAGATGATGACGAACAGTACGGACAGAGCGATGATCAGCATACATTCCTCCGGTCGACACGACCGACTAAGTTAAACAGGCGTAGTAGATTACCAGAGGGTTTGGACCTCGTCAACCGGCTGCGCGAATAATGGCGAGAAAGGAGGCCGGACTCAGACAGGCACCCCCCACCAGCGCGCCGTCGATCCCGGGCCGCGCAAAGAGCCCGGCCGCATTGTCCGCCTTGACACTCCCTCCGTAGAGGATGCGCGTGGCAAGGCCAAGTCCTGGCTGCCGCGCATCGAGCCGCTCTCGAATGGCGTGATGGGCCTCTTCGGCCTGCTCTGGAGTGGCCGTCAAACTCGTGCCAATGGCCCAGACCGGCTCGTAGGCAATTGTCAACTGCGACAGGGAAACCTGGTCGAGATCGACCGTGGCTCCATCGAGCTGACGGGCCAGCACCTCCACGGCCTTTCCGGCTTCCCGCTCGACCAGAGTCTCGCCGACGCAGACGATCGGCAAAAGCCCGTGGCGAAGTGCCGCGACGATTTTCCTGCGAACCGTTTCATCCGTCTCGCCGAAGTACTGGCGTCGCTCGGAATGTCCGATGAGCGCGAAGTGGCACCCGACATCGAGCAGCATCCGGGCCGAAATCTGGCCGGTGAAGGCTCCTTCATCTTCCCAGAATACGTCCTGTGCGCCGAGAGCAATTGGTCCACCGGCCAGGAGGCGACCCGTGTCAGCCAGCATCGTGAAGGGCGGGAAGTAGGCCACCTCGGCGGTCTCCCGACCGTTGAGTCCGACCTGAACCTCGCGGACCAGCTGGCCGACGGCGGTGACGGTCAGGAACATCTTGATGTTCCCGGCGATCAGCTTCCGGCGAGGCGTCATGGCCGGACCGTGAGAGCGGCCACGCCTGGCAGTTCCCTTCCCTCGAGGAACTCCAGTGAGGCGCCACCACCGGTGGAGACGTGGGTGACTGCCTCGTCCAGGCCGGCTGCCGCGATGGCGGCGGCGGAGTCTCCCCCGCCCACGATCGTGATGGTGCCCGCCTTCGTGGCGTCGGCCAGCAACCGGGCCACGGCCAGTGTTCCGGCGTCATACGGAGGCTCTTCGAAGATCCCCATCGGTCCATTCCACAGGATTGTTCCGGCCCTGGCGAGTCGGCGACGAAACTCTTCAACGGTGCGTGGTCCTATGTCGACCCCCATCCAGCCATCGGCAATCTCGACACCATCGACCGTTCGATGTTCGTCCCGGCCCTTCGGCCCACGCGCCTCTACCAGGTCAACCGGCAGGACGATTGGTACGTTTTTCTCGCCGGCTCGCTTCAGCAGATCAGCGGCCAGGCCCAGCTTGTCGGCCTCAACCAGCGAACTGCCGATGGCGTGGCCGCCCGCCTTCAGAAAGGTGAAAGCCATGCCACCACCGATCAGGAAACCCTCGACACGATCAAACAGGTGGCCGATCACGTCGATCTTGCCCGAAATCTTGGCCCCACCCAGGATGGTCCAGAAAGGGCGTTTCGGCTGACCAATGGCCTGGCCGAGATATTTCAACTCCTTCTCCATCAGAAAACCGGCCGCCGAGGGGGAGAGGAATTGAGTGATGCCGACCGTCGATGCGTGGGCCCGGTGAGCCGTGCCAAAGGCATCGTTGACATAGAGGTCGGCCGACTGAGCCAGCGCCCGGGCGAACTCAGGATCGTTGGCTTCCTCACCCGCATGAAAGCGGAGATTTTCGAGCATGAGGAACCCGCCGTCGGGTAGCCCGGTCGTGGCGGCGAGGACCCCGGCACCGACACAATCGTCGACAAAGCCCACCGGAAGTTTCAACAGGTGCGTCAGCCGCGCCACCACCGGTGACAGCGAATAGCGGGACTGTGGCACTCCCTTTGGCCGACCGAGATGGCTGGCCAGAACGAGTCGTGCCCCCTTCTCCGACAGGTAGCGGAGTGTCGGTAGAGCCGCCACGATCCGCGTGTCGTCGGTCACCTGGCCGTCGTCTCCGATCGGACAGTTGAAATCGACGCGGACGAAGACCCGCTTGCCACGAACGTCGAGGTCACGGATTGTGAGGCGATTCACCGAACGCGATATCCCTTCATTACCTGGAATCAGAGCGATGGCGCCATGAGCTGAATGAGCTCGACGACCCGTACCGAGAAGGCCCACTCGTTGTCGTACCATGAGAATACCTTCACGAGGTTGCCGTCCACGACATTCGTGAGCTTCGAGTCGACCACCGACGAGTGCGGGTTGCCGATGACATCCGAGGAGACCAGCTCCTCGGTGGAGTACTCGATGATGCCGCGCATCGGGCCGTCGGCGGCGGCCTTGAGGGCCGCGTTGACCTCCTGGACCGTGGTGTTCCGGCTGACCTGCACGGTCAGGTCGACGAGGGATCCGTCCGGCACGGGCACCCGAATCGCCAGGCCATCCAGCTTCCCCTTTAGTTCCGGCACCACGAGGCCGATGGTCTTCGCCGCGCCGGTCGTCGAGGGAATCTGGTTCAGGGCGGCGGCCCTGGCCCGGCGCAGGTCCTGGTGCGGCAGGTCGAGGATCCGCTGGTCATTCGTATAGGCGTGGATGGTGGTCATGACACCGCGCTGGATGCCGAAGGCATCGTTCAAAACCATGGCCACGGGGGCCAGGCAGTTGGTGGTGCAGGAGGCATTCGATACCACATGATGCGTCGCCGGGTCATAGCTTCGGTGATTGACGCCCATGACGAGGGTCAAGTCGGCACCCTTGGACGGGGCCGAGACGATCACCTTCCTCGCGCCGGCCGAGAGGTGAAGAGCCGCCTTGTCACGGTCGGTGAAGATGCCTGTCGATTCGACGACGAGGTCGACGCCAAGTTTCTTCCAGGGTAGCTGGGCCGGGTCTTTCGTTGCGAGGACGCTGGTCGAGCGGCCGTCGACCATCAGCCGGGAGTCGTCGACCGTGACCGGCACCTTGAGCCGGCCGTGCACCGAGTCGTACTTCAGGAGATGCGCCAGCGTCGGTGCGTCGGTGACGTCGTTGATCGCCACGATCTCGATGTCGCGGTGGGGCATGGCCGCCCGGTAGACGAGACGGCCGATGCGCCCGAAGCCGTTAATGCCGATCCGGATGGCCATGACATTCTCCTTTTTCTGGTGAAGTTGAACGGGCCCAAGGGCCCGTCAACCGAAAAAAACCTTGGCGATCTCGTAGAGTCCCATGTCGACTGTCTTCAGTTCGCGTACCGCCTCGGCGATGTCGACGGAGACAATCCGGTTGCCGACGAGGGCCACCATTCGACCGTACTGGCGCTCGACCACCAGCTCGACGGCGGCCACGCCGAATCGGGTGGCCAGCACGCGGTCAAAGGCGGTCGGCGTCCCGCCGCGCTGGATGTGCCCCAGCACGCTGTAGCGAGTTTCGAATCCGGTCTTCTCCTCGATCGCGTCCGCCAGGAGCTTTCCGATGCCACCCAGTTTCACGTGACCGAACGCGTCGCGCACCGAATCGGAAAGAATCAGCTCGCCGTCCTGGCCGGTCGATTCCTCGAAGCGGGCCCCTTCGGCCACGACAACGATGCTGAATTTCTTCCCGCGCTGGTGACGCCGATTGATGGTCGCGCAGACTTGCTCGACCGAAATCGGCACTTCGGGGATAAGGACGACGTCCGCGCCGCCGGCAATACCGGCTTCGACGGCGATCCAGCCGGCATGGCGCCCCATGACTTCCACCACGATGACCCGGTTGTGGGACTCGGCGGTCGTATGCAGGCGATCGATGGCCTCGGTGGCAATGTTGATGGCCGTATCGAATCCGAACGTGTAATCGGTGCCGTTCAGGTCGTTATCGATGGTCTTCGGCACGCCAACGACGGCCATCCCACGGCGCGAGAGCTCCAGTGCCACGCCCAGGGTGTCCTCCCCGCCAATCGCCACCAGCGCGTCGAACCGCCACTTTTCGAACGTCCGGAGACAACTCTCGACCCCCCCTTCAATCCTCGTGGGGTTGGTGCGCGACGTTCCGAGAATGGTACCGCCCTTGGGCAGAATGCCGGAGACCGAGTCCAGCGTAAGCTCCCGGACTGTTCCCTCGACCATTCCCTGCCAGCCGTCGTCAACGCCGAAGACTAGCCCATCGTGTCGTTTGATCGTCGTCTGAACGACGGCCCGAATCACCGCATTGAGGCCGGGGCAGTCGCCGCCGCCGGTGAGAACACCAATCTTGAGCATGTGTTTGACCAAATCCCGGGGTGACAGGTGGTTGGCGGGTGCGGGCGGCGCAGGAAACGCCAGGGACCCATCATCATTTGGATGATAGGAATCCGGCCCGTGGCTGTCAAATCCGGAGCGGCGGGGATCGCACCGGACCCCGGAGCCTAGAAGCGCCTTGGCGTGTTTGAATATCGGAGGGTGTAGACGCCGATTCCCTGATCATCGACAAAAATGAACGTCAGGCCGGTGTTCTTGCTCAGCCGCTCCCGTTCGGGAAAAAGGGGCTGCCCCTCTCGCGTGTACGACCAGATCTCGTAGGGGCGCGTGTCGATGTTGGCGAAGTTGGCCGTGGTCAATCCCTCGCGGCGGCTCCGATCGGTGCGGTCCGTGAACAGATCATCGGAGAATTTACCATCATCGAGGATGTCGGCCAGGGTGTTGCCCGGTCGGGGCAGATCCTCGCGCGTCACCTCGTCGGGCGATCCGTAACGGATGTACACCCGGCCACGGTCGGACGTCATGCCATGTTCCAGCGGCGTGGTGAAATTGGCATCGGCATAGGTCACGCGTGACAGGAAGGCCAGCCGCAGTTCGTTGGCGGCCGAGTTGGGCGACGGGTCGCGGGAGGCCCAAAAAGTGGCCAGGTGGCTCTCGCGGTCACCGAAAGGCATCTCCTTGAATCGATCGTACTCTTCCTCCGGCAGGATGGCTCGTGCCTCGGCAAGGACGTCCTCTTCGGTCCTGGCCCAGGACCCCTCGTCCCAGAGGACGTTGAACGCCCGTATCGTCTCGCCGACCCGGTCGGTTCCCAATTCCGCAAGCCGGATCGAGAGATCGTAGGTGCCGGACGGAAGACCCCGCAGTGGCATCGACACCAGCTGGACGCCGAATCCGGCCGCCAGAGCCAGGGTGTCCCGGTCGACCCCCAGGACACGACCGGTGGCGTCCCTGACGGTCCTGGTGGAAGCGTAAGTGCCGAATCCGCCAGGATGTCGGTCACGGACCTCCGCGTAGACCCGAAGAGTGTCGAGATAGAGCCCGTAGGTTCGCCCCGGGTTCGGAACAATCGACCAACCATTCTTGAAGAACGGACTCCCGGGCACGGCCGGGCGGCAGGACCAGGCAAATTGAAGATCGGAAAGCGACAGGTCGGCCGAATCCGGAGGGGCCGTGAGGCGGGCACGCAGGACGCCGTTCTTCTTCTTCTTGGTGAACAGGTAGATAAGGCCGCGTTTCCTCGCATTCAGGTCCTCAACCATCACCTCCACTTCATGGGTCCGCGGGTGGAGCGGTTCGCGAATGACCAGGAGCTGGACACGGTCGGGAGTCCGGGCCTGATCGACGGAACCGGCCACGAACTCGAACGGCCGCCCCGCCTCCGCGATGCGACTGCCCGACTCGTCGAAGAATCGAAGGCGGACGAATACCCGACCATTGAAGGTAATGCCGGAGTCGGTCTCGCTCTCCTCGAACACGATCTGGTTGTTCGGCAATCGAATGTAGTACTCCTCCATAATCGATCCGGAGGAGTCCCTGAAACCTGCGTGGTCAGCCTGAAACCAGAGGTCACCGGTGGCCGCAGCCGGAAAGAGGGCGGCCCCGACACGGGCGGGCAGGAGAACGGACACAAGGAGCCCGCAACAAAAAAGAAGGCCGCTCCCGGACGGGAAGCGGCCCTTCCAATTCAAGAACGGCCGGTGCGCGGGGCTCCGGCCTGCCTGATCCCTAGAACGCGATGTCAAGTGAGAAGCGGTGCGCGCCCCCCAGGTCCGACATATCCGTGTACGAATAGTCGAACCGCGTTTCGGTCGAGAGGCTGGTCGGAAACTTGACGCCGAGTCCGGCAGCCAGTTTCTCGCTGTCATAGCCGATGTTGTACCCGCCCCGGGCAAAAAAGAAATCCTTGAAGGAATACTCGCCGCCCACGTTTATTCTCTCGCTGTTGTCCGGCGGATGCGAGAATTCAGCCGACACGAGGAGTGCGTTATTGCCGGTTTCCACGACGTCCATGGATGCGCCGACCCGGAAGATCGTCGGCACCTTGGCCGCGCGAGCCCCGTCAATGTAGGTCAGTTCGCCACCGATGTTCTGGATGGCGAAACCGAGGCGAAGCGACTTGTAACCGGTGTCATAGAGCGTTCCGAAATCGAAGGAGATGACGTTGTCCGACAGGTCGTCGAGCCCGGAGTGGATGAGGCTGGCGGTAAGGCCCGCCGAGAACTTGTCGGTGAGTGACCGTGAATAGGTCAGGCCGAACTGGCTGTCGCCGGCATCGAAGAAGGTGCCGTCTCCATCCGGGTGGAACACCGTCGTGCGCTCCATGTCGCTCATGTAGAGTGACTTCGCCTGCACGGCAAACATGCCGGGCATGAAACCAACATTGAAGATGTAGGCGGCCTGGGTCATGGAAATGTCGGTCGCCCAGACGGTGTGGTTGATCGTGACGATGTTTCCCGACAGGCGGGAAACGCCGGCAGGATTCCAGTAAACCGACGAGGCGTCATCGGCCACGGCGGTAAAACTTCCACCCATGCCGGTGGCCCGGGCTCCCACGCCGATTTTCAGAAACTGGGCGCCAACGGTGCCAACCTTGTCGAACGGTTGAGCCGCTTCTGCGAGACTGGCGCCCGAGCCGAGCAGCGCCAGAATGGCGACGATTCGTTTCACCTGATACCTCCCGGAACGGGCCGGTCGTTCTGTGCCACGGCAACGGTCCAAAGGGACAACCTCCTAGCGAATGATGACGAAGCGGCCCCGGCAGGTACTCCCGGGCGCTTCGACAACGTAAAGGTAAATGCCAGCCACCACATTCTGGCCGCTGCGCGTGATCATATCCCAGTAGAACGAACCCGACTGCAAATTGCCAAGACTGTTGTCGCAGGTACCCACCACCCGGGAATCCGTCGGATCGGCATCGATGATCAGATCACCGGCGAGTGAATATATCTTCAGCGAAGTCCACCCCACGGGGAGACTTCGAATGGCAATCTTGGTTCCCGTGGGATCGCAGTCCGACGGTTCAAGATCCCAGTCGGCTCCGCCGCGGTAGGGATTCGGCACGACCTTGACGGCCTTGCAACCACTCCCCGATTTCCATGACGCGACCACGACTTCCTTCTGGACGGCCGTTGGACTTCCACCAAGTTCAATCGTCTCGAGCAGGCCGGTGACCGGATTCCTGCGGGTCTGCAAGCCGAATGCCGTGATGGCATAAAAATAGATCTTGCCATTGGTTATGCCGGACGAGTCCTGCCATTCGTACCTGCCGATGAAGTAGCGGTAGAAGTCCTGATTCTCGATTCTGACGGTATCCTTCGGCGTGTCACGGTGCGTCTGAAGCACGCGGCGGAGGCTGCGTGGCGAGTTGCTGCCGAGCTTGTCGCGCGGGTTCTTGCGGAACTCGGCCACCTGCATCCACTCCTGGGGAGTTGGGCCGATCGATCCCTCTGGACGCTGCCAGTTGTCGACGCGCCAGATCTTGTACCCCTCGAAGATATCGCGCCCGCTAATCGGATCGCGCGACAGTTCCGAGACGTTATCCCACTGAAGAATGACCCTCCGGTCGCCCTGCGGCGCCGAGAGGTATACCTCCACATTCGGGGCCTGAGGGGCATTCTCGTCCCCGTACAGATCCGGATTCGTGTTGGAAAGGGGCGGTGGTGGGGCGGTCGTGCCGACCCAGTTGAGAAGCGATTCCTTGCCACTTTCGCCGGTGCAGGGATTGCAATCATCATCGACATATGCCGCCGGCACACAGGTACGGAAGTTGATGGTTACCGATGTCATCAAGGTATCGCAAGGGTCATCCCACATGACCGGGAAGCGGGGATCGGCTGCGATGAGACAGCGCTCCTCCCCATCCACACCGGTGTCCGGATTCCCGTCGACATCCAGATACTGACCGTCGAAGACGCGCTGGGCATTGACCGCATTCTCCGTCATGCCATCCAGGCCTTCTCCGATGACAAAGGCGGTCTGGAATACCAGCTTGTCGCCCGGATCCAGCTGGAGAAAGGGGCCGGCCGAGAGGGTGAATCGATAGTCGTCCGGTTTGTTGGCATTCCGCGTGGGGATGTTCCGACTCGACAAAAGATCGTAACGCTCGGCGTCGGTTCGTGGATCGCCCTGGGGATACGAACCGGTGGACGAGGTCCAGCGGACGGTCGAGAGGCCGACTCGCAGTGGAGCCTTGACACCCGCCGGATCGGTGGTATGGCCGAGGAACATTCCGCCGAAGTAGCCGGGCACGTCGCCACCAACAATCGTCGTTCCATTGTCCGGGGCATCCCAGACATAGGCAATGTCCATGGACAACTGCTGACGTGCGCACTGTCCGCTCCTGTTTGGATCAACGGCCAGGGTGTCGACCCGGATGAAGCCGACCAGGTCATCGACCCAGTAGTTGTTCATTGACTTGGGCCCGGCATCCGCATCGACATTAAAGCCGATGAACATGTCTTTCAGACGCTGGTCGCCGATATTGATCACTTCAAAATCGAAACCCACGAACTCGTTGATGTCGGCTGTGGCCCATTGAAACGAGCGCTGGCGCACCAGGAGCCCGAGCGGCCGGTGATCGTTGAGCTGATTGCTGGCCTCGACGGTGTTGTCGCGGTACTCGCAGGAGAACATCTGCTGGCCGATGGCCGAAAAGTCCTCGTCGATCTGTCCGTCGAAATCATCGTCCTTGCCATTTTGGAAATCCTCGTCATCGAGGTCATCGCTGTCGTCATCGGCGGTGACCGCCTCGGTATTGCGATTGCCACCCCGGATGCCCTCGTACGACTCATAGATCGTGTCGATCGGCAGGAGCGACGGGCGCAACTCGATCGGAAGGGCCGAGGAAACGTGTGGCTCCTGGTCTTCGCCGATCGCACCGAGCCAGAGCCCGCCGAGATACAGGTACTCACCGCCGCGCCAGCCGGCCGACAGTTCATCGATGAACGGATTGCCGATGATCCCGATGTTGGTGATCTGCAGCGTCAGCTGCCCGACATTGTGCGTGAAGATGTAGGGATCCCGGATGGCGTAGATGGCATGAATATCACGGGCGCCGTTGGCCGGGTTGTTCAGGTCCATGCGTGCGATGGCCCCGGAGGAAGACAGCAAGCCTCCCGCCGTGACAATCATCGCCGCAAGGCATGTCATTCGGCCGCGTGTCCGCCGGCGACTGGTCATTCCGAGTTCCTCCGGCGACCAACACCAGCCGCCCCGGTTGCTGCCGGCAACATCGAACTGGCCGACACGACAAGATGCTTCATTAGAACTTGACGCCCACGCCGAGGCGCAGGTTGCGTCCCTCGGTGAACACACGCGGGTCATTGACCGGTATCCAATCCTCGGTGGCGTCCCCGTTGACGTCGTCGCCCAGGAAGGCACCGCCGGCACGTCCGGTTTCGGTGTAGAAGACGCGATAATCATTGGTGTTCGTGCCGGGAGGATTCGGCCAATTGTCCGGCTCGAGATCGTTCAGGTTTCGTGTATCGAGAACATTGTTGCCGCGGAAGAAGACCTTGACGTCCTGGTTGTAGATGTTGAAGTGCTTCTCAGCCTGGACGTCCAGCTTGGTCGTGGATGGAAGCCGGCCGGCGTTGGTCAGTGATGGGTCGACCTTTCGCTCGTTCCGGCTGGTGGGCGTGTAGGGGAATCCGGATCCGTATGACCAGACCATGTTGACCGCCCACTCTGCCGGCTTCGACAGGAGAACCTGCGCCGAGAACGTGTGGCGCTGGTCCCAGTTGAGGGGCTGCTCGGAGATCGGGAGGTAGAGGAGTTCTTCGTTGCGCTGGAGATTCGGATCGGAGGCGACGCCGCTGGCGACACCGTAGCCGTAGGAGACGCCGCCCGAAAAATTGTGGCTGAAGCGCTTCTCGAGACTCAGCTCGAAGCCTCGGGCCGAGGCGTAATCCTTGTTGACGTAGGTCGGCACGAGATTCGGATTGTCACCACTGGTCCGCTGCTCGATCGTCAGCAGGCCGAAGATATCCTTGAAATAGACCGAGAACTGCCCGAATATGTCCGGTGTAAACATGTGCTGCAGGCCGGCCTGGTAGGACACGGTGGTCTCGTTTTCCAGGTTTGGATTGCCGCGCACCTGGGTTGCCGCGCCGCGGTTCTCGAAGATGAACTGCCGGTCCGGGATCTGGCTGAACCGCCCGTAGTGAAACGAGAAGACGTCGCGATCCGAGACCGGATAGGCGATGCCAACGCGCGGTGAGAATTGACGCCGCGAACGGTTTTCGACCTCGGAAACCGCGAGCTGATCGCCCACCGAGAAGACGTCCACGCGGCCACCGACATTGATCACCATGCCTTCATGATCCCAACGGTCCTGGATGTAGAAAGCCCCCTCGTTATTGTAATAGTGGTACTGGCTGCGGAATCCGCCGACCTGCCCGTTGGCATTGACCGAAACGGGGAAGTCGATCGACAGCAGGGAAAGATCGTTGTAGATCGCCTCCAGGCCGCTCTTGAACTGGTGCCTTCCGAGCTTGTGGGTCCAGTCGGTCTTGAGGCTGTAGGTCTGGGTATTCCGATCGGCAAATTGGGGATAGTCACCATTGGTGGCGAAGAATCGGCTGGTCGTGAAGTCGATGGCATTGCGCCACTGGTCGGGGTATCGCCCGTTGTACTCCCAAGGCTCCTGCTCTTTTACGCGAGAATCGTAGTTGAATGCGTAGCGCGACACCTTCACCGAATAGAACGTGCCCAGCGACAGTGATTGATTCCAGACCACCTTCAGCTGGTTGAAACTGTCATTGACATTCGGCGTGTGTTCGGCCGCGTTGTAGGACACAAAGGTCGAATCTTCCTGCTCGGCGCTGAAGCGGCCATAACGATTGACGATCTGTCCGGAGGCCCGGATGGTATCAATCCGGGTCTGAACGAAACCATTCAAACTGAAGATGTGCGCGTAGATGTCACGCTCGGACTGGTTGTTCAGGTACTCAAGCGTCAACTTCGACGTGGGGGCCGGCTTCCAGGCCAGCTTTCCCTGAAAGTTCATGTTGTTGTTCTGGCGGGGCCCGACCTGAATGAAATCAAGGATCGTCTGACGCGGCCGGACCTCGTTCGTCTTGAGGTAGCCGTCCTGGAATGTCCCCTGGAACGAAAAGAAGTAGGTCAGATCCCGAACCCCCGTCGGGCCGCCGAATCCGACGTTGAGTCGGTCGAAATTATTGTAGGTCTTGTCGGGAGCCCCGAAGTCATCGGTGGAGTATTCGAGGGCGCCGGAAAAACGGGCGGTACCCTCCTGGGTGGAGATGTTGATGACACCGGACTGGGCGTTGCCGTACTCGGCATCAAAGCCGCCGAGGAGAATCTCCGATTCGGCCACGGCATTGGTGGCAATTTCCAGACCACCGCCCGCGAGGGGATCCGAAACGCGAATGCCGTCGATCAGGACGGCCACTTCCCCCGAACGGCCACCCCGAAAGTGCAGTTCGCCGTTCTGGGAGACAACGCCGGCCTTGAGCGCCACGGCATCATTAAAGGTATCGACGGGCAGGCTTTCCAGATCTTCCTTGCCGATCTTCTGCTGGGTGCTGCTCCTCGTCCGGTCGATTCGGTTTTTGGTGGCTTCGACCTCGATGGGCTTGAGCTCCATGGCCACGCCTTCCTTGAGATCAAAGCGGAGCGAGGTGATCTGGTTGGCCGTGACGACGACATTGGCCTTTGAGATTGGTTGGAAGCCGGACTTGCGTATGAGAAGGCGGTAAGTACCTACCGGGACGTTACGGATGGTGAACCGTCCCTCGGCATCCGCCTTGCCGCCCATGGGCGGGTCAGTCCCTTCGAGCTGGATGGAGCTTTCGGCTTCGGGCTGGCCGGTGGGGCCCATGACCACACCCGAGATGGTCCCCGCGGCGGCGGCATGCGCCATTTCAACCAGGGTGGCGGCAGTGATCAAAAGGACAAGGGTGGCAAGCCCTGACCGGAAGAGAGCGATACCCCTCGACATCGATGCAGGCTCCTTTCGGACGTGTCGGATGGTCGACAAGATGTTGCAAGTCTTGCGACTATAGGACCCGTGACACCGAAGTGTCAACGAATTGACGCCCGTTGCTCCATGGTCCGGACGGACCGATGGCAATGGAACGACAATGACCTCCCGTTATCGAACGGGATCATCGGCAAGCAAGACTCAGTCAGGCAGCAGGCAACCACCGGATTCGGCGGTAGGAGGGGCGCCAAATAATTGAAGGGTTCAGCTCCTTCGACCTTCAGCTACCCCCAATATATCGGCACTTCCGTGAGAAAAGCAAGCTCAAAATAGGATTCGGGCGTACAGGGACACGTGCTTCTGCTTCAGTTCGTAATCCGACCCGATGCCAGTTGTAAACGCCGCATCGACCTGGACAGCCCCTCCCCGGGGGACCCAGCCACCGCCGACCGACAGGAGCTGCTCCGAGACGCCCCCCTGACGTCGCGTCAGGTAGTCCACATCCGGAGTCGGGGAGACACGGTCTTCCCGATCAATGGAACGGAAGCTGAGCCCGGTGCGAAGTGCCAGGTTGTCGGCTGCCAGGTATTCCCCGCCGACGCTGAACTGCCCGATGGTCGTGTCCTCGGTGAATCCGGTAAGCGGATCGATGTCCTCGAGCGAATACGCAACCCGTCCATATTCCGCTCCCAGCAGGAGGCGAGCCTTGAGCAGCGTGACGCTGCCGCCAAGTCCAAACTGGTTCTGGTCGTCGGTCACGGTGCGTTCGGTACGGCTACCGATGACCAGCGGATTGGAAATGGCCTTGTAGTCGCGGCCCGAGGCGCTATAGCTTGCCGCCAGCCGTGCCACATCCGGCACCACCTGATATTCCCATCGCGTACGGAGCAGATTGATCTCATTGTCTTCCGTAAACGTCTTGGACTCAAACTCGACGTAGTACGGGCCCGGATTGAATATGAAGAGCGGCGACCAGGCCGCATTGACCTTTTCCTCGCCCGCGCCCTGGGTCAGGCCATACGTTACCGCCCCGGTCAGGCGCGGATGATGAACGAACAATTGTCCCTCGATCGAGCCCGCCGGCTGCGCCCAGTCGAATCGGTCATCATAGGAGTCACTGCTGGCCCGCCCATCGATGTTCGTGCGCTCGATGGCTCCGCGCGCCGACAGGCTGGCCCACTGATGAAACTCATACGAGAGGCCGAGGAGCCCCGTCAGGCTGGCTGCGTTGTGTTCGATACTGTAGAAATCCTCGCCTCCGGTCTGGTCTTCCAGTTCGTCCTGGTAGCGAAATTCGACACCGCCGGCCAGACGTCCGAACATCTGGTTGTAGAGCAGACGATATTGCTTCTGCTTGTATTTGTAGGAATTCCCCGCCCCCGTCTGGAGCTTGGTATCGAGATAGTCAAGCTCGACGCCAACGGCGCGGGACCCGGAATTTCGAAACGCCACGAGAAGGGACCAGAGGTCACCGAGATATTCGATCCCGTGGGAGCCAGGATCGCGATCAAACCGCTCCTGGTGCGAGTAGCGGGCGTCAACGCTCCAGGAATCACGGTCCGAAAGGAGACCGGCCGGGTTGTCGCCGAAATCGAAAAGGTTGATCTCGTTGTTCTCATCATGGGCTGCGATGGAGAGCCCCATTCCGTCGAGTCGAGCCTGGCCCGGCCCGAAACCGATACGGAACGGTTCGCGCGAGATGCGCTCGTTCAGGAGTCCGGCCGCGGACGGGCCGGCCGTGGCCAGGCAAAGGACCACGCTGAAGGAAGCGACCAGACGGCGCGATTTGAAGCCGTGGGGGCTGCTCATCGCGAAACCTCCGCCGCCGTACCCGGCTTCTGGTAGAGACTGGGCTGGAACTTGAGGCGCAACGGTCCGGAGCCCGAGTGCAACTGGGAGGACTGGTCGAAAATAGCCAGCGTGAAGGTGTACTCCCTCCTTGGGTCAAACGCGACGTCGTCGTCAAATCCGGTGATCATTGGCCGGCGCACCTCAACCTGCCAGATGGAGAAACGCTTGGCCGGGTTGGTGCGATAGTCCCCCTTGGCGCGCACGTCCGCCGCGCTGCCACTCGGGACCCAGAGGAGGTAGCCGGGCATCACGTCCGTCTCGCCGGGCGACAGATTCTGGCTCCAGTTGGGATAGCGGGTTCCAATTGGCCTCGATGTCGCCGAGGAATCGCAGTCCGTGAAGGTCTTTGCCTGGGGCCCGAAGAGGTACAGTTTCAGCGGCAGGCCTCCGTTGACCGGCCCTTCGTCTTCCTCTTCTTCGCCCGGGCCACCCGTCGTTTCCCGGCGGAAGATGACCTTTTGCGTGATGGAGGCCGGGATCGGCCTGCCATCCACCGACCGGGTTGTGCTGCTGTTCTTTGTATAGAGCTGGCCGGTATAGCCGGGCCGAGTCCAATAATTCGGATCGCGGGCGTCGTTGGCCATGCCGGCCGGGGAGAGGCTCATGTCCTCCATCCAGGCCGGCCAGGTGTTTTCGGTGTCGGGGCGCGGATAGCGGGACGTCGGCTTGCCGGAGAATTGATCAACCACGTTCAGGTCGGGGTAGGCGGTCGACTCGACCGCGTTTGTCCGACCGGCGCGCCAGACCCAGAGATCGAGCTTGCCGCTGTCGATGGCGCCGAAGTTCCGGCCGCCGCCGGCATGGCAGGCGATCTGGCAGCCGACCTCGGCGTATGTCCCCTCGGGGCCGGTGGCAGAGGGTTCGCCCACAGCCGCCGTGTCGAACAGGAAGGCCAGTTGATCCTCGGCGCCGTTCGGATTCTGCACAATCCAGTTGGCACCGGAAACGGCCGTCGAGTCGCAGCTGTTGCTGACCCGCATGACCCACTCCGGGCTCGGAATGAGGCCCAGCGCTCCCGGCCGGGCATAGAGCCAGTAGTCCGGAAGGATGTCGAAAGTGTCATCGGCCCAGCGGGCGAGGAAATAGAGGAAGTTTCGGTCGCCCAGCCGTGCCTCATCCGACCAGACCGACCGGAGTTCAACATAAAAACCCCGTCCACCCACGGCGCGATCCGCGCTCATGTAAACAAAGAGCGGCCGCGCCACCGACCACTCCTTGTCCTGCGCATCTCCGTCGATCACCGGGAGCAGGTCCCCGTCTCCAAGGAGGCGCGGGTTCACCCCGGGCGTCGGGTCTTTCGGGTCGACGTAGGCCGCGATCAGCTCGTTATCCTCGATGGAGCCGGGCTCGAGGGGCTTGATCCCCCCTTCGCAACCGATCAGCAGGGCACCGGCGAGCGCGACCGCCGCCAGGACACACATTGACGGAGATGGCTTCATGGTATTGGTCGTCCTTTTGAATTCGGGACTCGACATAGTGAGGAGGGAGATCGCGGTTCCGAGTTCCTGCTATGCATGGAAGTTAGCGGCCGGCCGGGACGGTGTCAACCCGAAAGGGCGCCCGGCGACCTGCCGCCGGGCCAGGACGACCGGGGCTGACATGTAAACTTTCTGCGTCAAAGAAACGCCAGGACGATTCAATTCCCACGCGAATGCCGATACGGCCGGAAACGCCGACGATTCGTGGAGCCCCCCTTCCTCTCGCCACGAGGAGTGGGCCATCCGACAGCGAAATTCCGTTCTGCGTCCCGTCGATCCCCAGCGCCCGACAGAGCCGGGCGGGGCCGCGCGCCAGATCGCGATCGCTGACACCGGTGCCCCGGCGCCGCCGCATGAGTCGGAGGCCGATGGCCGGCTCGAGAGCTCGGATCAGGACGGCCTCGGCCCGGCCGGTCCGGCCGGCCACGACATTGACGCACCAGTGCATGCCATAGGTGAAGTAGACATAGGCCCGACCCGCCGGGCCGTACATGACCTGGTTGCGAGCCGTTCGCCCCGGCGCGGCATGGCTGGCCGGGTCATCCTCCCCTCCGTAGGCCTCGGTCTCAACGATCCACCCGCCAGATTCCCCCGACTTCGTACTGTGGATCAGGAGTTTTCCGAGGAGCGCCCTGGCCAGTGTCGCGGCCGGACGCCGATGAAACGAGGCCGCAAGCGGCCGGCGCTCCCGCACGGAAGTCTGGTAATCACGAGGGACGGCCGGCTCCCGGACTGGTGTCGATCGGGGCATGATGGCGTCAGTGACCTGCCAGCCGGTCCAGGTGCACCGCCGGAAAGGTAGCCAGATAGCCCATCACGGTATCCTGAATCTCCTTGAGCCGCTCCTTTGTGCGAGCTTCGAAACGCGCCACCAGGACCGGCTGCGTGTTGGAGGCACGGACGAGACCCCAGCCGTCGCCGAAGAGAATTCGGGCCCCGTCGACGTCGATGACCTCGTGGTCCTTCCGGAAATGCTCGATGACCCTGGATACCACCCCGAACTTGGCGGAGTCTTCGCATTGGAAACGAAGCTCGGGAGTCGACTGGTACTGCGGCAATTCGTCGACAAGTTCGGCGAGTGATCGTCCCGAGTCGGCCACGATCGAGGCCAGCTTGGCCGAAGCGTAGAGCGCGTCATCAAAGCCGTACCAGTCTTCGGCAAAGAACATGTGGCCACTCATCTCGCCGGCGAGGAGCGCCCCCTCCTCCTTCATCTTGGCCTTGATCAAGGAGTGGCCGGTCTTCCAGAGGATCGGCACGCCACCATGGCGGAGGACCCACTCGGGAACGGCCTGGCTGCACTTCACCTCGAAAATGACCTTGGCGCCCGGTTTACGGGTGAGAAGATCGGCTGCCGCGATGGCCAGGAGCTGATCGCCCCAGACGACACGGCCGTTGCCGTCGACCAGGCCCACCCGATCCGCGTCCCCGTCGTAGCCGATGCCAAGATCGGCACCGGAGGAGACCACCAGCGCCACCAGATCCTTGATCAGCGCCGGGACGGTCGGATCGGGGAGGTGGTTTGGAAAACGACCGTCCGGGTCGGTGTACAACTCGAGGACCGTGCAGCCGAGATCGCGAAAGAGGGCCGGCGCATGGGGACCGGCGCAGCCATTTCCGGCGTCGATGACCACCTTGAGCGGGCGGCTGATTCGAGTTTTTTTCCGCAGGGCGGCGTTGTACTCGGCCAGGATGTCCCGGTCGCTCACCGAGCCCGCCCCCGAGGCAAACTGCCCCTTTTCGGCGATGTAACGGATCTCCTGGATCATGGCACCGTAAACCGAGGCCGTTCCCAGGTTCATTTTGAATCCGTTGAATTCGACCGGGTTGTGACTGCCGGTGACGGCAACGCCCCCGTCCATTTCCCATTGGTGCACGGCAAAGTAGAGGGCCGGCGTTGGAACCATCCCGATTCGGACGACGTTGATGCCGGCGGCGTTGAGGCCGGCCGTCAGTGAAGAGGCGATGCGCGGCGAAGTGAGGCGCACGTCCTGTCCGACCGCCACCCGCTTCGCGCCGTTCCGGACGTACCAGGTTCCGAGGGCCCTGCCGATCAGGGCGACGTCGGCGTCGTTCAGATCGGTGTCGGCGATGCCGCGGATGTCGTATTCACGGAAGATGTGGGGATTCATGCACTCTCCTTGAAGCCCGGGCGCCGCCCGCGCTCCAGGTTCTAGCGTCTCCTGAGCCAGGAGTCGATGAAGGGGTTGAGATCGCCGTCCATGACCTTGTTGACGTCCGACGTCTGATGATCGGTGCGATGGTCCTTGACCATCGTGTAGGGCTGGAAGACGTACGAGCGAATCTGGCTGCCCCAGGCAATGTCCTTCTGCTGGTCGATCAGCTTGTCCATTCGCTCCTGCTCTTCGTTTCGTTGCTTCACATAGAGCCGGGCCTTCAAGATCTTCATGGCCGATTCGCGATTGCGATGCTGGCTCCGCTCGCTCTGGCAACTGACCACGATGCCCGAGGGAAGGTGGGTCAGCCGCACGGCCGAGCTCGTCTTGTTGACATGCTGGCCCCCCGCGCCGGAGGCCCGAAAGGTGTCGACCCGCAGGTCCCCTTCGTTGACCTCGATGTCCGCGGCGGCCTCGACCTGCGGCAGCACGAAGAGCGAGGCAAACGACGTATGGCGCCGCTTGGCGGCATCGAACGGGCTGATGCGGACCAGTCGGTGAACGCCGCTCTCCCCTTTCAGGTAGCCGTAGGCATATTCGCCGTTCACTTCGAACGAGGCGTCCTTGATGCCGGCCTCGTCGCCATCCTGGTAGTCCAGAAAATTGGTCTCGAATCCGTTCCGCTCGCACCAGCGCATGTACATGCGAAGCAGCATCGCGGCCCAGTCCTGGCTTTCGGTGCCGCCGGCGCCCGGATGAATCGACACGATGGCGCTGGCCGAATCCTCCGGACCCGACAGGAAGGATCGAAGTTCGAGCGCTTCGAGCCGGGCCTCGAGTCGGGCTGACTCGGTGGCCAGATCCTTGAGCGTCGATTCATCGGCCTCACCCTCGGCCAGATCGAGCAGCTCAACGGCACTTTTGACTTCGGCGTCGAGGCCGGTCCAGTTCGTCAGGATCCCCTTGGCCACTTTCATGTCACCGATGATCTGGCGGGCCGCTTCCGGCTTCGTCCAGAAATCGGGAGCCGCCATCTGCTCCTCGAGTGTCGCCACCGTCTCCGCTTTGTGTTCTATGTCAAAGATAACCTCGGAGCGCTTCGAGTCGCTCGGACAGCACGGTCAGCGTTTTCCGAAGATCAGGCACGTCGATGGTCATCCTGGTTCGTCCTTTCGTTGCGACGGCGAGGCCGCCGCCAGTGTCAATGTCGTCCAGAGCCGCGATACCTGGGTCTCCAGTTCCGCGGTCGTTCCGCTGTTGGTAATCACCAGATCGGCCCGGCGGACTTTTTCCGCCTCGGGCCACTGGCTGGCCATCCGCTCGCGGGCCCGAGGGGGGGAGAGCCCGCGGGCCGAGAGCCGAGCGTAGCGTATGGCATCGGGAGCCGTAACGACCACGATACGGTCGAAGTCGTCCGCCACTCCCAGCTCGAAGATCAGGGCCGCGTCGACGACCACGATCATCGGTACCACCGGACCACCCTCCAAATCCTCCCGGGCCTCGGCCGCAGCCAGGGCCGAGAGGCGCAATCGGATTTCATTGATAAGGAAGGGATGCACGATCGCATTGAGACGTTCGCGCGCCTCCCCGTCGGCGAAGACGAGCGGACCGAGCTTTCCACGGTCGACGTCGCCCGCCGGTCCGGCCACCCCTTTGCCGAACGCCGCCAGCACCGCATCCACCACCGGACCCCCCGGGCCGATCAGATCATGCCCGATCCGGTCGGCGTCGATGATGAGAGCGCCGAGGTTCTCCAACTGCGCGGCCACCATTGACTTGCCGGACGCAATATTACCGGTGAGGCCCACGCTCAGCATGATCGGACTATAGAGGAATGACCGTTGCCGTGACACCCCCACCGGACCAGCCGTGCGGTTCGGCTAGTGGATCCCGGCCCAATCGTGACCGACCCCGACGTCGACAATAACCGGCACCGACAGCTCGATGGCTTCTTCCATCGCCCGGCGCACGGTGGCCGCCACGTCGTTTGCTTCGTCGGTGGGAGCCTCGAGAACCAGTTCGTCATGAACTTGTAAAAGCAGCCGCGCCTCGGGATGTCGGTGCTTCAATTCCCTGTCGACCGCCAGCATGGCCATCTTGATCATGTCGGCGGCCGTGCCCTGGATCGGTGTGTTGATCGCCATTCGCTCCGCCTCGGCGCGGAAGCGCCCTTCCGGACTGGCCAGGTTCGGCAGATATCGCCGACGCTTGAGCAGCGTCATCACGTAACCGGTGGTCGTCGCCTCGCGCACGGTTCGATCGAGAAATTCGGTGACGCCCGGAAATTGGGCCTTGTAGGCGGCGATGAACTGCTTGGCCGCCTCGCGAGTGATACCGATCTGGCGGGAGAGGCCAACCGGCCCCTGCCCGTAAAGGATGCCGAAGTTCACGGTCTTGGCCTGGGACCGCTGCTCGGCGGTGACCTCCCCGGCCGGAACGCCGAAGATGCTGGCCGCTGTCTCCCGATGAACATCCACGCCGCGCCGAAAGTAATCGTTCAGGTTCGGATCGCCCGACAGGTGAGCCATGATCCGCAGCTCGATCTGCGAGTAGTCGGCCGAGATCAGGAGACGATTCGTACCACCGGCGATGAAGGCACGCCGCACGTCGCGCCCCAGATCCGTTCGAATCGGGATGTTCTGGAGATTCGGGTCGCTGGAGCTGAGTCGACCGGTGGCGGCCACGGTCTGGTTGAACGACGAGTGGACGCGCCCCGTCTGTGGGTGAACCAGCCGCGGGAGCGCGTCAACGTAAGTCGATTTGAGCTTGGCCAGTTGCCGGTAATCGAGCAGCAGCCGGGGCAGCGAATGGAGCGGCACCAGGTCTTCCAATGTTTCGGAGTCGGTGGACCAGCCGGTCTTTGTCTTCCGCCCGGCCGGCAGCTTCAATTTCTCGAAGAGGAGCTTGCCCAGCTGGATCGGCGAATTGAGATTGAACGACTCGCCCGCCACCTCGTGCGCGAACGTCTCCAGTCGCGCGATCTCCTTGCCCAGTCGATCCGACATCCCGGCCAGGAATGGAACGTCGAGTGCGACGCCGGTCTCCTCCATCTCCTTGAGCACGAGGAGGAGCGGCATTTCCAGATCCGTGAACAACCTTTCGAGGTCCCGCTCGGCCAGGATCGGCCGGAAGCGGTCCGCCAGCCGGAGAGTGATGTCCGCGTCCTCCGCGGCGTAACGCACCGCGAGAAGAACGGGCACGTCGGCGAAACTGCGCTGCTTCTGCCCCTTCCCGATGAGATCGCTGATCGGCACCATGCGGTAGCCGAGTTCCTCCTGCGCCAGGTTGTCGAGCTTGTGCGAGCGCCCGGCGTCGATCAGATACGACGCGACCATCGTGTCGAAAGCGACGCCCACGACGGGGAGATCGTGCCGGTCAAGGATCACCAGGTCGTACTTGATATTCTGTCCGACCTTCTTGATGGTCGGGTCGGCCAGGATCGGGCCCAGCACGTCGCGCACCGCCTCCAGGGTGACATTGGGCCCCTCATGGTGCGCCACCGGCACATACCACCCGGTCCTGGCCGCGACGGAAAATGACAGGCCGACGAGTTGGGCGCGCATCGGATCGAGCCCGGTCGTCTCGGTATCAATGGCGATCGGCGTTCGGGTCTCCCGAAGTTCCTGCGCCAGGCGCTCGAGGCCCTCTTGATCGGTGACGAGCCGATAGTCGGCGTCCGTGGGCGGCGGTTCGGTAAGCCACGGTCCCGGAGCCCGTGCGGGAAGTGGATCGTCCTCCCCCGCCCGGAACAGATCGAACGTTCCGCCCCAGGGCGTGCCGACCGGGCGCGGCGCAGCCCGCGTTTCAACCGACGGAGCGGCGATCGAATCGGGCGCCCCGACCGTCTGCAGGCCTTCGGTGATCGCTGCCTGGGCTGCCGCGGGACCTGTGTCGACACCGGCCGCCGTGGCCGCATCACGGGTCAGCCGGCCAAATTCCATCCGCCGGAAAAAATCGGCCAGCGTGATGGCCGGACGCCCAACCGCCATGGCGGAGAGGGGCGAAGGCAGCGGGCAGTTCGTCCGGATCGTCACCAACCGGCGTGACAATCGGGCCTGGTCAGCATAGGCAACAAGATTCTCGGCCCATGATTTTCGACCCACGCGGTCGATCGAAGCCAGGATCGTCTCGAGCGAACCGAATTCGCGGACCAGCTGGGCCGCCGTCTTCTCGCCGATACCCGGCACACCGGGCACGTTGTCGGAGGTGTCGCCCATGAGCGACAGGACGTCGACCACCTGTGCGGGCGGTACGCCAAACTTGGCCTCGACACCCGCCGCATCGAGCCGGTGCGCCTCGACGCGGGCCGGCCCACCCCGACCCGGGTTTAGAATCGAAATGTCGTCGTTCACCAGCTGGCAGAAATCCTTGTCGCCGGTCACCATGATGACCTCAAGATCGGGGCCGGCCAGCTGGACCGCGTACGAGCCGATGACGTCGTCGGCCTCGACTCCGTCGACCGCCAGACAGATGAGCGGCCAGGCCCGCACCATCTCCGCGAGCAGCGGGAGCTGGCGCACCAGATCCTCCGGCATCTCCTCCCGATTGGCCTTGTACGCCGCGTACTCCTCGTGGCGAAATGTGGGGGCGGCCGTGTCGAAAACCACGGCCATGTATTCAGGCTGGTACTCCTTGAGAAGGCTCCAGATGGTATTGGCCACACCGAAGACGGCCCCGGTCGGCTCGCCCGTAGCGGTCGACAGGCCGGAACGCCCCATCGCGAAGTAGGCCCGGTACGCCAGCGCCGTGCCGTCGACAAGAAAAAGCCGGGGCCGCGACGCCGGGGCGTTTGCCGGACGGTCCTCGCTCACGACACCAACCCGTAAAGCTGATGCACGCGCGCGTAGGCGATCACCGGGGCGGGAACGAGATACTTGACGGAATCGCCGGCAGCCAGGCGCCGCCGAACCAGCGTGGACGACACGGCCACCTGCACCCCGTCCACCAGGGTCATCTGCCGCGTGAACATGGGATCGGCGAGCGCCACATCGAAACCAGGCCGGGCCAGCACGACCAGGGGCCAGCGTGCGATGATCGCCAAAGGCTTTTGCCAGTACGGCAGGTCGAGAAGGCTGTCCGATCCGATGAGAAACGACAGCTCGTCATCGGAGTGGCGCGCGGCCAGGCGGTCGAGGGTATCGAGACTGTAGTGCGGTCGACCGGGGTCGGACTCAATGTCCGAAAGGGCGAAATCGGCTTCACCATCCAATGCCAGGCGCACCATCTCGAATCGATGCGACCAGTCGGTGAGTTTGCGCCCCTGCTTGTGAGGCGGGACAGCCGAGGGGACGAAGAGGATCCGATCGAGGCGGGCGGCGGTGCGGGCCTCCTCCGCCAGGACCAGGTGCCCCCAATGTATCGGATCGAAGGTGCCTCCGAAGATGCCGATCCTCATCCGTTACGGCCTGTCCAGGATGGCGCTCAGGGCGCCGAGGTGGAATCCGGCGGGCCCGTCGAGTCGGCCGGTGCAGCGGGTGGCGGAGCCGGAAGGCGGCTGACTTCCTGCCGAGCCTCATCGAGCAGCTCGCGCGCATGTCCATTGAATGGACCATCCGGGCAGGCATCGAGCGCCGCCTGCAGCTGGGTTACCGCCTGCTGCCAGAGGCCGCGCTTCCGGTAGGTTTCGCCGAGGCCGATGCTGGCCCGACAGCTCCAGCTCGACTGTGGAAATTGCTCGAGCACCCGCTGGAAGTAGATCTCCGCCGATGCCGCTCGATTCATCCGCAGATAGAGCGCCCCGGTTTCGTACGATTTCTGCGCCAACCGATCCTCGAGGATCAGTATCCGGGCCGCCGCCTCGGCCACCCGTGCGTGTCCCGGGTACTTGCCCTGAAAGATGCGATAGGCGCCGATGGCCCGTTCCGTCCAGTCCTGGTCGAGGGCCGCCGGCCGCGACAGGTTGTCATAGCTGACCGCCAGGTAGTAGCTCGACTCACCGGCCAGCGGGCTCTGCGGAAAATCGCGGGTCACCTTCTGAAAGTAATCGGCCGCGAGGACGCGATCTTTCTGCTGCAGGTAGGCCTGACCCAGGAGATAATTGGCCTCATCCACATGGATGCTCCCGGGATTCTGCTCCAGGAATTTCGTGAGCCGCTCGATGGCCTGAACTTCGTTTCCTGACGCGAGCGACGCCTTGGCCTGAGCCAGCGGGTCGTCCGTGGCCGTCGGCGGTATCGAGAAATCGGGCTTCGACGACGAGCAGCCTCCGACGCCGAGCGGAAGCATCAAAATCACACTCAGCGCCATCACCCGGACGATTCGTGCCGGTCCTGGAATAGTCGAAGCGGAAGCGCGGATCATGATGGCGGCGTACTCAATTCTGGTTGGAGTAAAAGAGGAAGACGAGTCCGGCCACGATGCCCAGGACCAGTACCGGCTCGACGATTCGCGACAGCGATTGCGGCGGAAGCGATGGCCGGACGAACGGGTACGCGCGCCCTTCCAGCAAATCAAGTTTGGATTTCGGCACGATATCCAGGCGCTCCGATCGACCATTGCCGACCCAGATGATGTTCTTGGAATCGCCCGAGACCAGTCGGCAGTTCAGGTCGACCGCCGCCAATCGCTCCACCACGCGCTGGCCGAGAAATCCCTGCCGCCACTGATCGTGATAGGTGACGCCAAACTCGACGACTCGAAAACTGAGTACCAGCCCCTCGATGTTCTCGGGAAATTCGTTCATCACCGGTGGCAGATTGGCCGCCGGAATAACGGGGTTGTTCGGATTCTTGCCGGTGGGCCCGGGCGGAGTCGTCGCCGGCTTGGGGTCATTGTTGGTCGTCTCCGGCTTCGCTGGCGGCTTGTTCACGGCAGCACTGTCTGTTGGCGACACCGACCCTCCGGTCGTCGCCGATGAATCGGATTTGTCCGACTTTGCCTCGCCGGCGCTGAGCTTCATGCCCTCTCCGATCGAAATCTCCCCGTCCTTGTCGAGATCGCCCTCCAATTCCGGCTCCACCCCTTTCGCCTTCGGCTTCTCGATCAGGTAGACCTTGTACCCTTTGTTCGACAGGTAGCTGGCAATTCGATCCTCGACGAACCAGTCACCGTCGAGCTTGAGCACCGGAAAGAGCTGGATTTCCGAGCCGGGCGGCAGGGTGAGGCCGGCGAGCGCCCGTTCGATTGCCTCCTCGGTAGCCCGCTGAATCAGGCCAAGATTGGTGTCGAAGACCAGGGGCATGTCGGCGAGGGGTCCATGCGATTGAGGAACCGGATCGGCGCTTTCGGCCGGCTGCGCAAGGGTCGAGCCCAGGAAAAAAGCCAGGCCAACCAGGAAGCGGAGCGATTGCACGAACCGAACAGGGCGGGCCCCCGCCGCGCGGCGGAGGCGGTCATTTGGACGCGGCAATCGGGACTCCTTCGAGCGGGTTTCGGGTTCGGTCCGGAACGGCCACCCCGGTCAGATCGAAGGAGTTGGCTCCGGTGATTCGGACGCGGGTGAACTGGCCGGGAGGACTGGCCTTTCCAGTGACGCGAATGACGCCGTCGATTTCCGGCGCCTCGCGGTGACTGCGGCCGATGGCGGCCTCGCGATCCGTTCCCGGCCGATCGATCAGTACGTCCAGCGTCTGACCAACCATGGAGCGGTTTTTCTCCCGCGAAATTCGTGACTGGTGCGCCAACAGGACCGACACGCGCTCCTGCTGCACGTCATCCGGAACCCGACCGTCGAGCTTGAATGCGGCGGTTCCATCCTCCGGAAAATATGGAAATGCGACGAGACGATCAAACCGGGCCTCATCGAGAAATTCGAGCGTCTGACGAAAGTCGTCATCGGTTTCACCCGGGAAACCGACGATAATGGATGTCCGAAGAGCAACATTCGGCCGGACTTCGCGCAGGCGCCGCACCAGCCAGGAACAGTGTTCGCGCGTGTAGCCGCGCCCCATGCGGGCAAGAACACGGGTGACCGAGTGCTGAATCGGCATGTCGATGTAGGCACAGGCCGTCTGCGCGGCGGCGAAATCATCGACCAGTGCCTCATCCCAGAAGAGCGGATTGGTGTACATGACCCGCACCCACTTGAGGCCGTCCCCCTCCAATTCGTCCATCCGGCGATACATGGCGCCGAGCAGGGCCCTTCCCTCGCTGTCGAGGCCCCAGGCCGTCGTGTCCTGGCCGATCACGACGATTTCGCGCGCACCGGAGGCAACCAGCTTCCCGGCCTCAACGATGACCTCGTCGAGCGTCCGGCTGCGGCCGGGGCCGCGGAGTTTGGGGATGATGCAGAACGTGCAGGTGTTGGAGCACCCCTGGCTGATCTGGAGATACGGACTCCAGCGTGGCGTGGAGAGGACCCGCACGGAAGGATCGAGGTAGGACTTGTTCGGATCGCCGACGAGCGAGGCGCGAACCCCTTTCTCGGACAGCACATTCCGGCACACCTCGACGATCTCGTCAACGGCCCCGGTGCCGACGATGGCGTCGATCTCGGGAATCTCCTCGAGAAGCTGGCCGGAATAGCGCTGCGACATGCAGCCGGTGACGACGAGACCCTTCAGGTTGGCCGACTTCAGGCGGGCGACGTCGATGATGGTTTCGAGCCCTTCCTCCACGGCGGCCTGAAGGAAGGCACAGGTATTGACCACGGCCACATCAGCAAGGGAGAGGTCATGGGTCGTGGCAAAGCCGGCCTGGTGGAGACGTCCGAGCATGACCTCGGAATCGACCTGGTTCTTGGGGCACCCCAGCGTGACGAAGGCCACGCGGGGTGGCGATGCCGCGGCTTTGAGAAGTTTTGTAGTCACAGGAAGTTGAACGGCCTCACGAAGTTGTGGGTCGTCAGGACGTTTGAGTCTGACCCGAACGACTGCCCAGGATTTCCTCAAGCCGAAGATCGTCGACGAGGACCTCACGGGCCTTCGACCCCTCGGAAGGAGCCACGATTCCCGCCTCTTCCAACATGTCCACGAGGCGGGCAGCGCGGGAGTATCCCACTTTCAGACGCCTTTGCAAAAGAGAGGCCGAACCCTGCTGATGGAGAACCACCAGGCGGGCCGCGTCATCAAACAGGACGTCATCGCCGAGTCCCCCGGAAACCTCGTTCTTTTCCTCGGCCTCCAGGTCAATGGAGGGGAGCTTTGGCTTGACCCGCTTCCAGAACTTGACCAGTCGCTCGGTATCCCGATCGGAGACATAGGCCCCGTGAACGCGTTCCAGTTCCGGGCGCCCCGAGGCCATGAAGAGCATGTCCCCCTTCCCCAGCAGGCTCTCGGCGCCATTGGCGTCGAGGATGGTCCGGCTGTCGGTCCGGCTGGCCACCTGGAAAGCGATGCGTGAGGGAAAATTGGCCTTGATGACGCCCGTCAGGACATCCACGGAGGGGCGCTGCGTGGCCACGATCAGGTGGATGCCGACGGCGCGCGCCGTCTGCGCCAGCCGGCCGATCGGCTCCTCCACCTCGTTGGCGGTCGTGATCATGAGGTCGGCCAGCTCGTCGATGATGGCCACGATGAAGGGCAACGACTCGCCGATCACTTCGCATCCGTCGCGCCGGTCTTCCTCGAGTCGCTCATTGTAAAGGTCGATGTTCCGGACACCGCGCCGCGCCAGGATCCCGTAGCGGCGCTCCATCTCCGTGATCAGGCCGCGCAGGCACCGTGCCGCCTGCTTGGGGTCGGTGACGACCGGTTGCAGGAGGTGCGGGATGCCGTTGTAAACCGGAAGTTCGAGCATCTTGGGGTCGATCATCAGAAGGCGCAGATCCCGGGGGGTCTTGGTGAGCAGGAGGCACGAGATGATGGAGTTCACGCAAACTGACTTGCCGGAACCGGTGGTTCCGGCAATAAGGAGATGCGGCATCTTCGTCAGGTCGGTCAGGAACAGCTTGCCGGAGATGTCCTTGCCAAGCGGCACCTGCAGTCCCTTCGTGGCCTTCGACGCGAACTCAGGGAGGTCGATGATCTCGCGCAGGTAGACCGTGGCCGGGCGCCGGTTCGGAATCTCGATGCCAACCGCGGCCTTGCCGGGAATCGGTGCCACGATGCGGATGCGAATGGCCCGCAGCGCCAGCGCCAGGTCGTCGGCCCGGTTCAGGATCTGCGCTATCCGGATGCCGGCGGCCGGCTCGAATTCGAAACGTGTGATGACCGGCCCCGGATGCACTTCGCCGACGCGTCCCGTCACACCAAAATCGGACAGCGTCTGAACAAGCGTCTTCGAACTGTCCAGGAGCTCGGTCTGATTGAGTGGCGGCGGCGGATCGTTCGGCATCTCGATCAGGTCGTTCGAAGGCAGTTCGATCGGTTCGCCGTCGTCGAGTTCGATCGGCGGGACGTCGGCATCCCCGGTACCGCCGATGAACTCGGCATCCGCGGCGCTGGGACCGATCCGCCTGGGGACGATCCCCTCGAGGTCGGGCATCGCCAGTTGCGAAGCCGCGGTCGGCATGATCCTCGGGCCCACATCGGGGCGCATGACCTCGCCGCCCGCGGTGCGGGTCGGGGCCGGTGGGGTCTCGATCTTTTCCTTCTTCGATTTCTTCCTTGAAAGTGGTTCGTCGACGACGAGGAACGCCTGGGTCAGGGGCGCCGGCTTTTCGTTCCCCTTCGCTCCCTCGTCCGGGTGCCCGCCGAGCGATTCCGCGATATCGCGCTGGATGTCGCCGGCCGTGTCCATGGCCCACTCACCCGCTTTTTCCATGCCCTCCACGGTCGCCTCGGCGCCGCGTCTCAGGAATCCGATCAGTGCCATCATTTCATGCTCGGCCGCGAATCCAACCGACAGGATCACCAGAATGCCAAGGAAGAGGATGCTGCCAACCGGCCCCAGGAGAGACCGGGACCCCTCCGCCACCCAGACGCCAACAGCGCCGCCGGCCGGGCGGCTCCAGAAAAAGGCCGAGAGGCTTGCGATGGAGATGGCAAGCGTGAGCCCCGTGAATGACGGCACCAGACCGGAGGTCCATTTCCGCTTGAAGACACGGTTGATGCCCCAGATGGTCAACAGGATCGGAAAAAGCCAGCAGCCGGCCCAGCCGAACGCGTCGAGGCAAAGGCGGGCGAACGCCGTGCCGACAAGTCCGCCGGCATCGGACCAGCGGAAGGCCAGCGGTCCGTCGGGAAACGAACCACCCTGGTACGTCAGGAGCCCCGTGACAAGAAAGAGCGCCACGACAAAGAAGCCGACACCGACAAACTGCCGGGTCCGCCCCTTCTGGGCACTTTTTGCTCGGGCCATGATCCTCCCTGACCCCCCTGGAAACGAGAGCACCCGTGGCGGGGTGTGAGGGGATCATCGGGCTAAAGGGTTTGGATGGCAAGGGGAAGGAGTGAGTTGCCGATAAACAGTCTGGGGGCTCCCCCAGCCTCAGGCAGCGTCTATTTCCACAAACTCGCCCTGAGAACTGGGCTCTGGGATCGGAAGGCCATCGATGCGAAGCCCCTCGATATGAAACTCGATGGCCTCCCGGATCAATTCGAGGACCTCGTCCCGGGACTCTCCGACGGCGGCGCAACCGGGTAAATCGGGGACGTGTGCTCCCCAGCTGGTTGATCCATGTTCGATGACGACCATGTAGCGCATCTAGGTTCCCTCAGATCTTCAAACCAGCCTGCCTCAGTACCGCATTGAGCGTCCCAACCGGTACATCGATGCCTGGCTTTCCTGCGACCGTCACCGTACCGGGTTTTGACGAGTGCTTCAGTTGTCGATGACTGCCACGCATTCGCACGACCTGCCACCCATCGTCTTCCAGTTGCCGTAGCAGGTCTCGGAACTTCATGACCGAACCTGAACTAGGCGTCCTTCTTCAGCGCCTCGACCATGTCGGTCCGTTCCCAGGTGAAGTTGTCTTCCTCGCGGCCGAAATGGCCATAGGCCGCCGTACTCCGGTAAATGGGGCGACGGAGCTTCAGGTGCTCGATGATGCCGCGGGGGCGCAGGTCAAAGTGCTTTCGGGTCAGCTCGGTCAGGCGCGCGTCCGACAACTTGCCGGTACCGAACGACGTGATCATCACCGAAACCGGCTCCGCCACGCCGATGGCGTAGGCCACCTGCACCTGGCATCGGTCGGCAAGGCCTGCCGCCACGATGTTCTTGGCCACGTAGCGTGCCGCGTAACAGGCCGAGCGATCGACTTTCGAGGGATCCTTGCCGCTGAACGCGCCGCCGCCATGCGCCGCCATGCCGCCGTAGGTGTCGACGATGATCTTGCGGCCGGTAAGGCCCGTATCCGCCATCGGTCCGCCGTAAACGAATCGGCCGGTGGGATTGACGAAATACTTGACCGGATTGGCCTTTTCGACCAGGTTGGCCGGCATCAAGGGGTCGATGATCTCCGCGATCAGCCGATCCTTCATCTTCTTGTACTCGGCATCCGGCATGTCCTGGTGCTGCGTGGAGAGCACGACCGCATCAATGCGGATCGGCGTGTAGCCGTCATACTCGATGGTCACCTGGCTCTTGCCGTCCGGCCGCAGGAACGGCATCTCGCCCGACTTCCGCTTCTTCGACAGCTCGAAGCAGAGTTTGTGAGCCAAAGCGATCGGCAGCGGCATGAGCTCCGGCGTCTCGCGCGAGGCAAACCCGAACATCAACCCCTGGTCCCCCGCCCCCTGCTCCTTGTTCTCCCCCTCGTCCACGCCCATGGCAATGTCCGCCGACTGGTCATCAATAGAGGTGGTCACCGCGCAGGTGTGGCAATCGAAGCCGTAGTCGGCGTTGTCGTAACCGATCTCTCCAATCGTCTTCCGAACGATTCGGGGGATCTCGACGTAAGCCTTGGTGGAGATTTCAGCCGAGATGAAAGCAAGGCCCGTGGTGACGAGGGTTTCGCAGGCCACGCGGGACATGGGGTCCTGGGCAATGATGGCGTCCAGGATGGCGTCCGATATCTGATCGGCAATCTTATCGGGGTGACCCTCGGTAACTGATTCCGAGGTAAAGAGATGGCGTTCGGACATGCGAGTGCTCCTTCAGGTGCCAAGTGGGGCTGAATTAATGGCTTAGGATGATAACTCAATCCGCTTGTGCGCGTCCACCCACCGTATCGCGCCGTCTAAAATGTAACCCGTGGGTGCATCGTCGCGCCATCTGATAGGTAACCCTCCCATGAGGAGGGTCACGGGAGATGACAGGCATGGGACGACGTGAGTATCTGAGGGCCATCCAC
>Ga0163152_10001904_pt1 | contig 31647 bp, 59 predicted proteins | sample OliLakLV19MP8IB2_FD_148635 | JGI IMG/M metagenome (GOLD analysis project Ga0163152, IMG submission 148635) | Freshwater microbial mat bacterial communities from Lake Vanda, McMurdo Dry Valleys, Antarctica - Oligotrophic Lake LV.19.MP8.IB-2 | ecosystem: Environmental > Aquatic > Freshwater >...
GCGCGATTGCGTCCGCCGGTACGGCAGGCACGGCCGGCGACTCCACGAAGGGCGGCGCGGGCGGCGGCGGCGGCGGCTCGGCGCGAACGGACGACACGGCCGGTGGCGCGGGCGCGGCCGGTGGCAGTCGCGGCGGCGGTGGCGGTGGCGGTGGCAGTGGTCGCGGTACGGGCGGCGGCGCGCTGGGGGGCAACGGTGGCAACGGTGCGGTCTACGTTTCTTGGGGTTAACGAACGATCGAGACATTTCGAAGCGCGTGCTTGACCGCGCGCAGGTCCCATCCCTGCACGGCTGCCGTCTTCCCTGTGATAGGGAGCCACTCCGTGCCGCAGTTGCATGTGATGTCGAGCTGGTCCGCGAGATGAAACCGGACCTTCATCACCGTGTGGCCAAAATGCTGAGGAAACAGGCCGGTTAGAGCCTCGTACGCGGTTTGCGGAGGGTAGGTCTGATCTTGGCTCATGACCTACAATTACCGTGTAAACCGCCACCGAGGGCCAAAATGAAGGCACGATACGTCGAAGTTGTCGGGACCCGCGCCTCTCTTCGGGCGTATTGGGATCTCCATGCCTTCAACGAGAAGAAGCAGGTTTACGTCGGGAAAAATACTTGCTCGAACAGCTACGGACGCGGCAAACCCGGCGCGCATGACGCGATGCTTTCCCTTGGTGAGAGCCTGACCGGTCGACGAGAGCTGTGCTTGGGCGGGCACGTGGATGACTACGCCGACTCGAACTGGCCCACCGCGTGCGACCACTGCGGGGAAGCGGCACCTGTAGTGCCTGCGGCAAACTCGTTCGGCGACATGCAGAAGGACGGCTGGGTTCTCGAGCATCAGGTGTATCGCCAAACGTTGTACGGAACGCTCGACGGTTCGTGGTACGGGCTGCCCGGGATCGGTGACATGTTCTTCGAGGACTGGTACGGCTGCGCCATGGAGCGCGACGGACGCTGCCTCTATGGCTGGACGAACTGTCTGGAGCCGCACCTCATCGTCATCATGCCGACCGAGCATCGGTGGGATCTCAGCGGTCGTGCGTCGAACTGCACGATGAAGGACGATACGACCCATCGTTGTTGGGTGCGCCATGGAAACCCTGCGAAGGGCGAATTGGTCCACGTTGACAAGGCGGGGGTTACCTGTGGTGCAGGTGCGGGGTCTCTCGCTATCCCGGGCTGGCACGGGTTCCTGCATCAGGGCGATATCCACGAAGGATGTACCTCCGCATGTCGCCGATAGACGACAAAGATCGGCGTTACATGATGAGTGACGATGAACGCGCGTCCCTTGGAAAGGTGCGACCGAGAGGTACTGCGGAGCCTCCGAAACCACCCAAACCAGGGACGTTGGAAGCGTTGTTCGCTCGCATCCCTCCTACATGGAAAGCGCTGACGCTTATCGCAGCGATTTTCATTTCGGGTGTGGCAGGTCATTCATACATGGTCGATTACACCGAGAAGTACGCGACGCACGACGACCTCCACAAACACACGTTAAAAGAGGTTGAGCTGCGTGAGCAGATTCGTGTGTTGCGCGAAAGCGACGCCGAGCGTTCTGCTGATGTCGCGTCCATCAAGACGGACACGGCTGCAGTCCGTGAGGACATTCGTACATTGCTCCAGTACATGTTGAACAACCCGCCTGCGAGGAGCGCGCAGGTTCCGAAGAAAGGGAGAACACCATGAAAGCCGCGTGGGTTGTTGGTTCTGTCATTATCATGCTGTCGTGCGGCACGTTCCTTCGTGGTTCGTCGCGTCCCACGCTGTCGTCCGCTTCCCCTGTGGTCCTGGATAAGGCCTGTGCTCCTTGCCCTAGACAACAAGCGCTGGAGTTCTTGCGTGCGGACCTTGAGCACTGTGAAGCGGAGGTTGTTACCTTGGGGGAGGCGCCTGTGAAGGTGAAGCACGTCCCCGTCGAGAAGATCGTCGTCAAGGTGGAGAAGCGTTACTGCGCCGACGAGGGACCCGTGATCGAACCGGTGCTCTCCACGAAGTGCATCCCTGGGCAATTGTGTCTCGACGATGAAGGACAGCGCGTTCTCGCTAAAAATCTTGCGTCATACGCGGCGTGGGTCAATCGAGTGAAGGACTGCGAGGCAAAGTAGCGATGTTCCAGAAAGAGGCGGGTGGCGAAATCCTTGGCGGGCTTACCGGACTTGTTGCGCGAGCCATGGGCGGTCGTGCCGCTGGAAGCGCGGTTCGCAATGAAATCGTTGAGCAGATAACGCGCCACATCAACGAACCCCTCGAGCGTTTGCTGCATCGCGTGGGTGTGGGAAAGCTCCTCGAGAGAGGTGCCCAAGGCGCTGCTCACCTCACGGGACACGGAGAGGTGCATCCCCTCTGGGCGAAGGCCACCGCGGAAGGCGCCATCAAACAGGTTGCACGCCATCCCGATGCTGCCTTATTCAGTGGCATCACAACGTTGACTGCACCGATTCCCGGCATCACGGAGGTCTACCTGGGCACTAAGGGGTTGGCGGCCAAAGGACTTGATCATTTGACGGCCGCGCCGAAGCCGTTGGCGCCTTCGTTCCATGAAGCGCGAGGACCGCTGCCGGCGGAGCCGACGTACCCCAAGACGTTGCCTGCGCAGATCAAGGCGGCGTACTTGGCGGGACAGCAGGCTGCTCTCCAAAAATACGCAGCTCGCGCGGGTCTTCGACAAATTGGTCGTTTGCTTGGTGCGGGCGAAACCGCAGCTGCGCAACGGCTCGCTAAGACACCAGGCGTCCTCAAACCTTCCGCCGCGGGTAGTCAGATCCGACACCTTGGCAGTGGGATGGAAGGAACGTCGACGCTAGTCGCGCATCCGACACACGGTATTGCCGTTCGCAAGGTCTACGACCCCAAAGGGATCAGCGGTCCCGCCATGGTGGCCAACAAAGCTCAGGCAGGACAAGCACTGCGTGGACATCCGGACGTTGCTCAGTTTCACGGCGAGGTCCCGACGAAGATCGGCCCCGCTCATTTCTATGAGCACGTGCCGGGTGCACCGGGCATCGCGCAAGGCACCCCCGCGCCTGCGTCGAGCGCAGAGGCAGCCGCACGCGTGCGCGCCGCCGGCCCTGGCATCGGAATGCGGCTGCACGACGTGCACGAGGGCAACGTTGTCGGCGGAAAGGTCGTGGACTACTTGCCTGTACGTCCCGGGGCTCCGACAGGGCTGCGTACCGATGTACTCGATCAAGGAGAGGCAGCTAGCGCTGCGTTGGCGCAAGGGCGGTCACATCCGTTTACGGACTACCTGAAGGACCCGCGGCGTCCCGGTAATTTGATGGCCCGCGCGTTTCGTGGGGCGGCACCGCTTGTACCCGGATCTAGTCCTGTGTATTTGCCGAAGTCTTTGGTATAAGATTCCAATGAAAGACGTAATTGATTTGAACTGCGTGCTTGATAATCTCGCGAAGCTCGCGAGCATCACGCTCACGCCCAAGCAGCAGTTCACCTACGTACCCCTGCCCGAAGACCTCGCCAAGAAGTGGACCGAAGTGCAGGCCAAGGTCACTCCTTCCGACGGCGAGAAGCAAGAGATCGACCACATGACTCTGGTCTTCTGCGGCAAAGCCACCGACGATATCCCGACAACGGAGGTCGACAGCATCGTCAAGGCGCTTACCGACGTTGCCGACGACTTCGCGCCCATTCAGGCCAAGGTACAGGGCTTTGCGTACTTCGACGGTGCCAAGAAAGACGGCAAGGATGTCACCGCGCTTGTCGCACTCGTCGATGCGCCTGGCATTGAAGACCTGCAGGTCGCACTCAAGGGCGCACTCAAGGCCAAGGGGCTAAAGCCGTCCGAGGACCACGCCTTCACGCCTCACTTCACGCTGTGTTACCTGCCCGCGGGCCAGCGCGTCGACAACATGCCTGTGCTTGAGGGCTCGTTCACCATCGACAAGATTTGCTTCGCCAACAAGGACATCCACGCGATTCCACTCAAAGGCTCGCTTGGATCGGCTGCCGCTCACAAGGCCGCGTCCATGCGAACCTTGACGCTCGCCGAGGAGATTGCGCGATTGCAGGGCGCATGACTTTTCGACCGCTTTACGTCGGAATGGGGGCTTGCCGTTGCGGAAGAGTGGACGTGCGCCTCTACGAAATTCCGACAGAAGAGCGGTTGCCTGTTCTCGTCTGCGGCAAGTGTTTGGTGGCACGGGGCTTCCACGTCCCCCGCCCTTACACGGCTGAAGACATCTCTGACAAACTTTTGTTCGGCACCCCTAAAAAGAAGGGCCCAAAATGAATCAATCTCTTCTATTGATTCTGACCGTGCTGTTAGCCGCGTATGCCTTTCGATCCCCTAGGCCCGTCCCCGGTTTGTTCCGAGGCCTTATTTGTTTCGCGGTACTTGCCGTGTACATCTACTGGGTGAGTCAGCTCTAGCTGGGGTGCGTGATGCTGGTAAAGGTCACGTTTATCTTCTACGGGCTCGAAGAGACGGAACTGTTCAACTGGGACAGTGACGAACAACGTGACCGGTTCCAATCCCGCTGCGACGATGTCGTTCGCAGCGGCGGTCGCTTCTCGGTGGACGCTAGCTCGCGTCATCGCGCGGTACTTCTGGCAACGCATTGTAAGCGATGTCAAGCCGCTTTCATGTCCAACCGATGCCCCGTTTGCGGGTGGGTTGTAGGCACCGCACCTGTCCTAACCCGTGAAGATCCGTGGGTCGACGATAAAGATGAAACGCCGGTCGAAAAAGGAAAAGGTCGTTTTCGTTGATTTGATTTTGCGATAGGGTTACCCCGTAAACCCTCACCAACCCGAAAGAGTACGAATGTCGATTCGCCCCAAGTGGGATACGTATTTCATGCGGCTTGCGTACCTCGCAGCCACACGCGCGACCTGCGACCGCAAGCACGTCGGCGCCATCATCACGTCACCTGACCATCGGACGGTTGCGACAGGCTACAACGGGTCTCCCATCGGGACCCTGTCGTGCGACGAAATCGGACACGAGCTGGTCGAAGGGCATTGCGTACGGACGCTGCACGCCGAGTCAAACGCAATCGACTTCGCGGGGCGGTTCGCCCAGGGTTGCACTCTCTACATCACGGTGAGCCCTTGTTACGACTGCGCCAAGCGTATCGTCGGCGCGCAGATCAACCGCGTTGTCTACGACCAGTTCTACGCAGGCCGTTACGGCAAGAGCAGCATGGTCGTGGACTTTCTGCGGGATTCACGTGTCGAGGTCGACCAGCACGAGAGCCCTGGTTTGACGTTGTTCAAGCAGAAGCTCGAGGAGATGGAGTCGATGGAGCGCGAGCTGCTTCGTCAGACCATCGTCGAATACCACTGCGGGTGTACGCAGACGGCGGACACCGCTCGGCGGTTCTGTGCGGAGCACGAGGCCCCTCGACTGAGGGACGCGTGATCGACGTCAGCTGCGGCCTCCTCCTCAACAACCAGTACGAGGTTTTGATGACGTTGCGCGGACCGGACAAGCTTCGCCCCAACCTATGGGAGATGCCTGGCGGCAAGCGCGAAGTCGGCGAGACTGACGAAGCATGCCTCGCCCGGGAGCTGCGGGAGGAACTGGGCGTCGTCGTAAGCGTGGTTTCCGGCGCCATCGCAACGGATACGTTCGAATGGGACGGTGATGGCAACGACTTGGAGTTCGTGTTGGTGCGCTGCACGCTCTACCACGCGGAGATTGTGAGCGGGAACCCTCAACCGCTCGACGCTACCGCCCTCGCGCACTACGACATGCGGCATGCGCTGCGGCGTATCCCGATGTGTCCATCGGCGTACAAGTTCTACCCGCACGTGATGCGGTACATCTCCGCACTGCGTCACGAAAGAGACGTTGGACGATGACGGTTTGGACCAAAGAGAAAGCGCTGGCCTACCTCAAGGCGCAGGAAATTGAGCGAGGCCTGACTCGACACTCCGTTTGGCGGCACTGGAAATCGGGAGGAGTTTACCGTGTCGTTTTGCTCTCCGTCGACGAGGCAACGATGACGCCGTTGGTTCACTATCAATCGACCGAATTCCCTGATGCGTCCGCCTGGACCAGGCCTGCCACCGTGTTTCTCGAGAACGTCAAGAATGGCCTTGATTGGGTTGCCCGTTTCCGTCGTGAAGATGCGTGAATATAAAAGGAGATGACATGAGCAAGGAATACACAGCATCTACGTTTGCCGAGACCCTCAGCATCGACAAGGATGACGCGTACAACCTCCTGCGGTTTCTGGTATCTCAGAAGCTCGCTGAAAACCTCGGGGCCAAACAGGCTCCGGGCAAGAAGGGCCGCGGGGAATCGCACTACAGCATCAAGGTCACCGCGCCCGACGCGGTGAAGAAGTTGCTCGAGGTCTCGCTTGGGCTGTGCTCACTGTGAGCGGCGGCTGGGTTGCGTCTTCGAACGAAGAGCATTGGTCGCAGTGCGAGGAGCACGACACCGAAGAAGATGCAGTAGCGTCTGCGCCCGTGGAACTCGATCTTCAGCCAGGGCAGAGGTTCTGGGTTGGCTTCGCGTCGTTGACCGATTACACCGAACTCGCGGAATCGTTTTTCAATTGGAACGATCTCCAGGATCGGCTCATGGAATCAGCCTACGAGAATTGGGGTCAAGAAGAGGCGTTTGAAGAAGTCTCGGACGCGCAAGGCGCGCAGCTAGAAAAGCTGCTTTCCGGGGCCCTGTCCGATTGGATGAAGCGACACAAGTTGGAATCGAGCTACTACAAGATCGATCACGTCAAAAAGCACACAGCGCCGTCCGTTGTTAGCGTAGAATCTTCGACCGGAGGTTCCAATGCGCAAGATGTTCCGAATGAAATACGAGAGCTGCAGCGGCCAGTGCTACGCGTACTCGGACGTGATGAGGATCCAGAACCTGGGCTTGGATGAACAAGGCGCTGTCGCCTTCCTCAAGCGTTTGGTTGCGATGCATGGCCCTTCGTGCGGTAACCCTCACCTCGCGTTCCGCCTCGACGTCGACGAAGAGCTGAACGTGTTTGTGGCGTCCTTCGAGCGCTACGGCTCGCTTGATCTCTTCGGGGGCAAGACGGCGCTCGAGGCGATGGACAAGCTCATTGACGCAGCTCTGGCGTACTACAAGAGCGACGAGTTCAAGGCGCAGCCCGACAAGGGGCTTGGTCCCGTCATGTGTCACCACGGGGATGAACACAAGCTCATCGACTTCGCCATCTCGTTCTCGGGCCTCCCCCCGGTGAAGCAAGACCAACTTCGTGCCCAGTTCGTAGGAGCAAGCTGATGACCCTCAAGCGCGGTGATGATGGTGACGCTGTCGAGCAGCTCCAGCTCATGCTCAAGGCGGCGGGATACGATCCTGGCGACATCGACGGTGACTACGGCAAGAAGACGGAAGCCGCGGTCCTGGCGTTTCAGATGGACTACCCGGACGTCGACGACGACGGGCAGGCTGGCGCGCAGACCATGGCTGCGTTGAACGCGGCGATCTCGAAGAACAAGCCCACGTCCAAGCAGCCGCCGCCTCCCAGCAACGTCGTCGAGTGCGATGACGACACCTGGGACAAGTTCATGGGTCTCGTGAAACAGGTGACCGACAAGCCCGTGCGATACGGCCCGGGGCGCGGCTTGTGGGTGAAGGACAAGTGGGTCATCACGTACGGGGCAGGCCGCCTCAACGGCACACTGAAGCAGTGGCCGAACGTGCTGGGCAAGACCTACCCGGCCTTCCACTGCACGTCGTGGTGCAACTTCTTCATGAGTTGGTTGTGCCGGCGCAACGAGGACTACACGCACGCGGGCAATCGTCCAGACATCTGGGAGTTGATGCTGAATCCGCCCGTCGTGCAGAAAGACGCCGAAGGCGCGGTCTTCCGAGGATTCGGCGACGTTTCCTTCGTGCTGCCGCCGGATGGTTCCGCGGTAAAACGGCGCGGCGTCTCGAAGATCATTGACGCGCGGGAGCTGTACGATCGCCGGGCAGACTTGCCCACGTTCATGGTGTTCGGGCAGTCCACCAAGAAGAAGGAGGGTGGTTGGAAGTGGTGGCACCACACGGGCGTTTACGCGCAGCGAGACAACCGCCTGTTTCGCATCGCGTCGGACGGGTCCAAAGGACCCAACGGGTACTCGGGCAAGCCGATGCGATTCATCGAGATCACCCCAAAGAACCTCAGCGACTTTGATTCGGTGTTCTACCGTGTTTACGGCGTGAACACGGTCGATGGTACCTACGGTGACAAGAGTCGGTCGTACGCAGACGTCACGTTCGAGTAGCATGCGCGTCGCGTTCACCGGGCACCGCCCGGACAAGTTGGGGAACTACGTACCTGATAGTGAGCCCGAGTGGCGCGTTCGTTCCGCTTTGGCTCACTATCTTTCGGGTCTTCAGGATGATTGGCCGGATATGCGGGCCATCTCGGGCATGGCCCTCGGGGTCGACCAGGGGGCGGCGGAGACCTGCATCGCCTTGGGCATTCCGTTCACGGCCGCGATTCCATTCGAGGGTCAGGAGAAGAAGTGGCCGTGGAGGTCGCAGACGCACTATCGAGAGCTTCTCGAGCACGCGTCGGACAAGGTCATCGTGTGCCCGGGGGATTACCGTCCGTTTAAGCTCCAGAAGCGCAACGAGTGGATGGTCGATCAATGTACGCTGCTGGTCGCGGTCTGGGATAGCACACCCGGCGGAACTGCGAACTGTGTTCGATACGCCGAGTCGGTTGAACGTCCGGTCAAACAACTGGAGTGGTGATTTGCCAATCCTCATTGCAGTCGTGCTTCAGTGCGACGCGCCCATCTGTGAGAACAGCCAACAGGGGTATGTCGATCCTGCGGGGGAGATCCTCTTCAAGAAAGGAGCGCACGTGTGGAGAAGGTCGGGGGACCGTCTTGTCTGTAGTGACGTGTGTGAACAACAACTCAAGCAATCTCAGCCAACCGGGGGCGCGGCCCCCCGCGATGAGGTTACTCCGTAACCTACCGATTCGAAAACAGCCTTCCATTTTTGGCAAAAGAAGATGTACATCCAAATGGAGGCCAGAATGACCATTCTCATGATTGCGGTTGCGGTTGCGGTTCTTCTCGTTGTTACGGCCTTCCTTGTCCTTCGGGGCAAGGCGGCGCCGGTGGTCGCACCGCTCGTGGTGCGCCAGGTGCCCAAGACGCTGGGCGAGGTGCTGGTGTTCGTGACGCTGGAGCGGTGGGCTTCACGGATCCCCTCGACGGAGGGAAAATGACGGACGCGCGTGTACTGGCGGCGCATGCACGGCTGGCTGCTGCGTTCGCGGCCGGGGAGCCGGAGTCCGTGTGGCGCCCTCTTTTCGAGGCGTACCGCCGTTGCATTGATGCAACGAAAACGATTGTTGATCCGCAGACGAAGGAGCTTGCGATGGAGCATCTCGGCGGCACCGCCGAGCAGCGGAAGGCCCGCTAGTCGGTTCCAAGTGTTAGATAACTCCACGATACTGATATACGGCTGGCCCGGCTTGTAATACGGGCTCAAACCGCACACGATGCAGAGTAGTTGAAGCTATATCAGTATCGTGGAGTTATCTAACAGCGGCATTGTCGAACCCTTAGCTCAGCGGGAGAGCGGCGCCCTTACAAGGCGTTGGTCGCTGGTTCAATCCCAGCAGGGTTCACGAAGACACCGGACACGCCGCACGCCGCGGGAACACGTGTCACGGTGTCGGGTACTCCCTCGAATCTCCTTGAGGGAGATGTCGAAGCGCTGCAAGCGTACCTAGGGAGAGCAGGGGCGGACATGTGGTCTCGGCCCCGGTTTCAAAAACAAGGGTGCGTTCTTCGCACCCTCTTACAAAGGCAAATCAAATGACCAAGTCTCGTTCGACACGCGGACGGTGGGCGGTGTGGGTTCTGGCGGCCGTGTTTCTGGTGGTGATGTACGTGGCGCCGGTCGCGGTGCTGTGCGTGGTCGTGGCTCTGGTCGTGGGTTTGGCCGTGATCACGGCAGCGCTCGTCTAAACAAAAACGAGGACGGGTTTCCCGGCCTCCATTCAACAAAGGCAAATCAAATGCACAACATCGAAGTTCTGCGTACCTTGTCGTCTGATGATCTGCGTCGCTACATTGACGCCCAGCAGCTGTCTGCGGAAGAGAAGACCGAGCTGCACGAGAAGGTCGTGGGCAAGAAGGCGTCGTGGTTCCAGCGTGCGAAGTCCGCGGTCAAGTCCGTCGCGGCGAAGGTCGCGTCGGCGTTCTCGCGCGCCAAGAGCGCAGTGGTTGCGAAGGTGCTCAAGACCCGCGCCGTGCGGGTGATGCGGACGATCGGTCGCTGGGGCGCGTGGATCCTCCTCGCCGTGGGCACGCTCACGGCGCTGTTCGCGGCGCCGCTCATGGGGCTGCTCGTGATCATCGCGGCCGGAAGCCTCTGGCTTCTGCGGCACTTCCTGATGGGCCTTGTCCAGGGTGCGGTCGAGTCCCTGTTCGGGATCGACGCGCGCCTCGCCGTTTCTCGCGCCATGCGCTGGATGGGCGCCGCGATACTTTCCGTGGCGAAGTTCCTCTTCGGCGTCTTCGCGACGGCCGTGTTCTTCGCGATCGTTGCCGCGTCGGTCATGACCCCCTGGGGCATCGTGGACTTTGCGTTGATGTTCTGGCTGCTCTGGACGCTCGAGGCGGAGGCGGACGCGGTGACTCCGGCGGAGCGCGCGGCGGCGCGGTCGTCGTGGCGGGCGGCGCAGACGGCGAAGGTGGTGTCGGACATCCTCCGTGACCGTCGCACGGCGGTGGCGTGATGGCGACGCGCATCACGCTCGTGCTCGAGGAAACCTCGAGCGACGAAGACATTCGTCAGCTCAATCAGTTCCTCCTCACGGACGCACTTTACGAGTACTTCACGGCGCGCCAGGGTGACTACGTCAACCGGGTCTACGCACACCTCGAGACGGAGGATCTTCGCGCCAAGCGGGCAACCGTCGCGCGGAGGGTCGAGATCGCGAAGAAACTCCACCAGGCTACCTATAGCATGCAGGTGGAGACGTTCGTCGGCCCCTGCAAGCAGTGCGGGGCGCCGGGGATGGCCGATGCGGTGTACGATCCGCCTGTGGGGGATGACCCGCGGCGCTGTGACGAATGCGGGATGCTGTGAGCCCGTTGTCGCGACTACAGGGGCCTTTGCCGATTCTAGGCTGGCGACGGCTCCGACGCCTTGGGCGCGATGAGGCGTCCACCTTGACGCGTGGGGATTTGGACAAGTTCCTCAACAAGGACTACTACAAGCTGACCGATACGACCGCCGTGTATTTGCACGACGGTGAGTGGTGGCTTGTCCGAAAGGAGGCGTTGTGAACTTGTTCACACATTCGTCTGGCGCGGTCTCGTCGTCGGTCAAGATTGACGGATGGCGCTGGACGGAAGTTTTCTCCATCACGTATGACCCCAACCAGGGATGGAGGCACTATCTTCTTGGAGGGTACGGTGAGATGTCCCGTATCTCCGAGGAAGACGCGGAACTGTACAAAGCCAAAATGGCGTGTCCTGTCTTTCGATGGAACAACGCCTGACCATAAGGAGGCCGACATGAGCTTCGGTCAATTCGTAGCGTTGAGCATCTTCTATTGTGTGGTTGCCTTGATCGCCGTGCTCTTCTTCGGCGGGTGTGAGCTGTATGCACCTGATCTCGAGGCGGACGCGGGGTTCGTCGATGCTGCGATGCCGGATGCAGAGATTCTCGGGGTATGCGAGACCTTCTGCGAAGGCGAAGAACTGACTCCGTGGATGGTCGACGGAGAATGCGCTTACAACATATGCAGACCGAGTTACCTGCATTGCCTGTGCTACGAGGACTACCCGACGTGCGTTTCGATGGGGTGCGACGGAACGCAGAACGTGCCGCTTTATTGCCCTGTCGGTGGCGGGCCGTGTTTCTGCGCGTCCCCTGAAGGTCCTGACGGGTGGTGTACGTCGTGAAGGCACTGGTCCTGTGGCTTTGCATGTTGTCGGGATGTCTCAGCCGTGCTTGGGATGACGTCCCAGGCGCTGTGGTGACGCCCGTTGCCGATCGGGCCGAACATCAGGCCGAATGGGAGGTGAACGTTGCCTTCTCGGTCAACGAGTGGGGAGACGGCCTTGAGGGTGTTGGGTGCCCTCGTCCGTTCGTGGTCGGAGATGGCGGGCACCCGGTGACGTTGATCTATACGGAAGGAAATACCCACGGAGTGCAGGACGTGGACGGCATCGAGGTCTATCAGCAGAGACCGTCGTTTCCGCTTCTCGTCCTACATGAACTGGGGCACGCGCTAGGGTTGGACCATGCCCCTGACGGCGAAGAATCTGTGATGACCGCTTGGGTCGTCGCTTCCACGGTGTCATCCTATGACATCAAACAAGCGGCCTGCGTTCTTGGATGCGGGCCGTGCAGCTGAGGAGACTCAGTCACATGGGCAGAATCGAAAAGTCGAATGAGAAATTCATGGTTGCCTTCGGGGCTGACCATGCCACCGGTTCTTTCCTGCAGGTGTGGCATCAGCCGCACGCTGAGCAGGACGGAGCATTCGTTGTCATCGATGCCAACGGCGTCGCGATCGACGACCACTACCCGATCCGCGTCGAGGACATCCTCGGGGCGTCGGCATGGCGGTACTTGACGGGGATCCGGGAGCGCTTCACCTACGCGCGGGCGAACGGCAACACCAGGCCGAACCTCGATGCCGAGACGATGACCATCTTCCTCGTGAAGCTGGGCTTCGTGGGACTCGGCAAGGAAGTGCACGCGGCGCTCGATTAGATAAGGAGGTTAACTATGTGGCGATTCGATAATACGTAGCTTCATTCGTTCGCTTTGGTAAGTATCGGGTCAAAACGCTGAAAGGCGAAGCGCGCTTTCCGACGCGGCGAACGAATGAAGCTGGGGCGCCTAGGCTCTGAGGAAATGGAGACCTCGGAGTGGTTGGCTAAGCCTTCCAACGGAACCGCGAGAGACCGGGTAGCCGGTCCCGTGCAAATCTTTCGACCCTACCGGGCGTCGTCCAGCGCATCGTTACTGCAGATAACGACGGCGCTGGCAGGGCGACACGGCGAAGATGAGAACCGCTCAGCACGAGCTTCGGCCGAAGCCTGCAGGTGCGAACCCTGCTCGTGGTACTAATGTCTATGTTCTTTCGACTCGTTGGCATAACAGTCTGCGGAATTTCCGCAGCCGTCTGGTTCGTAGCTGGCATCTGGCCCTTCGCACTCGTGAGCATTGCCTTGGCGATTTGGGTTTGGCGTAGCCGCGTACCACCACACATCTAGGAGGATAGATGCACTTCTGCACAGATGAACTTGTTGCGATCGGCGCGGCTCTCGCTGCCGGCCCGGTTCTCGTGTACCGATACTGTCGCCACCAGCTTGGCTGCTTCTGCGGTTGGTGCGCTCGCCTCATCAAGAGGTAGTCCGCCTTTACGCGGTGAAAGGAGGTGTTGATGTCATGGACATCCGCCCCCTGAAGTGATCCTTTGCGCCTTCAACTACTTCCAACAGGAGAAAACATGAGACAACCGACCAACGACGAGATTGAGCTGTGTGCTCGAGGCGCGCACGAACTGAACCGAGCGTGGTGCCTCTTCATCGGAGACACCTCACAGAAGCCGTGGGACGAGGCGCCCGACTGGCAGAAGGTGTCGTGTCGCGATGGCGTGCTAGGCATCCTGCAGGGCGGCACGGCGGAGGAGTCGCACAACAACTGGCTGCGGCACAAGCAGGCCACCGGCTGGCGCTACGGCAAGGTGAAGGACGAGACGATCAAGGAGCATCCGGCGATGATGCCGTACGATGACTTGCCCCCCGAGCAGAAGGTCAAGGACCAGATCTACCGCGACGCCGTGTTGACGCTGTCGCGCGCGTACGGAAGTCACCCGCAGTAGGCCGCCATGGCGCGGGTAATTACTCTCACCAACGAAACCAAGTAACCAGAGAAAGAAACAACCACGCAGAACATCTTCGAGTACGCCACCCGCTACAAGCTCCGCTTCACTTCCACCCGTGGGGAGCTGACTGCCGAGCAGACGTCTGAGGTCGCAACCCGCCGGTAAGCGAAACATAGCGATGCTGCAATACCGCAGCAGCGCTGTCGTGGGGAACTGACCTACCCCGCCTGACGATGCTAGGTCCATCGGCAGAGTTTCAATTGAAACTCAACGGAGAATCACTGTCATGTCCAAGCAAGCTCGCGAGCAGCAGCGCGTCCACGTGGCGCCTCCCATCGACGCAGATGTCGTCGAGACCCCCGCTCCGGCGGCGGTCAAGCCTTCGCTCTTTGCTCGCGCCAAGGCGCGCGTGAAGACCTTCTTCTCCCGCAAGCCCAAGGTTGTGGGCACAGGTCGTTCGGTGTGGTCGCGCCTCTGGGCCGCGATTCAGACCGCGACGCAGACCGTGGTGGTCAAGCCGGCCAAGGTGGTCGGTCGGTTCTTCGCGCGCATCGGCGCGTTCTTCGCCCGCGTTGGTCGTCGGATTGCGGCGACCCGTGGATTCAAGGTCGCGCATAGGCTCGTTCGTGCCACGTTGGCGGTGACGATTCTGGTTATGTGGGTCACGGCGTTTCTGGCGAATCCGCTGTTCACCGTCGTGTACAGCATCGGGGCCTACCTCGTCCTGGAGGCCGTCGCGGCCGTTCTGGCGAAGCTGAAGGGCCTGCGTGACGTGGACGGGAGCCGCGTTGCGGCCCTCTTGCTCAAGGTCCTGAACGGCACCGCACGCGCGGTTTACGTGGGAATGCAGTTCGTGTTCGCAGGCCTGATTCTCGCTGCGATGGTGCTCAACCCGGCGCTTGGTGTTCTTGAGCTGGTCTGCTTCGGCGGGCTCGTGTACATGGACAAGCAGGAGACGGTAGAGTACGCCCCGCGGTGGCAGCCCGGCACCTGTAACGCTTGTAGCGGGCAGAAGCTGGTCAACGTCTCCGGCACCTGCCGGGAGTGTAAGAAGGGTCAGGTGGTGGAAGACACCGTCCCTTTTGTCCAGGACTACGGCACCCACGGGGCGGTGATGGGCTGATCCCGGAAGAGGTGGCGGAGGGGACCTTGTCCTTCTGCTACGAAGATGAAGAGGAGCGCACCCGGGCTAAAACCGCGAGTCTCGCAGAGAGCGACTGCATCTGCTGGGCAGAGACCGTATGGGCGAGTACGGAAAAGCGCAGGGCGCTTCAGTGGGATGGGTACGTCGGCGGCTGGGAGGTGGGGTTCGTGTCCGTCGACCTCGACCACGGTGGGTTTTGCGCGTATACGAGCGGCATTGTGCCGTACCGTACGGTGGGTCAGTTTCGCGGCTTGACCAACGCGAAGCAGGCTGTCATGTGTGAAGTGGTTGAAATCCCCCTCGCGTTGTGCGAAGCGTTTGAAGCGCTGAATCGATTCCGGGTCTGGGCGCGGGAGCACATCGCCTTCCACGAGAAGGTTCGTCAATTCAACGCGCTCCATCATGCACGCACTCGTGCTAGTATTACCGGATAAACATTCGGTAGGAAGGAGGTCTCACGGTGTTCTTCACGAACGAAATGCGTTGTCTATCCAACGCGGTCTTGCAGGCTTGCCTGCGCCAGGATGTTGCAGCGCTGTGGGGCATTCCTCCGTGCGTGCGTTCCATCGTGGAGCAGAACGGCATCAACTTGCGCGACATCGCGCATGTGACCGTCCACGCCTGCCCGCAGGAGCAGGGTTCCGTGGAGTACACCGTCGAGGTGACCACCAAGAACATGAAGAGCTGTCACGAAACCTTCGTGCTGGTTGACCCTAGCGCGGCGCACATGACCTACGTCGTGTACGACCAGCGTCGGGACGGGATCGCGCAGCACCTTCACCTCGTGCATTAACCAACTCCTCGTCGTTCGTTGCAACGTTCGACGAGGAGTTTCCTGGGGCGGTAGCTCAGCTGGGAGAGCATTGGCTTTGCAAGCCAAGGGTCGTGGGTTCGATCCCCATCCGCTCCACGTGTTGCTGACATAGCTCAGTTGGTAGAGCACCTGACTTGTACTCAGGCGGTCGCGAGTTCGACTCCCGCTGTCAGCTCGATCGGTAGTAAAACCCGTTGCGTTTTACGCAACACGAATCGAAAGGATTCGACAAATGAACATCAAGGTTTCTAACATCTGCAAGGCGTTCGAAAACAACTGCGTCGGGACCAAGGTCACGCACGAAGCCGAGTTCCGGTACGAGCTGATGCACGCGCTCGGCCGCGTACGACATGCCGGCAGACGGGCAGGGGTTCGTCCCGTTGCCCGACGTGGCGTCCTTCGTGATCAGCGGCGACTGTGCGCGCGCGTGCGAAACCTGGCGGGCGGCAACGCCAGCTTCGCGGCCGACAAGAAGACAGTCGAGGACCTGATCACCGAGGCCAAGGCAATCGCATCCTACGAGATGGAGTGGGTGGTCGTCGCGGATCCGGTGGCGTGATGCAGGCCCTCGACGAGCCCGGCTTGTACGAGGCCCAATGGGGTTGTTACCGCATGACGGCCTGTATTCGCGAGGGTCGGCGGAGCTACGGCGTGCTTGTCGTTATTCACGACGACAAGACAGAGACGCGCGTTCTCGCGTGCCTGAACACCGACGGGCCTGGTTTGCTCAAGCAGTTTGTCGAATATCTCGAGAAGCACCTGGGTGTCGCGATCATCGACGGGAAGAAGACGAGCATCGCGGATTTCCTCGCCTTCGAAAAGCTGGAGAGAGTCATTCACTAGAGCGACGAAACGTCACAGCAGTTCTTCGGTCAGTGACCAAAGAACAAAGGACCAAACATGCAGAAGCTCGAGAATCTGATCGGTAACATCAGTGTTCGCGGCCGTGGCTACTACGAGGCGGTTATGAAGATTGCCGAAGGGCAGAAGCTGATCGAGGCGGGGACCCTCGAACTCGCACAGCTCGACGGCCGGGCGCCTGGTGCCCGGCGGCGCAGCCTCAGCGGCGACGGCGGCGTGGAGGTCACCCGGAGTGTGAGCTTGCTCAAGAAGAAGGCTGCCCCGAAGCCCAAGAAGCCCAAGAAGCCCGTCAAGAACGACCGCTCTGCGCTGTACGCGAAGCTGAAGGCAGGGGCGCAGGCAGACGTCCTTCGCTACCTCAGGACGCACGGCGGCGTCAGCATCGGCAAGATCATGAGGGGCACAAAGCGAAGCTTCTACACGGTCCAGGATGCGCTGAAGGCCCTGGCGGACAACAAGAAGATTCGTTCGATTACGGTGACCAGGCCTACCGGCGGCACGGTGAAGGCTTGGGAGCTGATCAATGCGGGGTAACGGGTATCCCGGCGAATCTGACTCCAAGCGCGCCGCACGTCTCTTCGTGTACCGCCACGCGAAGAAGGCACCTTGCGCGGGACATGCGGTTGCACTCGCGGGGACTACCCCTCGTGCAGAAGTCGACCTCATGAGAGACTACCTCCGCTGGCCGGGCAGCCGAGTCCACTTCGTGGATTGGGCGCACGATGTTCTCAACAGGACGCGAATCCTGGCCGCCCTCGATGACGTCAAGAGGTGTTGGCCCGAGGCCAACGTTGTCCACGGTGACGTCAACCATGTGGTCGAGAAGCTCCCGGTCATCGGGTTTGCGAATCTCGACTTCATGGGCTTTTCGCGGGAAAGCGTCATGCCGTGCGTGCAGCGTGTGCTCGACCGTCTCGTAGAGGGCGGCGTCATGGCGCTCACGTGGTTTCGAGGGCGTGAGGTCGATTCTCCCGAGAGATCATCGTGGGACATCTTCGAGGCTGCGCGAGATATCCCGCGCATTGATGACCGGCGCTGGGCAGGCGTGCTTCGGTTGGTGGAAGGGTGGGCAGTAGAACGTCGGGTCAGCCTCGAACTGCTCGGCGCCATCGAGTATCTGCACTTCCCACGCGGGGGCATCAACGGAGCGATGAGCGTGGCCGTGTGGCAACGGAGGACTCAATGACGAAAGCAGTCCAGTTCAAGGTCCATACGGATGAGGCAGGCAAGACGGTGGACCTCAGCTTGAGGATCACCGTGATCGACAACGGGTTCGTCATCAAGGCGGGTGGACCTCCGTTCCACTGTGTCGACGAGAAGGCGTTGAAGGACGCGCTGGTCGACATGGCGTCACGGTTCGCGGCTCAGACGATCCGAAAGGAGGATGGATGACGGCCCCGTCTGCACGGCAACAGCTGGCGGAGGTCATCCGTTTTATTCGTCAGGCGCGGAAGCTTGATTTAATCCGTGCCGCGAATCAGGTGGAAGCTTCTGTAGAGCAGTTCGCCGCATGGGAGGCAGGCACGGCCGTCCCTTCTCATCGTCAGTGGGAGCGGTGCAAGCACATCCTGCACGCAGGGTTCAAGGCGCACGAAGACTTGTGGCGGAAAGCGCGTACAGAGGAGGAACAGGTACACGCACGACAGGTACCTCCTCTGACGGGCTCACTCACACAGAGGCCGTTTGAAAGGCTTCTTGTGTTGCCGCCGGTTGCACCCCCTGCCACGAAAGACGAAGAACCGGTCATTCCCGCGACTCTCCTTGGAGAGGGGTTTGATTTGCAGGCCGCATATATCGCGGTGAACAAGTTGCCGAGTGGTTGGAATACCAAGCTCGCGGCGGCTGAGCGTGCAGCGTATGCACGGGAACTTGTTCTGCAGGGTCTGACAACCCAAGAAGTCATCTCGCGGGTTCGAGATAGGTTCAACGTCGGTATCTCTGGAAGCACGGTGACGACGATTCGAGAGGAGTTGAAGAAAGAAGGGCGGTTCGTCACGCCCGTACCCGCATCCTCCACAGAGGAGGAGCGTGAGGACTATGCTCGATTCCTCCTCAAGAAGTCTCCGACACTTCAGGACAAAGTCCTCAACGATATCCTGAGGAGGAAGTTCAACGGAGAGTTCTCCGACAAACGGATCGCGGAGATTCGCGATGCGGTTAGAACGGAGGCCAGGGAGGTGCGCCGACCCGTTGCACCTGTATCCAAGGCTATCAACGAGCAAGATGTCCGGGCTGCTGTTGAACTACTGCTCGAAGCCGTTCCGAATCTCGCAAGGTTCACCGTTTTCGTCGATTCTGACGGTACGGTGAAGATGGACTTCGCCGCGCGAGAAACCCGTGTCGGATCCCTGACGTTCCGCAAATAAGGAAGCCAAGAAAGAGTTCCACTCTTTCTTTTGCTCCTGTTTCCTTGGTAATCTGCGCAAATGGACGATAGCCCCTACCAACTGTTCAAACAGGACGCAGTAGATTTCTTGCTGGGGTTGCACAAGGAATCGGTCGACCTGATCATCACGGACCCCGCGTACGAATCGCTCGAGAAGCATAGAAAGGTTGGGACTACCACACGCCTCAAAGTTTCGAATGGATCGTCAAACGCCTGGTTCGACATTTTCCCTAACGCCAGGTTCCCTGCGTTCTTTGTTGCATGCTACCAAGCGCTCAAGAAGAACAGCCACCTCTACGTTTTCTGTGACGACGAAACGGCGTACGTGGTGAAGCCGATTGCAGAGGCAGCCGGATTCAAGTACTGGAAACGGATCGTCTGGGATAAAGAAAAAATCGGCATGGGGTATCATTACCGAGCGCGCTGCGAGTACATCCTCTTCTTCGAGAAGGGCAAGAGGAAGCTTCAGAACCTGGGCATGCCTGACGTCTTCGACTTCAAGGAAGATCCTGCTGGATACGTGCTGTCGTGCGCCCGTGTTGCCAACGGGTACCCAACGGAGAAGCCTGTCGAGCCGTCGCAGAAGCTCATTTCGCAGTCGAGCGAGGTTGGTGACTTGGTTGTCGATCCGTTCATGGGTTCGGCGTCCGTCGGCGAAGCCGCGCTCCGTCTGGGTCGACGTTTCTTCGGTTCGGACATCTCGGACACCTCTCTCGAGACTGCGGAGACCCGGCTCAGTGCACTGCTGGCTATCAACCGCGAACAACTGGAGCTGACGGTATGAAACCCTGTGTTCTGCTCGACGTCGACGGTATCCTCGCTGACTTCATCACCCCGGCGCTTGCCGAGGTGACCAAGTTGACAGGGAAGTCGTATAACCATGACGACGTCCGCCAGTGGGACATCATGGGGTCACTCGCGATTCCGGATGACGTTGCGGAACGGGCCTACGCGAACATGCGTCGCGAAGGCTTCTGCGCAACGATGGCTGTGTACCCGGGAGCTGTATCAGGCGTCGAGCACTTGAAGGGTGTTTGCGACCTGTACGTTGTAACGTCTCCGCTCGGCGGGCCGCACTGGGCGCACGAACGGGAGGAGTGGCTTTGGCAGCACTTCCAAATTCCTGGTAAACGAGTAATTAGCACGTCGGCTAAATACAAATGTGCGGGCGACGTCCTCGTCGACGACAAGACAGCTAACCTCGCCAAGTGGCGAGGGGCTCACCCACGCGGTTGCGCAGTTCGCTGGAATGCGCTGGCCAACTCGAACGACTCGTGGGAAGGCACCGCCACTGATGACTGGAATGAACTTCGTGGAATCGTAGTAGGCCTTGGTCACGCACTCAGAACTTGGTAAGGAAAAATGTCAGCCGCAAATCAAATCTACGCACTTCTGCAGAACGAGGCCTTGTTCGACAGTGAACTCGCCGAACGTCTTCCCTCGTTTTCACCGAACACCATCCGGCGCGCCCGCCGGGACCTCGTGTCTCAAGGGAAGATCGCACCTGTTGGAAGCGAGAAGTCGCCCCGGTACAAGGCCGTCGCATGAGCCGCCACGTCGTCGACGCAGGGGACATGCCCTACGCCTTCCCCGAGGGGAAGATCGTCCGCGCAACCGAGAAGGCCGTCCTCTACGAGTACGAGGGCGAATCCGTCTGGGTTCCGCAATCCGTCATCCACGATGATAGCGACATCTGGAAGAAGGAAGAGGAAGGCGTGCTCAAGGTCAAGTCGTGGTGGGCCAAGAAAAATGGCCACACGTGAAGACGCGTTTCTGGTGGTGTTGGAAGACATCGCTCTTCAGCTTCGCCGGATAGCGCTCGCAGTAGAGAAACCAGAACTCGGCCACAGCGAATGCAAGCGCTGTGGCTTTTCCCGTTTGAGTCGCAACAATGAAAAATGCCCGACGTGTCGGGCGTCTACTTGAAGGACGACATGACCACTCCCATCGAATCCAAGCTCAGCGACCTACAGCTGAAGATCTACGATCACATCCGCCTCTCGGGGTGGGACGGCAAGACCACTGACGAGGTCGAGGTCGAGCTAGCTCTCACACACCAAAGCGCGAGCGCACGCGTCAACGAACTGAAGAACATGAAGCTCATCGAGCCTCGGGGTGCGCGGCGGCCCACTCGAGCGGGGCGGAAAGCCGTCATCTATGTTCTCCACGGGCTCACCGCGGCGGACCAACGCAAGAAGGAGGAGTAGTGAGAATGACGGAAGCGCCCGACGGTCAGATCTGGTTGTGTCCTGCGTGCGGGCGGATCAACAAGGACCGTTACAAGATGGGTGATACCGCGTGCGTAACCGCGGCTGTCCTTGTGTATGAGGCGTCCATCATGCGCGAGGACGGTGTGCTCATCGCAACCGAAGCAGTGAATGACCCGAACGCGGAGATTGGGTAGTGCCGGAGAAGCAGTTCGACCCGGCCTCCGGAAAGGTGTTCGTATTCGGTTCGAACCGGGCGGGTATCCACGGGAAAGGTGCTGCCCTCTACGCGAAACTGCACCTAGGCGCACTGATAGGGATAGGGGAGGGCCCGATGCCCGGGGTAGACCACCCGCGTTGTTATGGGCTGCCAACCAAGGACAGCTCTATTAAGGCGCTGCCCCTGTCGGCGATTGCCGAACACGTGGAGACGTTCTTGCGGTTCGCCCGGTGTCATGACTACCTCGAGTTCTTCGTGACTCGAGTTGGGTGTGGTTTGGCCGGCTACAAAGACGACGACATTTCGCCCCTCTTTCGGGGCGCTCCGTCGAACTGCGAACTACCCGAGGGGTGGCTGCCGTAGGCTTGGGAAATTCCTGGCCCCGGACTACAATTCTGGGCGAACTCACCGCATACCAGGAGCCGACCATGCTGCTCGCGATTACCAACACCGGCGACGGTGACTTCGTTCTCCAGGACCCCACCGGGGTCGTCAACTTCTCGATCACGGTGGCGCCCGACGCTACCGGGACTGCGACGGTTTCCGAGGACCTGATGTCCCGTCTCCAGTCGTACCTCGACGCCGCCGTGCTCGCGGGGCAGATCACCTACACCACGTCGAATGCCGCAACTGCAGCTGTGAGTGCAGGTGCTCACCGCGTTCGTGTCGCTTCGACAGGTGCCCTGACCTTGTCGGCACCTCAGACCGTCGATGGCGTCGTTCTGGTGGCCGGCAACCGAGTGCTGGTGAAGGACCAGGGGGCAGGCGCCACGAATGGCATCTACGTGGTCAAGGCAGCCGCGTGGGAGCGCGCTACCGATTTCGACACCTCGATCGAGGCGACCCCGAACGCCGTGGTCGCGGTCTCGGAGGGCACGGCCAACGCGGACACCCTGTGGCAGCTGACCACGAACTCCGCGATCGTCCTCGGGACCACGGCACTGGTGTTCGGCCAGGTGCTGGGCTCGTCCATCGCGGCGGGTGCCATCGCGGGCACTCCGACCATCTCGGCGGCGGCCGAGGGGGGTAATGCACGTGTAGTGACCATCACTCTGAAAGACCACACGGGCATCACGTTGGCTGCGGCGGCCAAGGCAACCATCTGGCTGAGCGACACCGCGGGCGCAGCTCCTTCGGCCGCGGCACCCAGCGGTGGCTCTGCGGTGACTGCAGGCGTCCTGCTCAAGGAGCACACTGCAGACGTTCTGATCGACGCCGTATCGACGGCGCTGGGCGTCATCGGCGTCACCATCACTGAGGTCGGCGTGAAGAGCTACTTCGTGAACGTGGCCTTCGGGACCAAGGTCGCGAGCCTCGAAGTCGCCTTCGTCTGATCCTGGTTCTGTTGTACTAGAAAGAGGCCGTCTCCTTCGGGAAGCGGCCTCTTTTTTTAGCTCAGAAACCTAGCACGTAGAGTGCGGCACGGGAACCCAGGCTCGCTGCCTTCGATGTCACCTTCCGGATTACGCGCGTATCCTGCGACTTTAGCCGCGCGTCTCCCTGCCTTGCCGCGTGGTTTCCAAGGGTTCGCCTGAGGTTGACCATTTCATCTTTGATCCCGACCTGTTTCCGAGGCCCTACAGGCGCACCAAAGCTTTCGTTGATCTTCGCTTGGATTCCTGGTTGAGAGTAAGCAGCCCCGCCGCGCCGTAGTGCCTGGTCGAAGCGTCTACGTTCTTGCCCGCCACGACTCGAAAACGGTTGGTCTGTGTTGATACCTTGTGGAAGCGTGTCAAACAGGGCCTGATTTCGTCCTGGGACGTTCGTCGGCAGCTTTGCGGTTTGCCGTGCCTGCTGGCTCAGGCCCGGCATCAGCTTCGCACGCGGCTGGCTGGCGATGGCTCCCAGCACAGGGGCTCCCACGCGTCCTGTGCCCCGTGCAGAAGCGTTCTGCAACGCACGTGCGTACGTGGCGCCCGAGAGCGCGAACTTCTCCAGGGCTTCATGGAGGAAAGCCAGCTTCACCGTACCCTCAGGCCGGGCACGGTGCGCTTGGCAGACGTGAGGACGTGTTCCGCGGCCTCTTTACCGAGGTTGGTCGGAAGTTCCTGTGAGTCCTGCATCACGGGGACCGGCTGCGCTGCAATCTCGGGCGGCGCCTGCGGAATTTGCTGCGGCAACTGTGGTGTCAGGGGAGGCGGCGGACCATCGGGCGCCTGGTCGATCGCCGCGATCAACTGGTCAGCGGGCGAGGGCGCCTCGAGCGCGAACTTCTGCAACGCCGCAGCTCGGCCCTGTTGGTAGGCGTCCATGAGGTTCACGAGGAAAAGCTCCCGGTCATAGGTGCGTAGACGAGGCTGTCCCGTTTCTTTGCGTGCTCATGTTCCAGCCCGGCACCGAGCGCGAGGGCACCGGCGCCGCCGATCCCTGCTGCGATGGCTCCGCGGCGCAGGGTCTTCTTCGCGCCGCGCCACACGTCACCCGCGCGAACGCCGAGGCCGGGTGCTGGAAGTGCCGAGGTTCCCGCACCGGCAACCTTCTCTACGAGGTCTTCGAGACCGGTCTTGAACACTAGCCCACCGCCGTAATCTCAAGCGTCGCAGCCGCCGCAACGGTGATGTTGCAACCTGACGGAAGGCCCGCTGCGGGGTTTGCGTAGAGCATGTACCCGCCTGTGTTGAAAGGCAGGGCGATGTTTCCGCTGAGGCCTGGCGCGTTGACCTTGACGGTGCAAGCCCCTGACGTGCACTTGATGAGGACCCCTTTGGCGCCCGCCGCGGCGAGCGATCCGAATGTGACCACGTCATCCACCACCGGCGCGGCGTACACGAGGTCGAGCGTCGCCTTCTTCGTGTACGTGATGGCCTGTGTCAGGCTGCCGGTAGCGGGCGTTTGACCGTCTTCGAGGGGGACGCTGACTGTCCCGGCGACCGTGAAGGTTTTGGACATAGACCTCTCCGTCCTAAGTATAGGTTATCGCCGGACGTTAAACCTGGAGCAGGCGTACGCGTCGTCGCGGTAGATGCGGAGGCTGTCGCCCTCATAGTTCTCGTTGATGGCGCAGAAGCCTAGGCCACCCTCCCCTAGAATCGAATGAGAACAGCCTCCGCATGTGTTACTGCCTGCTGCTTTCTTGATGGCTGCACTGCCGCGCGACAACTTCTTGGAAAACTCTGATTCTTCGTCGCGAGGCATCGGACTGCTACGGCAACTTTCCGGTGATCTCTGCGACGATCTTCTTGGCTTGTTCGTCCAGGTCAGCGTTCGTGATGGGCTTGACCCCGTTTTTGAGGAGATCCTCGAGAATAGCCTTGGCTTCTTCGGGGGTGCGGCCCTCGAGGATACGCCCGACCAGTGCGATGAACATGGCAGCGCCACTGGCGCTTGCCTTCACCGCAGGGTCAGTCGAGCTGTTGGCGAGAGCCTGAGCAGCAGCTGCGAGGCCGTTAAGGATGTCCTTGATTTTCATTCGATCATCTCCTTCACCGGTGCAGGGACGGCAGGCACCGAATCCTTGAACAGTGCCTGAACTCCTGCGTAGGCCGTGAGCGCCTTTTGCAGGATGGGTAGGATTGTCTTGAGGTCCGCGTCTTTCGATATCGCTGCCAACACAGCGCGTACGTATGCGTCTTTTGCTGCGATGAAGCCGTTGACGACGTCGATACGTTTCTCCTGCGTCAACGCAGCTGCAGCAACCGCTTCCTGGACATCCTTGCCTTCAGCGTGGGCTGCAAGCCCTGCCTTCTGGAGTGCGTTGCCGCGCTCGGTCATGGCAGTTTCCCGCGCGACCTGCGCCAGGTCGTCGAGCGTTTGTGCCGCGTAGCTGTGGTGCTTTACGGAGGAACCTCCACACGCAACCAGGACCAGCGTGACGACGGTCAGGAACGTTTGGCGTAGCCTCACGCAGCACCTGTTTTCTTGTCTGCCGGAGAAGCCAGACGCCGTGCCATGACGTACGTGCCTGCTGCGCTTACGCCTACCATGACGGCATTCTCGACTACCGCGATGGTCAGGAGGACGTCTGCTGCGAGCGCGTGTCCGAGCGCCCCCATGACGGCCAGAAGGAAGACCAATACGACGCCGCCCCGATCGGTACTGAACCACGCGTAGAGAGTCGGAGGCAGGAATGGTTTGTTGATCACAGGCATGGGAGTGCCGCCGAAGCGACGTGTCATATAGACCAAGCCGATGAGAATCAGTGTTGCGAGGGCCCTCCACTTGTTGTCGCCGTGAACCACGCCGTAGTACGCGGCGCGGATCATGCTCATTTCTGCTGCGTCGGAGGATGGAAACGTTTCGAGTGCCCCCGGTGCGGGAGACGCGGTGGCGGGACCTGCGTCTACGGCGACACCCGCATCTACGATCTCGACGACGCTTGGAACACCCGCATCCTGCGCCTGCGCTGCGTTTCCCGTGGAAACGAGGAGGCCGACCACTACTAGCATTACGATCCGTTTCATTACGAGTCTCCTTTACCTCGAGGAACGCTGACGGTAGTGCGTTCGGCGGGGCGGTTCGCGAAGTTGTGCACGTAGCCAGCCTTCAGCCGTTTCGCCCCTGGATAGGTCGGAACGATCACCGAAAAGCTCCGTCCCCCTAAGTGTAGGTCAGCGTCGGCGGACCCGCACTGCGGGCATATGTTCTGTTCCTCTACGGGATGATGGATGAACTCGTACGGATTCCCGCAACCCCGGCACGTATACGACTGCAGTTTTGGCATTTTGAGTGCGTCGACGTTAACAGAGGTCGCCGAGCAGTGTCACGTTGGTTTCACCTGCAAGGGGATTGCTCGGGTTGTCGGAGGGCAACGGAACTCCGTCGTCCCCGATGACCGGCGTTGATTCTGGATAGAGTTCCCCTGTCAACGGATCGATAGCGTCCAGGTCTACAGAGGTCCCGTCCGGGAGAGTAACAATTCCGTCTTCGTCGACCGTCAACGGATCCATGTTCGCACCGAAGACGGTGCCCTCCGCGTTCGCGACGGCGCCCTCGAGCACATCGAGAATTCCAAGCAGGGGATTATTTGCGTCGCTCTCGCCAAACAGAGCGGTCAAGAAGTCGATGATTGGTTGGATGTCTGGAATGCGGGGGCCTCCCGCGACGATACATAGCCCGATGACGTACTCGTCGCTGTCGAAGGGCGGGCGGTCTTTGTCTCCTGTGTCGTTCAACGCTGCATGGAGTTGACGGGACAGAAACTCGTTGCCGCCTACACCGTAGAACGTCGTTCCGTGGATGGTGGGCACGGGCTGGCTCAACGATACTGCTAGTTCTTTGAAGGACGAATTGACGCTGTCCATTTCTTCAATCAATCTCGCTATCCGTGCCTCGATGAGCTTGAGTGACTTGCTCAAGCCTTCACGCGGACTGCTCACACGGTCCCCGAGTGATTTCAATTGTTGCACCAAGAGAAAGACACTGTCGGCGAGGGATGGAACCAACTGGACCAAGGAGGGCAACGCATTCCAATTCGGAGGGTTCGCATTTTCTGTGGTCGCCGCTGATTTGATGCGCGTCTTAACAATGTTCGACATGCGATCAAACTTGAACAACGTTGTTACGCCGCGCTCGCGAACCGTCAATTCCCACGCCACTGCGTAGAAGTAGGTTTTGGCCGGGTCAAGTTCGTCTTCGACGTCTACGTAGTTTGTGTGTGTGCCGATTCCGGTGTCCACCACCACGTGGTGGTGTGCCGTATCCGTACTGGTCATGCCTGCTTTGAGATCTCGAGTGCCAAAGAGGTCCACGACGCTGCGCGCGTTGAGGACCTTGGGGTTGGTAGATCGGATGATCGCGTATCGCGACACCGCCGACCCGATCCCGGGAAAGTAAGGGAACGTGTACAACGGCTTTGGCGGGTCCCAATCCAATCGAACGGCGATCCGGTTCGACGCGGGGTGCGCTATTGGACGGGCTCGAAGATTCTGCGGTGTCGGGACGGTGTTGGACGCCAAGTCACTGTTCGTCGGGGGGCGGAAAATTCGATTGAACACGGCTACTACGTCTAGTGCTTCGACATAGGACGGCGCTCCTGCCATGACTACCGACATCACGACCGCGTCGTTCTCTTCTGTGTATTGAGGCCGGTTTGGGTCGAAGTCGTCGTTCAAGGCTTGCGCGAATACGTTGTAGAAACGGGCGTTGCCTCCCAAGGTTCCCGTGTTGTCTGGAAAGATCTTCGATATAGGCACGTACAAGACGTGAACCTTTCCTAGTTGAAGAAAGCCTTCGAGCGTATCGATTAACGCGCGCAGGGCTACTCCAACGAGGTCAACGCCGCTCGGCGCAGTCACCTGGAACGTCTTCATTACGTTGAGCGCGACTCGCGCGAGGTCTAGATATTGATCGACTAGCCCTGTCGCGGTGCTCGTGGCTGCCTTGATTTCTGGCGGGACGAGATCGTTGAGGTTGACTGACGACCAGCTCATTTGTTTTTCTCCGGTGTCAGCGCTTTGAGCATGGCCACGTTTCGCTGCGCTTGCGACGCCAGCCGAAGGCGCGCCAAACGCAACGACAACGCGTGAATCCGTCGAGCCATCTCAGTGATGGGAGCATTCGAGGCCCACTTCGTCATTTTTTAGCCCACACTTTTTTGCTGGCGTTACCCAACGCGAATTGTGGTGTACCTGTGAATGTGTCGATGGCACGCCCTGTTACGACACCGTCGAGAGGTGTCAGTGAAGACCCTCCCAGGAAAATGAATGGTCCGTTGATTCGAACAGGCATTCGCGCTTGCAACTTCATCGCCCCGCCCGACTCGAGAGTGATGTCACCTAGCGCGGTGCGTAGGTGGTACGCGGCCATCAGACCGATGTTCGCGCCGTCGAGGGGGTTGCCGATATCGATCATCCAACCGCCGTTCAAGATCTTGGTGGTGACGGCCTTGGCGCCTGGCACGGTTTCGACGGCGCTGCCCCCGACGACAACCTCGGTCTTTACGCCACCTACGCTGAACGTCTGGTTGTCCTCGACGACCTTCGTCTCGGAGCCTCCAACTACCGTATCCTTGTCGGACGAGAGGTTTTCGGTTTCGATGCCCCCTACGTTTGTCGTGTGTGCGCCCTTTACGTCGAGAACTTCAGAGCCGTGTACGTGGGTGGCACGGCTTCCGAGATCACTAACGGAGTCCGCGTCTTCACGGATACCCGACGAGATGTCGACACCGCCGTCGCCAAAAATCTGCACACGGCCCTTGGGGTCGACGAACAACTTGAACAGCGTACGCCCCCCGGGCTCGGTAACCTCGAAGTTGAAGACGTCGCCGGTTGCTCCGAGATCGACACGGATCGTCCAGTTCTCTTCGTCGAGGCCGGTCTGTGTGCCTTGGTTCGACCCTGCACGCAAGGTGAAGGAAGTCCGCCCGCCCTCGTTGGTGGTCTTCCACTGGCCGAAGTCGGTAAACGCGTTGATTTGCTGCGCGATTAGCTGCATGACGCCAGAGAGGCCCAAAGATCGCAGGTGCGCAGTAGGGCTGCCGAACAGAGACACGCCGCCATCCATGATGGCCACGTGATTTCCGAACACGCCCACACGAGCCCAGTCTCCGTTTGTCATGTCCAGCGGTGCTTGCGCTGGTTTGTAGGTGTGTGAGCCTCCTGTCGATTGGAGAGGGTTGTCGTCTCCCATCGAGTCTAGACCGGTCAACGTCGGGGACTGCAGGCTCTCCTGTGTACGCCCGACGAAGTTGATGCACCCCAAGATCGCTGGAAAGCCGAGGTCGTAGACGATGACGACCGACGTCCCGAGCTTGTAGTTCTCGTATTCCCCAGGGCCGGTCTTGATCTGCGGGATGTCCTGCAAGGTTCGTCCGCTGTGCGTACGAACTACCGCAGTGTGTGTGGCCGCGTTGTACTCGACCACATCGGCGAGTTCCCACTTGCCGCCACCGCCGCGCAGGAGACCTGCAGCGCCTAGGTTTGCCGAACCTGGAGGAGCACGAAGGGGGTCCTTCACCATCCCTGAATCCTAACAGGGAGGCGGCCGGTTCGCGTGTCTAGATGTCGGTGACGCCGGGTGCGCCCAAGTTGTCGAGGTTCGACAAGAGAGCGTCATCACCCGAGCCGTCCACGAAGCCGAGCACCGCGTCGATGTCGGTCTTCTGGATGCCGTCGCCCGATGCGTTCGGACGAAGGCCTTCGGGCGAATCGGCGCCGAACGGCATCAGACGGTCAGCCATGCCCGAGACGTTCTCGAGGATGAGGTTCTGTCCCGCGTTCCAGCCAATCGCGTAGCTGGTGATCATGCACAGCTCCGCATAGAAGCCGCCGCAGTAGCCATGCGACTTGTCGCGGAACACTGAACCAAGCCCCATCGGAATGAGAAACAGCTCGGAGTCGAGGTTGATGAAGAACTTCTGTCCCGAAGCAGACGACTCGGTCGCGGCGTCGTCGAACTGCGCCGGGTTGATACCGCCCGCGACCGCGTTGTGGTAGAGCACGCGCAGCAGGTTACGGCCGTTGACGAACAGACGACCCATCGTCCACTGCGTCTGCGCCTTGCCCGAGACGTAGAACGACCGGCCAGAGCCGATCGCCATCATCGGTTGGGTCGGCTTGCTCTGCGTGAAGTTCACAGCCTGGAGCATGCCGATGGCAAGCAGTGAACGCGCCCCACCCTCGAGCATGGCGCTCTTACGGGCGGGGCCCGCGAGGACAAGCGTGTCGTCGGGGTGAGCCGCAGTGTATGCCGCGTTGTCCATCACGCGCTCGACGTAGGACTCCTGGAACTTCCAGGTATCGAAGTTTTTGACGACGCCGAGTGCCATGGTTCAGGCTCCTTTGCTCTCGAGTGTACGGAGCAACATCGAGAGTTTCAACGAAGGACGAAGATACTGTGCGGTTTGAAGAGCCCATGCAGGGATGTCCTGCGTGGACGAGTCGATCGCGTACGGAGACCCCATGGGAACGCCAGACGCCATCATCTGTTGCTGATACTGCTGCAAGCGCTGCTGCCGGTGCTCGACCAGCTCTTTGACTTCTTGCCCAGCTACGCTGCCGGCCACGCCACCGAGCAGACCGCCGAGGTCCTTGTCGGCGGATATGCGACGGCCCGCAAACGCACCGATCGCGGGAAGTGCGACGGATGGCAGAATAGTCGCGAGGCTCGCGCGCTTCACGCCGAACCTCTCGACTGCTTCTGCTGCGTTGGAGGGCACGTGCATCTGGACTCAGCTCAACGCTTGCTGACCTGCCGTGGACAGGCCCATGTCGACGGCGGCGCCACGGAGACCTGTTGAACCTGCCATGCGTCCTGCGACGCGACCGACCGCGCCGCCGCCCAGGCGGCCCAAGGCACCGCCAGCAACGCGGCCGAGAGCAGCGCGGCCGAGCAGGGGGCCTGCGAGCGCGCCGATCAGCGGGGCCCAGGCGACCTTGTAGCGTTCGGTCGCGTGAGCACTGCCTGCGAGGTAGGCGTCCTCGGCGGAGGAGAACTTGCCACGGATGCGCCCGAGGAGACCTTCGCGTTCACCAAAGTGCTGCGCACCAAGAGCACCGCCCGCATAGCTACCAGCAATCATGCCGATCGTTTTGCCGAGATGGCGGTTCTTGAGCGCGCTCCCGACTAGTCTGCCCAGAACATTCCCGCCGATACCGCCACCGATGGAGCCTGCAATCCCACCGCCGGCTGCTTGCCATCCGCGGCCTTCGTCTGCCCCGAGTGCAGCCCCGAAAGGGCTTACGATCAGGCTGCTAAACGGTGCCAAGTTTGGCCCGACTGCAGCACCGATAGAGCCTGCTGCGATCAGGCTGCCAAGTCCTGCGTAGTTTGCTTGCTTGGATTCCGCGAAGTCTCGTGCTCGGTTCTGTCCCATGTGACCGCCCAACATGGATCCGCCGATCGCACCAATCGGGATGCCGAGAGCAGCCCCCAGCGCCGCACCTCGCGCGGGATCCTCATCCATGAGCTTACGGATGTGCCCGAGGAGACCTTCGCGTTCACCAAAGTGCTGCGCACCAAGAGCACCGCCCGCATAGCTACCAGCGGTCATGCCGATCGTTTTGCCGAGCTGGGGGTTCTTGAGCGCGCTCCCGACTAGTCCGCCCAGAACACTCCCGCCGATACCGCCACCGATGGAGCCTGCAATCCCACCGCCGGCTGCTTGCCATCCGCGGCCTTCGTCTGCCCCGATTGCAGCACCGATAGGGCCTGCGATCAGGCTGCCAAGTCCTGCGTAGTTTGCTTGCTTGGATTCCGCGAAGTCTCGTGCTCGGTTCTGTCCCATGTGACCGCCCAACATGGATCCGCCGATCGCACCAATCGGGATGCCGAGAGC
>Ga0163152_10001906_pt1 | contig 31625 bp, 25 predicted proteins | sample OliLakLV19MP8IB2_FD_148635 | JGI IMG/M metagenome (GOLD analysis project Ga0163152, IMG submission 148635) | Freshwater microbial mat bacterial communities from Lake Vanda, McMurdo Dry Valleys, Antarctica - Oligotrophic Lake LV.19.MP8.IB-2 | ecosystem: Environmental > Aquatic > Freshwater >...
CTCCAGAATTGATCGAACGCCCTTTGGGACACGACTGGCTGCAAAAAGTCCGGAACTCCACCAGCGCAGAGCCTCTCCATGGCCCTGAATATCAACAGAAACCATTGACGGAAAGAACCTTGGCGAAACTCCTGGTTCATCCGCAATTCCGATGACCTCCATTCTCAAACCCCAAAGTCTGCAATCAGGGGACCGGGTGGGGATCATCACCCCTGCAAGCCCTCCGACGAGTTCCGGGGCGATTGAAAACGCTTCAGTTTTTCTGCAAAGGTTCGGATTGGAAGTGGTGTTTGGGAAAAATTGCGCCAAGAAACTTGGATTCCTGGCTGGCTCCGATGCGGATCGATCACAGGATCTTGTGGAAATGTTTGAGGATCAATCAATCAAAGCAATTTTTTCCCTGCGTGGCGGATACGGCACCAGCCGCTTTTTGAAGGATCTTCCTTTCACCAAACTGGCCCGAAATCCAAAGATCCTGGTCGGCTTCAGTGACCTGACGAGTCTCCAGTGCGCACTTCTCAGCCAGATAGGGTTGATCACCTTTCACGGTCCTTTTGTCGGTGCAGACCCGGCACTGCCCCAGAGCACCCAGTCATCCGACAAAATGGTCAAACTGCTTTTCGTTTCAGCAACCACATCCCAATCACCCGTTTTGGGATCCCTTTTGATGACGCCAAATAGTTCCGATGCGGTCGAGGGCCGCCTCGTGGGAGGTAACCTGACGGTTCTCTGCCATCTCTTGGGAACACCCTTTTTTCCAGACATGCGAGGTGCCATTCTATTTTTGGAGGACGTGGGTGAGGCACCTTATCGCATCGACCGAATGCTGACTCATCTGGGAAACGCCGGGGTGTTCGACAATGTTGCCGCCATTGTTTTGGGACATTTCACAAAATGCCACGACCCAAGAGCGGTTGACACGAGTGAATTCCGTCAATCAGTCGAAGATGTTCTGGGAGAAAGACTGGGTGGACTAGGCGTTCCCGTGTGTGCCGGATTTCCAATCGGCCACGAACCAGACAACGCGACGCTCGGTGTCGGGGCTTGTTACCAGCTGGATCCCAAAAGTTTGACTTTGTGCCCGGTGGAAAAATTCTTCGTATGAAGCCCCCTTCTCTTTCATGGTTGGTTCCAGCATCACACCGGGGTTTGGTTCTGGCACTGGCCCCGATGCAGGATGTCACTGACCTCCCGTTCATGACTTTGCTGGATCGTTACGGCGGGCCGGATGTCTATTATACAGAATATTTCCGGGTCTATCCGGGAAGTCACCTGGACAAAACCATCTTGTCCTCGATCACACGGAACCCGACCGGAAAACCGGTGATCGCGCAAATGATCGGAAACGACGTCGAAGCCCTCGTCCGATCTGCGAACGAACTTCAGCGGCATGCGGTTGCAGGCATCGATTTGAATCTGGGGTGCCCGGCACCGGTGGTTTACCGCAAATGTGCGGGCGGAGGTTTGCTGCGAGATTTGAAAAAAATCGACGAAATTCTGCGGGCTTTGCGCGCCGCTGTCGCCGGTCGGTTCACAGTAAAGACAAGAATTGGTTTTGAGAACGCGGAGAATTTCCGACCACTGCTGGAAATTTTTGCCCAGCATCAATTGGACCTGGTCACCGTTCATGGACGCACGGTGAAAGAAATGTACCGCTCAGAGGTGCATTATGAGTATATCCAGCAGGCGGTGGAAACGCTGCCCTGCCCTGTGCTCGCGAACGGCAACGTTTACTCGGCAAAAAAGGCTCTGGAGGTCGCAGCCACAACAGGCTCGAGCGGCCTGATGATCGGACGGGGAGCCATTCGCAACCCCTGGTTGTTTTCGCAAATCAAAGCGGCGGAAGCGGGCCTGGAAAAAATGATCCCGACCGGCTGGCAGGTTCGAGATTATATCCGCGACCTCTACGCCGAGGTGAAACCTTCTCCCATCCAGGAAAAGGCTCATGTGCAGAAAATGAAGAAATATCTCAATTATATCGGGATCGGGATCGAACCAAGTGGCGCTTTCCTTCATGGAATCCGTCGTGTGGAAACGGAGAAAGATTTTTTCGAACTTTGCGACCGGTTTTTGAGCCATGACCAACCGATGGAACTTGAGCCGTTTGTTTTGCCGTTAAAGGAATGCGACTTCATGGCGGGGGCGCAAACCTGAGCCGATTGTTTAGTTGGTCATTTTCCGCTCATGCACCGTATCGAACAGGGTGAGACATCGAAAAGGCGTTGGGAAGATGTCGGATTTCAACCACTTGATCATCCTCCAAAAGCACCTCGACGATGTCGAACCGTAGCTTGACTTCAGGATTCTTCAGCAGCTTCAAATAATCGAGTGAACAACGGGTCAACGCCTTTTTTTTGCGCGCATCCACGGCCTTGGATGGACGGGTCCAGCCCTCGGAAGACCGGGTTTTGACCTCCACAAAAACCAGGCAGTTCGCATCGCGAAAAATCAGGTCGATTTCGCCCCGGGTAGATCTGAAGTTTGCGGCGAGAAATTTGAGGCCTTGTTTTTGAAGAAAAACCTTCGCGGCCTTTTCCCCGGCCGATCCACGTAAAAGATGGACCGGTTCCTGTGGTTTCTCAAACAGTCGCCTGAACCAGTCCACGACATTCATACCCCAAGAAAAAGTTCCGCCTGCACCGGGCGGAAAGGGGCGAAGGTCAATCGATGCACCGGGCAGGCACCATGCAATTTGATCGCCGCCAGATGCTCGGGTGTTCCATACCCTTTATGACTGGCAAATCCATACATTGGATACGACTCGTCGATTTCTTTCATCATTCGATCACGCGTCACTTTCGCCATGATGCTGGCACCGGCGATGGAATAACTGAGGGCATCTCCTTTCACGATTGGAGTCTGGGGATGAGGCAACGACTTCACACGCAAACCATCCACCAAAACGTGATCAGGAACGGTGCTCAATCCGGCCAGAGCTTGAGCCATGGCAAGGTGTGTGGCCTGCAAAATATTGATCTGGTCAATCATCTGAACAGTCACTGAAGCCACCGAGAATTTAATCTCCGGACGGCTCCGTATTTCCTCAAACAACTCCTCCCGCAAAGGTTCTGACAACTGCTTGGAATCGTTGATCTTCATCAATTCCCTTGGAAACCCCGACCGTATCCATTCCGCCGGAAAGACGAGGGCGGCCGCCACCACCGGTCCGGCCAGGGGCCCGCGCCCAACTTCATCGACTCCGGCGATGCAACGCAGCCCCTGCTCGCACAATTGAAATTCGTAACTAAATTTCCGCAGAATTTTATCTTGAGAGGTCATCAGGTTGATCCGGCATCTAAAAAACAAAACCCGGAGGAGTTGGCAAATCTAAACCGTGTCCATGCAGCAGCAAAAGAAGGAAACCGCCAATGGACGTGAATAGAAAGCCATAAAATAGTAATTGGGATGCGTCCACCGTCATCACCGTTTCGTGACCGATTTCCAGGTGTCAGAAAGCGGTGGTATAACCCTTCTTTATTGGCGTCCATTCGCGTCCATTCGCGGTTAAACTAAATTGTTACGGCTAAGTGGTCACGGGGCCGGCGCCTGAAGCTGCCCTTCCGCTTGGATCGGCATTTCCTCCCTGTTCCCGATGCTGACCCGTCCTTCCAATTGATACCGCGAGTTTTTGGAGCCGCCCTGTGCGGAAGCTTCAGAGTTCAAAAGTTGCGCGCGCACGACGATTCCTTTTTTCAACACGAGATTGTTCCCTTCCGCCTGAAAGGAAAAAGCCGAGCCCTGGATCGCGGCATCCTGCCTGCCCGGCCCGGAGACCTTGCCGGCATAAACCGATCCATCAGAATCGAAGATGTGAACAAATTCGTTCGATCGGACAATCTGAAAGTTTTGCAAAAGAACAGGCAAGGGTGGGGAAAGAAGGTTTTGCTTGAGCTTGGAACGTTGATCAGTGGATGACATCCGCAGACTCAAAGTCGATGAACTGTCCATATAGGACTGCCTGTTCCCGGAAGCCAACTTCGAGCTGGCCGGCGAAGAGGGAGTATCCATAGCCAGTTCAACTTCAGCCGAAGTTCTACTGAGATCGGGTTTGTCGGCAAAACGCGCCACCGTCTTCTTTTCAAAAAACAAAGCCGCTTGGTTTGCTTTGGCCCCATCGGATTCCGCCACCGCCACGAAGGCTCCTTCGGCTTCTGCACCGGAACCTTTCGAAGGTCGCACCAGACTTTCACGAACGCTTTCAATTTTGGTCGTCGCCGGGCTGCTCGAAGGGCTTGGAGGTTCCACGCCGCCAGCCAGTTTCTGTGATTCCTCCAAGCCGACGCTATTGTCCCTCGACAACGAAAGCACGGCGGCTGGTCCGGACTGCGAGTCGTTCTTCGGGCTGAAATTCTCCTTTTCTTCCACAGCCTTGGGAGGCATGTCATCCGCCAAAGTTTCCAGCTTTGTCATTTCCCCTACCTTCTCCTGTTCAACGGACGCCATCCGGCCATCGCTGCCGGAATGAAAAATCAGAACCATTACAAGGGTGAACACGGCGCACATCGACGCTATGAAACCGAGTTTTATCCAGCTGAAAGGGACCGCAGGTGATGGACTCCCGGTCTTGACCAATTTTGTTCCATGAATTCTTCTGGCCTCTGACATCAAAGTTTTTTGCGTCCACGGCTCCAGATTTAGATCCCTGGCTTCGCCGGCACGCTGTGAAGCGTAAGCCTTTAAAGCTTCTTCGGTTGGTTTGTCAGTATCCGGAAACATATTCATTGGACGGAAAATGGAGATTCGTTGTTCCCGGAAACTTTGGATTTCAATAATTTGCCGAATTTATCCAGGCATTTGCTCAGCCGGGAACTGACAGTTTTGATGTTCAATCCTAGTCCGGATGCGAGTTCTTCGTAACTCAAACCTGCAAAATAGCGCAATTGAATGATTTCCCGGCATGGAAGCCCCATTTCGCCCAACGCCGTCCCGACATGGAGTGACGATTCCTTTTCCAACAGCAGGTGGTCAGGACCAGGCTCCCCGGATGGAATTTCAAGCGTTTCGCGTTCCGAATCCTCCGTTCCGTGCATGGAAAAAACACTCACCTTCCCTCCGCGTTTTTGCGCCTGGCGGCGTTCGAGGAAATCATAGGCTTTGTTCACTGCGATCCGGTAAAGCCAGGTTTTAACCTGGCTGTTCCCTTCGAAATCTCCGAGGTTTTGGATCGCGGTCAGGAAAACTTCCTGGCAGATCTCCTGGGCGTCTTCCTGGGACAAACTCGGAGAGATCTGGTAGATGAATCGGACCGTAACCGGATAATGCAGCGCGAAAAACTCGCTCCAGGCCTCCTCAGAGCCGCTTAAACATCGGACGATCAGTTGTTTTTCGGGCGTTGACATCGATGCCTCATTCCATGGAAGCCGGTCCATCGTTGAGTAGAATGCCAGACAGGTCAATGGATTCAAATCGGCCCCGATGCAAACCAAAGTTTTGATTTGAACTGTCTCAACTTAGCAAGGAAACTTTGGCCCTCTAGATCTCATGAAAAAAAGCAACAGTTCCTCAAAAGCAGTTAATCCCCGACAATTCTCCAGCACGCTTCTGGACGGACCAGACCGAGCCGCCAGCAGGGCCATGCTCTACGCCGTGGGATTTAAGAAGGAAGATTTCAAAAAACCGCTGATCGGCATCGCCTCAACCTGGAGCATGGTCACGCCGTGCAACATGCACATCGACAAACTGGCCGTGGAAGCCGCAGCCGGAGCCGATAGCAACGGAGGCAAGGCGATCATCTTCAACACCATCACGATTTCGGACGGCATTTCCATGGGAACCGAGGGGATGAAATATTCCCTCGTCTCCAGGGAAGTGATCGCCGACAGCATTGAAACTGTTGTTGGTTGCGAAGGCATGGACGGATTTGTCGCCGTCGGGGGCTGCGACAAAAACATGCCCGGCTGCCTCATGGCCATTGCGCGTTTGAACCGGCCGGCAGTCTTTGTTTACGGCGGCACCATTCTCCCCGGATGCATCACGGGCGACCCCCGGAAGCTGGATATTGTGTCGGTCTTCGAAGCGGTCGGAGCCCACGCCAATAAAAAAATCGACGATGCGGAACTTGAGAGAATTGAATCCTGCGCCATCCCCGGCCCCGGCTCCTGCGGAGGAATGTACACCGCCAACACCATGGCCTCGGCAATCGAAGCGCTGGGAATGAGCCTTCCCAACAGCTCGGCCCAGATGGCCATCTCAAAAGCAAAAAAAGAGGACTGCCATCGCGCCGGCGCGGCGGTGGTGGATCTGTTGACAAAGGGAATTCGGCCTCGTGACATCATGACCAGAAAGGCATTTGAGAACGCCATCACAGTGGTGATCGCTCTCGGCGGCTCCACCAACGCCGTGCTTCACCTGCTGGCTATGGCCCAGGCGGCGGAAGTGAAGCTGGGGCTGGATGACTTCACCCGTGTGGGAAAACGGGTTCCGGTGCTGGCAGACCTCAAACCGAGCGGCAAATACTTGATGTCGGAACTGGTGGCCATCGGCGGGATTCAACCCCTGATGAAAACATTGCTGGATGCGGGACTGCTGCACGGCGACTGCCCCACCGTGACGGGAAAAACCCTGGCCCAAAACCTTTCGGAGGTGAGTCCTTATCCCGAAGGCCAGAAAATCATCAGGCCCTTGCAGGATCCCATCAAGAAAGACAGCCACCTGGTGATTCTTTACGGAAACCTCGCCTCGGGTGGAGCGGTGGCGAAAATCACCGGGAAAGAAGGCCTTCGCTTTGAAGGCACTGCACGTGTATTCGATTCGGAGGAGGCTGCCATGATCAGCATTCTGGACGGCTCAATCAAAAAGGGTGATGTCGTGGTCATCCGTCATGAAGGCCCCAAAGGCGGGCCTGGAATGCGGGAAATGTTGGGTCCTACCGCCGCGCTCATGGGGCGCGGACTCGGCAAGGAAGTGGCCTTGATCACGGACGGACGGTTTTCCGGCGGAACCCACGGTTTTGTGGTCGGCCATATCACACCAGAAGCCTCTGTAGGCGGACCGCTTGCATTGGTGAAGAATGGAGATGGCATCATCATCGACGCCAAAATCAAGGAGCTGGTTTTGAAAGTCAGTCAGAAGGAACTCAAAGCGCGGCAGAAAAAATGGAAAGCTTTAAAACCCCGTTACACCAAGGGTGTCCTGGCGAAATACGCGCACATGGTTACTTCAGCCTCCCTGGGAGCGGTCACGGATGCCAATTTAAAGCTTTGACAGAAAAAAAGCGGCTCAAGCAACGCTTTTTCGGGTCGATAGTGTGGATGAACCGTTACTGCTTCATTGGAAGCAGTTCGTGCAATTCTTTTTGTGGAATCATTGTCCTCGTCAAATGTCCGATCAGCCAGACAACCGCCTGCATTGGCGGATGCCCTTGAGTTATTGCACGGAAAAGGCCGTGAACTGGTAGTGCTCTCAGGCCCGTTCGGAGAAATTATTTATTCCAACCCGACTTTCACCAGCTTCCTCAATCTGCCTGCTGACAAGCTGACCGGGCTAAAGGAGGCCTTTTGCGGACTCCCCTCCGGAATCCGCAGAAGCGTTTTGCGTTTGTGGTTAAACCTGGACCGGGCGGGCATTCGCAACCTTCAAACCGTGATCACCCTCCCTTGCCAGGGCGGGAGCCGGGTGTTTTCACTGGAAGTGCGAAAACTTGAGACAAAAGACTGCATCTTTTTCTGGCTTCGAGCCGACGACATCACGCAGGTCCAGGCCCAGTCCACAGCCTTGAAAAACTTGATCACCAGACAGACTGCCGACTTGGACCGGGCTCATCAAGAACTGGAGCAAGCCTCGAAATTGAAGGACGAATTCCTGTCCAGCATGAGCCATGAACTTCGTACCCCGCTCAATATCATCCTTGGAATGTCGGAGGCGTTGCAGGAAAAAGTTTACGGCCCCTTGAACGAACGGCAGCTCAAAAGTCTGAGCAGGATCGAGGAAGGGGCGCGGCAGCTTCTTGGCCTGATCTCGGACATACTCGACCTCTCGCGCATCGGCGCCGGCCAGATTGTTCTGGAGAAAGACAATTTCCAGGTTCGCAAACTTTGCGAGGCCTGCCTGGTTTTCGTAAAACAAGAATTGCACATAAAAAGCCTGCAAATCTCCTTTACCATCGATCCGCTGGTGACCGAGGTTCAGATGGACTCCAGAAGACTGAAGCAGATCCTGATCAATCTCCTGAACAATGCTGTCAAGTTCACCCCGGCTCAGGGCGCGCTCGGACTGGACGTCAGCCTCCAGGCCGATCCTCCTTCCATCCTATTCACAGTATGGGACAGGGGAATCGGAATCTCCCACGAAAATCAAAAGAGGTTGTTCAAACCGTTCGTGCAAGTTGACGGCAGCTTGGCCCGACATTATTCGGGCACAGGCCTCGGGCTCTCGCTCACCTCCCGCCTGGTTGAACTGCACGGTGGAGAACTGACGATGGAAAGCACCGAGGGTGTCGGCAGCCGGTTCACGGCAAAATTTCCCTGGCAAGGACCGGTTGATGCCCTGCCAGCTCAGGCCGGCCTAGCCGCATCAAACGCAGAGCGACAGCACAGTCGGACCGAAATCAAGATCCTGCTGGCCGAAGACAATGAGGACAACATTTTGCTCCTCACCGACTACCTTGGTGCCAAGGGATTTAAACTCAACGTGGCCCGCAGCGGCGCCGAAGCGTGGAAGAAAGCCGAGGAATCTGACCACGACCTCATCCTGATGGACATTCAAATGCCCGGAATGGACGGACTGCAGACAATCCGCCAAATCAGAAAATCCCCGGCTCTGTCTGAAATCCCCATCATCGCCCTGACCGGGCTGGCCATGCCGGGTGACAGGCAGAGATGCCTGGATGCCGGAGCAAACGGATATATCAGCAAACCTTACAGCCTGAAACACTTGGCGGAGGTCATCGAAAATTTCACACAACCGAAAGATCAATCATGAATCAGAAAATCAAGATCCTCATCGTGGATGATGATGAGGCCGGACGGGAAACTTTGGAAGGCCTGCTCATGGCCCATGGATATGAACTAATTTTCGCTGAGAACGGGCCTGAAGCCCTCCGACAGGCCGAACTCCATGGGCCCGACATCATTCTTCTCGATGTCATGATGCCGGGCATGGACGGTTACGAAGTCTGCAAACGAATCCGCCAAAGCCCCCAACTGGCCGAAGCCCCGGTCCTCATGGTCACCGCTCTGGACGATAAAAATTCCAAGCTCCGAGGAATCGAAGCAGGTGCCGACGATTTTATATCCAAACCATTTGACCGCACCGAGCTGCGGGCCCGGATCAAGAGCATCACACGCCTCAACCGATACCGTCGGCTGGTCGGAGAACGTGCCAAATTTGAGTGGGTCATCAACCAGACCGAGGAGGCTTACCTGATCGTTGATTCCAACGATTTGATCATCTACGCAAACAACAGTGCCCGGCTTTTTTTGGGCATCGCACCAGAAGAGAAACTCCCTTCAGGCGCCACATTTGATGAACTCAGCAACCGACAATATCTAAAAGAACCACTGGTGGCCTGGAAACACTGGAAGGCCTCTTTTGAAAGCATTTTCCCTCGGTACCTTGTCCGCGCAGAAACCCCCAGCAGCAAAGGGTTCTGGCTGCAGGTGACGGCTGTCCTCTGCCCCATCGACGACGAGTTCGGAAGGGTGATCAAACTCTCCAATGTGACGCAAAAAATGGCGGCGCAACGCGATATCTGGACCCTGAACTCCGCCATCAGCCACAAACTTCGAACACCTCTGACCGGCATTTTGGGAGCACTTGAAATGCTGTCCGAGGACGACGGATTGAGCGCCCGAGAAATGGCGGAACTGAGAGAAGTCGCCTGGACCAGCGCCAAACGATTGCACGCGCAAATCGAGGACATCCTACAATACCTCAATTCGACCGGAATGGCCCAGCAAGGCACCGGGTTTCATTTGAAGGATCTGAAAAAAATGTGCACCCAAATCAGCAGCAATCTCCGACTGGAAAATGTAAATATCTCCATGGGGGAATCACAGCAGGATTGCCAGATATCCCTCTCCGACCGAGCTCTGGAACTGGCAGTATTGGAAATCCTCGAGAACTGCAAAAAATTTCATCCCTCACACACTCCCAAGATCGACATCACTGCGACCCAAACTTCGACCGACGTGGTCCTGGAACTGCGCGATGACGGGATCAACCTACCACCTGAGGAATTGGCGAACCTGATGATTCCTTACCATCAATCTGAGAAACGATTCACCGGTGAATCGGTGGGAATGGGTCTGGGACTGGCCATGGTGGCCTCGCTGCTGTGGGATATTGGGGGTGGTTGCACCATGACAAACCGGCAGGATCAACCAGGCATCGTGATCAGGCTTCGGATCCCGGTCCAGACCGCACAAAATCTCCAAGACCCAATTTCCGAAACCAAAACCACGATCAATTCTGGCTCTGTAGCAGAATCTGTGGGTAGAAACATGCAATTTTGAGAGTTTTGGTAGCGGGCGGGCGAGTCCGTTACGCAGTGGCGACCGGCGGCGACGCGAGCTGGAGGCTCGAAAGCTCGTCGCCACCGCTCGCCCGCCCGCTCCCAAAACAAAAAATGTGGAGAGGGAGGATGTAACCACCACTTTGCTCGCACACTAAAACATGGCGAGAACCCTGGTATTCACGGCATTCCCTGCGATTCCAGGCATTTTCTACCCACAGATTCTGCTGACGAGGCCGAATACGATTCAAACGGCAACCGCCTCAAGGTCATCAACCGCAATAACGGGGAATTTGTGTCCACCTATTTTAACAATGGCCAGAGGGCATCTTTTAAAACTCCACTGTTAAAAACCACCTCCATCACTTACAAGAAACGCGGGATGCCCGATATCGTTTCCGAACCATCGCTTCAACAAACGATGTTTGGTTACGACAGCCGGGGCAGGCTCATTTCCCAGCAAGACGGAGTGACGGGAGGAAGTGCGGCGACCTTTGGCTACGACGCCAACGGAAACCTCTTAACTCATGTCGAAGGAACCAAAACCATCACGCGGGCTTTCGATAACCTGAACCGGATTTCCAGCTACAGCTACGCCGATACGGCAAACCCGTCTCACAATTACACCCTGGGTTACCTGCTACAACTGATACCAACGGGCTCTACAGCATGCGGGCCCGGTATTACAATCCCTACATTCGGCGGTTCGTAAATGCAGACCCGTCCGGTTTTGTTGGCGGGTTGAACTTCTATGCCTACGCCGACGGCAATCCCATTAGCAAGACAGACCCGACGGGGCTTGGCGCAGTTGGTGACAACGCGAGCTTTTCGTGGTTAAACGGCGACCCGTTTGGGTTTTCTTCCGGACAGTCGTTGTCAGGCGGAGCGATTGGAGCAGCGGGCGTTCTGGAGCAGGCCGGTCAAGTTCGCTACAACTACAACGCGTGGGTTTCACAGTACCTTACTGAAAGTGGCGGATACTCTCCCACACGAGACGCGATTCGGACCTACTTTAACCAGCCGGTAAAGTCGACTGCCATTTCACTCGGTGTTGCAGACATGTATAGATGGGAACAAGGCTTATCGGGCGCAACTCGGAGTCTGGCGAACCCGACCACGACGGCCTCGGCGGTAAATAACGCGGCAGCGTTTGCAAGGTATGGAGGTCAGGGATTGATGGTCGTTGGCACTGGTTTGAGCGTTTACAATATTTCTACAGCTCCCGACCCATATCGTGCGACCGTGCAAAGTGGTTCAGCCATATTCGTTGGCGCAGGCGGCGGAATGGGTGGATCCGCTGCTGGCGCTTTCATCGGTTCGTTCTTTGGCCCTGGGCCGGGCACAGCAATCGGCGCAGTGGTCGGTGGAATTATCGGCGGCGGGGCGGGTGGAGTGGCCGGGCACGCGCTGGGCACTGAGGCCTATGACGCGAACTATGGGCCAAACTCGCCTTGGTTTCCTTGAAAGAGAGGATGAACATGCACTTTGATAAAAATTTCCTCAAAAACAGGGCCATTATCAACGTCAATGATGAGAATTTCGGCATCACGTTTACTCATTGGACCAGGAAACGACGCTCTTGGTCCATACAGTGGCGAGATGTCGTTGCTATCGAAGCGATGGTGGTTGAAGAGCCCTCTTTCGAGCTTGGCTTTGTTTTTTACCTTATCCGAGAGACGGAATATTTTGTTTCCGATGACATGGAAAACTGGGAAGCACTTGAAGACGCGGTTCGCAAGCGTTTCCCGGATTTTAATTGGTCCAATGTTGATGCGGCAAAGCTTCACGCGAACAGAAACAAGCGTTTCCCATGCTGGAAGCGGGAAAATGCAGCCCAAAGCAAATAGATGTTCGTAAGCGGTAAGCGAGATGCGTTGGTAGCTAAGTGTTACGTCTTTTTTTGGCGTCGTAAAAACTTCCGGATTAATCTCGCAAGGGTTTTGGGAAAGTGCCGAACTGGGACGGTAAATTGCTGCCGGAATGCCGCGATATGATCACAAGGTTATGAGGAGATTGGAAGTTTTCAAATTGCCGCGAAGGGGTGGTAAATTTCTTCGAATTGGGATCGTCAGCCCGTTAAAACCCAGTGTTTTCGATGCTCCTGGTCCTCCTTGAGAGCAGGGAGAGATGGACCTTGTCCCGAACAGGGCTGGTAAAACTGCGTTTTTTTGCCGCGCTCTGATCACAGCGTTACGGTGGCGGGAAAAGTCCGACCGGATGGCGGAAGGCCATCCGGCCAGGGTGAGCAGGTTTTACGGGTTTTGGATCAGACGCATGGCGTCGTTGAAGGAGATGCCGAGGACTTTGGTGAGGAAGTCGATGGTGTTTCCGGAGAGATCCCGTTCCGGCCAGCGCCAGTAATTTTCTTTGATGAGGAGTTCTGGATAAGCGCTCAGATGGAAGTTTCCAGCGGGGAGTTGTTCCAGGGCCAGTCCGTGTTTGGAGAGGATGGGGAGCAAGGGGGCCAGTCGCGCGGCGCGGATTTGTTGACAATGAACCCCAACGACGATTGCTCATTTCATGAACTGACACTATGACAGACTGTTCTTGCTGCTTAGAATGCCTGTATGTGGCCGAAAAAATATTTCTGTTTCTCCGATGCCGCCTGCCTCATCATTTTTGCTGATGATGGTTCATATCACGATTCCGGTTTACAACGAGGAGCTGCAGCTTCGGGAAAGTGTGACCCGGGTTCAAGACCTCATCTGGTCTATGCCCGAGATCGAATGGGAGTTGGTCATTGCTGACAACGCTTCCACCGACTGCACCCCCATATTGCACAGGAATTGAGCCGTGAGTTTGCGAATACCCGGCTTCTGCGGCTTTCCCAAAAAGGCTGCGGCGGTGCGCTGAAAAGCGCATGGTCGAACTCGCCGGCTGACATCTTCCACCATCACACCATCACACCATCACACCAGCCATCGCCGTCTCCAACCTCACGCGGCAACGAAGCCGTTTGTAGCTCTTCAAATCCTTTTCGGAAAACGGGGCCGGATTTTTTCTAAATAGATTGTGGGGGTTGGAAAAGGCTTCCGTGTTTAAAGTGAGTTTGATTTCTTCTAATTCTCCCTAACATCTGAGGGTATTCAGATTCGCCAGGATCAATTTCAAGGTGAGAGGCCCAATTGCCCGTTCTGTTGTCACGAACGGATGCACCGGCACGGTTTCTATTCCCGTTATCTGGAAGCAATTGGGCCGATTCGCTCACGCCGAAGAAACCTCTCGCATCGGGAAAAACCCTGCCTGGAAAGTATTACCGAGGTGAACCAACAGAGGCGGTTCGTTTCCGGTTCTGCAATGAGGCTTCGCCTGTTTTTGAATTCCTGGCGGCATTTCCCAATTTTCATCAAACCGTCACGGAAGGAAAACATGTCGTTGGAGCTATTTGTTTCAAAAAGGGCGAGGCAGAATTGGTCGATGTTTCCCTGGGTTTGTTGGAAACCTACGATCATCTTCCAGATCTTTTCAGATCAATTCACACCAACGCTCAAAACTCCGGCATGGCTTCTGGTTTTCCGACCTTTCTAAGTTTCGATAGAGGCGGATCGGACTGGATGATGCGTTGTGTCTTTCTACCCGTGGCGTCAGTAGAGATTCGCAATATTAAATTGATCGACCTTGGGCCTGCAGGACCAGGCGACGTTCCTTCACTATTCAGAGCGGTTCATGATTACGCGGTGAAAAAGGGATTTGAAGGTGGCTATCCAACCTTTGGACCAGTTTCGAGCGGAACAGAAATTGGCGGATATGAATGCGTGTTGATTAAAAAAGGAAAAGCCCAGCGCCACGATCTCTTAACGAACTGGAAAGGATCTCCTGGAGATTGGTAACAAGCGATCGGTTGTTTCCTGAGTTGGCACCCGATCCGCCGCCGCTGTCGCCGCCAACGCCAACGCCGAAGTCGGCCAAGCCCAAGGCGGAACCTCCGCGCCCACCGTCTGGCCAGTTGATCTTGGGAGCCGATAAACGCAACCCCCTGCTCAGCGTTTATCACGATGATGATCACGCTCAGTTCCTCATCTACTACGGCTTCGAAATTATCGAGCTCGTCCCGGAGGTTCCGCAAAGCGCAGCTTTTCAACGGCATCGGTCCGCTAAGAGTCCTTATTTGTGCCGAGATTGGCGCTCAGGTGGTAAACATCTCCCTGACGATGAATCAAATGCGGTTTAGGAAATACTTTTCGAAATAGCGAGAGCATCCCGGTGTTTGAAGCCATGACATCCGCTTCGAATGTTTGAACTCCGTCCTCCCGCGCCAAATTAATGAGTAATTCCAACAAAAACCTGCCAAGACCTTGCCTTTGAAAATCATCGTGAACGGTGATGGCGATCTCCGCCGTAGCGGGCGGCTCCAGCCGCACGTAACGGGCACCGCAGATGAGCCGGGGCGGAGTCTTTTGCAGCAGTCCCACGATGCAGGTTTCTTTCACCCGATCGATGGAGAGCATGCGGCGCAACAATTCAGGGGGAACGTCACGGATCGGGCTGAAAAATCGATGGAGCAGAGTTTGGCGCGAGGCAGTCCGGATGGCTTGCTCTATCATCGGCTGATCCTCAGGCCGTACATGGCGAAACTTCGCCTTCCACCCGTCGGGGCTGATCCATTCAGCCAGCCAATTTTCCGGCTCGTTCATGAAGAGACCATCACCTGGGCTACTTGTGCAGTGTCAGGAAATTTTGCAAAATCATCCTGCCGTTTTCGGTCAGGATGCTTTCGGGATGGAATTGCACCCCCCAGATCGGCAGGTCGCGGTGTCGGATCCCCATGATTTCGCCTTCTTCAGTTTCAGCGGTGATTTCCAGGCAGGAGGGCATGCTCTCGCGTTTGATCACGAGCGAATGGTAACGGGTTGCAAGAAAAGGGCTCGGCATTCCCAGGAAAAGATCCTTGCCATTGTGTTTAATCGGCGAGGTTTTCCCGTGCATCATGCGGTAATTGACCACAACCTCGGCCCCGAAAGTATGACCGATGCATTGATGCCCGAGGCAAACACCCAGGACCGGAATCTTCCCTCCAAAACGCTTGATGACCTCGTTTGAGAGACCAGATTCCCGGGGGGAGCATGGACCGGGCGAAACCATGATACGTTCCGGGTTCAGTTCCTGAATTTTTTCCAGGGTGATCTGATCGTTCCGATGGACCTGCAGGTCAACCTTCATTTCACCCAGATATTGCACCAGGTTGTAGGTGAACGAGTCGTAATTATCGATGACCAAAAGCATAAAGAGTGTCCAATGTAACCGAAGGCGGCCGCTTTGTTAACAAGATCTTCGAGTTCGCGATTTCACAAAACCAGCCCTGGAACGTCGGATGTAATTAAAACTGGGCGAGGCCTACACGGAGCGCGGGTCTGTGACGTCTGTGACCCGCAGCGTTCTGCCATGAAGAATGCTTTGAAACAAGCGGCACTGAAAGGACTGACTTGTGCTGCGGCTCACAGAGCTCACAGAGCTGCGCTCCGGGGAGGCTTCCTTACATCTCACCACTTTTAATCACGCCCTGGAACGTCGTGGGGTGTGACTGGAAGTGGCGGTCAACCAGGTAGAACGGCTCGCGCTGCGAGCCGTAGCGCCGCGTGCAGCGGCGCTACGCTTCCGCATTTCCATCCGCCCGCTCGACGCGAGCGGAATGCTCGCAGCGCGAGCACTCCCACCACCAGGGCTGACCGCCACTTCCAATCACACCCAAGGTCGTGCCGCAGCTTGCCTAAAGAACAGTTCCTGAATTAACCTTCCTGGTTCATGCGTCTTTTGGATCGCTATCTACTCAGAGAGTTGCTGGTGCCTCTCACCTATTGCCTGGTCGGATTCCAAATATTTTGGGTCGCCTTCAACCTGCTGTCCGAGCTCAACAAGATCCGGAAGGCGGGTCTCGGCCCGCTGGAAGTGCTCCAATACATCGCCGCCACCATCCCGGAACTGCTGATGGTCGCGCTGCCCATCGCCCTGTTGCTGGCGTTGCTCTACACTCTGGCCAATCACGCCCGTCACAACGAAATCACCGCCATGAAAGCCGCCGGGATCAGTCTCTGGCGCATTTCCGTCCCCTACCTGGCGGTCGGAACCATTTTGAGCCTCGTGCTTTTCGGCATCAGCGAATGGTGGATGATCCACAGTCAGGAGAAGGCGCAGGAAGTCCTGAAACGTCATCTTCCAGCCACGACCAATTCCTTCGGAGCGGGCACTGTGCAGCTTTTTTTCCGCAACGAAATCGACAACAGAAACTGGACCGCCCCGGGCTACAATCCCAAAACCTCCGAACTGTTTGATCCGATCATCATCTGGGAGACAGTCGATGGAACACGCCAGGAAATCTACGCGCAAAAGGGGGTTTTCACCAATGATGTCTGGATCTTTTACCAGGTCGTCCAGGCCTTGAAATCCAAGGATGCACGGTCCCGTATCCATACCAACGAACTAGCGATGCCCGAATTCATGGAGACACCTGCCATGATCCGGAGCGAACTTCGAATCAACAGCCTGAAAAACATGGATGCGGCGAAACGGGCTCAGCTTTCGGTGCGCGACATCCTGATTTATTTAAAACTGCACCCGCGTCTCCCGCCCGAAAAGCTCGCCATGCTCAAAACCCAGCTTCATGGCCGGTTCGCCATGCCGTGGGCCTGTCTGACCGTGGTTCTTGTCGCGCTCCCTTTTGCCGCCCGCTCCGGGCGGCGCAATGTTTTTGTCGGCGTGGCCAGCAGCATATTCATCTGCTTCATCTATTTCATCCTGCAAAGGCTTGGGTTGACGCTTGGCACTGGCGGACATCTTCCGGCCTGGCTGGCGGCGTGGCTGCCCAATTTTGTCTTTGCCTCCATCGGCATTATTTTAACCTCCAGAACTTCCTGAGCAAAACGACGGCATGAACCTTTCCTACGAGGAACTACAGAAAAAGTACGAAAATCTGCAACGGCTCCATTCCGTCAGCAAAGTCATACACTCCTCGCTCGATCCCCAGAAGGCGCTCGAATTGATTGTCACGGAGGCGGTGGGATTGATGCGCGCCTCGAGCGGTTCTCTGGTGTTGATCAATCCCACCACCAATTTCCTGGAGATCGAGGCCTCGATCGGACTGCCGGAACACGCCTGCGAACTGAAACTCCGTGTCGGCGAAGGGATCACCGGCTGGGTTGCCTCGTCCGGCAAACCGGCCCGCATCCCAGATGTCCGCCAGGATCCACGTTATTTCATGTTGGGGCGCGAGATCGCCTCCGAACTCGCGGTCCCGTTGGAAGTCAACGGCCAAGTCCGGGGCGTGATCAATGTCGATTCGGTCAAGAAAAACGCCTTCACCGCGGAAGATCAGGAAATGTTGGAAAGCCTGGCGAAGGAGGCTTCCAAGGTGATTCACAACAGCTGGATGTATGAACAGCTCCGTTTAAAAGCCAGGCTCTTCGAAACGCTGATCAGTGTCAGCCAGACCATCAACTCCACCTTGAGTCTGAGCGAAGCCCTCCAGGTCATCACCCAAGAGGCATGTCTCTTGATGGAGGCCAAAATGTGCTCGCTGTTGCTGCGGGACGGCACCGGTGAATGGCTCGATCTTCAGGCAAGTTTCGGGGCCGGTGAAGCGTACATTCGCAAACCCAGGCTCAGCTTGGCGGAAAGTCTCCTCGGAATCGTGGTCCGCCGCCGCAAACCGTTGCAGATCGAGAATGTCCAGATCTCGGCCCGATACCAAAACGTCGAGGTTGCCCGCGCTGAAGGTCTGGTCTCGTTGTTGAGTGTCCCGCTCCTGTTCCAACAGCAGGCGATGGGCACGCTCAACATCTACACCGAGGAAGTGCACAGTTTTTCCAACGAAGAAATCAAAATCCTTTCCGCCCTGGCGGAGCTTTCCGCCGCCACCATCGAGAAAGCCCGGCTCTACGAACGCATCGCCGATGTCGAAGATCAATTGCGGCAGAACGAAAAACTTTCCGCCTTGGGGCTCCTCGCGGCTGAGGTGGCACACGAAATCCGCAATCCGCTGACTGTGATGAAGATGCTCTATCACTCCATGGACCTGCAGTTCCCACCCGAAGATCCGCGGTCGCGCGACGCCCAGATCATGAGCGATAAAATGGAGCATCTGAACAAGATCGTGGAGCAAATCCTCGACTTCGCCAGAAACGCCGAACCAAAGCTGGCCGAGGTCAATGTCAACATCCTGCTTGAAGATCTTCTGTTACTGACCCGGCATAAATTGCGGAATCAAAACATCATTCTGGAGAAAAAACTGGATACGAACCTGCCCCAGATCAGCGCTGATTCCACCCAGCTGGAGCAGGCCTGTTTGAACCTCACCCTCAACGCCGTGGAGGCGATGCCGGAGGGTGGGAGGTTGACAATCAAAACCTACCAGCAAACCGTCGGACGCAAGAGCACCGCCAACACCTACGTCTGCATCGAGTTCAAGGATTCCGGTCACGGAATGTCCCCCGAACAACGCAGCCGCGCTTTCTCCTCGCTGCTCAGCACCACCAAGCCAAAGGGGACCGGCCTCGGCTTGGCCCTGGTCGGAAAAGTGGTCGAAGCGCATCGGGGGAAAACCAAGATACGATCCACCGAAGGGAAGGGGACCACCATCGTCCTGCTCTTTCCCACCAAACAATAGCTGCCTCGATATTTTTGTGGAAACCGCAACATCATCATCCAAAGTATCCCGTCATCAAGATCCCTAAATATGTCCTCATTCGATCCCGTGCCCGGTTTGCGCGAAGCACTGAAAATAACCCCCAATAACATCGCTCTCCGGCAGCATCTGGCGGAAATGCTCCTCAACTCCGGTCGGGAGGCCGAGGCGGAGGTTGAATTTAAGGAGGCGCTGAGCCTTGCCCCCAATTCTGATTCGCTGCGGCTCGGCCTCGCACGTTCGTTCCAGCGTCAGAAAAAAATGAGCCACGCGCTGGCTTTGCTGGAGAACATGACGGCCAGACCAAACTGCCCCGGCGAGGCTCACCAGATTCTTTCCGAGTTGCTGACCCAGACCGGTGAAGTGGAGCAGGGAATTCAACATTACCGCCGCGCGGTGGAGAAGGATCCGAAACTGGCCGACAAACCGTTCGAAACCAAATTCGGGCTTGAAGCCCGAAGACAGGATGATTCCGCCGAAGTGGTGGAGGGGAAACTGCGACAGGCCGACCACGAAAATCTCGATCTTCCCGCCGAAATCGAAAAGCCAAAAATCAACTTTGAAGATGTCGGGGGCATGGACGCGGTCAAAGAGGAGATCCGCCTGAAAATCATCTATCCATTGACCCACGCCGAAACCTACAAGGCATATGGCAAAAAAACCGGTGGCGGCATCCTGCTCTACGGTCCTCCGGGGTGTGGCAAAACTTACCTGGCCCGGGCTACCGCCGGCGAAATCAAGTCGAACTTCATTTCCGTGGGCATTCATGACGTCCTGGAGATGTGGATCGGCAACAGCGAACGCAACCTGCACGGCTTTTTTGAACAGGCCAGATCGAACACGCCGTGCGTCATCTTTTTCGACGAGGTGGACGCATTGGGCGCCAGCCGGGCCGATCTTCGACAACACGCCGGACGGCAGCTGATCAATCAGTTTTTGTCCGAGCTGGATGGCGTGCAGGCCTCCAATGAAGGGGTCCTGATCCTCGCCGCCACCAACGCACCGTGGCATCTCGACCCGGCCTTCCGCCGTCCCGGACGTTTCGACCGTCTGCTTTTTGTCCCGCCACCCGACACCGCAGCCAGGGCCTCGATTCTCAAGATTCTTTCGCGCAACAAACCGATGGAGGAGATCGACTTCCTGGCGGTGGCCAAAAAAACTGAATCGTTCAGCGGCGCGGATCTCCAGGCCGTGATGGACCTGGCTGTTGAAGCCAGGCTTACCGAGGCGTTGAAATCCGGAAAAAACAAACCCGTCACGACCAAAGACATGCTTTCCGCCGCGGCAAACCTTAAACCGACCACGGCCGAATGGTTTGCTTCGGCCCGTAATTATGCGCTCTATTCCAATCAAGGCGGGATCTACGACGACATCTTGAAATTTTTGAAGTTGAAGAAATGAGCACTAACCTCGATCGCGGCATCCTGCTTTTCGACCAGTCGCGTTACAAACAGGCTGAGGATGAATTCCGTCAGGCCATCGCAGTGGAGCCGCGGCAGGCTTATGCCCACGCCATGCTGGGCCTTTGCCTGAGTTATCAACAACGTTACGACGAGGCCGAAACGGAGGTCCGGGAAGCCATCCATCTGGAACCCGGCCTGGCCTGGGCTCACTACGCCCACGCCTGCGTCCTCCATGAACGGAATGATTTTTCTGGCTCCAGAAAAGCCGTTGACGAAGCGATCCGCCTCGATCCCGGTGAAGTCGAGTATTACGCCATGCTTGCCGCCGTCTGTTTTTCCCAAAGACAATGGAGTGCCGCCCTGGGAAGCGCGGAAATCGCCTTGAGCCTGGACGCCGAACATGTCCGTGCGACCAATCTCCGGGCCATGGCTCTGGTCAAGCTCGGGCGCAAAATCGAAGCCGGCGCCGCCATCGAGACCGCCCTGGCGAAAAACCCCGAGGATTCCGTCACCCACGCCAATCAAGGCTGGACCTTGCTGGAACAAGGCCAGCCGCACAAAGCGTTGGAGCATTTTAAGGAATCCCTGAGACTGGACCCGCAAAACGAGTGGGCCGCGCAAGGGATTCTGGAGGCGATGAAAGCCAGAAACATGCTTTATGCTGTGATGCTGAAGTATTTTCTCTGGATGAGCAAATTGAGCTCCGGCGTGCAGTGGGCGATTATTCTTGTCGGAATGTTCGGAAGCAGGTTTTTGCGGTCGGTCTCAAAATCACAACCGGAGCTGGCGCCATGGATCATGCCGATCCAGATTCTTTACCTGGTGTTTGTCATGCTGACCTGGACCGCGCGCCCGATTTTTAATCTGCTGCTACGGTTGGATCCATTTGGAAGACTGGTGCTTTCGTCCGAACAAAAACGCGAGGCCAACCTGGTCGGGGTTTGTTTCCTATTCGCTGCGGTGTCGCTCCTGCTCGGATTCCTGGTTCATGGCGCGCTGCTCATAGGAGCCCTGGTATTTGCCGTGATCGCCATTCCCGTGGCCGGAACTTTCAGTTGCGAAAGTGGCTGGGCTCGGAAAACGATGACCGTGATCACGCTTGTGATTGCGACACTTGGAATCGGGGCGGTGACCCTGCTTTTGCTGGAAGGCCCGGGAACAAACGAGGCCCCTGACCCGTTGGGCGGCCTGGCCATGACCATTTTCCCATTCTTTTTTATCGCCGTCGTCGTATCACAATTTCTTGGAAATTTTCTGGCGGGCCGGACTTCCAGGAAATAGAAATCTCATTTTTGCGCGGGCTCCCGGCCCGCTCTCTCAAAATCCTTGATCCATTCCATCATCATCTCCTCGACTGCGGGCGGTCCCTCGCTCCCTCGCCCGCAGCCCATGCTCTTCGTTGAGTGCGGTTAAAGTCGTGTGAGCGGAGGTTTGGAGTCCCGGCCTTAGCCGGTGGAACTGGAATAGACAAAGGCATCTAAAGTAATAAGTCGAGTGGCTGGCATAAGCTTTGCCGGCTGAAGGTGGAACTCCGTACACGGGAACGTTCCCCTTACCATCCATCTCACCCGATTCCAATCGCACCCCTCTTCGCACATCTTCGTTTCTCACATCGGAATTCCTCTGGCTTCGATTCTCCTGAGCCGATACTTTTAATACTTCTTCTTATGAACAGACGCGATTTTCTGGCGGTGGTTGGTGCAACGAGCACCCTTGGTTTGCAAACTTTCTCCGAAGCCCAGGCGCAACCGCCTCCTCCGGCCATGCCGCCGCCCCACCGAAAGGTCAGGCTCGGTATCTCCAGTTATTCCTACTGGCATTTTCGCTCCCCCAAAGTTCCGATCGAGCGGGTCGTTGATTCCGCAGCTAACATCGGAGTCGAAGGGGTGGACATCCTCCATCGTCAGATGGATCTGGAGGAAAAAGCGCCCCTGACGGCGGAATCCCGTGCTTATTGCCGGAAACTCAAACGGCACGCTTTCATCAACGGCATCGACCTCATCTGCCTTTCCATCCATCAAGATTTTGTCGATCCAGACCCCGCCTATCGCAAGACCCAGATCGAGCACACCATCAAATGCCTGGAGACGGCGTCCGAGCTCGGCGTCCCGTGCATCCGTTTGAATTCGGGACGCTGGAACACGATCGCGGATTTTGACGACCTGATGAAAGCGCGCGGCGAAGAACCGATCCTTCCAGGCTACAAGGAGGAAGACGGATTTAAATGGTGCATCGACAGCATCGAAAAATGCCTTCCGACAGCGGAAAAGCTGGGAGTGATTCTCGGCCTGGAAAATCATTGGGGCCTCACCCGGACGGCGGAAGGTTTGCTCAAAGTTCTAAACTCTATCTCCTCTCCGTGGCTTGGCGGCATCATGGACACCGGAAACTTTCTCGAAGACCCTTACGACAAACTGGCTGCCATCGCGCCCAAGACGGTTTTTGTGCAGGCCAAGACCTACCTCGGCGGCGGCGAATGGTACACCTTAAATCTCGATTATCCGCGCATCGCCCGCATTTTGGCCGATGCAAAATACACCGGCTACATTTCCCTGGAAATGGAGGGGAAGGAAAATCCCGAGACGGCGGTTCCGGCCAGCATCGAGATGTTGCGAAACGCCTTCAACCGTCCCGCTCCACAGTTCAGGGCCATCCCGACCCGCGCACCGGCATTTGGAACTAAACCTGAGGTGCCCGGCGTTCCGAAGCCTGTCCCGAAATAATTCGCGCACCCCTCTTGTAAGTGAAGTAGGAATAGGTCCAGGAAATGATGACGGAGATCTTGTTCTTGAATCCGACCAGGAACAGGAGATGAACCGCCAGCCAGGCGAGCCAAGCCAGGAACCCCGTGAATTCCAGGTCTTTTATCTTAGCCACCGCCGCCGAGCGTCCGATGGTCGCCATGGTCCCCTTGTCCCAATATTTGAACGGACGCCGTTTCACACTCTCGGTGAATGTGATTTCGTCCTCGATCTGTTCAGCCACATGTTTGGCCATCTGCATCGCCGCCGGGGAAACTCCCGGAACCAAAACGCCGTTGGCATCAATCAATAACACCATGTCGCCCACGGCAAAAACATTGGGATGACCGGGCAGGCTCAGATCAGGAAGCACTTTGACTCGGCCGGCGCGGTCGGTTTCCACTCCCAGCTTTTTAGTAAGAGGAGTGGCGCCAACTCCGGCGGCCCAGATGACGTTCTCGGCCAGGATGATTTCCCCGCTGTCCAGCTCCACCCTTTTCAAACCGAGGTTTTGCACCCGCGCTTTGACCCTGACATCAACCTGGAGTTTCTGCAGTTGTTCCTGCGCGCTAAGTCCCAGGTGCAAAGGCAGATGTGACAACACCCGGTCACTCGCCTCGATCAGGATGATGCGGGCCTCGGTCGGATCAATCCGTCGAAAATCCGAGGCCAGGACCTGGTGTGCCAACTCGGCAAAAGCCCCCGCCAGTTCAACCCCTGTAGGGCCGCCACCAATCACCACCATCGTGAGCAATTGCTGCCGGATGACCGGGTCGGTTTCATTTTCCGCTTTTTCGAAAGCCAACAAAATCCCACGACGGATACGCAGGGCGTCATCGAGGGTTTTGAGGCCAGGCGCGAACTCTTCCCATTCGGGATGGCCGAAATAGCTGGTCACACCGCCCAGCGCCAGAACCAGGTAATCGTAATTGAGTTCAGACTTTCCGCAGATCACCACCCCCTGCGTGAGTTTGATGTCGAGGATGTCGTCCATCAACACGGTGACATGCGGGCGGTCATTAAGGATGGAGCGAATCGGCTGCGCGATGTCCGTGGCGGACAGTCCGGCGGTGGCGACCTGGTAAAGCAGCGGTTGGAACAAATGATGGTTCTGGCGGTCCACCAGCGTGACCTCGGCGTTCGGGTCGTCGAAAGTCTGGCAGAAAGTGAGGCCTCCAAAGCCAGCGCCCAGAACAACGATGTGCGGTCGTTTAGCTTCCATGGCTGAAACTTCTTCGCGTGCGGCAGAAATTGCAAACCTCATTCAATTCAAATCCATGGGCTGAACTGATTGGGTGTGATTAAACCCGGGTGAGGCCCCGGACCGCGGGTCTGTGACCCGCAGCGCTCTGCCATGAGGAAGAATGCTTTGAAACAAGCGGCACTGAAAGGACTGCCATGTGCTGCGGGGGCGCGATTAAAACTGGGTGAGGCCTACACGGAGCACGGGTCTGTGACCTGCACTGGAGTTTGGACATTTTTGGTAGGGCGCGTCGCTCCGCGCGCGTCGGGAATTGGACATACGTGTTCGCAGACGGAAAGACTAATCCGGGACAAACAGGCGAATCGTTTCTCTTGCATTACCCTCCACCCGGGCGTGCGCTCCGCGCGCGCCATACCCGCACGCTTATCAAAATGCGCGGGTTCGTGGCTCGATTCCAAAATTTCCAAACTCAAGTGCGCCGTAGGCGCGACATCTTTGTAGAATGGTGATGCAAGCGTCAGTGAGCTCCATCAGGAGCGGCATCGTCCGTTTGACGTTTCGCCGCGTGCCGCCGGCAACCCCGTTTCCCCGATGATGCCGCCCCTGACGGGGCTTGAGATTTGTTTGGCTGCGTTTCTACAACGATGCCGCGCCTACGGCGCTGGCTGCCGCGCCTACGGCGCTGGCTGCAGCGCCGTAGGCGCCTGCGGCTCACAGAGCTCACAGACCCGCGCACCGGGGAGGTTAATCACACCACCCCGCTGATCCCGCTGATCCCGCTGATTGGACCGCTTTCACGGCTTGACTCGCAGGAGATTAGCCGATTAATTCTCCACAACTTTCACAAAACTTTCCACGTTCCCTGGAGCTTTATGGGTAAATCAAAACCTGCACGGCCAGTTCAACGGAAACCGCAAGGAAAAAACAAGCCGGTCAAAATCAAGGCTCCAGCCAAAAAAAGCAAGCTGGTCAAGACGGTGCAAAAACCGGTCTCGAAACCGAGGCCCGAGCCTGTTCAAGCGCCGAAAAAATCACCACCCCCGCCAGCAAGCATTCCAGTCCTTGCCGTGGTCGAGAGCCAGGCGACCCTTTCCAAAGAACAGCAGACAGCCGTCAAGGTGAAGGAGCTGGTCCGTCTATCCAAGGAACAGGGCTACCTCACGTACAATGACATCAACGAGGTTCTCGGAGATTCCAATGTCACGCCGGAGGAGTTGGATGAAATCTATCTGAAACTGCGGAGCGTCGAGATAGAAATCATCGATCAGGCCGAGGTTGATCAGGTGAAACAGTCCGAACCGGAGGAGGAAGAGGAGAAAATCAAATATGACATCCTGGATGACCCGGTCCGGATGTACCTCAAACAAATGGGGCAGGTGCCCTTGCTGACGCGCGAAGAGGAGGTGGCGATTTCCAAAAGAATCGAGGAGGCGGAAAACGAGGTTAAACGTCTGATTCACAGCTTCGGTTTTTCAGGCAAGGAACACATCGCCTTGGCCGAAAAACTGATCTCCGAGCCGCCCAAGGAAAGATTTGACCGAGTGATCGTGGATAAGAAAGTCGAATGCCGCGAACTCCACACCAAGGAATTAAGGCGGTTGGTCAAGGCGGTCCGGGAAGTGGACGAGTCGGTGGATGATTTGTACCAGCAATATGTGGGCTGTGCGAATCCGCGCAAAAAGGAAAAGCTTTTTGCCGAATTCCAAAAGGCGGATCAGAAATTGCAGCGATCGTTTTCCAAGTTTTGCTACAAACAAAAGGTGGTGGAAGAAATGACGCTGGTGGCGGAAAACATCCAGGAAAACTTCCTGATGGAGGTGAAGGCCGTCGCCGAGCTTAAAGGGAAAAAGAACAGTGCGGCCGTGCAGAACCTGTTGCAGGCTGAAGAACGAAAGATCAAGGCCCTCGAGCATTTCGTCCGGATGCCGCTCCAAAACTACCTCCATGGCTTTGATCAGCTCCAATATTTTTCCCGCAAGGCGCTCAAGGCAAAAACCGAAATGGTCGAGGCCAACCTCCGTCTGGTCATATCCATCGCAAAAAAATACACCAACCGCGGGCTTTCATTCCTTGACCTGATCCAGGAGGGGAACATGGGGCTGATGAAGGCGGTGGAAAAGTTTGAATATCGGCGGGGCTACAAATTTTCCACCTACGCAACCTGGTGGATACGCCAGGCCATCACCCGCTCCATCGCCGACCAGGCCAGAACGATCCGCATTCCGGTTCACATGATCGAAAGCATCAACAAACTGATGCGGGTTCAGAAACAGCTTTTACAGGATTATGGACGCGAGCCGAGTCCGGACGAGATCGCCGATGAACTGAGGCTGCCTGTGGACCGGGTTCGCGGCATGTTAAAGATGGCCCAGCAGCCCATCTCTTTGCAGACCCCGGTGGGTGACGGAGAAGACACAAGTTTTGGTGATTTTATTGAAGACAAAGCGGCTGAAAATCCTTCCGACATGACGAGCTACAACCTGCTCAAGGACAAGATGGTGGATGTTCTGGCCAGTTTGAATGAACGCGAAAGAAAAGTATTGGAGCTCCGTTTTGGTCTCGGTGACGGCTATGCGAGGACTTTGGAAGAAGTGGGAAAACAATTCCGGGTCACACGCGAACGCATCCGCCAGATCGAAGCCAAGGCCCTTCGGAAGATGCGGCACCCGACACGCATCCGGCAATTGGAGGGATTCATCGAACTGGAAGATTTGATTTCATGAAAAACAAATGATTTGTCGCCGTCATCTGGCGCAAGTTTGCGAGTTTCCATGTGTTCAAAACGAACCGTTGAGGTCAAAGTTTATCTTGTAGTTTTTTGAGGGACGGAAAACAGCCCTTCAAGATCACGGACGAAATCGTCGAAACTCTCTGCAAGCGGATTGCAAGGAATCCGGCGTTGGTTGTCGTAGCTTGTTCGCGAGGCACATTGCGTCCAGCGCACGCACATGATCCCGGCAATCAGCCTGATTCGGATATTTAGGATATGTTGGTGTCCTCGACCACGTCCACGCCTCTCAGGTAGGCGAGCCAAGTCTCAATATTGCGCTTGGGAATCATCAGAATCACTTCCTCGGATGCTGACCGGAATGAAACTCCTCATATCAAAGTTTTTCGGTGTTCCAAGGCATTTCCCTTTGTCGGCGCTTTTCGGGAAGCACCGGCTCATACCTCGGTGGTTAAATTCGTCTCGGTTTCGGACTCACCCTTTCTACCCGGGACGTTCCTGTAGGAGGCGACCACCCAGTCGCTCAGAACTTTGTCAGGATTTTGAACGATCGCCTCGTCGATCACGAACTCCTGCTGACCGGTGTTCTGCGCCACAAGTTTCAAACCAAACTGGAAGTCCTTGAACTTTTCCCTGCAGAGATCTGGAACGGATAGATCCTTTTCCAGGGCCGTTGAAACCAGGATTTCAGCCGCTCTTTCGGTGAACTGGATCTTTAGTTTGTGAGTTTCGTTGAAACTCACGGCGAAGTCATGGACCAGCTGCCGCTCCAAACGCCGTTCTTCATCCTCATGTTGCGACATCAATGCCGCCAGTTCTTTTCCCGGATGATCGACCAATTCCCTGGTGACCGAGAACCGCCTGACCATGGTCGATGGCAGCTGAAACTTAAAATCCCGGAACACTCTTTCACAGATGGTCATCAATCCCCGCGCGCCCGTCTGTTCTTCGTGGGCAAGTTCTGCGATCCGCCTCAAGCCGTCTTCCTTGAATGAAACCTCAATGCCATACGCGGCAAAACTTTGTTCATACTGGCGGATGATGCTTCCTTCCGATGATTTTAGAATGGTGAAAAGATCCGCCGCGCTCAAGGTCTGGCAGACCACCCGAACCGGCAGGCGTCCGATGAACTCCGGTTCAAAACCAAAATCGATGAAGTCACGGGTTTGAACGTGATTGAAAGCCGCTGATTCCAGATTTTGATGGTTGCCGCCCCCGGCATGGGCGAAACCCACCGCCGCCTCGCGCAAACGGCGTTGAACGATCTTTTGCAATCCATCGAAGGCACCGCTGACGATGAAAAGTATGTTTTTCGTGTTGATGGTTGCAGGCGTTTTTTTTCCACGCTGAGAGAGGTCCATCATCGATTGGATCTGGCCCGCAAAATCCTGGGGGGAACGGACCGGAACCTCGGTCTCCTCCATGAGTTTTAAAAGGTTTGTCTGGACGCCACGTCCGCTGACATCCCTCCCGGTGCCGTTGCTGGCTGCAGCGATCTTGTCGATTTCATCAATGTAAATGATTCCATACTCTGCCCTCGTCACATCGTTGTCGGCACGGCGGATCAGTTCCCGGACCAGGTCTTCCACATCTCCCCCGACATAGCCGGTTTCGGAAAATTTTGTGGCGTCGGCTTTGACGAACGGAACTCCGATCAGTTCCGCCGCGCTTCGAACCAGATAAGTTTTTCCAACACCGGTGGGACCGAGGAGGATGATGTTTTGTTTGGCGTAATTGGCCCCTGTCTCCCCGTTCAGGGTCCGTTTCACATGATGATAATGATCACAGATGGCGACGCTCAAAACCTTTTTGGCTTCATCCTGCTGAATGACAAAACGATCCAGGAACGCCTTGATCTCCTTTGGTTTCTTGTCGAAATCGAGGATCGTGCGTCCAGGATCGCTTTCCGGGGATTCCGCAGAACTGCTAAAGTCGGTTTTGCTGGCAGCCGCGCCTGCGGCTCCGAAGTGTTGCCGCATGAAATCCTGCACCTGACGCTGCAACTCTTCAGTTGTGGGTGGTCCGGAAAAAATGTCTTTCTTCATAATCTTTCCGAATTGAAGCACCCATTATTCGTCGAGTTTGAGAACCGTGACACCCAGCGGTGGCAGGGTGAACGAGGCAGAGAAATTCTGGCCGTGGCATTTTTGATCTTCCGTCCAGACGCCGCCCAGGTTTCCGTGATTCCCGCCCCCGTAGATCTCAGCATCAGAATTAAAAACCTCGCTCCAGAATCCCTTCCTTGGAAGGCCGATCCTGTAACCGGTCCGCAGCACCGGCGTCAGGTTCATGAGGATGATCAGAACGCTGGTCCGTTTGGAGTCCTGACGCACGAAAGAAATCACGCTGCTCTCGGCGTCGCTGGCATCGATCCAGAAGAAACCGCCGTGGAGGAAGTCGGTTTCCCAGAGCGCCGGCTCCTCCTTGTAGAGGTGGTTCAGGTCCGCGATCAGGCGGCTGATTCCGGCATGATACGGTCCCTCGTTCAAGAGCCACCACTCGACGCTTCCGTTGGCATTCCATTCCGAGCGTTGCCCGACTTCGCATCCCATCATTAGAAGTTTTTTTCCGGGAAACATCCATTGATAGGTCAGCAACGCCCGCAGGTTGGCGAACTGCTGCCATTCATCCCCTGGCATCTTCCCGACCAGCGATCCCTTGCCATGAACAATTTCATCGTGCGAAATCGGAAGCAAAAAATTCTCGTTGTAATGATAAACCATCGCGAAGGTGAGGTCGTTTTGATGGTATTTCCTGAAGACCGTGTCCCGTTGAAAATAGTTCAAGGTGTCATGCATCCAGCCCATGTTCCATTTGAGGGAGAAACCGAGCCCGCCGAGATAGGGAGGTCGGGTGACCTGCGGCCATGCGGTGGATTCTTCCGCGATCGTCAGGATCCCAGGAAACTCGGTGTGAACCACATGGTTGAAGTGTTTCAAAAACTCGACTGCGTCGATGTTCTCACGCCCACCGTGTTTGTTCGGAACCCATTCCCCTTCATTGCGCGAATAATCCAGGTAGAGCATCGAGGCCACCGCATCCACCCGCAAACCGTCGATGTGAAAACGCTCGCACCAGAACAGCGCGTTGGCTGTCAGGAAATTCCTCACCTCATGACGGGCATAGTTAAAAATCAAGGTTCCCCAGTCCTGGTGCGCCCCCTGTCGGGGATCCGCATGCTCATACAAAGCGGTGCCGTCGAATTGCGAAAGCGCCCAGTCGTCCCTGGGGAAATGAGCCGGAACCCAGTCCATGATGACCCCGATTCCATGCTGGTGCAGATGATCGATGAGATACTGGAAATCATCGGGGGTCCCATACCGCGCCGTGGGCGAAAAAAAGCCGGTCACCTGATAACCCCAGGAGGGATAATAGGCGTGTTCAGACAGGGGCAGAAATTCGACATGGGTGAACCCCTTTTCCCGTAAATAATTGGCCAGCGGTTCGGCAATCTCCCGGTAGTTCAGCGATTCGAAAAAGGATTTTTTACGCCACGAACCGAGGTGAACTTCATAAATGCTCACGGGTCGTTGGAGCCAGTTTTGTTCCGAACGTTTTTTGATCCATGCGGCGTCGTTCCACTGGTACCTTGAATTGTTCCAGACAATGGAGGCGTTTTTCGGTGCCGCTTCAAAGAAGAAACCGTAAGGATCGGTCTTTATAGCGATTTTTCCCCCGAGCGTTTTGATCTCGTATTTGTAGTGGGCACCTTCATGGACATCCGGGATGAAGATCTCCCAGACACCGCTGACCCCCAGCAGCCGCATGGGATGCCGCCTTCCATCCCAGTGATTGAAATCACCGACCACAGAGATGCGCTGCGCGTTTGGAGCCCATACTCCAAAACTGGTGCCCGGCACTCCGTCCACCGTCCGGTCATGGGCTCCAAGTTTGTCGTAAATCTTACGCTCATTGCCTTCATTAAAAAGGAACAGGTCTGATTCGCCGATGGTCGGGAGGAACGAAAACGGATCACGACCGGTGTATTCGTGCCCGGAAGATTCCAGAATTTTGAGGTCGTAGGCATACACCTGGGAACTCTTTTTGGACACACCTTCAAACAGTCCGGCGTCATGGATCTTTTTGAGTTTGAACTTCGGTTTGCCCGGCTCGTGAGTGGGAAGGACTTCAATTTCGGCGGCCAGCGGCACGAATGCTCGGACCACAATCCCCGTGCCATCGCCCAACGGATGCATTCCGAGTAGCTGGTGCGGAGAGCGATGTTCGACCCTGATCAGCGAATCCACTTCCTCTTTGCTCAAAATCATGTCCGTCAATTTAACAGCAAAGAGATGAAACTCACGTCAAATGAAGGTCAAAAATTGTCGTTGACCAATTTCCACGCCGACCGCCCCGCGCCCCGCCTGCCGTCATGCCCGCTGAAATCAAGCCCGGAAGGCGTTGCAGATTCAATGTCAGCATCGGTTACATCACCGCCTTTCCAACCCGGGAAGGATGGAAACAGTCGAAGATTTACCGTGA